>Ga0224500_10000453_pt1 | contig 28470 bp, 35 predicted proteins | sample SF_Oct11_sed_USG_FD_168126 | JGI IMG/M metagenome (GOLD analysis project Ga0224500, IMG submission 168126) | Sediment microbial communities from San Francisco Bay, California, United States - SF_Oct11_sed_USGS_4_1 | ecosystem: Environmental > Aquatic > Marine > Sediment | place: USA: California... | reverse complement strand
CTTTCACTTTCTGCTCGAGCGCGGCGATGTCCAGGCGCTTCGGCGTCAGTGCGATCGTGGTCATGGTCGATTTCTCCTTGATGTGGTCGGAAATGGGATCACGCAGCCAGCGTCACGGGCTCGAGCCCGGGCGACAGGCGCTCCGCACCGGCGTCGGCCCAGTCGATCTCGATCTCGCTGCGCACGTCGGCGCGCATTGTCAGTCGCCCGCTGCCCTGCGCGAAGTAGCTTTCGCCCGCGCGCACCTGCCGATACAGGCGGCCGTCCCGCGGGCGGGCAAACCCGACGGTTCCGCTGCGCACGTGCACCGTTAGGCCGCCTTTCGCCGCCAGGGTGAGCGTGCCGCGTTCGACAATCGAAAGACGGCCCGCGATGTGCGCCCGCGTGAGCGTGGGGCCGGGAATCAGGTTGCCTGCAAAGTCGGTGTTCATGGTCAACTCCTCCTTTTCGGTGCGGCACGCTCGACCGAGCGCGCCTTCTGGCCCCAAGACGCGCGCCGCCCGAAATCGGTTCCACCGTTCGCCGGCCGGTGCTTCAATGCGAAAAAGGTGGAACTGAATCCGTGGCGGCTGCGTCCTTGGGTGAGGAGGAAGGATGGCGGTTTCGAAAAAAGTCTTCGAAGATCAGGTGCTTGCGCTCCTGGGCTGCCTGCAGGGCGTCGCCCGGCGGCTCACGCGCAATGAAGCGGATGCCGAGGACCTGGTCGCCGAAACGGTCGCGCGCGCGTGGCGCGCGCTCGACACATTGGAGAACGAAGAGGCGTTCCGCGCGTGGCTCTTCCGCATTCTCAACAACACCTTCATCAGCAACCTGCGCCGCGCCGATGCGAAAGCGCAGCACGAGCCGCTGGCGTGCGTGAAGGGCGAGGACGACGAAGCGGGTTTCTCGGTCTTCGAGCAGATGCATCAGCCGTTCCTGCTCTGGTTCAGCAACCCCGAGCAGGAGTTCCTCGACAAGCTGCTGCGCGAGGACCTGGATCGCGCGATCGCCGCGCTGCCCGACTGCCACCGCGTCGTGGTGATCATGTCCGACCTGCAGGAGTTCAGCTACGCCGAGATCGCCGAGGCGCTGGCGATCCCGGTCGGCACGGTGCGCTCGCGCCTCGCGCGCGCGCGTGGCGCGTTGCAGAAGGTACTGTGGCGGCAGGCTCAGGCGTATGGCCTGCGCAATGCCCCCGCAGGGCAGGTGCCCGAACAGAAAGCAAAGGTATCGTGAGATGACTAAACAGCAGATCGATTGCGAGCAGGCCCTGAAGCAGATCCTCGAGTACGTCGACCACGAGCTCGGCGAGCACGAGCGCGAGGCGATGCAGCAGCACATGCACACGTGCAAGAGCTGCTACTCGCGCATGGAGTTCGAGCGCCGACTGAAAGAAAAGGTAGGCGCGCTGTGCGACGACGAGGTACCCTCGCAGCTCGGCGAGCGCATCAAGGGCCTGCTCAAGAGCTTCTGATGCGCCTGGGTTGAACCCATTGGGAGGTTGGGCATGGTCGCGATCCTCAGCGACAAGCGCGAGTTCATTTTCAAGGCCGTGGCCGACATGTACACCGACGTCGCCACGCACCCGGAGAAGACCTTCCACTTTCCGACCGGGCGCCTGGCGTGCCTGTTCGTCGGCTATCCCGGCGAGCAGCTCGACTTGATCCCGGCCGCCGCGCCGGAGTCATTTGCGGGCGTCGGCTACCCGTTTGCTGCCGGCGCGATCCGCGCGGGCGACGTGATTCTCGACGTTGGCTCCGGCTCGGGTACCGATGCGCTCATATCGAGCACGCTCACCGGGCCGCAGGGCAAGGTGTACGGCCTCGACATGACGCAGGCCATGCTGGAGAAGCTACGCCGCAACGTCGCGGCGATGGGCGCGCAGAACGTCGTGCCGCTCGAAGGCAACGCCGAGGAGATTCCGCTCGCGGACGCCTCGGTCGACGTGATCACCAGCAACGGCGTGCTCAACCTCGTGCCCGACAAGCCACGCGCATTCGCCGAGATTGCGCGCGTGCTCAAACCCGGCGGACGGGTGCAGATCTCTGACATTTCGCTCGCCAAGCCGGTCTCCGACAAGTCCCGCTCGGACCCGAAGCTGTGGGCCGAGTGCGTGGTGGGGGCGGTGGTGGAGGACGACTACGTGGCGAAGCTGCGCGCCGCGGGCCTTGACGTCGAGGTCCTGAGCCGGTTCGACTACTTTGCCGGCAGCGCGAGCGCGGACACGCGCCGTGTCGCCCAGGGGCTGGGCGCGCACACGATCGTCATGCGCGGCGCGAAGGGGTAGCCCATCAAGACCATCCTCATCACGGGCGCCGCGGGTGACGTCGGCACGCACCTGCGCCGCGAGCTTGCGGGCAAGTACCGCATCCGCGCTTCCGATCTGCGGCCGATCACGAAGATCGCCGATGAGGCCGTGGTGCGCGCCGACATCTCGAAGATGGCCGACGCGCTGCGCATCACCAAGGGCGTGGAGGCGGTGGTGCACCTCGGCGGCTACTCGGTGGAAGGCCCGTGGGAGGGGATCCTGAGCGCCAACATCATCGGCTGCCACAATGTGTTCGAGGCGGCGCGCAGGAACGGCGTGAAGCGCATCCTCTTTCCCACCTCGAACCACGCCACGGGCTTCTACCGGCGCGACCAGACCATCGACCACCACGTCTATCCGAAGCCCGACAGCCGCTACGGCGTGTCCAAGGTGTTCGGCGAGGCGCTCGGCAGCCTGTACGCCGACAAGTACGGCATGGAAGTCTTCTGCATGAGGATCGGCAACGTGAACCCGAGGCCGATCGACAAGCGGCGACTGTCGCTCTGGTTCAGCCCGCGCGACCTCGCGCAGCTCGTCACGATCGGCATCGAGCACCCGGACATCCGCTTCGAGATCGTCTACGGCATCTCGGCCAACCGCCGCGCCTGGTACGACAACCGCAACGCCTACCGGCTCGGCTACCGGCCGGAGGACGACTCCGAAGTCTTCGCCGCGGAGATCCTGGCGCGCGAGCAGCCCGGCGACCCTGTGGCGGAGAAGTACCAGGGCGGCCTGTTCTGCGTCGCGGAGGAGATCCCCAACCCTGCGCCTATACCCGCGGGCGCGCGCTCCACCAGCCCCAGAGCGGCAGCAGCCAGAGCGCGAGCGCGCTCGCAGCCACGGCGCCCGCGCCCGGCGGCGGCGGGCCGAAAGCCGCGCCGAGGTAGGCGATGACGAAGAAGGCGACCAGCGCCCAGAAGGCGATGCCGGTGCGCGCGCCGCTCGTCGCATAGATCGCGATCCCCGCGGCGAACAGCGCGCTCTCCACGACGAGCGTGCCTGCGACGGAGTCCCACAGCCCGAGGCCGACCATCGTGCCGCTGCCGGGCCACAGCGGCAGGTCGGGACGATGCGAGAGCGCGTCGAGCCCCCAGTGGCTGAGCACGAGCAGGCCCATCACGAGCGCCGCGCGGTGCCCGAGCTTCCAGCAGGCGAGGCCGAACAGCGCGGACCAGGCGAGCGCCGCGAGCAGGCTGTGCGTCCACGGGTAGTGCACGAAATCGAGCGGCGTAAACGCGGTGATGCCGGGCGCGACCTCTACGCGCTCGATGCCGGCGAGCACCAGGATCGGCCAGACGAGGTCCAGCCAGTAGGTCGCGGCGAGCGCCACGCCGAGATTCGCGCGCAGGGCGAGCGGCTTCGCCGCCAGCGCCAGCGCAGCGTGGCCGATGAACATCTAGATGAGAAAAATGGGGACTGTCCCCATTTAGTCGTCCGCGTGCGCGGAGGGCTTGTGCGCGGCGACGAGCTTCTGCTGCAGCTGCGGCGGGGCCGGGTCGTAGTGGCTGAACTCGAGCGAGTACGAGCCGTGGCCGGCGGTGATCGACTTCAGGCGCGCGGGGAAGTGCTCCAGCTCCGCGAGCGGCGCCTGCGCCATGATCTGCACCGTCCCCGGCCGCGGCGAGTCCGAGCCCTTGATCTGGCCACGGTGCCCGGAGAGCTCGCCGGCGATGTCGCCCATCTTCTGCTCGGGCGCGACGATCTGCACGTTGACGATCGGCTCGAGCACGATCGGCCGCGCCTTGGCGAGCGCGTCGAGGAACGCCTTGCGGCCCGCTGACATGAAGGCCACGTCCTTGGAGTCCACCGGGTGGCTCTTGCCGTCGTACACGATGACGCGCACGTCCTGGATCGGGTAGCCCGCCACGTAGCCGCTCTCCAGCACGCCGCGCACGCCCTTCTCGACCGACGGGATGAACTGGTTGGGGATCGCGCCGCCCTTCACGCTGTCCACGAACTCGAAGCCCCTGCCGCGCGGCAGCGGCTCGACCTTGAGGAACACCTCGCCGAACTGGCCGGCGCCGCCGGTCTGCTTCTTGTGGCGGCTGTGTCCTTCGGCGCGCGCGGCGATCGTCTCGCGGTACGGGATCGAGGGCGGGCGCGTGTCCAGCTCGACCTTGTACTGGCCGGCGATGCGCTCCAGCGTGGTGCGCAGGTGCAACTCGCCCAGGCCGCGCATCACGGTTTCGTTGGCCTGCGCGTTGTGCTCGATCCTCAGGCACGGATCCTCGGCGACCAGCTTGTGCAGCACGTCGGACACCTTCTGCTCGTCGCCGCGCTTTTTCGGCTGCAGCGCGAGGCCGAACACCGAGGTCGGCAGCTCGAACGGCCGGCCGTGGATGTGCGCGTCCTCGGCCGAGTCGTGCAGGATGTGGTCGAACTGGATGTCGTCCAGCTTGGCGATCGCGCAGATGTCGCCCGGCACCGCCTCGCTCACCTCGATCTGGGTCTTGCCGCGCAGCAGGTAGAGATGCCCCGGCTTGATCGGCTTTCTCGCCTCGCCGACGTACAGCTGCATGCCGGGCGTGAGGCGTCCCTGGTGCACGCGGAAAACCGCCAGGCGCCCGATGTACGGATCGATCTCGACCTTGAACACGTGCGCGAGCGCGTGCTGCGACGGATCGGGCACCGCCTGGATCTCGCTGGGCGCGCCGCCGTCCGCGGGCACGCTCAGGTACCTGGGCGCGTTGCCTTCCGCCGGATTGGGCAGCAGCTTGACGATCACGTCGAGCAGCTCCTGCACGCCGGCGCCGGTCTTCGCCGAGCAGAACACAACCGGGACCAGGTGCCCGTCGCGCATCGCCGCCTCGAGCGGCTCGTGCAGCGCCTCGGGCGCGATCTCGCCCTTCTCCAGGTATTCCGCCATCAGCTTCTCGTCCACCTCCACCACCTGGTCGACGAGCGCGCGGTGCGCGTCTTCCACCGAGGAGAAGTCCGCCTCTCCCGAGGGCGCGAAGAAGCAGTCGGACACCTTCGACGCCCCGCCCGCGGGCAGGTTCAGCGGCAGGCATTCCTTGCCGAAGGCCTCCTGGATCTCGCCCAGCAGCCGCTCGAGGTTGACGCCGTCGGCGTCGATCCGGTTGACGATCACCAGGCGGTCGAGCCCGCGCTTCGCCGCCCACTGCATGAAGCGCCCGGTCATCATCTCGATGCCGTTCTGCGCGTTGATCACGATCGCCGCGGTCTCCACCGCCGCCAGCGCGGGCAGCGCGTGGCCGAGGAAATCCGGATAGCCGGGCGTGTCGAGCAGGTGCACCCAAGTGGGCGCCTCGCCGCCGTTCACCTCGAAGCTCGCCACCGCGAGCTTGAGCGAGTGCTGCAGCTGCTTTTCCAGCGGGGTGTAGTCGCAGGTGCTGGTGCCGCGCTCGACGCTGCCGGCCGCCGGGATCGCTCCGGCGCGCGCGAGCAGCGCCTCGGCAAGCGAGGTCTTGCCGCTCCCCGCCTGGCCGACGAGCGCGATCGTCCTCAGGTGCTTGATGACGTGCTTGCCCACCGGATCCTCCTCCCCGAAGGCCCCTTCTCCCTGGGGCCAATGCTACTTCGGGAAGCGCCGCTCGCGCTACTTCTTCGCCGGCTCTCTCTTTTCCAGCAGTTCCACGCGTTTCTTGAGCACGTCGTCGAACTTCGCGCGCGCGATGAGCAGCACCTGGCCGGCCAGGGCCTTCTCCCGGGGCAGGCGCTCGGCAAGCTGCTTGCCGCGCGCCGCCGCATCTGCGCCCGAGGCCTTCGGCTCGCCGGAGATCCACAGCGTGGCGTAGAAATTCTCGCCGCGCGGCTTGCCGAGCTTGAGCGTGTAGGTCAGCCGGTCGAAGGTGCTCGCCACCACGGTGACCGGGCGGTCCAGCCCGCTCTCCTCCGGCCGCAGCCCCGGCGCGGCCACGTCGGCGATCTCGATGCGGTTGAGCGAGTAGGACGCCGAGTTCGCGCGGATCACGTCGAGCTTCTCCCCGGCGAACAGCGGGGTCAGCTTCCAGTCGGCATTCTCGTCGGCGCGCGCGATGCGCCACTTGCCGCTCCCTGCGAAGTCCACTTCCATGACGCGCACCTTCTCCGCGCCGAAGCCCGTCTTCGCCACCCAGGTGCCGCTGGCCGCGGTGGCGAGCGGCAGCGGGTCGGCGACGATCAGCGCCATGCCCGGCGCGTCGGGCAGCAGCACGAAGCGGCCGTCGCCGGGCGCGCTGTCGGGATTGCGCGGCTCCTTCTTGAAGTACTTGGCGCCGACCAGGAGCGCGGCGAGCGGCTTGCCGCCCGCTCCGCGAAACTCCAGGCGCGTGCCCGAGGCGTCGAGCTTGAGGCGCGCGCGGTCCTTCTCGGTGAGCGGCTCGGCCTGGCCGACCTTGAGGGCGAGCGCCGCGAGCACCAGCTCGCGCACCTTGGCCACGTCGGCGGGAAAGCCGGTGCGCTCGGCGATGGCCCACTCGCCGGCGCGCCGCTCCAGCGTGAGCGTGGCGCCGGGCTCGCGCAGGACGATGGCCTCGATGTCGGCGGCCGTGAGGCCTTGCAGCACCGGCTGCCCGAGCCGGTCCGCCGCCGAGGGCTGCGACGGGCCGCGCTGGTAGACGAGCAGCGCGCCGCCGCCCAGCGCGACGAGCAGCACCACCAGCACCGCCGCGACGCGCGCGTTCATGCGGCGGCGAGCCGCGCCTGGCGGCGGCGGCGCACCAGCGCGACGCCGAGGCCGGCGAGCGCCACGAGGATCGGCATCAGCGCGATGTTCGCGACCTTGGTGAGGAACACCAGCCGCTCGGCGTCGTGGCGCAGGTTCTTGCGCAGCTCCTTCAGCGCCAGGCGCGTCTCGGCGACTTTCTTGCGGAAGCGGTCGAGCTCGGCCTGCTGCTCGGGCGTGAGGATCTGCGCGCCCTTGGCCTGCGCGCCCTGCGACGCGCCGCCCTGCAGGCTCTGCAGCGCGGCGTTGGTCTTCTGCAGCTCGTCCTCCAGCTCCTTGATCTTGCCGAAGTACTGCACCTGCGCCTCGGCCTCCATCTCGCGCACCACGGTGAGCGGGCGGAATGAGGCGGCGCGGCTCTTCAGGCTGAGCAGGCTCTCGTCCGCGGCGAGCTGCTCGACCAGTCCTTGCGCGAACGCGAGGTTGCCGTTCGAGGGCACGACGATCCTGCGGCCGAAGACTTCCTGCACCTCCACCGCCGCGCCGTCCTGCAGCATGTCGACGTCGGCGACCAGCACCACCGCGTTGTCGCGCGCGCTCTCGGCGAGGTGGGAGGCCGCTGCGGCGGCCGCGGGCTTGGCGGTCTTGTCCGCCGGCCGGCCGCCGGGGAACGCGGTGCGGAACTTGCCGGACAGCCGTAGCGCGAGCGGCAGGCTGCGGCCGCTCGGCACGAAGCTGCGCGTGGCCTCCTCGCCGGCGACGGTCGCCTTCGCTTCGTCGACCAGCATGTTGTTCGGCGAGCTGCGCACCAGCTCGGTGACGGCGAGCCCGTCGGCCGGCTTGACGTCGAACGCGCCGCCGAACGCGTACAGCAGCGTCTCGATCTGTGCCATGACGACGTCGTCGCGCGCAAACGCCGTGCGGTTGAGCGACAGCACCGTCGGCGTGAAGCGCTGCCCCTCGCCCGAGGCGAACACCACGTCGGCGATCACCTTGCCGGGCGCCATGCCCACGCCCCAAGCCTGGAACAGCCGCGGCAGCGCCGAGCTGGTCACCATCGGCGGCATGCCCGGCATGGGCGTGGGCTGCTGGTCGAAGTAGGCGTAGGGATCGACGAAGGCGATCAGCTTGCCGCCGCGCAGCACGAACTGGTCGAGCGCGTACTCGGCCTGCTCGCCGATGTCGCGCGGGTGGATGAGCAGCAGCACCTTGAGGTCCGGGTCGATCGCGGTCGCGGTCAGGTTGACCGTGTGCACGTCGAAGTCGCGCCGCAGCTCGTTGGCGAGCACCCAGGGCTCGGCGCTCTGCCGCGTGTAGGGGTTGTACTGCTGGCCGAGCACCGGCAGGCCGCTCATCAGCCCGATCTTCGGCCGCTCGCTCGCGCCGGCGCGCGCGATGGCGCGGATCAGGTCGTACTCGAGCAGGCGCTCGCGCGCCGGCGCGAGCACCGGGATCGCCTGCTTGCGTTCGAGCCTGCTCGCCGCGAGTCCCAGGTAGAACTGCTCGCCCGAGGCGAGCTGCTGCGGCTCGATGCCGTCGAGCTGCGCCGCGTCCTCCTCCTCGCTGTCGGGCCGCGGGTCGTAGCGCTCGACGACCAGGTTCGGGCCGGCGACCGCCTTGAACTCGTCCACCAGGCCGGCCACGCGCCGCGCAAAGCTGCGCAGCGGCACCGGCATCGCCTCGCCGGCGGAGATGTAGAGCTTCACCTTCACCGGCGCGGACAGCTCGCGCAGCACCTTCTTCGTGCCCGGCGAGAGCGTGTGCAGCCTGCCCTCGGTCAGGTCGGCGCGCAGCGACGCCGTCGAGGCGAGGAAGTTGACGGCCACCAGGATGAGGAACAGCGCCGCCAGCCCGACCGCGGAGTACGCGAGCGCCTCGTGCTTTTTCGCCAGGCGCTTCATCGGTTGCGCAGCACCACGCCGGTGGCGAACAGCGCGAAGCCGATCACCGACAGGAAGAACAGCACGTCGCGGCTGTCGATCACGCCTTTCTGGAAGCCGTCGAAATGCGTCACCACCGAGAACGCGGCGACCGTGTCGACCAGCGCCGGGCTCGCCCAGCGCACCAGCAGGTCGGTCACCGGGCTGAAGCCGGCGAGCAGCAGGAACAGGCACAGCACCACGGACAGGATGAAGGCCACCACCTGGTTGCGCGTGGTCGCCGAGGTGAAGCAGGTGATGGCGAGGTACGCGCCGGCGAGGAAGAAGCTGCCGAGATATCCCGCGAAGATCTGGCCGTTGTCCGGCTCGCCGAGCACGTTCACCGTGACGATCACCGGGAACGTGAGCGCGAGCGCGATGGCGAGGAACGTCCACGAGGCGGCGAACTTGCCGAGGATCGCCTGCCAGGCGGTCACCGGCAGCGTGAGCAGCAGCTCGAGCGTGCCCGCGCGCCGCTCCTCGGCCCACAGGCGCATGCCCACCGCCGGCACGAGCACCAGGTAGACCCAGGGGTGGAAGGCGAAGAAGGCGGCGAGGCTCGCCTCGCCGCGCTCGAAGAACCCGCCCGCCGTGAAGGTGAGAAAGCCGGTGAGCAGCAGGAAGATGACCAGGAACACGTAGGCCACGGGCGAGGTGAAGTAGGCGACCAGCTCGCGCTTGGCGATGGTGCGCACGGCGTGGGCGGCGGAGATCATTTCTTCACCGTGTCGGGCAGCGTCAGGCTGCGGAACACTTCGTCGAGCTGCCCTTCCTCGGTGTGCAGCGCGTCGAGCTTCCAGCCCTCGCGCTGCGCTAGCTCCACCACGGCGAGCGCCAGCTGGCCGGCCGCGCCCCTGTCCTTGGGCACGACGCGGAACGCGCCGTTCACGGGCTCGACGCGGCCGAGCGCGGCGAGCTTTTCGGCGCTCGCGCCCGCCGCGTGCAGCGTGACCGCGCCCGCGTGCGCCGACAGCGCGCGCAGCTCCGCCGGCGTGCCGTTGGCGACGATGCGGCCGCGGTCGATGATGATGGCGCGCGTGCAGGCGGCGTCCACTTCCTCGAGGATGTGGGTGGAGAACACCACCGCCTTCGAACGGCCGAGCTCGCGGATGAGGTTGCGCACCTCGTGCTTCTGGTTCGGATCCAGGCCGTCGGTCGGCTCATCGAGGATCAGCACCTCGGGATCGTGGATCAGCGCCTGCGCGAGGCAGGTGCGGTGCCGGTAGCCCTTGGACAGCGTGTCGATCGACTGGGCGAGGACCGACTGCAGGAAGCACAGGTCCACCACGCGTGCGATCGCCGTGCGCCGCGCCGCGCCCTCCAGGCCGCGCATCTCCGCGGCGAAGCCCAGGAACCCTTCCACCGTCATGTCCGGGTAGGAGGGCGCGGCCTCCGGCAGGTAGCCGATCAGGCGCTTGGCCTCGAGCGGCGACTCGGCGACGTCGTGGCCGCCGACCGTCACCCGGCCGCTGGTGGGCGGGATGAAGCCGGTGATCATGCGCATCGTGGTGGACTTGCCCGCGCCGTTTGGCCCGAGGAAGCCCAGCACCTCGCCGCGCGCGACCTCGAAGGACACGCCGTCCACGGCGCGCTTGGCCCCGAAGCTCTTCACCAGGTTTTCGATGCGGATCATTCCGGTCTGCCGTGCTGCAGAGGGGGCGCATTATCGCAAAGAATCGCCGCTGCGCCGCAAGGCGCGCGCGCCCCACCCGCCGCAGACCGCCGGCGGGCGCGAAAAGTTCCGTGCCGCGGTACCGCCGGACCTACGGAATCGGCTTGAGCCTGAGCTCCTCCGCCGTGCCGTTGACGAAACCGAACTTGGCGTAGGCCGCCTGCGCCTGAGGCGTGGCCAGGAACGCGAGGTAGCGCGCCGCGGCCGCCTGGCGCGGACCGGCGGTGAGCGCGCCGATCGCGTAGGCGACCTCGTCGCGCAGGCTGTCCTCGGGCGGCAGTTTGACCTGGTCCACGGACTTGCCCAGGCGCAGCGCTTCCAGCGCCTCGGTCACCCAGACGATGCCGGTATCCGAGGTGCCCGCCAGTATCCGGTCCGGCGTTTCCCTGTGGTGCACCGCAGTGAACCAGTTGTTCGGCGTGGTCTGGCAGGAGAAGCATTCCTTGCCCGCCGAGACGTGCTGCCACAGGCCGTGGCGCTCGAGCACCTTGCGGCCGTAGAACTGCATGATGCCCTCGTTGACCGGGTTCGGCATCGAGGTGCGCACATCGCTGCGCTTGACGTCGGCGATGCCGCGGATGTTCTTCGGGTTGCCCTTGGCGACGAGCAGCACCATCTCGTTGTGCATGTAGATGGCGTACTCGCGCATCAGCCCCTGCTGCTTGAGCTTCTTCAGGTGTCCCAGGTTGACCGAGCTGTAGACGTCGGGCCGGCCCGGGTACGGCTTGCCCTCGTACACCCATCCCCCCTTCTCGATCGCCGCAAGCAGCAGCCCGGGCGGCAGCGTGATCAGGCCGACATCCATGCCCGGGTTCTGGCCCTGGAACGCGCGCACCACGTCGTCCATCGCGAAGAACTGGTTGCCCGCGAGCCACAGGATCAGCTCGGCATCCTGCTGCATGCGCCCGAGCGCGGCGGCGCCGTTCACGATGCGGCCGTCGGCGTAGTACAGCTTGAGGTCGGTGTCTTTCTTTGGCGGAATCGTCGCGTATGCGGCCGGCTTCGCCGCGACCGGCTGCGTCGCCGCCGGCTGCTGCGCGCAGCCGGCGAGCACGGCTCCTGCGATCGCCGCGCACGCGGCAAGACTCTTGAGATGCATCGGTGTCTCCCTCTTGGGTTTGGGCGCCTTTGTTTTCCTGCGGGCGTTCCGGCCAATGTTGGAGCAATCCGCGGCGCGGCGGGCATCGAACATCCTTATCAGGCCATTTGCGGAAAGGCTCGCGGCGGCCGGAAGAATTTGGCGAAAGGCTTGTGCAGGTCGGGGGTAATTGTTTAGGCTTGCCGACAGAGTCCGTTCCACCACTAGAGAAATCGGGTAGGAGGAGACCAGATGCATCAGACACGAAGGACCGTAACCTTGGGCCTGCTCGCCGCGCTCGGCGGCGCGCTGCTCAGCCCGCTGCGCGCGCTCGCCGCGCGCAACCAGGGGGCATTCGAGGCGAAGAGCGCGGTCGATGCGATGCGCGCGCTGGGCATGAGCGGCGCCGCGGAGAGCAAGGACATCGAGATCCGCGCGCCGGACATCGCCGAGAACGGCGCGGTGGTGCCGATCGACATCACCAGCAACATCCCGGGCACGACCAGCATCTCGGTGTTCATCGAGAAGAACCCGTTCCCGTACACGGGCACCTTCGACTTCACGGCGGGCGCGGTGCCGTTCGTGCACCTGCGCGCCAAGGTCGGCGAGTCCACGCCGGTGCGCGTGGTGGTCGCGGCGGGCGGCAAGTTCTATACCACTGCCAAGGAAGTCAAGGTCACCATCGGCGGCTGCGGCGGCTGAGGAGAGGAGAACATGGCAGACCCGATGAAGATCCGCGCCACGCTGCAAGGCGACGTCGCCGACGTGCGCGTGCTGATGGCGCACCCGATGGAGACCGGCCAGCGCAAGCAGGGCGGCCAGGTGGTGCCGCTGCATTTCATCCAGAGCATCACCGCGACGCTGAACGGCAAGCAGGTGTTTTCCGCCGACATCAGCCAGGCGATCTCGCGCAACCCGGTGTTCGCCTTCAAGGTGAAGGGCGCCAAGGCGGGCGACGAGATCGCGGTTACCTGGAAGGACAACAAGGGCGAAACGCGCACGGACAAGACCACGGTTCGCGGCGGTTCCTGACCTTGACGAGAAGGGGTCGCAGAAGCCCCGTTCGTACCACTGACTGGATGGAGGAGATGAACATGAGACACGCGCTCTTGCTGGGGCTCGCCGCTGCAGTGGCGGCAGGCGTCCCGTGGACGCAGGCGTCGGCGCAGATGGACGATCCCGTCGCCGCCGAGTTCGACAAGTTCCGCGAGGTGCTGGAGAAGGACAATCCCGCGGAGCTCTGGGAAGTCAAGGGCGAGCAGTTGTGGACGACGCCCGGCGGGCCGAAGAAAGCCTCGCTCGAGAAGTGCGACCTCGGCCTCGGGCCCGGGGTGGTGAAGGGTGCCTACGCGCAGATGCCGCGCTACTTCGCCGACGTCGACCGCGTGATGGACGCCGAGGCGCGCATCGTGCACTGCATGATCACGCTGCAGGGCTACGAGCTGGACAAGCTGGACGACAAGCCGTTCAGCAGCGCCACGCATACGCCCGATCCGGTGTCCATCACCACCTACGTCGCGGCGCAGTCGGCGGGCATGAAGCTCGCTCCGCCGCAGAATCACCCCAAGGAGAAGGCCGCCTACGCCATCGGCAAAGAGATCTTCCACTACCGCGCGGGCAGCTACGACTTCTCCTGCGCGAGCTGCCACGGGGTGGACGGGCAGCGCATCCGCACGCAGCCGCTGCCCAACTTCACCAAGCCCGAGCAGGCGATCCGCTCGGTGCAGGGCTGGCCGGGCTACCGCATGACCGGCGGCGTGATGCACACGCTGCAATGGCGCCTGACCGACTGCTACCGCCAGCAGCGCTTCCCCGAGCCGGGCTATACGTCGGAGACCTTGAGCGCGCTGCTCACCTACCTCACCGTCAACGCCAGCGGCCAGGTGTACAAGGGCCCGGGCATCAAGCGCTAGGAGAGCCAAGCCATGAAACTCACGACTCTTGCGATCCTGGCCGGCGGCACCGTCCTGCTTGCCTCCTGCGCCACGGGAACGGGCGATCCGCGCGCCGAGGCGCTGGCGATGATGGACCGCGATTTCCACGCCCGCGGCATCGCGAGCAAGGACCGGCTAAAGGAAGACGCGGTCATGGCCGCGTGCAACAAGTACAACGACAACCCGCCGGCCGATGTGGTCGCCAGGCTGCAGAAGGAGCAGCTCGCCACGATCCGGTACCCGGCCGACGGCAAGCTGCTCGGCGACTGGAAGGCGGGCGAGAAAGTCGCGCAGAACGGGCGCGGCATGGCCTGGAGCGACAAGGGCGGCGTCGGCGGCAGCTGCTACAACTGCCACCAGATCGGTCCCGCCACCACGTCCTTCGGCACCGTGGGCCCGAGCCTGTACCAGTTCGCGAAGATGCGCGGCTTCGGCACGGACATCCAGCGCTACGCCTACGGCAAGATCTACAACTCCAAGGCGTTCAACCTGTGCTCGCAAATGCCGCGCTTCGGCCACGTGCAGGCGCTGACCGAGCAGCAGATGAAGGACATCACCGCGCTGCTGATGGATCCGGCCTCGCCGGTCAACCAGTAAGCCGCGGCTGGCCGGGGGAGAGCGGCGCGATGCTGCGCTTGCCGCGCAGGTAGCGCGCCGCGACATCCCACACCGGCTCGCCGCTCGCGCCCTCGGCGACCGGCGCCCAGCCCGCCACCTTGTAGCGTTTGCCGGCCTCGAGCGGACGGCCGGCGAGGCGCATGTCGGAGATGCGCTCGCCGATGCCGGCGCCCGGTTTGCAGGCGTAGGTCATCCCGCCGACGCGCACCATGTCCCCGCCCTGCTGCCGGTAGGGATCCGGGTTGAACGCGTTGTCCGCGATGTCCTCCAGAATCTCCTTGATTTGCTCGCCGGTCAGCTCGTTGAGCGTCGATTGCGCGTAGGTGATGGCGGTCTGGTCCATCAGGTGATCGAACGTGATCGCGTCGCCGGGCAGCAGCGTCGAGCCCCAGCGGAATCCCGGCGAGAAGGCGATCTCGGCGTTCTTTTCGGCGAGCAGCGCGTCCACGAGCAGCTGGTCCCAGGTGCCGTTGTAGGTGCCGCGGCGGTACAGCAGCCCCTCGGTCACCGCGAGCTTTTCCTCGAGCTTGGCGCGGTAGGGGGCGCGCACCTTGTCGATGTAGGACGCCATCGGCGCATCCGCGGGCAGCAGGTTGGCGAACACCGGCAGCAGCTTGTAGCGGTACCCGGCCACCCTCCCGCCCTTCACCTCGAGATCGAGCACGCCGAGGAACTTGGCGTTGGAACCCGCATTCGTGACCAGCGTCTTGCCGACGACGAACGGCGCCGGAATGCCGTCGTGCGTGTGGCCGCCGAGGATCGCGTCCAGCCCGCGCACGCGGCCGGCGAGCTTGAGGTCCACCTCCAGCCCGTTGTGCGAAAGGAGCACCACCGCCTGCGCGCCCTTGGCGCGCACCTCGTCCACCAGCTTCTGCAGGCGCTCTTCCTGGATGCCGAAGGTCCATTCCGCGACCATGTGGCGCGGGTTGGCGATCGGCGTGTAGGGGAAGGCCTGGCCGATGACGGCGACGGGCACGCCGTTCATCGTGCGCAGCGTGTAAGGCTTGAAGACGGGGTCCTCGAAGTCGAGCGTCTTGACGTTCTGTGCGAGGAACTCGATGCCGCCCAGCTCGCCCGCCACCGCCTTCTGCACGCGCTGGGCGCCGTAGGTGAACTCCCAGTGCGCGGTCATCAGGTCCACGCCGAGCAGCTTCTGCGCGCCGATCATGTCCGCGCCGGCGCTCCACAGCGCGGTGGCCGAGCCCTGCCAGGTGTCGCCGCCATCGAGCAGCAGCGCGTGCGGGCGCGAGCCGCGCAGGCGCCTGACCAGCGTGGCGAGGTGCGCGTAGCCGCCCACCTTGCCGTAGCGGCGCGCGGCGGCGACGAAGTCGACGTGGGTGAACGCGTGCGCCGTGGCGCTGCCCGCGGCGATGCCGTACTTCGCGCCGAAATCGGCGCCCACCGGCTCGCGGAAGTACACGGGCAGCAGCTGGGCGTGCGCATCGGTCATGTGCAGCAGCGACACGTTGCCGAACGGCGGCAGTCCGTAGAGCTCGTCGGCGGCCTGCGCGTCGCTCGCGCCGGACCTGAGCGATGCGCCCGCCGCGGCGGCCATGGCAAGCAGCCTGAGGAATTCGCGTCTTTGCATGGTTCAATTCTGCACCAGAGGGCAGCGCAGCACGGATCAGACGGACTTATTGGCGGATCAGCAGGAAGGGATTGCCCGCCGGTGCTGCCGCTGCGGACAATGCATTCCCTATGCCCGGACTCGTCAAGCCGCACGGCGGCGGATCGCTCAAGCCCCTGATGCTCGCCGGCGAGGCGCTCGCCGCAGAGCGCGCGCGCGCCGCTTCGCTCGCCAAGCTGCGCGTCAGCTCGCGCGAGAAGGGCGACCTGATCATGCTCGGCATCGGCGGCTTCACGCCGCTCGCCGGCTTCATGACGCGCGCCGACTGGGAGGGCGTGTGCGACGGCTACCGCACCGCCGCGGGCCTGTTCTGGCCGATCCCGATCACGCTGTCCACCGACGAGGTGGTCGCCGACGGCATCAAGACCGGCGCGGAGATCGCGCTCACCGACGCCGACAGCGGCGAGGCGCTCGCCACGATGCGCGTCACGGAGAAGTACCGCATCGACAAGGCGCACGAATGCATGTCGGTGTTCAAGACCACCGAGCTGGAGCACCCGGGCGTGAAGCTCGTCATGCAGCAGGGCGACGTGAACCTCGCCGGGCCGGTGAAGGTGCTGTCGGACGGCGGCTTCAGGGCGAAGTACGGGGCGCTCTTCATGACGCCCGCCGAGACGCGCGCCGAGTTCGAGCGCCTGGGCTGGTCGCGCGTGGCCGCCTTCCAGACGCGCAACCCGATGCACCGCTCGCACGAGTACCTCGCCAAGGTGGCGATCGAGACCTGCGACGGCGTGCTGGTGCACTCGCTGCTCGGCGCGCTGAAGACCGGCGACATCCCGGCCGAAGTGCGCACGCGCGCCATCGGCGTGCTGATGGAGAAGTACTTCCGCCCCGGCACCGTGGTGCAGGCAGGCTATCCGCTCGACATGCGCTATGCCGGCCCGCGCGAGGCGCTGCTGCACGCGCTGTTCCGCCAGAACTACGGCTGCTCGCACCAGATCGTCGGCCGCGACCACGCGGGCGTCGGCAGCTACTACGGGCCGTTCGACGCGCACCGGATCTTCGACGAGGTGCCGCCGGGCGCGCTCGAGACGCAGCCGCTGAAGATGGACGTCACCTTCTGGTGCTACAAGTGCGGCGGCATGGCCTCGGGGCGCACCTGCGCGCATACGACGGCCGACCAGCTGCAGGTCTCGGGCACGCAGCTGCGCAAGTGGCTCGCGGAAGGCAACCCCGTGCCGGCCGAGTTCAGCCGGCCCGAGGTGCTCGAGGTGCTGCGCGCCTACTACGCGTCCCCGGAGGTCAAGGCCGGCGCGCGCTAGCTCAGGCCGCCGGGCGCGCGCTCTCCGCGGCCTGCTGCGCCGCGAGCCGCTCCTTGGCGAACTGCACGAAGCTGTTCACCAGGCGCGAGTGGAAGCGCTCCTTCGGATAGACCACGGACAGGTGGCGCGTGAGCCGCGGCGCGAGCGGCACGCGCGCCAGCTCGCCGGCGCGCGCCTCCTTGGCGGCGGTGGCGCGCGACATGATGGCGAACGCGTTGCCGGCGGACAGCAGCCCCTTGATCGCCTCCGGGCTGCCCAGCTCCATCACGACCTGCAGCGAGTCGGGCCGCACGCCCGCTCGGTCCAGGTAACTGTCGATCACTTCGCGCGTGCCCGAGCCGGGCTCGCGGCTGACGTACGGGTACTCGGCGAGCATCTGCGGCGTCGCCGCCGCCTGCCGGGCGAGCGGGTGCGCGGGCGCGCACACGACCTGCAGCTCGTCGTCGCAGCACACGTCGGTGACCAGCGAGGGCAGGTGCGACTCGCCTTCGATGAAGCCGAGGTCGAGCGTGCGCTCGGCGATGCGCGCCTGCACCGCCTCGGAATTGGCGACGAACAGGCGCGGCACGACGCCCGGGTAGGCCATCTTGAACTCGCCGAGCACCGGGGGAAGCAGGTATTCGGCGATCGTGGTGCTCGCGCCGATCAGCAGCGCGCCCGCCACCTGGCCGCCCATCTCCTTCATGCGCGTGTCCATCTCGGCCGAGAGCTCGAGGATGCGCTCGGCGTACTCCAGCGCCGCCTGCCCGGCCGGGGTGAGCGCGATGCGCCCGTGCGCGCGGTCGAACAGCCGCGTGTTGAAGTGCTCCTCGAGCTGGCGGATCTGGAAGGTCACCGCCGGCTGCGTCATGAACAACGCCTCCGCCGCCTTGGTGAAGGAGAGGTGCTTCGCGACCGCGTGGAAGACCTGGAGGCGACGGTCGGCCATGGCATTGCCCGCCGTGATTAGGGTGCGTAATTGAAGCATAAAGGCGCGGGGCCATAAAGGCACCCCCGTCTCCGGCTTATGCTTGCCGCTCGTCGATCAGCGCGGCCCGCGCATCCGTTGCGCCGGTGAGAATCTGTATCCTGTGGCACGGGTCCTCGCGCGGCACGCGCCTTGCTTGCACCCTAGTGTCGTCTGCTGGGATTGGAGGGCTGATCATGAAGAACGCTCTGTTCGCCGTCCTGCTGATCGTCGCTGCGCTGTCCGCGCGCGCGCAGGATCTCGACAAGCCGCTGCTGCTGGTGGCCTCGCACGATCTCAAGGGGCCTTATCACCACACGGCGCTTCTGGTCGTGCCGCTGCACGACCGCCACGTCGGCTTCATCCTCAACCGCGCCACGGAAATGACGCTCGCCAAGCTCTTCCCGGAGCATGCGCCCTCCAAGAAGGTCGCCGACCCCGTGTATCTCGGCGGGCCGGAGAGCACGAACGCCATCTTCGCCATGGTGGCGCGCGACCCCGGCGGCGCCGCGGTGCACCTGTTCGAAGACGTGTTCATCACCGCGCAGGCGAAGGCGGTGGACCGCATCATCGAGCAGACGCCGAACGACGCGCGCTACTTCGCCGGGTTCGTCGGCTGGCAGCCGGGCGAGCTTGCCGCCGAGCTGGACAAGGGCTGGTGGTACGCGGCCGAGCCCGACAAGGGCACGGTGTTCGACAGGCAATCCGACGGACTGTGGGAGACGCTCGTCGAGCGCCTCGGCAAGCGCCCGCCGCCCCCGGAGGGGATGCGCGACGCCTGAGCCGACGCTAGCGGCGGGAGGCGATGCCCACCGCGCCGGCGAACCAGTCCGTCAGCGGGAATCCCGTGCCGGCGCCGTCTTGAACGCCGCCTGCCCCGCGGGCGCGCGCGCGATGCGGCCGCGCGCTCGGCCCAAGACCGGGGCGTTGGCATGGCGCATGAGCTGTGCATGGAGCGCCTCGGCCTCGGCGAGCGCCGCAGACGCGCTCGCCGCGAGCAGCGTGACGTGCGCCATCTTGCGTCCTAGCTTGGCCTGGCGCTTGCCGTACAAGTGCAGCGTACCGCGGTGGCCCCGCATCAGCCCGGGCCATGGCGGCTCGCCCGCCGCCCACGCCTCGCCCAGCACGTTGAGCATCGCGGCGGGCGAGCGCAACGTCGTTTCGCCCAGCGGCAGGCCGCACAGCGCGCGCACCTGCTGCTCGAACTGGCTCGTTGCGCAGGCATCGAGCGTGAAATGGCCGCTGTTGTGCGGGCGCGGCGCGAACTCGTTCACCCGCAGGGCGCCCCCGGCGACGAAGAACTCGACCGCCAGCACGCCGACGTAGTCGAGCGCGCTCGCGATGCGCTCGGCCGCCGCCACGGCCTGCGCGGCGAGCGCCTCGGGGATGGGCGCGGGCGCAACGCTCGTGTGCAGGATGCCCGCGCGATGGCGGTTCTCGGCGACCGGGTAGGCCGCGGTGCGCCCGTCGCGGCCGCGCGCCAGCACGAGCGAGAGCTCGCGCTCGAGCGCAAGGCGCTTCTCCAGCACGCAGGGCACCGCGCCGAGCGCGCGCCAAGCCGCGGGCAGCTCGCCGGGAGCCTCCGGGCGGCGTTGTCCCTTGCCGTCATAGCCGCCGCGCGCGGTCTTCAGCAGCGCCGGGAACAGGGCGCCGGGCGCGGCGTCGGCGGGCGCGAGCACCTCACGCCAGGGCGCGGTGGGCAGGCCGATGGCGCGCAGGAAGCGCTTCTCGCGCAGGCGGTCCTGGCCGATGGCGAGCGCTTCGGCGTTCGGCGCGACCGTGCAGCGCGCGGCGAGGCGGTGCAGGGTGGAGGCGGGAACGCCCTCGCGCTCCACGGTCACCGCCGCGCAAAGGGTAGCAAGACGATCCAGCGCGGCCGCGTCGTCGAGCTCGGCGACGATGCGATGATCGGCAAGCGCGTGCGCCGGGGCCTCCGCGTCGGGGTCGAGCACGGCGGTGCCGTAGCCCAGGCGCCTCGCGGCGCGCACGAAGAATCCCCCGAGCTGGCCGCCGCCCAGCACGCCGAGGATGGCTGGCGGCAGGATCGGGGTCATGCCGCGGCGCGGGTCGGCGGCAGCGTTTGCACTGCCGCGGCGGCGCGCATCGCCTCGCGGCGGCGCTCCAGCTCGCGCGCGAGCGCGGCGTCGCCCAGCGCGAGTAGGCGCGCGGCGAACAGCGCCGCGTTGGCCGCGCCCGCGGGCCCGATGGCAAAGGTTGCGACCGGCACGCCGCGCGGCATCTGCACGATCGACAGCAGCGCGTCCTGGCCGGCGAGCGGCGTGGCGGGGATGGGCACGCCGAGCACCGGGACGTCGGTCTTGGCAGCGAGCATCCCCGGCAGGTGCGCCGCGCCGCCCGCGCCGGCGATGATCGCGGCGAGCCCGCGCGCGCGCGCCGACTGCGCGAAGGCGAACATCTCGTCGGGCATGCGGTGGGCCGACAGCACGCGGGCCTCGTGCCCGATGCCGAATTCGGCGAGCGTCTCGCAGGCCGCGCGCATGCAGTCCCAGTCGCTGCGCGAGCCCATCACCACCGCGACCTTCATGCGCCGCCCGCCCCGGCGCGCCGCAGGACGGAGCGCGTGCGCTCGGCCGGTACCCGAATCTCGCTGTGCAGCGCCTCCGGCGTCAGGCCCCACTGCCGCAGGGCGCGGCTGACGAGCGCGCTCTCGCGCGGCTGCACGTCGTGATCGATCTCGCTCAGGTACACGAGGAGCGCCGCGACCACCAGCTGGGCGTCGCGCTCGCGCACCGCGCCGAGCTCGGCCTCGAGCTGCGCGGCGCTCTCGGGCGCGGCGGCCTGCTCGCCGAGGCAGCGGCCGACGAGCTCCATGAAGCGCTCGCGCGCGACGCCGAGCATGCCGAAGGCGCCGCTGCGCTCGAGGAACTCGATCTCGCGCCAGTCGAGGCGCCCGTCGCGGGCGATCAGCCGCGCCACCACCCGCGCGGCGGTCTCGCGCCGCGCCTGTCCGTGCTTCGAAACCATCGTTTCCGTCTCCTGGCCGTGCGGGCTCCGTGCCCCGCGGCGCGCAGTGTGGGCGGGCGCACTCATTAAGTAAAATTGGAAGTGATCGAGGCTTTCATAAGGAACGGCTTATGTTCGACCGCCGCCGCACCGGACACGTCACGCTGCGCCAGCTGGAGATCTTCGAGGCGGTGGCGCGCGCCGAGAGCGTGTCGCGCGCCGCCGAGACGCTGCACCTGACGCAGCCCGCGGTGTCGCTGCAGCTGAAGACGCTTGCCGAGGCCGTCGGCCACCGCCTCACCGAGCCGGTGGGGCGGCGCATCCGCCTCACGCAGGCCGGGCGCGACCTGGCCGACGCCTGCCGCGAGCTCGCCGCGGTGTGGTCGCGCTTCGAGGCGCGGCTGGACGACGTCGCGGCGTTGCGCCGCGGGCGCCTGCGCGTTTCCGTGGTGACCACGGCCAAGTATTTCCTGCCGAAGGCCCTCGGGCGCTTCGTGCAGCTCCATCCGGGCATCGAAGTGGAGCTCGAGATCCAGAACCGCGACGGCGTGCTCGAGCGCCTGCGCGAGCGCCTCGACGACATCTACGTCATGAGCGCGCCGCCGCAGGACGCGGCGATCGAGGCCGAGTCGTTCCTGCCGAATCCGCTCGTCGTCTACGCGCCGCGAGGCTTTGCGGCGCCGCCGAACGCCACGCTGCAGGACCTGGCGAAGGAGCGCTTTCTGCTGCGCGAGCCGGGCTCGGGCACGCGCATGGCGGTCGACGAGCACCTCGCGCGCCTGCGCGTCGCCCTGCCGAACCGCATGACCGTCGGCTCGAACGAGGCGATCAAGCAGGGGGTGGCCGGCGGCCTCGGCCTGGCGATCCTGTCGCGCCACGCGTTCAGCGAGGCGGATCTGCCAGAGATCCGGATTCTCGACGTGAAGGGCTTTCCGATCGAGCGCGAGTGGCACATCGTGCACTGGCGCGACCAGAAGCTCCCTGCCGCCGCCGACGCTTTCCGCCGCTACCTGCTGGAGCATGCCGCCGAGCTGCGCGGCGCTACGGAAACTTCCCCGGCCGCGCGACCGCGACGTCGCTCACCCAGAGGGTGAGCGCGAAATCCGCCGAGTAGCGCGCGAGCAGCGCCTCGACTAGCCGCCCGGCGGTATCGGCGTCGCACAGCACCTGGATCTGGATCGAGCGGCTGCCTTCCCAATCGCCGGCACGCTCGCCGCGGCTGCCCTGGCCGCGGGCCTCGGCGGCCGTGTAGCCGCCAGCGCCGGCCGCGCGCAGCGTGTCGAGCACCGCGCGCTCGAGCGTCGCCTCGCACACCACGGTGACGAGCTTCCTCGGGTGCAGGGCCGTCATGCGATCGCCGCCGCCATGCGCTCGTACAGCGGGATGCCGACGAGCACGTTGAAGGGAAAGGTGACCCCGAGCACCACGGAGATCGACAGCGCGGGGTTCGCCTCGGGTACCGCCATGCGCATCGCGGCGGGCGCGGCGATGTACGAGGCGCTCGCGGCGAGCGTCGCCATCAGCGCGATGCCGCCGTGCGACAGCCCCATCAGCCAGCCGGTGCCCGCGCCGAGCACGGCGAAGAGCGGCGGCACGGCGAGCGCGAAGCCGGCGAGGAACGCCCCGGCGCGGCGCAGCGCCGGCAACTGCCCGCCCACCACGAGCCCGAGCTCCAGCATGAACAGGCACAGCGCGCCCTTGAACAGGTCGCCAAACAGCGGCTCGAGCGGGGCCGTCCCCTCCTTGCCGAGCAGCGCGCCGATCGCCAGCCCGCCGGCGAGCAGCACGATGCTCTTGCCGACCGCAGCCTCGCGCACGGTGCGCAGCAGATGCGCCTCGCGGCCGGTGCCCAGGCGCGCGAGCAGCACGCCGACCAGCAGCGCCGGCACTTCGAGCACCGCGACGAGGAACGGCATCGTCGGCTCCGAGGCGATGGCGCGCGCGTTCAGGTAGGCGAGGCCGGCGGCGAACGTGACCACGCTCACCGATCCGTAATGCGCGGCGATCGCCGCCGAGTTGCTGCGGTCGATGCCGCCCAGGTGGCGCAGGATGGCGAAGGCGATGAGCGGCAGCACGCAGCCGAGGGCGATCGCGAGCAGCGCCTGTCCGGCGAGTGCCGGCGCCGCGCTCTGCGCTAGCGCCGCGCCGCCCTTCAGGCCGAGCGCGAGCAGCAGGTAGATCGACAGCGCCTCGTACAGCGGCTCGGGCATGCGCAGGTCCGAGCGCGCGAGGCGCGCGGCCAGGCCGAGGGCGAAGAACAGGACGACGGGATCGGGCATCGGGCGGCCGCGCAGTCTGCCGCAGCCGACCTATGAAGAAAACTTTGAAATGTTGAAGCGACGGATAAGTACTAGCTAATGTGTTCGCGTCGCGGTCCGAGCCTTGCGCGCAAGGCCCGCAAGCCGATCGTGGCGACCAGCCCACCGACCGCCAGCGCGAACATGCCAAGCGCCCAGACGCCCACCACCGCGGGCCCGAGCCATGCGGCGAGGTCCGGCATGCCGGCAAGAGCCTCGTGCAGCCCCGGTCCCCATTGCGCGAGGAGGCTCTTCAGCGACTCCGCTGTTTGCGGTGGCACGAAAGCCTGCGCCCAGGCGGGCATCTGTACCTCGCCAAGGCGCTCGCTCCAGGCCGTGAGGTCGGGCGCGCGCCAGCTCGGCCAGGTCACGATGGCGTGCGCGGCCCAGGCAAGAAGCGACCACGCAGCGCCGAGGAAAAGCACGGCGATCCATATCAATGCACCGAGCCCGCCCATCACGACGCCTCCCGCTGCATCGCGCTCACCACCACCGCGATGAACAGATTCAGCATGGTGAACGTCGACACGAGCATGAAGAGGACGAAGAACGTCCAGGCAAACGGATACACCTCCATGACCGAGCGTACGATCGTCGCCCAGTCCTCGAGCGTCATGATCTGGAACATCGTGAATGCGCTTTCGCCGAGCGTGCCGAACCAGTGCGGGAACTCCTCGCCGAACAGCTTGGCGGCGATGACCGAAGCCACGTAATGGACCACGGCGATGATGCCGATGACGGCCCCGAGGCCGGGAATCGCGGCAAGCAGCCCGCCGGCGACGCGGCGCATGCTCGGCAAGAGGCTGATGAGCCGCATCACGCGAAGCACCCGCAGCGCCCGCAGCGCGGAGAACGCCCCGCTCGCGGGCAGGAGCGCCACCGCGATCACTGCGAAGTCGAAAACGCTCCAGGGGTCGCGGAAGAACGCGAGCCGGTGGACCCAGAGGCGCGCCGCGATCTCGACCACGAACACGCCCAGGATGGCGCGGTCGGCGGCGACCAGCGCAGGCCCCCAGGCCTGCATGGCGGCGGGGAACGTCTCGAGGCCGAGGATCAGCGCCTTGGCGAGGATCAGGGCGATCAGCGCGCCCTGGACGCGCGGCGCCTCGATCAGCCTGGCCAGCGCGCGCGTCACGAGGCCGCCTTCGCGCGGGCGGGCCACGCGAGGCTCGCCGCCACGGAGAGCAGGAGCACGGCGAAGACGACGCCGAGCATCGCCGGGACGGGGATCTTGTACCAGTCCACGATGAGCATCTTCACGCCGACGAACGTGACGATGAAGGCGAGCCCGTAGTTGAGCAGATGGAAGCGCTCGGCCATGTCGGCGAGCAGGAAGTACATCGCGCGCAGGCCGAGGATCGCGAAGATATTCGAGGTGAAGACGATGAAGGGATCGCTGGTCACCGCGAAGATGGCCGGGATGCTGTCCACCGAGAAGATCAGGTCGCTCACCTCGACCAGCACGAGCACGAGCAGCAGCGGCGTGGCGTAGCGCAGCCCCTTCCTGAGGACCACGAACTTCTCGCCTTCGTAGCCCTCGGTGACGCGCAGGTGCCGGCGCATCCACAGGATGAGCGGGTTCTTCGCGAGGTCCGGCTTCTGGTTCGCGAAGACCAGCATCTTCGCGCCGGTGAAGACGAGGAACGCCCCGAATGCGTAGAAGATCCAGTCGAACTTCTGGATCAGCACGACGCCGAGGTAGATGAGCACCGCGCGCATGACGATGGCGCCGATGACGCCGTAGAGCAGCACCCGCTTCTGCAGCTCCGGCGGCGTGGCGAAGAACGCGAAGATCGTCACCCAGACGAAGACGTTCTCCATCGCCAGCGCCTTCTCGATCAGGTAGCCGGTGACGTACTCGAGGGTCTTGTCGTTCGCCACGGCGGGGCCATGGGCTTCGCGCACCTGCCACCACAGCCAGCCCGCGAACGCGATGGCGATGGCGAACCAGACCACCGACCAGGCGGCGGCCTCGCGCAACGGCACCTTGTGGTTGCCCTGCGCGCGCAGCAGCAGGAAGTCCGCGGCCAGCAGGACGACGACCGCCGCCGAGAAGGCGGCGTACAGCGCGGGGCTTCCGATCTGCACATCCACGGCAGTAACTCCTGGTTCTGCCGGGTCTGGCTCGCGAACTCGCGTTCGCCCTCGCGACCGGGGCCTTCGCCCGTCGTGTCGGTCGCGCGGCGGAGAGCTACTCCCCCTGCGTCAAGATGGCGCGCATTGTGGCGGAGCGGCCGCCGCCGAGCAATTTGACCTGAGGGGGCGAAGGATAAACTGCTGCTAATGCATTTCTGCCGCGCCTACGGCTTCTTCGGCGTCTGGTACTCGGCTTCCTTCTGGAACGGTTCCCAGACGGTTTCGTAGCCCACAAACCCCTTTTCGTTCGGCGGCATCTGACGCGTCGTCACGAAACGCGCGTGGCCGTCAGGAACCTTGGCGGCGGGCTTTTTTTCCTCGCTCATAAAGTCACCTCTATCTCAAACAGCTCTCATGAGTGACGGGTCAACGTCCGCGCCCGCGATGATCGCCCCGCCTGCTCTCGTCTCTTCATAGGCGGGGTGTAGAATCTCGCGAGCCACGGACGAGACCGAGCTTCTCAAGCGAATCACGATTGATCCCCGCATCTTCGGCGGCAAGCCGATCGTGCGCGGGCATCGGCTCGCCGTGGAGCATGTGCTGGGTATGCTCGCGGCTGGTGATACTGCGGAGGGGCTGGTCGCCGCATATCCGTGGCTGGAACGCGAAGACGTGCTCGCTTGTCTCGCGTACGCGCGGCGTGTCGTGGGGCTCGAGCGCGTAGAACCGCGCATCGTCGATGAAGCGGCTTGAGGGTCCTGCTCGATAGCTATATCTGGCCCGGCGCGAAGCGGGACATCGCCGAGGCCGGACATCAGGTCGAATGGGTGGGCGACTGGGAGTCGGATCCCGGCGACGCCGATATCCTCGCGCACGCCGCCCGCCACGCTCAGACCATCGTCACCTTGGACAAGGACTTCGGCGAGCTAGGGATAGGAATTTCCTTCCCGTCCTTGCCGTATGACGCCGGCAACTGCTGCCGGATCCGGGCTGCTGAGCAGCGGGTGGGTGGCACAATCGGTCATGCACGTGCCCGCGCGAGTCATGCAATCGGGCGTTATGGCAAGTAAGGCGGCAGCGACGCTGCCAACGCCGAGCGGCGCTACCCTTTCACCAGCGGCAGCCGCTTCATCCAGAACGGACTGATCAGCGTGAGCGCCACCGGCATCTTCGGCTACGCGCTGCTCATGGCGGTAGTGCCCGCCGGGCTCTGGCTCGCGCATGCGTCCGGCCCCGGGTTGCTGGGCATCGGCGTGGCGGGCCTCGTGGTGGGCTGGGCGTATTCCGCGCCGCCGTTCAAGCTGATGAGCCGGGGCCTGGGCGAGGCGGCAGTGGCCTGCGGCTGGCTGATCGTAGTGCTGGGCGCGGACTACGTGCAGCGCGGCGCGTTCTCGTGGGTGCCGCTGGTCGCCGGCCTGCCGTATGCGCCGCACGTCGCGAACCTGCTGTTCATCAATCAGTTCCCGGACGTGAAGGCCGATGCCGCCGCCGGCAAGAGAAACCTCGTGGTGCGGTTCGGGCCCCGGCGCGCACGCTGGCTCTACCCCGCGATCGCGGCGCTGGCGTATCTGTGGCTGATCGGCGCGGTGCTTGCCGGCGCGCTGCCAGTGCTTGCGCTCGTAGCGCTCGCCGCGGCGCTGCTCGCGGCGCGCTAGGCGGCCGACACGGTGTGCAGCTCGCGGGCGCCGCCGCGCCGGTCGATGAATCGGGCGCCGCGCCAGCCGTCTGCCACCGCCCTACTGGCAGCAGCGAAAGCGGGCCAGACCCCGACGCTCAGCGATTTTCGATTTCGCGGCCTACGCCCGCCACGATCGCGCCGGCGCCAAAGCCGATGACGCCCGGCACGGCCCAGGTGCCGATCCACTGCGCGACGGCTTGCGGTGCGACCCAGAGCAACACGGCGCAAATCGCCGCCAAGATGGCCGTAAGCACCAACGCCTCGCCGATGTTCTCGCCCATTAAGGCCGCGAGCAGCGCCAGGATCGCGCCCATGGCGGCAGCCGCCGCAATCGTCGACATGGCAAGGACAAGCACGCCGAGAGCGACCGCCAGCACGGCGCCCGCCAGTGTCGCCACGACATACGTCTTCTTCATGAGCGCAGAGTCGGGGCGATCATCCCGCCTTGGAAGTCCCGGATGTCGTACGAGATGCAGGCACGCGTAACCTACATCTTCGCGTGCGATGCGATGTAGAGGTCTACCGCAATCGACTCCACAAGAAAGAATGCGGGTAACAGCGGCGTTAGGAGGCTTGTTGCCCTGCTCTGCAGCCGCGAGCGCTTGACGGACCGGACGACTTCCACGGCAAGCCAGGACAGGTTCAGGACGGGAACGAACAGGAACAGCAAGAGCAGAAACCCGAACCCGGATTCCATCCGGTTAAACCCGAACATGAGGTCGTACTTGGCGCCGACAAACAGAAGCAGCGGCAGCTGGGTCAGCAGAATCGCAGCGCCTCTAAACATGTTCATGGTCTCTCCCCGTCGTTTGGCCGGCTGAACCCAGCCGCTAGCTCCCCGTGTATCGCGCAATGTGCTCGGCCACCAGCGCGCGGATCCTGGGCTGCTCGACCGCGAGCAGCAGATGGCCGCCGCGCTCAAAGTTCACCAGCCGCGCGCCGGGGATGGTACGCGCCGCGTACTCGGCGTTGCGAAACAGCTGCAAGGTGTCGTCGCGCGCATGCAGGATCAGCGTGGGCGCTCGGATCGCGGCGATGCGCTCGTTGGGCATCGTCGCCCGGTTGTCGAAAACGGTCCCCGCGGCCCGCGGCGACACGGGGTTCATCAGGTCGATCAGATCGTTCGCCATCTGGTGCTGCCCGGGCGTGAGCCGCACGATGACCCGATCGTCGACGCCCGGGGATAGGAATTTCCTTCCCGTCCTTGCCGTATGACGCCGGCAACTGCTGCCGGATCCGGGCTGCTGAGCAGCGGGTGGGTGGCACAATCGGTCATGCACGTGCCCGCGCGAGTCATGCAATCGGGCGTTATGGCAAATAACAGCAGCTTCGAGCGGTCGATGAGCCACTCGGGCTGCGGGTAGCTGCCGACCTGCGTGGTGGGGAACAGCAGGCTCATTTCGCCAGCTGCCGCATCGCGCGCTCCAGCCCCTCGAGCGTCGTCGGGTACATGCGGCCGTTCATCAGTTCCTTCATGACCGAGATCGACTGGCGGTAGCCCCAGAT
>Ga0224500_10000447_pt1 | contig 28686 bp, 32 predicted proteins | sample SF_Oct11_sed_USG_FD_168126 | JGI IMG/M metagenome (GOLD analysis project Ga0224500, IMG submission 168126) | Sediment microbial communities from San Francisco Bay, California, United States - SF_Oct11_sed_USGS_4_1 | ecosystem: Environmental > Aquatic > Marine > Sediment | place: USA: California... | reverse complement strand
CTAGAGAGGGACAAGGCCCATCTGAATCAAGTGGGCGACGCGTAGAAAATAGGATGACTGAGCTCGAGCCAGTATGGCTACTGAGCTAGACTTCGGTTTTGGCGGTGTTCTGTGCGGGCTGCTCACCCGCCAGCTTCTTGTGCAGATACTTCTTACTGAAGGTCGTGACGGCAAAAGCCAGCCCAATGGCGATGGGCACGAAGATCGCCGAGGCGATATTGGCATTCCCCAGCCAGCCAAGTTCATACAGTCCTTTGAAGACATAACCCGCCAGCCCGGCGAGGTAGTAGGCGATGACAATCACCGACAGTCCTTCCACCGTATGCTGGAGGATGACTTGGTTTTTTGTGGTCTTGTCCACGCTTTGCAGGAGGGTGAGGTTTTGTGCTTCCACGATCAGATCGATACGGGTGCGAATGATTGCAATGATCCCTTCAAATCCACCGCGGAGCGTATCGATCCGGTGCAAGAGTTGTTGATACCCTTCCGCCACACCCGTAATACCTCCCAAAACATAGTCGGAGATGGGACGGTAGGAGGCGGTGGGTTGCTCCGCCAGCGAGACGAGCGTGGCATGCACGATCTTATCGTACGGGATCGAGGCCGACAGTTCGAAATGCAGCTTGCCTGCCATGCGATTGGTTTTCAGCAGGTCTTGCGTGAGACTGTTCAGCCATCGCTGCAACGTCTCTGAGTTTGCGTGACCAATATGCTCCGTAATAATTTCTCGTTGCTTGAGGTGTACCTGTTCAAATTTATAGACTTGATCAATGGCGGCGGAAAAGAGCGGCTTCTGCATCAGCAGGAGATGGTAGTAGGTTTCGATCCGCACAATCGCATCCACGATATCTTTCAGCCGTGAGTGATCCCCCTGCAATGGGCCAACGCTCACCCAATACCGTTCTCGCCCGTGAGTGTCGGGAGTAAAGCTGGTGACGACAACTGCCTGCTCATTGAAGATTCTGCTGCCATACAGCACCGGCCCCGGAAGCTGACTTCTCACCTCTTCCCGGGATGGCAGCGCACCAGTCCGCAGAACAATATCCAACCGGCAGACAACGGAACCAAGGGGCGCCAATGATACAGAGGCAGCGGGAAACGTGAGTGGCCCAAAGTTGACCGCGTTTGTCGTGGACGAAGGGACATGCCAAAATTGGTAGTTATAGTATTCGGTATGGGCCTGCCAGATGAGAATAAGTCGATCTCCATTCTCAGCTTCTTTCACGCCATAGCCAAAGTTATCTCGCAGTTCGATTCGCTCCTCAGGAACCTTGAATCGCTCCAGTAACGATTGAAATTCTGCTCGGCTGGCCGGGCGCTGCGTAGGCGGATCGGACATGCGAAAGGCTTCATACTGCACATGGGCCGGCGCGCGAAGCCACCCACTGAGCGGCTGATGCGGCCGTTCATGCAACTTTCGTAAGAAGGCGTCAGAGCCCAATCGTGCGACATCCGGCTGACTCACATCCTGTCCCTCCCTCCACCACTGTTCACCTGACTCCTCTGCTCTATCATGATCGCGTCCATCATAATACTATCGCTGAATCCCCCTTCCACAGACAGGGTCATTCTCCCACCGTGCAACCCCAGACAAACAACAGTCCAGAAGAGATCAGGATCTGCATGACCCTACCATCCGGCGCGGTCATGTTCAATGAGACGGCGATTGGTTCGGATGTTGAGACGCGCGAACGCGTTCAATTACAGGATGGATCAAACGGCATTTCGGCGTAGGGCTGATAGGCTTCGCCCAACGTGCACAAGATGTCTCCCCACACACGCGTCGGATCCTTTTCAAACACCGATTGAGGATCGGCAGGGAGGATCATCCACGAGCCGGTCTTCATCTCGCCTTCCAATTGGCCAGGGCCCCATCCGGAATAGCCGAGATACGCTCTGAAGAATTCTTTCGTGCCGGCAGCCGTGAGGATGCGCTCGACCATCCCGATGTCCCCACCAAGACAGACACCGTCAAAGACATGATGGGCATTGTCCGGAAACTGGTCGCCCCGGTAGAGCAGCATCACCTGATTGGTTTGTACAGGACCACCGGCATAGAGGACATGTCCTGCTCCTTCGATAACCGGGATCTGTGGCAACGCCTCGGAAATCGACATGGCGGTCGGACGATTCACAATGACGCCCAATGCGCCCTCCGGTCCATGTTCGCACAGCAACACGACGGTCTGGCGAAAATTAGGATCGCGCAGGGCCGGTGCAGCGATTAAAAACATACCTTTCCGGAGTTCCGTGCTCATGAGCGGAATCCTACCCTGCCCATGCGACTTGCGCAAGCTCTGGGCTGCTCTCAGCAGAATAGTCGCGAGGAATTACAATTTGTACAGGGACGCACGTCGGTCACGAAGCAGATCGTTGTAGCGATTGAGACTCTTATTGCGGGCTTCCGCCGGGTCGATCTCAATGATGGTCAATTCTTCTTTGTCACGAGCCGCTCTCTGTATGATCACGCCTTTCGGTGTGACGATTTCACTTTGACCGATATAGGTCAAAGGATCCTTCCCTCCGCGGGCCTCCCGACCGATACGGTTGCACGTCACGGCAAACACTCGATTTTCCAAACACCGAACAGGCATCGAATCCGGACAATTCGGCAGGACGAGGTTGGACGGGTGACAAATAATCTCAGCGCCCTGGAGCGCCAATGTCCGGGCAGCCTCCGGATAGTACCAATCAAAACAAATCATGACACCAATCTTGGCGACGCCAATATCCCACACCAGAAATCCGGAATCGCCCGGCGTGAAGAACTGGGTTTCTTCGTAAAACAGATGCGTCTTTCGATAACAGCCCAGAAACCCCGCGGGTCCCACGACGACCGCGGAGTTGTAACAGACCGAACCAGATCGTTCGGGAAGTCCTGCAACCAGGTGCATCTTTCGGCGTTTCGCGATATCGACCAACCGACGAACCGTCGGGCCATCCGGAACCGGCTCAGCGAGACGCTGGGCCTCCTCTCGAGACACAAATTGATAGCCAGACGCGAACAACTCCGGGAGCACCAGAAGATCGGCATCCGCCTGCTCCAGTTTCGTCGCCACCACATCAAGGTTCGCAGCGACCTCACCAAATTGTGGATCAGACTGATAAAAACCGACTCGCACCGGATCGTCCCTCCAGAGTAGGAACGGGTAGGGATCATCTCCCTACCCGCACCGACACTTCGCCGTCTCACGACAGCGAGCAGCTCTCGCGTTACTTCACTTCAGCCAGATGCGTGGCTCCGCCGTCCGCATGTTCCGTGCATGCGTCCGCATGTCCGGCTTTGCCATGCTTCACGGCTTCTGTCAGGTGCTTCACACCTTCGAGTAAATGCGGGTTTTTCCCACCCGCAGCCGTTGCATGCTTCAGGGCTTCTTCTGCATGCTGCACGCAGGCGTCGGCATGGCCTTCTTTGCCGTGCGAGGCAGCACCCCTCGCATGTTCGACCGCTTCCGCCACATGCTTGTCACCGGCCAGTACGACGCCATTGAACATCGGCGCCCCAAGCAACAGACCACCGCTCAATACCACCAACGTGCTATAAAGGATTCTTCTCATCATGGCTGCCTCCTTGATGGGTGAAGATTCGAAGTTCAAACGACACATACATCTTGTGAATTGACCTTACACAGCGTATCTCGCGACTGTCAAGAAGGTTGGGGGGCGGAGGAAAATCCAAGAATTTTCTGGAGCGCCTGCAAATCTTTCTCGACCGGGGCCGCGAAGTCCCGACTCCACTCCCACCATGACCCTGGATAGTTGCTGACCTTTGGATACCCGACCAGCTTGAGAATAAAATAGAGCCAGGCCGATCGCACCCCTCCGGTACAGTAGCAAATCACATCCTGACTGGGATGAACCCCCTTTGCCTCCAGCATTTCCTTGATGATGGCGATGTCCTTGATCGTCGCATCCTTGTTTAAAAATCCGTTCCAGGCCAGATGAATGGCCGACGGAATATGCCCGGGCCGGGGAATCCCCGACACTTCTTTTCCAAGATACTCTTCCACACTGCGCGCATCCAAAACCGCCGTCTGGGGATGGGGCATCTTCACGATGGCTTTCAGATCGTCTTTGACCATCATCAACGATTGGACCGGTTGCGCGGTAAAGTTTCCCATCGTCGACGACACTGGCCCATGCTCGAAGGGTCGTTTCTCTGCCGTCCACTTCACCCATCCCCCGTCCAGAATCCGCAGGCGCTGGTGGCCCAGGTATTCCAACATCCAAAACATCCGCCCTTCATCGCCCCAATTGTCGAACGGGTTCGAATAGATCACGACGTCACTGTCGTGATTAATCCCGAGACGACGAAGGATCTGTTCGATCTGACCAAGGTCCGGATTGAGCAATCCCTTCGCCACAGCATTGGGATCACTGTATGCATGCCAGGTCGAATGAACCGCTCCTGGAACATGGCCACCGAATTCATAGGCCGCTCGGCCGCGAACATCGATGATGACCAGACCAGGGTTCCCCAGTTGCCCTTGAAGGGTCTCGGTATCGATCAAGAATGGATGATTCACGATGTCGTTCCTTTATACTCCAACAGCGCCTGATTCACGCACTCAATAGTGCCTTGATATGGGCATCCACAGAGCCAGCAAGCGCCGTGAGATTATATCCCCCTTCGAGCGAGGAGAGAATGCGGCCCTTGCCATGACGTTTGGCAATCCCTGCCACGACGTGTGTCAGATCCCTGTATCCGTCCTCCGTCAGGCCCATGCTGGCCAACGGGTCGTCTTTGTGGGCATCAAATCCAGCCGAGATGATCACAAACTCCGGCTTGAACTCGTCGGCTGCCGGCACGAGCGCTTTGAGGAAGATCGCATGATACTCCTCGTCTCCCTCACCGGCTTCCAGCGGCACATTGATGGTGAATCCCTCCCCCGCGCCCTTGCCTCGCTCCGTTCCTCGACCGGTCCCAGGATAGTGCGGATACTGATGCGTACTGAAAAAGAGCACGGAGGGATCCTCCTCAAAACTGTGCTGCGTCCCGTTGCCATGATGCACATCCCAATCCACGATCAGCACCCGAGTGAGCCCGTATTTCTTTTGGACATAACGCGCGGCAATCGCCACATTATTAAACAGGCAGAATCCCATCGCACGCCCGGCTTCGGCATGGTGCCCGGGAGGTCGGACCGCACAGAACACATGGTCCACCTGATGGGCCATGATCGCATCGACCGCTGCCAAGGCGCCGCCTGCCGCCAGATACGCCGCTTGCAATGAGCCAGGAGACATCGAGGTATCGGGATCGAGCGAGACACGACCGTCCGTAGGCGCATGCCGATTGAGCGAGGCCACATAGTTCGGCGAATGAACCTGTGTGATCCATTCGTCTTCAGCTCGTCGAGGCTCGATCCGAGTCAGTTGCGCAGCAGTCCCACTCTCCTCCAACCGTTGCATGATGGCCCGCAACCGATTGGGAGACTCCGGATGTCCCGGTCCCATGTCATGTTCAAGATAGGCCGGATGATAGACGAGACCGGTTCTTCCCATAGCGACTACCCGTGAAACGTGAAGCGTCGTTCGTCACTTCGAGTAAGAGTTGCGCGTTTCGTGTTTCAGGTTTCTGGCTCAACGACTCGAAACAAGAAACTTGAAACGTTAAACTCTAGACGCAATTGGCCGTCAGATTAGCACGCAAGAAAGTTCATAGACAATGTACCAGCTGCGCTGCTATCGTCCTCACATGGGGGGAAACCATGCCGAATCCTAGAATTGAACCGCTCAAGAAAGTGCTGGCAATCGACCCGAACGACGATGTCGCGTGGTTTGGGCTGGGAAAGGCCTACATGGACGACGGAAACTTCGAAGAAGCGGCCAAGGCCTTGCAGCAGTGCATCACCGTGAAACCTACCTACTCTGCCGCCTACTATGCGCTGGCGCAATCACTCCACAAACTGAGCCGGCTCGATGAATGTCGGACCATCTGCGCCACTGGCATCGAGGTCTCAACCAAGAACGGCGATGCCATGGTGACGAAGAATCTCGAAGCACTCAAGAGTTCCCTCCCCTTGTAACATCACAGAATTCACGCGTTTGTTCGTTTCAACTACGACACTCCTATTGAATCTCCTCGTCGACACATCGACCCATTCCATTCCGATCCCTCGGGCTGAAAGGCATTGGAGACTTCGGCAACTGTCTCCACCTATGCCATCGCGCCCACCGTCACAAAGAAAATCGCCATGTGCACCGGCCCAGAGCCCACACCCCGGATGCTTACCCTGTGCCAGGCCAACCACTACGCGCAGCCGTTGAGATCAGCCGATATGGCTTGCATATCACAGCATGAATGATTATCATCCATGCTGTGAATAATTTGCACACCACACTGAATCGTCATCTCACACCTCTTATCCGCCAGGCCTTGAATACATTCCCCGTGGTTGTCGTCACCGGCGCACGACAGACAGGGAAAAGCACTCTGATCCGCGAATTGCTCACGCCCCCCACGCGCGAATACCTCACCCTCGATGACCTCGACGTCCTGGAACGAGCGCACAAAGAGCCGGATGCGCTGCTCACGGTCAACAAACGGATGACGATCGATGAAATCCAACGAAGTCCCGATCTCCTCTTGGCCGTCAAGCGAGCCGTGGATCGAGATCGACGCCCCGGAAGATTCCTACTCTCAGGGTCAGCGAACCTGGCGCTGATGCGGTCGGTATCAGAGACCTTGGCAGGTCGGGCGGTGTACCTGACGCTCTACCCCTTCACCATGGCCGAGCGCGCCGAGCGTGCCATGGCAGGAAGGTGGCAGGCATTGGTAGACAATCCCTCGCAGTTCGAAGGCACTCATCCACGCTTTGAACGACTGGAAGAGACGCTGCTGCAGAGCGGCTTTCCCCCGGCCGCCCTCTCACCCAATCCCGCAACTCGGCGCATCTGGCTCGACGGTTATGTTCGCACCTACCTGGAACGCGATCTCCAAGCCTTGTCCACCATCGACCATTTGGTTGATTTTCGGCGACTGATGCGGATGGCCGCCTTACGATCAGCCGCCCTGGTGAATCAGAGCGATCTGGCTCGCGATGCCGGGTTAACTCAACCCACAGCTCACCGCTACTTGAATCTACTTGAGACCTCCTATTTGCTATATCGCCTCCCGGCCTATGCCGTAAATCGCACCAAACGCCTCATCAAGACGCCACGCCTTTTTTTCTGCGATACCGGCTTGGCAGCCCATCTGGCCGGCATCGACAGTGTGGCTGATCTTAAGAAGAGTGGACTGGTTGGCCCGTTACTCGAGACCTTAGTGGTCAGCGATCTCCTGGCTTGGCGCGAAGGCCTCGGCGCCAGGCCGGACATTCTGTATTGGCGGCTGGCATCGGGCGCTGAAGTTGATGTCGTGATTGAGCAAGCGGGAACTGTCATTCCGATCGAAGTAAAGGCGACCAGCCGCCCTCGTGTCGGGGATATTGCGCACCTCCGCCTGTTCCTCAATGACTATGGGAAGGCGGCTCCCCATGGCCTGCTGCTGCATACCGGGGAGCGCGCGGAACGGCTCGCCGATCGCATCTGGGCGATTCCTCTGTCGGTTGCGCTGGGGCTCGATGGGTAACTGCAGCAATGCGTGACGGTGAAACCCACCTACTCAGCCGCCTACTATGCGCTGGCGCAATCACTCCACAAACTGAACCGGCTTGATGAGTGCCGCACAATCTGCGGGACCGACATTGACGTCTCCACCAAGACGGCGACGCCATGGTGACGAAGAATTTGGAGATGTTGAAAAGTTCGCTGCCATCTTGAAATCGACAAACCATCAACATCCTCCTTTCACCCCAATTGACTGAGCAGTCGCATTACCCACATCCACAAGAGGCTATTGCTCGACAGAGCAGCCTGGCCTGCGTAGAATGACGGCGACGAGGAGGTCTCTCATCAAGTCTCTTCTCGAGCGATGAAGCCATGAAAACCATCAATGACATTCGCGAGATCGTTCAACAACATCGTGATGTCCTCGCCGACAAATACGGGGTGAGTGTCGTGGGCTTGTTCGGTTCGTATGCCAGGCAGGAACAGCGCCCTGACAGCGACATTGATCTACTGGCTGACATTCTTCGCCCCATCAGCCTGTTCGAACTGGTTGGAGCGGAGCTCTATCTCGGAGAGGTCCTTGATACGAAAGTCGATTTGATCCCCCGGCGAGATATACGTGACGAACTGAAGTCCTCAATCCTGGAGAGCACCGTAGCCCTATGACCAGGCATGTGGCGCTGTATATCAAGGACATCCTCCAGAATATGCAAGACGCGGAGCAGTTTATCGAAGAGATGACCTACGAGCAGTTCGTCAACGATAAGAAAACATTCAACGCCGTCGTACGAGCCATCGAGGTGATCGGAGAGGCCGCCAAGAATGTCCCGCCCACGATTCGATCTCGATATCCTGCCATTCCCTGGAAGGAAATGGCAGGCATGCGGGACAAAGTTACACATTTTTATTTTGGAGTGGACCGGGAGGCAATCTGGCTCGCGGTAACGGAGCGAATCCCCCCTCTCAAACCGACCCTTGAACAAATTCTCACAGACCTGAACTCCACCGAAGCATGAACCGCCAAGGCTCATCGGTATCGCTCCTCATTAACGTTGAGTCTCGACCAAAACGGCGATGCCGTGGTGGCGAAGAACCTCGAAGCATTAGCCAGCTCCCTTCCATAAGTACGCACTAGTGTTCACAACTTCTTAGAGTTCTTGTCTGCACGTTCAATTGCACGCTATATTTCACGTACTATTAGACGTAGAGGAGGATATGCCAATATGTCTGTCGCCTTCACAAAAGATGAAATGCTGAGTGCCTCGCGGATGGCTCGTTCATTTGGGAAAGTACTGGCAGACCTACGATCACAACACCTCCGGCGTGTCGTCGTACTCAAGAACAATCAGGTGGAAGCCGTGATCGTGCCGGTGGATGACTATGAAAAGATGATGGAAGCGCTCGAGCTCTTGGAGCACATGGAGATCCATCGCCTTGTCACACAACGAACACGCAAGAGAGGAAAGAAGGGCATCACACTGGCCGCGTTGCTGAAGGAGCAACGACTTGCAGTATAACGTTGTCCTGACCGCCGAGGCCGCAGAAGACTTTCGGCAGCTCGACGGATCCCTGAAAGCACCGGTTGCGAAGCAACTGAGAAAGCTCGAATCGGCCCCACGACTCGGCGAGCATCTTGGCAACCGAGGAGGCCTTGACCTCACTGGCTATTACAAGCTCTACGCCGCCAAGAAATCGATCCGTATCGTGTACCGCATCCTGGACCAAGAGATCTTGGTTGAAGTCGTAGCCATTGGAAAACGAGAAGATCTCGCCGTCTATCAGGAAGCCCTCAAGCGGCTGAAGGCCAGGGGTCGATAGAAGTAACCATAAGACACACGAAGAGGCAAAGGGTAAAAGGACAAAGAGTAAAGGGTTAGGGAATGTCCTGAACGAGACGGAAACCAAGGAGGCCGTTCCGGAAGTCGGTGAGGTCCCTGCCCCGGAGCGACGCACGAAGGGTCCCCGGATCATCGAGCCAGGACCCGCCCCGGAGCACACGCTGGCCGCAGTTGCCATCGTGAGTATCTAGCCATGCTGAGCCATCAGTTGAAGCCCCTCCGAAGTTGTCATGCCAGCAATCCTCCACCCATTCCCACACATTCCCGCTCATGTCATAGAAGCCGAGACCATTGGGTTTCTTGCTGCCAACCGGCTCCGTTTTGCCAGAACCATACACCGCATAGTCCTTTAACTGGCTTTCATCCGAGGTCCCAGCCCAGGTCTCATCCTTTCCCCCACTGCGCGCCGCATATTCCCACTCCGCTTCCGTCGGCAACCGATAGCGCTGACCGGTTTGCTGGGACAACCATTGAGCATAGGCTTTCGCATCGCTCCAGGACACGTTGATGACCGGTCTTCGACCTCGCCCCCAACCCTGGTCGTTTGGTAATTGACGCCCAGTCGCCTGGGCAAAGCGATCATACTCGTCAAAGGTCGTTTCATACCGTGCCATGGCAAAGGATTTAGCGAATCGGACTTCGTGAATGGGTCCTTCCTCCTTATATTTTGATCCCCCCATCAAGAATGATCCTGGCGAAATCCGTATCATTTGCGGGGTCGGTACTGAGGACTGCCTCGCAGAGACCGGCTTCTCCACAGGCTTCTCCTGCTTCTTCGTCACTGCAACTGGCTCGGAAGATGGTGGAGAAGACTGTGGTGGAATCACCTGTGTCTCTCGCTCTTCCTTTTTCTCCACCACTGGAGGCGAATAGACAGGCGCGGACTTGGGTTGAAGGATCAGGAACGTGACCACGGCTCCGACCAGGACGATCAGGCCAATGCCACCGAGCAAGTATGATGAGAACCCGTCCGTTGTTGTCTGTGATGCTACTGACAGCGCAGCTCGTTCTTCATGTTCCGATTTCACCGCCTGTGCTGCAGAATCCGGTTCAGCTGGACGAACCTTGACCTCAGCTGCCTCCTCCTCCGGACTCTTGACGTCGGAATGGCCAGTCCGTTCTGTGCCACTCACGTCGCTCACCGTGCCCTGAGCTTTCGGAACCACAAGCTGTTCCTTTGCCTCAGCGAGCTGGGTCCGCAAATGGTCGATGAGTCGATCCATGTCTCGATGAAAATCTGGATTCGGACGGATCACGATGGCATGACGGTAGGATAAGTCTTGAATACTGGCCGGAAGCTGTTGAGCCGGCGGAACTGATGCCCCTCCGACCAGGACTGGTATCACCAAAATCCGCCGTTTCAAGGCCGATTCGATTTCGATGCGGACGAAATCCCCTGGATCCTCGAGTCTAGATCGTCCCTTGCGCTCTTTGCCTCTGAGCCAGTCCCGCCCGATCACCGCAAGAAACACCTCGCATTGGCTCACCTGCTCGTCCAGATAGGTACGAAAATCGACCCCATAGGGAATGGAATCGACATCCATAAACACCGCACCCGGCCCAAAGTCCTTCACGAGCCGGTCATGGATCCGACCGGTCACATCGATACTATCCTCGCGGCGATAGGAAATGAGGATCTTGCTCATGGTCAAGTCACTGGCATGGATATCGTGGTAGCCGAGAGAGCAGCGTCACTTCCTGGTCCTTATGCGTCGAATTTCGAACCGTCGCGCGGCGGTACTGTATCTTGAACGATATAGGGGGTCAATACGGTCAGGATTCCTGAGTGAGATCAAGTGCAGTGTTTCATGACTGCGTTAATATGAACCGTTCGCCCTGAGCTTGTCGAAGGGCAAGTGCGTTCAACTGGTTCCGTTCATGCGGTTCGGCTGGGCTCACCGTAGAGTTCGACGCGCCTGTCCCGAGCCCGTCGAGGGACTCACCACGAGTGTATCTCTCGGACGCAACACAAGCCACTACAGAATCTGCAGAAAGGCATTTTGTTGCCACTCAGTGAGTGCGGACGCAGCGGAAGGATTGTGGATCAGTATGCGCACGCGAGGTTGGATCTTCTGTTGCTTGGGCCGTTCAATCAACTCCACGTTGGCTAGTCTCGTTCCCGCTTTCGACGGCAAGGGCTCTACATCCCACAGCGAAATCATCACCGCACTGATGGAACGGAGACTCATCAAGAGGACCGTCACCGTACCGGCCAGCATCTTCAGATCCAACCAGATCTCTTCTGGCCGGGTTGTTCTGTCGCCTTGCAGATCAGCCCGTGGGATCGAGATCCCGAGAACCACTGGGTCACAGTAATCGGCGAGTTGTTTGGCCTTTTGGCGGATACGCGCCAGAATCCGGTGCGTCAGAATCACCCCTCGATCTTCTTCCTCACCGTCGACCTCATCAAGGTCGAGACCTCGTAGGGGCAATCGTTGCCGTTCCGCAGACCCCACCATGGTGGTGACTTCCACGAAGAATCGTCCACCTCCGACGCGACATTCGAGATCGGCTGTGCGTGCCTGGGATTCCGGTAAGAAGGTGACGTGGATCCCGGTACGAATCAGTTGGGTGGCGAGTTCTAGTTCGGCAAGCGCGGATTCTCTGACACCACAATCATAGTGTGTCAGTCGACGGACAAGTCGGTTGAGGCGCAGGTGGCTTGATTGGTCCGAACAGTGCCGATGGAGAGTGGACCACCGCTCGTGGAGACTACGCGACAGGCCTTGTTCCTCTCGCTTCCACGCGGGCACTTGCGCCGGCTGCTCACCGTGAAGTTGCGCAGCCAGTCTGAACGTCGTTCGTGGACGAAATCGTGCCATCGGTCATACCGATGCCGCATCTTCATCATCGTTGGGTGACAAACCGAACAAGTCCGGCTGGCGCTGTGCCACCTCCTCACACAGGTCGTCCAGCCATCGGCCGGCACAACCCAACACCTCACGGACCAGCGGTTCAGGCTGCCCAGTTCGCCTGATCGTCCATTGCGACACGTATTCCACGAGCGTCTCCCGGTCGAATTGCCGACTGGACTGTGTGGCCAATGTCACAAGTTCACCTAACCCCGTGTGCAAGATTTCGGCAACCAGGTCCTTCCCATACGAGGTGCTGGCTGTGACATATTGAATGGCGCGATTGATTTCTTGCTCGGTCATAGCAACGATAGTGAAAACCTGTCACACTCTCAGCCCCTCCGTCAATGTGGCCGGCTGTGTTCGGCCTACCGTCTCATATTTTTCTCTGCTCCCGAATGGGACCGATGGTATGATCGCCCATCATTCGATTCATGCAGCAAGGAGTATGAAATGGCCGGAACACCCGCAACGCAACCTGTCAGAAAACGTAGCCGATTGACCTTTCCCGAACGATGGAACCTGACCGAGCTGGTCAAGGACCCAGCAGCCGATATCGATGCTCAGCTTGCCGATCTGGAGTCGAAGGTCGCAAAGATGGAAGCAGCACGATCGACGTTGACCTCGTCGATATCCAGCCAAGATCTTCTCAATCTACTCCATCTCAGCGAGGACATCACCCAAGGCGCATTGCGGTTGGGAGCCTATGCCTATCTGCGGTTTTCTGAAAACACAAAAAACGCCGACGCTCGCTCGCTCAAGACCAGGGTGGAGGAGCAGCTGACCGGTCTGACGAATCGACTGCTGTTTTTCGAACTCTGGTGGCAGGGTGTCGATGACGCCAATGCGACCCGCCTCATGGCCGACGCGGGAGACCTACGCTATCACTTGGACACGATCCGGCGCTTCAAGCCCCACACCCTGTCCGAGCCGGAAGAAAAGATCCTCAACCTCAAGAACGTCACCGGCCGTAGCGCCGTCCACACCCTTTACGATGTCGTGACAAACGGATTGACGTTCACCATGACGGTCGGCGGGAAGAAGAAAACGGTCAATCGGGAAGAGCTGATGACCTACGTGCGAAGCCCGAAGGCCCCTGTCCGTCAGGCTGCCTATCAAGAGCTCTATCGTGTCTTTGCAACCCAGCGCGACTTGTTGGGAGAGATCTACAAGACGCTGGTGCACGATCTGAAGTCCGAGAACCTCGGACTCCGCCGTTTTCCTTCTCCCATCGCCAGTCGGAATCTCAGCAACGACGTACCGGACCAGGCCGTCGATGTCCTGCTCGCATCCTGCGCGAAGAACGCCGGCATCTTTCAGACCTACTTCAAACTCAAAGCCAAGATTTGCAAGATCAAGTCAATGAGCCGGTACCATCTCTACGCACCGCACCGGACGGAGACCAAGAAGTACAAGTACTCCGATGCCGTGACCATGGTGCTCGACGCCTATCGAGGCTTCTCGCCAAGCCTGGCAGATCTCGCCGAGCAGGTATTCCGCGATCGACACATTGATGCCCCCACACGCCCAGGGAAGCTGGGTGGCGCCTACTGCTACAGCATCGTTCCTGGCATGACCCCTTATGTCATGCTGAACTACACAGGGGAAGCCCGGGACATCGCCACCATGGCACACGAACTCGGCCACGCCGTCCATGGCATGCTGGCCAGGGACCATTCCACCTTCACCTTCCATTCAACGCTTCCCCTGGCGGAAACCGCTTCCGTCTTTGGTGAGCGCATTCTCTCCGACGCCCTGATGTCGCAAGAACGAAACAAGGCCGTTCAACAGGGCCTCCTGTTGAGCCAATTGGATGACATCTACGCCACCGTGCTGCGGCAAGCCTATTTCGTTCGGTTCGAAAAGCTGGCCCATCAGATGATCGCGAACGGCGCAACAGCCGATCAATTAGCCAAGACCTATGGCCAAGAGCTACGGCAACAGTTCGGGAAGGCCGTGAAGGTCCCGGATGAATTTCAATGGGAGTGGCTGACCATTCCCCATCTTTTCGCCAGCCCGTTCTATTGCTACGCCTACAGTTTTGGAAATTTGCTCGTGTTGGCGCTGTACCGTATGTACAAGGAACAGGGGACTGCCTTCGTGCCCAAGTATCTTGATCTCTTGGCTACCGGCGGCTCACAGTCACCACAGCAGATCCTCGCCACCATCGGTGTCGATATGACCTCCGAAACCTTCTGGCAACCGGGATTCGACACGATCCGAGACATGGTAGAACAGCTGGAACGAACGATGTAGACGTAAATTGGTGGTACCGAAAGTGAGTTCAGGCGCAGCGCTAGGAGGAGCGATGACAATTGCCAAGAGATTGGATGTCGGTCTCCTGCAAATCCCGCCATTCTCCTGGTTTGAGATCGCCGAGACGAACTGATCCAATAGCAATACGGACCAACCGCAAGGTGGGATGGCCTACCGCCGCCGTCATGCGTCGCACCTGGCGGTTCATTCCCTCATGGATTGTGATTTCCAGCCAGGCTGTTGGAACCTGTTTCCGAAACCTGATGGGGACAGGCCGCTCGGGTAGCGAGGGGTCCTCGGCCAACAACCTTACCTCCGCAGGCTTCGTTCGTTTTCCACCAAGCACGACCCCTTGGCAGAGCTGCGTGATCGCTCGTTCATCAGGGATCCGTTCTACCTGTGCCAGATAGACTTTCGGCAGTTTGTGTTGAGGATCTGTAATCCGATGGGCGAGTGCGCCATCCGAGGTCAACAGCATCAGTCCCTCGCTGTCCAGATCCAATCGCCCTGCAGCATAGACACCGGGTATGGTGACATAGTCCGCCAATGTCGGCCTTCCTTCCGGATCGGTAAAACAAGGCAAGACTCCATAGGGCTTATTGAATGCGATGGTGCGTACAGACATGATCGCTTTGTACTCTACCCTGATCGATCACCCCATCCGTTTGTATTTTCTAGAAAAAAGACCAGAAACTGTGTGTCCGTCAGACCCTTGGTACAACCTTCCGCATGGGTTGACAGCACCATGATCTTCTGACATACTGAGAATGCTTATCATAATCGACGAAGGGAGACTTCCATGTACATGTGCCTGTGCAAAGGAATCACCGAATCAGAAGTCCGAGCAGCGGGGCGGACCGGAATTGTGATGGCCAGCCAACTCAAAGCCAAGTTTGATCTCAAGTGTCAGGGCTGTTGCGGACGCTGTGCGAAGAACATTCACGAATTCGTCGAGGTCGCCGTGCAAGGAGCCGCAGCCTCCTGCCCCCAGCGATAGACCTATCTTCTTCCTGACGGCCAGCCGAGCCTATTACCCCCTCAGGGCGCACCGTAGCCCCTCCGGATTAGGCCCCATCCGATTCCTTCACCATCAGTGACCAGGGAACATTTCTGCGCAAGAATCCGTTTATTTGGAAGGGGCTCTGCTGATCAGTTTCGCGACATCTGCGACCCGCTGGCCCAAAGCCCTCGCATCAGCGAGTTCCTTCTTATCAATCCCCGGACTGTCACCTTCGGTCGTGGCGGATGCTCCGAATGCTCCCCCGCCGCTTACCACGATCATCTGATTGCCCAGCATAGCAGCGAGAATCGTCAGCATCGTCACTTCCTTGCCGCTGGAGACCTGGCCCCCCGTCGCAAAGGCGGCACCGACCTTGTTCTTCATTTTGAACTCGGGAAACACACCGAACTTGAACTGCCAATTGTCGAAGAACGTCTTGACCTCTCCGGACATGTTGGACCAGTAGACCGGCGACCCGACAATGACGGCATCGGAGGAAAATAGATCGTCGGCCGTCACCAGTCCTACACGCTTGAGCACCACCACGGTATTCGGCACAGATTTGGCCCCCTCGACGACCGCCTCCGCCATCCGCTCCGTATTTCCGGCAAGAGAGTGATAGGTCACGAGAATCTTCACGGCTGGGGAGGCCTCGTCCGCCCAAGAGCGCGAAGCGCAACCGGTGGACAGCGTGAACAGCATCAGGGCCATGACGAGGGAAAACAGGGAGGAGTTCGAGAAAGAACGTTGTGTGCAGAATGACGCCACGGGGTAATGGTCCTGATTAGGACAACGGTCAGATCATCAGCGTCGAATGGTCTCTTCCTCCATATGCTCTTCAACCGACACTTCTGTCAGCGTTCCGCGATAGGTACAACGGTGACATCGAATCCGCCACTCTTCAATCCATTTTTCCTGGACATAGGACTGGCGACAGCCTGGACACACAAACACACCTTTTTTGTATAACACCCGCCGTTTCTCTTGCATGGGCTCCTCGTTTGATTCGGCTGGAGAATCGCACAAGACGCGAGAAGATTGCAACCGGGCAGGACAGTCCCCAACGCCGCGAGGGCCGCCTTCTTGACTGGGGAAGGTCGCGATCATTAGGATGCGCAAATGAGTCAGAAACTATCCTTGTGGCTGGTTACCTCTCTCGTCATCGCCGTCGGGTTACTCGCCAGTAACACGCAGGCAGCTCGTGCTGCAGGATCCGACCTGGTCTCCATTCAAACGCCATCGGGAGTCACCATCAAGGCCGAAGTTGCCGACACACCGCTCAAGCGCTCAATGGGCCTGATGTATCGAGACCATCTCGAGAAGAACCACGGCATGCTGTTTTTCTTTGGCCAACCTCAAGCTTGGAATTTCTGGATGAAGAATACCAAGATGGCGCTCGACCTCATCTGGATTGACAGCAAGAAACGCGTGACGCACATCGAACGCAATGTGCCCATTTGCACAAAAAGTGATGATTCCTGTCCGCAGTATCGCCCGAACAGTGATGACGCGATCTATGTCCTGGAGATTGCCGGAGGAACGGTTGACGGATACAAGATCGAGAAAGGGTCTAAACTACAGTTTGGCCAGCCATAGTGCTGGGTCCCATCAGGTACTCCCAAAGCTGCCCGGCAACGCCGCCTCAGCTGACAAAGCAGATCGCATCTCATTCAACAGGACATCCCACGGTCTCAAGCTTCCCACAGCCCCTCACCCCATTCCGATCATGACCGATGCTGCCACGACCGAATGCGTCGTGCCGTAATAACCCCCTCAATCCGTTCAATGGTTTTCAGGACTCGATTCAGGTGAGCAGTGTCGTCAATCTCCACGATAAAATCGAGCTCAGCCTTCCGATCTTCTCGTGTAATGATTTCAGCGCGGCTGATATTTGCCTTACATTCGGCGATCGCCGAAGAGACATTCGCCAGCACACCGGTCCGATCTTCGGCAATAACGGCAATCTTGACCGCATGGAGGCTGGGAGCTGCGGTATCCCATTCCACCTCCACAAGCCTGGCTCGATCGTAATCCAGTGCCTCCAGATTCGGACAATCAACGGAGTGGATCGTGAGTCCTCTACCTCGCGTGATGTAGCCTAAGATTCGATCACCGGGAACCGGATTACAACAGCGGGACAACTGCATCAACAGATCACGCCCGCCCTTGACCTGAACCCCCTGCGCCGTGTCTCGACTGCTCGAAACCTTCTGAGGCGTAGCCGGCTGGGACGAAACTGATGTTGTCTCCGATGCCGGTGCAACCAGTCGGTTCACAACTTGCGCGGTTGCAATATGCCCAAATCCAATAGCAATTGTCAGTTCGTCGGCCGTTTCATAGCCCTCGTGCTTGGCCACCTCGACCAATTCGCTCGACTTCAAGATTTGAGCAGGAGCCAACCCATGCCGCCGCAATTCCGTCTCCAGCAAGCGCCGACCAATTTCCAGGCTTCGCTTCTGCTCTTCAGCCTTAATCCAATGTTTGATTTTGGTCTTGGCCCGTGAGGTACGGACAAATTTGAGCCAATCCTTGTGCGGCGTTTGATTCGGCGAGGTCAGAATTTCAATCGTGTCGCCGCTCTCCAGCTCGTACTTGAGCGGCACGATCTTGCCGTTGACCTTCGCTCCCACACAATGGTCACCGACCTCGGTATGGATCGCATAGGCAAAATCGACCGGCGTCGAGTCTTTCGGCAACTCCTTGACCGTTCCCTTGGGCGTGAAGACATACACGACATCATGGAACAGTTCGAGTTTCACCGAATCCATGAACTGACGATTGTCCGGCAAATCGCTTTGCCATTCGATGAACTGCCTCAGCCATCCAAAGGCTTTGCTATCCCTATCCTCGACACGCCCTTGCTCCTTGTACTTCCAATGCGCCGCAATCCCATATTCCGCCACACGATGCATTTCTTCCGTTCGAATCTGAAACTCGACATGCTCGCCCTTAGGCCCGACCACAGTCGTGTGGAGCGATTGATACAGATTGGATTTGGGAATGGCGATGTAGTCCTTAAAACGCCCTGGAAGCGGGCGCCACAACGAGTGAATGACACCGAGCATGGCATAGCAGTTCATCTTCGTGTCGGTAATGATCCGCAAGGCGGTGAGATCGTAGACCTCTTCGAAGGAGATCGACTGCTTCTTCATTTTTTGGTAGACGCCATAGAGATGTTTGGGCCGGCCATAGACCGCTCCAGACAGGCCATGTTCGCCCAAGGCTTTTTCTACCAGTTCCCGCACTTCCTGAATGTACTGTTGACGATCTTCATCGCGCTTCGCGACACGCACCCGCAGCATCTCATAGACATCCGGCTTCAGATGTTTGAGACAGAGATCTTCTAGTTCGTTCTTCACCCACCCGACCCCAATCCGATTCGCCAAGGGAGCGTAGATCTCCAGGGTCTCCTGCGCGATCTCGAGGCGCTTTCCCTCGCTCAGATGCTCGAGCGTGCGCATGTTATGTAGTCGATCGGCGAGCTTAATGATCACGACGCGGATATCATCCGCCATCGAGAGCACCATCTTGCGGAAATTCTCGGCTTGCTTTTCCTCGGAACTCTTGAACGTAATCTTCCCGATTTTCGTGACGCCATCGACCAGATGCACCACGTCCTTGCCGAACTCTCGTTCCAACTCACCGGCCGTCGCCACCGTATCTTCCAACGTGTCGTGCAGCAGGCCTGCAACGATCGCCGTCACGTCGGTTTTCAATGAGGTCAACACGCCGGCCACGGCGACAGGATGCTTGACATAGGGCTCTCCGGAACGACGTGTTTGTCCCTCATGCGCCTTCGCAGAGAATTCGTAGGCCCTTCGCACCATCCCGAGATCGGCATCAGGCTGATACGATTGCACCCGCTCCAGCAGTTGCTCGATGTTCGTCACCGTTTCGTATTTCATCGATTACTCGATTCCTGCCGCTCGTATGTCTCGAATGCGCAATTGGATTCGGTCAAGGCCATTCCAGTGATTGAGCTCCGGTGTAAATGCGACGTCGATCGGTGTGTTGCGCGACAATCCCTGTTCTTCCAGGGACTTCATCCCAAACCCGATACTGTCAAACGGCACCGACCCTCCCTGCCGAACCGTCATCTTCAAATGTTTCTCCCCCACGACGCGGGCCTGAAGGACGTTTAAGCCCCTTACGGCAAAGGTCGGTTCCGGATTGCCCGCACCGAACGGATGCAGTGTCCCGATTTCTCGAATCAGTTGTAACGTGACCTCGTCCAGCCGCAGTTCAGAATCCAGATGCAACGTCGGCACATTGTCCGCACTCCGCATCCAGGCCTCAGCCGTGGCAGCAAACCGTTCGGCAAACTCCGGCAGTCGCTCTTCCCTGATCGTCACTCCCGCTGCACTGGGATGGCCACCAAACGCCATCAGTAGATCCCGGCATCCGGCCAACGCTTGATAGAGATCGAAACCCGGCACGGTCCGCGCTGACCCTTTTCCGACACCGTCTTCATTGACGGCGACGACGATCGTTGGACGATGAAAGCGTTCCATAATACGGGCAGCCACAATGCCCACGACTCCAAGATGCCATCCCCTCGCGTATAACACGATGCCACCAGGCAACGCCCGCGACTCGACGTGAGCCAAAGCCTCGTCCAGTATCGTTGCCTCGAGTTCTCGTCGCCTATGATTCAGCTGGTCCAGCTCCTCCGCCAGCTCTTGAGCTTCCTGTTCGGATTCCGTGGTTAACAGCCTGACCCCTTTGATGGCGTCATCCAATCGCCCTGCGGCATTGAGCCGAGGCGCGAGTTTAAACGCGATCGTCTCCGCAGCACAGTCACGAGTCACACCGGCGACCTGCTTTAACGCCCGCAGGCCACATCGTGCCCCGCGTGAAATCTGAGCCAGCCCTTCGCGAACAAACAGTCGATTTTCGTCTTGTAACGGAACCACGTCGGCGATTGTCGCCAACGCCACTAAGTCCATCAGAGACTCCACGGGTACTGACCCGGAGCCGTATTTCGCCTCATACGCCTGCACGACCTTGTACGCGAGACCGCCCGAACAGAGCCCATGAAACGGATACCGCGCATCCGGCCGATGAGGGTTCATCACCGCCAAAGCCGGCACCATCTCCAGGTCGCTCTGGTGATGATCCGTCACGATCACATCAATCCCGAGTTGATTGGCGAGGGCGATCTCACGATGCGATGTCGTCCCGCAATCGGATGTCACCAATAACGTGATCCCTTCCTCCGCGAGAGACCGAACCGCCTGCTCGTTGAGCCCATACCCTTCACGCAGGCGATGCGGCACGTAGGCTCTAACCTGTGCCCCAAGGTTGCGGAAGAATGACACGTACACGCTGGTCGCAGACATGCCGTCTACGTCATAGTCCCCATAGAAACAGACTCGCTCGCGCCGCTGCATGGCCTGATGCAAACGGTCGATGGCCCGTTCGATGTCGGGAATCAAGAACGGATCATGTGTTTGGAGAGGAGACATCCAGGCCAATGCCTGGTCCACATTCGTCACACCCCGATTGAGCAACAACGAAGCAGTTGCGGAAGAAATGGATAAGGCCTGCGAGAGGAGGCCACGTTGGATGGGATCGACCTGCCGGAAGACCCAGAGCTTAGACTTCACCTCTGCCTCCTTCATCAATCTGGGTCGTCGCACGATTCAGAACATGACACTCAGGGAATCGAGCCAGACTCTAATAAGTCGCTTCTTCTTTGTCAAACGACGACATGGGGAGAACACCGACGGGGATTGGGACGAGGGAATCAATGGGAATCAAACGGAGTTGAGTGCCTATTCCCCTCCTTTTTGCACATAGTTCTTCACAAATTCCTCCGCGTTCTTTTCAAGAACATCGTCGATTTCATCAACCAGCTTGTCGATATCTTCCTTCAGCTTCTTCCCGGTCTCCACCACCTTGGGATTGGCTTTGACCTCTTCTTTGCCTTGCGGTTCTCGTCGCGGCTCTTGCTTTCGTTCCTGCTTTTCCATTCGAGCACCTCCTGTCAACCAGGGAAATCCTCGCGATCAGCTTGCAACTGCCGACTGTAGGTTCACCATACTCTAGGGACCAGAAACCCGTCAAGGTAAGGGGGAAAACGACAAGCGCCGCGCCCCACATGGGGCACGGCGCTTGATCTGACCGATCACGCTGGAGAGAATCGCCAGAGACTAGCCTGCGATCATCGACACGATGAGCAAGGCGACAATATTGATGACCTTGATCATCGGATTCACTGCCGGTCCTGCCGTGTCCTTGTAGGGATCACCAACGGTATCACCGGTGACCGCCGCCTTGTGCGTCTCGGTACCCTTCAAGCCCTGCTCTTCGATAAACTTCTTCGCGTTGTCCCAGGCACCGCCGCCACTCGTCATGGAAATCGCCACAAAGAGTCCGGTCACGATGCTGCCGACTAACACCCCACCGAGGGCCTGCGGACCAAGCACAAGCCCAACGATCACCGGCGACGCGACGGGAATCAAACCAGGGATCATCATCTTTTGGATCGCAGCCTGGGTCACGATGTCGACACAGGTGCCGTACTCAGGCTTGCCCGTGCCTTCCATAATTCCAGGGATCGTGCGGAACTGACGCCGCACTTCTTCCACGATCAACCCTCCCGCTTCACCGACGGCCCTCATGCACATGGACCCGAAGATGAACGGCAACATGCCCCCGAGGAACAACCCCACCAATACTTTGGGATTGGAAAGGTCGAACGCGGCCAGCGACGGATTGTGCGCCGCCACCTCTCGTGAGTATTCGGCAAAGAGTACCACGGCCGCCAATCCCGCAGAGCCGATCGCATAGCCCTTTGTCACGGCCTTCGTCGTGTTACCGACGGCATCCAACGGATCCGTAATGTCACGCACTTCTTTACCCAAATGCGACATTTCCGCGATCCCGCCGGCGTTATCGGTGATCGGACCAAAGGCATCGATCGCCACCACAATTCCGGCCATCGAAAGCATGGCTACGGCCGCAACCGCCACACCATACAATCCACCGGAATCCGCCCCGCCACAGACCCAGAAGCTCATCAGAATGGCCGCAGCAATCACCACGACGGGAGCCGCCGTCGCCTGCATGCCGACAGCCAACCCCGCGATGATGTTCGTCGCATGACCGGTTTCGCTGGCTTTTGCAATGTACTTCACCGGCTCGTATTCCTTCGACGTGTAATAATCGGTAATGAACACAAGCGCCAATGTCACGGCGAGACCGAGTAACGCGGCGATGTAGTAACTGAAACCACCGACGCCGCCGACACCGCCCATGATCATAAAGGTAATCGGCAAGAATGCCACAGCGGCAATCCCGCCGGCTACGAACAGCCCCTTATAGAGCGCCGGCATAATGTCGCCGCTCGGGCCGACCTTGACAAAGAGCACACCGACAATCGTTGCAAAGATCGTGATCCCCCCCAACGCGAGCGGGTAGAGAATAGGTGCCGTCACTCCCTTGAACATTGTAAAGGCCAGCACCATCGCCGCCACTGTCGTGACCGCATAGGTTTCAAAGAGGTCCGCTGCCATGCCCGCGCAATCACCGACGTTGTCTCCCACGTTATCTGCAATGACCGCCGGGTTCCGTGGGTCGTCTTCTGGAATCCCTGCCTCCACTTTTCCGACCAAGTCGGCGCCGACGTCTGCAGCCTTTGTATAGATACCGCCGCCGACCCGTGCAAACACGGAGATCAAGCTCCCCCCGAATCCGAGGCTCAGCAACGCGTGAATGGCTTTTTCCTGACCGGCCATGGATTCCGCGATGGAATAGAACCCGGTAATGGCCAACAACCCAAGTCCGATCAGCAGAAGGCCTGTCACGGCGCCCCCTCGAAACGCGACGGTCAACGCGGCATTCATCCCATTGTGGGCCGCTTGGGCAGTCCGAACATTCGCGCGCACGGCGATGATCATTCCTACATACCCGGCGATCGACGACGCTCCTGCACCGACCAAAAATCCGACCGCGGTGAGCAGGCCAAACTTGTTGGAGAAAGCTCCAGCCACCCAGAGCACGAGGAAGAGCGCCGCGGCGACATAGCCGACGGTTTTGTACTGTCGATTCATGTAGGCACTGGCACCTTCTTGAATGGCTTTTGCAATTTCCTGCATCTTTGCATTGCCGGCATCGAGCTTGAACACCCACATCGCCAGGTACAACCCATAGCCAATGCCTGCCACGGCCGCGATGAGGGCAAATGTAATGATCGCTGAGTCACTCACTGGAAACCCTCCTACTGGTTAAACGGATTCCTGATGTCGCACGGCTCTCCGTAGCTTCAACCCATCCAAAGTACATGCGCGAGTGGGTAAATCCTAAGGTGGGCAGAGTCAAATTCGAAGCGAGCCACCCGAAAAGCTGGGCTATTCTATAGAGTCCCATAGGAGGGATCAAGACCAAATAGAGCCTACTTGCAAACACCTCCCCACTCTGGGCCATACTGGCAGACGTCAGCCGGATACGCTGGGCGCTATCGACACATGAGGCCTCCCTAAAATACTGGAGGCGGATGAGGCACTGCGGGATAGGAGAAAACAGATGCAGACCATCTCCAAATAGAACAAAGGGTTACGCATGAGATCGCCCGCTTATTGGATCACCCACTGCCTGTGCCTGGTCAGCCTTCTTGCGGCATGTAACAGCGAAAGCACCACCAGGCCCCCTGCCTCAGCCCTGGCCAGTCTCAAGCTCCAACCAGTGACGAGTAATCTGAGCGCTCCTGTATTCCTGACGGCACCCTCTGGCGATACCGCTCGACTGTTTGTTGTGGAACAAGGAGGGAAGATCAAGATCCTGGAGAGGACGAGCGGCGCAGAGCTGGGAACGTTTCTGACTCTGACCGGGATCACGAGCGGTGGAGAGCGAGGACTCTTGGGGCTAGCCTTTGACCCACAGTACCATTCCAACGGAAGGTTCTATGTCTACTACACAGACACCTCCGGCACAATTATCATTGCTCGGTTTTTAGTCTCGGCAACGAACCCGAACGTCGCGGACCCGGCTTCGCAAACCATCCTCGTCTCTATTCCCCACCCGACCTTCGCCAACCATAACGGAGGCATGCTGGCCTTCGGACCGGATGGTTGCTTGTACGCGGGCGTTGGAGATGGGGGAAGCGGTGGAGATCCAAACAACCATGCGCAGGACCTCACCAGCCGCTTGGGGAAACTCCTCAGAATCGATCCAAGCACGGGAGCTGCCTGTACCAACGGAGGAGTGAACCCGTTTCTCCTCTCCGGGGGTGATCAGTTAGTGTGGAGCTACGGGCTGCGCAATCCCTGGCGCTTTTCGTTTGATAGCAACGATCTGTATGTCGGCGACGTCGGGCAGGGAGCTCGGGAAGAAATCAATGTGTCGGCAGGCCCCAATGCCGGGAGAGGCCTCAATTACGGCTGGAGGCTCACCGAAGGCTCAGCTTGTTTCAACCCGGCCACCAACTGCAATACCGGTGGACTGACCTTGCCAGTCGTAGAGTACACACACGACAACGGCGCCTGCTCCGTCATCGGCGGTTATGTCTACAGAGGTCAAGCCATACCGGCCATCAAAGGAACGTACTTCTACGCCGATTTTTGCGCCGGGTTCGTCCGCAGTTTTCGCTTCAATAATGGCTTAGCCGTTGAGCGAACCGAATGGCCGCTGCTTACCACTCCCTCCATCTCAAGTTTTGGCCAGGATGGCCTTGGAGAGCTCTATCTGACAACGCTGAATGGTACGGTGTTTCGGATCATCCCCAATTAGGAACCTTCCCGATGGGACCTGACCGTACCACCGCCTGGCCGGTTTACGACTCTGGCTGATTTTGCTATAGTCCACCAGACAAAGGACCTAATGGGACTCGAACCGAACTATATCGTGGTCGATGGACAGACGTTCAGCAAGGCAAAACTTGCGCTGGACAATCATGTGTACAAGAACTGTCAGATCGACGACTGCGATCTGTATTACAGCGGCGGCCAATATGAGCTCCTCGATACCCATATCACCAACTCACGCCTGATCCTGAACCATCCTGCCAAAGGCATCTACAACGCCTTGCAGATCTTCAAGATGAAATCCCCCGGGTCCCGCATCGTCTTCGAATAGCCGCTTCCTTCATGCCCTATACCTACGACTACACCAGCGCTGCTACCAGCAACGAAAGCGCATCCGCACGTTATTGGCGTGCCATGAAAATGGCGTTGACCCGTTCCGTGAGAGAGAAAACCTTCCAATTCGATGGCCGCACGCACGAGTACCTGTATCATCCCTATAATCGAACGTGGAAAAACGAGCGTGGCGTGGAGATCCCCATCTTCCGTGAACTCCTGCTCCGGCATGAAGGCCGGCGAGTGCTCGAAGTGGGGAACGTCTTGTCACATTACTTTCCTGTCCAGCATGAGGTCGTCGACAAATACGAGGTCAGCCCAGGCGTGCTCAACCAGGATATCCTAGAGTTTGTCCCTCAGCGGCCATATGATTTAATCGTGAGCATCTCGACATTGGAACATGTCGGATGGGATGAACAACCACGGGAGCCGGCCAAATTGCTCCGAGTGATCGAGTATCTACGCTCGACCTGCCTGGCTCCTTCCGGCCAACTCGTGGCCAGTCTCCCGATCGGATACAACCAGTATTTCGACGATTTACTGAACAGCGGCAGGAGCCCGTTCACAACCCAACATTTCCTGAAGCGAGTTTCCAAACGCAATTATTGGATCGAGTCAGATTGGGAGCAATGCCGCGACGTGCCCTACGGCCGCTTCGTCGCCCACGCCATCGTCATTGGGACCATCAAGCGCTAGCCCAAGAACGGCTCCTGCCATCCAAATAAGGCCCTCAATGTTTGGCAGGCTCGACACACGCCAGACCTGCCGGTTCGATTGCGGTTCTACTCCCTGCATCCATCAATAGGCCTGCCGAATGTCTCTTCCATCGATGTGGCTATGCTTGGCGTTAGAATACACCCACAGACAAGACGGCTCAGCCTCGCACCATCATGCCCAACGGTCGCCCCCATCGCTTGACGATCGCCTTTAGAACAGGTGCGGAGATACCGATAAGGAGATGACAGCCGGCAGGCGCTCCTGCCCTGAGTATGGTGCCGCATCGGTGCGCGCTCGATGAAATGTAACCGGACTATCAGGAACATCCAATAGATGAAACGCGTCGTCGTGTATGAGCTCTTGCCCGATATGGTGCTGGCCAGACCGGTCACCAATGCCAATGGGCTCCCCATTGTCGCAGCGGGAACCAGCTTGGACACCGCATTGATCGAACGGCTTCAGCAAATGGGGTTACCATCGGTGTATGTCGAGGGTGATGCACTGGACGCCGGCGGGAAAACGCTGGAGGAACTGGAGGCTGAACTCGATCATCGGTTCCGACGTGTCGCACACGATCCCATTCAGCAACTGATTCTCAGGACGCTCCGCACACAGGTGCGCGCCACCCATGGGATGGCGCCGGATGTTGAGAAGTCTGAAGCAGCATGACCATCTTCAATCCGACAGACCTGCGTAACCGGATCGAGCAGCTCGGAGACCTTCCCACGCTCCCCCATGTCGTACAGCGGTTGGCCACGATGATCGCTTCTCCCACCGTCTCCGCTGAGGAAATCGGCACCATCATCGAGAAGGATCAGGTGCTGGCCGCGAAAGTGCTTCGATTGGCGAACTCCCCGTTTTATGGATTCCCTTCGAGAATCGGCTCCGTCTCCCATGCCGTCATCGTGCTGGGCTTTAATGTCGTCAAGGGGCTGACGCTCTGCGCCTCGGCCCTGACCATCATGAAAGATGCCGGTATGGACCAGTTGTGGCGACATTCCCTCGGTGTTGCCATCACCGCCAATCTCCTCGCGACGAGACTGGAGATCAAGAATCCCGAAGAACTGTTCGTCTCCGGCTTGCTCCATGACATCGGGAAGGTGGTGCTCTACGTGAAGTGGCCCGACGTGGGCACCAGTATCAAGGCCGCGATGAAGACTCGAACCGATCACTCCCTCTTCGACGTGGAACTGGAATTGACGGGCCTGTCGCATGCAGAGATCGGTGGCTACCTGGCAAGTGCATGGCACTTACCGATCACACTTCGCGAACCGATCCTCTACCACCACAACCCAACGCAGGCCAAAGACGCCACGTTGCAAACGGCGATCGTCCATGTGGCCGATATCCTGGTCAAGGGGATGGCTTGTGGCAACCCAGGAGATGACCTCATCCCACCACTGTCCAAACCGGCCTGGGACCAGGTTGGGTTGAATGAGCAAAGCCTCGCAGAGTCCATAGACAAGGCATCGCAGGAGTTTGTGACCATTGACGACTACCTATGAACCACTCCAGTGCTGGCCGGAGAATCCTGCTCCTCCATAACGAACTGACCGCGATCCCGGCTCTGACCTCAGCCCTAGAAAAATCCGGGTTCCAGATCGTGGAAGGCTGTCTACCCGAGCTCGCACTGCACGAGCTCGTGCACGATCCCCCCTGCCTGATCCTGGCAGCAGAAGGGGCGGGAGGCCATTCCGTGGAAACGCTGACGCGCAATCTCAAGCTCGATGCCTTTCTCGGGCGCCTGCCGCTCATCGTCTTCGTCCGGGATAGTCGGCTGAACGATATCGACTGGGGTTCGCTGGGCGTGGATGACTTCATCACGATCCCCTACCGCACCGAAGACGTCGTGCATCGTATCCGCCTTTGCCTGAGTCGACTAACCCGTTCACTCGACGCAAATCCTCTCACTCGCTTGCCTGGCAATACCACCATCCTCTGTGAAACCACTGCTCGTATCCAGAGCCAGCAGCCTTTTGCCCTCGCCTACCTCGATATCGATAATTTCAAGTCGTTCAACGACCGCTATGGCTATGGGCGTGGAGACGAAGTGCTCATTGTGGCCTGCCGCATCCTCACGACAGTGGTAGGCGAGTTAGCCGGCTCGGAAGGATTTGTCGGGCATGTCGGGGGCGACGATTTCGTCTTCATGAGCCGACCTGATACCATCGACGCGATCTGCGAGACCATCATGAAACGATTTGATCTCGTCATTCCAGACTTCTATGACCGTGAGGATCGGCTAAAAGGGTACATCGACTCTGTTGACCGTCGAGGGAATAAGGAACAGTTTCCCATCATGAGTCTGTCGATTGCCGTCGTGACCAATGAGCGCAGTCCCATCGCCCATCCCGGTGACGTGAGCAAGATTGCCTCAGAACTCAAGAAACGCGCCA
>Ga0224500_10000446_pt1 | contig 28701 bp, 29 predicted proteins | sample SF_Oct11_sed_USG_FD_168126 | JGI IMG/M metagenome (GOLD analysis project Ga0224500, IMG submission 168126) | Sediment microbial communities from San Francisco Bay, California, United States - SF_Oct11_sed_USGS_4_1 | ecosystem: Environmental > Aquatic > Marine > Sediment | place: USA: California... | reverse complement strand
CGGGACGCGTAAACCCATCCCTGGGGGCTCCGCCGCGACGTCCATGTCGCGGACGGCCCGGCCCCGGAACCCGGAGGGAGAAGGCGCTAGCGCCGCAGATGTCGCGCGCACAGCGCGCGATGTCGGGCCGATTGGGGCCGCGTGGTTCGTTGCGCGGGCCGTGCGCCGCATGGACGCGGCGCCCGGAGCCCCCAGGGACGGGTTTACGGCGTCCCGCGTGACGAATCCGCGGGCACGAGCGGCCCGCTCACTGTGCCATCTTTCGTCGCCGATCCGCTGTGGGATCCTGCCGGGCCGACGCGGGAGCGTGTCAGCGCGAGCGAGCCGGAGCCGCCGCCAGCTCCACGAGATCCGGTTCACCGAGCCGCTCGAGCATCACTGCGCGCGCCGCGTTCCGCAGTTCGTCGGGCTTGCGCCCATCGCTGTCGATCGGCGGCAGGATCTCGATGCGGATCGTCCCTGGCATCGGCACGATCGCGCCATTCGGCATCGATCGACGCGTGCCGTGAATGACGGCCGGTACCAGCGGCACGCCGCCGCGAGCCGCCGCCACGAACGCGCCGGGGTGGAACCGCTTGAGCCCGACGACCGAGTCGAACGTGCCCTCGGGGAAGAAGGCGAGGGAGTGACCCTGCTCCGCGCGCTGCATTACCCGCCGCGCGCCGCGCTGCCGGCCGCCGGCGGAGTGACGGTCCACGAATTCAGCTCCGATGCGCCGCAGCAGGAACCCCATCACCGGCATGTCGGCGGCCTCGCGCTTGACCACGAAGCTGAAGCGCGGCGGCAGGCCCGCCTTCATCACGACGCCGTCGAGGTAGCTCGAATGGTTCGCCACCAGCACGCACGGACTCTCAGGCAGATGCTCGAGGCCGTCCACCCGCAGTCGCAGGCAGGCGAGCGCCAGCCAGAGACGCGCGACCCACCGCGTGGATGACCGACGCCAATGCAGCGACGGCAGCACTAGAGCGAGCAACCCAGCCACCGACAGCAGCAGGAAGAGCAGCGTCAACGAGTACGCGCCGAAGACGAGACGGAACAGCCAGCCCGGCACGCTCCCCGCGCGCGGCCTGGCCGGTACGTTCACAGCGTCGGCCGCCGAGGGGGCCGAGGTGCGAGCGGTCTGGTCGTCGGGGGCAGTAGATTTCGTGCGCAAGCTCGCGGCAATCCGGGCGGCGGCGGGAGAGACTGGTTCGCAGTGGTCCGAACCGAGGCGCCAGTCTGACGGGACTCCGGCATTCTGTGAATCAGTTCCAGTTATGTTAATGACGCACAGGGAACTGTGAGAGGGGTCACGACGGGGGTCAGAAGGCGGCTCGCATACTGCGTGCTACGTAAAGCCGCGAGGTTCCATGAGCACTGCAGTCAAACCGAACTTCCCGTCCCGAGCGCCTGCCGGCGACGGCGGCGAAGCGTCCCGGGGGCCCGGTCCGATCGACCGGTTCCTCGATGCCGTGTGGATGGAACGCGGTCTGTCGCCGAACACGCTGGCGGCGTATCGAGCGGACCTCACCGCTCTCGAGCGCTGGCTCGACGAGCACTCGGGCAACCTCGAGCACGCGCAGCGCGGCGACATTCTTTCGTTCATGGCTTCGCGCGTGCAGGCGGGTGCCCGACCCCGTTCGACCGCGCGCCAGCTCTCGAGCTTCCGCCGCTTCTACCGTTACCTGGTCCGCGAAGGCATTCTGCGCGAGGACCCCACGGCGCAGATCGCGATGCCCAAGGTCGGCCGTTCGTTGCCGAAGTCGCTCATGGAGGAGGAAGTCGAGGCCCTGCTGGCCGCTCCAGCCGTGAGCGACCCGCTCGGGCATCGCGATCGGACCATGCTCGAGGTGCTGTATGCCACCGGGCTGCGCGTCTCCGAACTCGTGAACTGCTCGCTCTCGCAGGTGAACCTGAACCAGGGCGTGCTGCGCATCGTCGGCAAAGGCGACCGCGAGCGGCTGATCCCGCTTGGCGAGGAAGCCGTGCAGTGGGTGCAGCAGTTCCTGCAGGGTCCACGCGTCGAGATCCTGCTCGAGCGGCAGACCGATTACCTGTTCCCGACACGCCGCGGCGATCGCATGACGCGCCAGGCCTTCTGGCACATCATCAAGCGCTATGCGCGCAAGGCGGGCATCCAGCGAGAACTGTCGCCGCACACGCTGCGCCACGCGTTCGCCACCCACCTGTTGAACCATGGCGCCGACCTGCGCGTGGTGCAGATGCTGCTCGGCCACAGCGACCTGTCGACCACGCAGATCTACACGCACGTCGCCCGCGAACGCCTCAAGGACCTGCACTCCGAGCACCATCCGCGCGGCTGACCGGCGCACGGCTCTGCTAGACTGCGCGCGCCGCACGGGACTGTCGGGTCGCGGGCGCGGGGTCTCACTGAACCTGCGGTCGTGGCGACTGTCCTAGAACCAACACTCCAGGGATAGAACGCCGCATGCGCCGCCGCACTCCAGTCCACCCGTTTGCCGCCGCTGTCCGTCTCATCGCTTCTGCCGCAGTCCTGCTCGCCTTCGCTCCGATGGCCAACGCTGCAGCCGCCACGGGCGACAAACAGCCCGCTGCTACGGCGAGGAAGCCGGTTCCGGCTGCCAGCGCCAGACCAGCTGCACCCATTGCCCCGGTCGTGGTGCCGGCCGACGTGCGTGCGCGCATCGTCGCAAGACTGCCGGGGGCGCAGGCGTCCGACGTCGCGGTCTCGCCGGTTCCCGGCCTCTACGAAGTCACGATGGGCGGGTTGATCGCCTACGTCAGCGCCGATGGCAAGTACCTGCTCAGCGGCAACGTGTACGACCTCGACACCCAGGTGAATCTGACGGCCTCACGGCAGAACGCGGCCCGCGCCAGGGCGCTGGCGGCGGCGTCCGAGAGCAACATGATCGTCTACGGTCCCGCGAACGCGAAGATGACGGTCACGGTGTTCACGGACGTCGACTGCGGCTTCTGTCGCAGGTTCCACAGCCAGATCGCCGACGTGAACAAGGCGGGTGTGCGTGTCCGCTACATGTTCTATCCGCGCACCGGTCCAGGCACGGAGTCGTGGACCAAGTCCGAGCAGGTCTGGTGCGCTGCGGATCGACGAGACGCGCTCACCCGGGCGAAGAGGGGCGAGGCGATCAAGAGCAAGACCTGTGGCGACGCCGCGGTCAAGTCGCAGTACGACCTGGGATCCGACCTGGGCGTCGAAGGCACGCCCGCGATCTTCACGCAGAACGGCGACTATATCGGTGGCTATCTGACGCCGACCGAACTGGTGCAGGCCATCCAGGAATCGCAGAAGTCGGCGGGCGCTGGCCGCTGATTTTCGGCGACGCCGTCGCGCGGGCGCCTCAGCGCTCGAGGTAGGCCAGCTTGCCGGGACGGCCGTCCCATTCCTTGGCGTCCTCAGGCGCGTCTTTCTTTTCGGTGATCACAGGCCACTGCCTGGCCAGTTCGGCATTCAGCTTGCGGAAATCCTGCTGAGCGTCCGGCAGTTCCTCTTCCGAGAAGATCGCCTCGGCCGGGCATTCCGGCTCGCAGAGCGTGCAGTCGATGCACTCGTCGGGGTCGATCACCAGCATGTTCGGGCCTTCGTGGAAGCAGTCCACCGGGCAGACTTCCACGCAATCCATGTACTTGCACTTGATGCAGTTTTCCGTGACGACGAAGGTCATCGGGGCACTCCGGACGTTGGCTGACGACGAACAAGGTGACAGTACGCGGTGGCGCGTGCTGGCGGGCGGCGTATTCTGCCAAAGCGCCGCCGCAGCGCCTAACGGATCTTACCTAGCCCCGCCGCCCTTGCGGTAATCGAGCGCCGTGAAGTGATGCCCTTCGACGCCACGCCGGCGGTCGTCGAAGAAGCGGCGCAGCGCGAAATCCACGCTGCGGAAGGCGATGTCCTGCCACGGGATCTCGTCCTCGCTGTACAGGCCCACCTCGAGGCTCTCCGGGCTCGGGCCGAAGCGCGCTGTGGGCAACTTCGCGCGGAACATCACGTGCACCTGGTCCGCATGCAGCACGTGCACCACCGCCAGCAGCGAACCGATCTCCACCTCGGCCTGGGCCTCTTCGAACGATTCGCGTCGCGCTCCTTCCTGCGTCGTCTCGCCGTTCTCCATGAAACCGGCCGGGATCGTCCAGAAACCAAGCCGCGGCTCGATCGCGCGCCGGCACAGCAGGATGCGGCCCTCATGCTCGGGCACGCAGCCGACGATCAGCTTGGGGTTCTGGTAATGGACGGCGCCACACGACTCGCACACGTAACGGGCGAGATGGTCGCCGTCGGGCGTGCGGAGCGCGACGGTGCTGCCGCAGGCGGAGCAGAACTTCATGGTGAAGGGGTTAGGGGATGGGGGTTAGGGGGTAGTCAATCGGCACAGTAGCAGCGTAAAGACCGGGGCCCAGGTTGACCGGAGTTTCCGACTAACCCCTATCCCCCATCCCCTAACCCCTCAAGATGGTGCCGGGAGAGGGAATCGAACCCTCACGAGTGATTAGCTCGCCGGATTTTGAGTCCGGTGCGTCTACCAGTTCCGCCATCCCGGCCGGGGGGGCGCAGCTTACCCGATCGAGCTCGCCGGTTGGAAAAACTATGCCAATCATCCGGTTAACGCCATTTCCTCACTGTCGTCGCACGACCTCCGCGACTTGCGAGCGGAACTCGGTAAACTGCCGGCGGTCATATGGCTCGCGTCGCCCTTGGGCGGCCGTTCCCTCCCCAGGAGACCGACCGAAGCATGCGACGTCGCCTTTCCCACGGCCTGGCTGCTGTCCTGGTGCTGCTGGCGACCGCTCTGGCCGCCCCGGCGGCCCTCGCCGGACAAGTCCTGGCCGACAGGCTGGCCGCCGAGGCTCCCTCAGCCAATCCCAGGGTGCTCGCCCTCGCGGCCCGCGCTGCGGAATGCGCGCGCAAGCAAGGAGTGCTCGACGGCTTCCGTCACCTTGCCGTCATCGATTACTCCTTGCCCTCCACGCAGCCTCGCCTCTGGGTCTTCGACCTCGAACGCGGCCTGCTGCTGTTCCAGGAACTCGTCGCCCATGGCCGCAACACGGGCGATGCGCGCGCAGAACGCTTCTCCAACGCCGAAGGCAGCCACATGTCGAGCATCGGGCTGTTCAAGACGCTGGAGCCGTACTACGGCAGCAATGGTTACTCGCTGCGGCTCTCGGGCCTCGACCCCGGTTTCAACGACAATGCCCTCGCGCGCGCGATCGTCATGCACGGTGCGCCTTACGTCAGCGAAGCGATCGCCGAGCGGCTCGGCCGGCTAGGCCGCAGCTGGGGTTGCCCGGCGCTGCGTCCCGAAATCGCCCGCACCGTCATCGACACGTTGAAGGGCGGCGCGCTGCTGTTCGCCTATTACCCCGACCGCAAGTGGCTCGCCGAGTCCCCGTACTTCCAGTGCGACGGCGCGCCGGGCAGGGTGGTCGCCGCAGCGTCGCAGCCCCCGACCTCGGGGTGACCGCCCGATCCGGCGACAAGACGCCGGCCTGCGACCTTTTGCCGCGGCCGGGCATCTAACCACCCGAATGTCCGCGTTTATCGATACTGCCTTCGACCCCGCCAACATCGAGCGCGCTCGCGCCGGTGACGAAGCCGCGCTCGCCGCGATCTACCGGGCATTCGAAATCCCGGTCCGCACGTTGACTCGTCGCCTCGTGACGCCGCGCTTCGCGGCGGAGGACGTGGCCCAGGACGTCTTTGTCGACGTGATCACCCGGCTGTATCAATACGAGGGGCGCGGTTCGTTCGCGGGCTGGATTCGCAGCATCGCAGTCTCGCGCTGCCTAATGCACCTGCGTTCACCCTGGCACCGCGGCCAGCGCTGGCTGGCCGGTGCGACCCGTTCGATCGACGAGTTGCACCAGGACTGGCGGGCAGAGCGCCGGCCGGCTGCTGCCGCGGATCGTGCAACTGCGATCGACCTCGAGCGCGCGCTGGCCCGGCTCGGCGACGTTGCGCGGGCCGTCGTGTGGCTGCACGACGTCGAGGGCTACACGCATGCCGAGATCGGCGCGCTGTTCGGCGCATCGGCCAGTTTTTCCAAATCGCAGCTGGCCCGCGCGCACGCGCGACTGCGGGACCTGCTGCACGTCGCAGGAGACGGCACGTCGTGCATTCCCGTATCGAGCGCACCATGAACCTGACCGACGAGCTCCGATCCTTGCCTGCGGCCGAGCCGCGTCGCGACGGCTGGGCCGACGTGCAGTCGCGCCTCGCGGCCAGGAAGAAGCTGCGTGCGCGGCGCAGGCTCGGCCTGCAGCTCGCCGCCGCGGCCTCCGTCGCGATCATTGCCGTGACGGCCACGTGGCGCGTCGGGGATGTCATGACCGAGCACCCCGGCTCGATGGCCATCGAACTCACGCCGCTCACGGCGGAACAGGCGCTCGCGCTCGATCGCGTCGCGCAGCTGCAGACGCAGTCGCACGCGCTCGAGGAGATGCTGTCCGTGATTGGCGAGCGTCCTGTCGTCGAGCGCGCCGGCACGAGCGTGCCGATCGACTCGCTCGAGTCGCAGGTGCAGTGGATCGACCACCAGATTTCCGTTGGCGACGGTGAGATCGAACCGGGCTCGGCCGAGCAGCTCTGGCGCAAGCGCGTCGAAGCGATGAACTCCCTGGTGCAGTTGCGCTACGTCGAAGCGCAGCGCATCGACCTGTGACAACGAGGACGTGACCATGCAATCCGTACGAATCAGGACAGTGGCGCACCGCGCACTCGGCGCGTTGCTCGCGTCGGCCATCGCGCTCGCGGCTGCGACGCAGGCTGGCGCCGCGGCCGGGACGCAGGACAAGGCACAGCTGCAGCAGCAGCTCGACGCTGCGCGCGGCCGGCTCGACGATGCGGCGCGCGACGTCGCCGACCTCTCGCGCAAGCTCTACGGCGACGACTTCGAAGGCGCGCCGATGCCTGCGCCCGGCGGACCACCCCGCGGCGCCATGCTCGGCATCAACATCGGCGGCAGTCCCGACCTCGCCGAAGGCGTCGCAGTGATGGGCGTGAGTCCGTCCGGTCCGGCTGCCGCGGCCGGCCTGAAGACGGGCGATGTGATCGTGGCGATCGATGGCAAGCCGTTGCGGAAGACCGGTGACCGCACTGCGGGCCGCCAGCTCGTCGAGCAGATGCGCGGCACGCAGCCGGGACAGAAGGTCAAGGTCGACTACCTGCGCGATGGCCGGAAGCTGTCGACGACAGTGACGACCGTCGCCGCCGAGCCGCCGATGGTCCGCGTGCTGCGTGAGCACATGCCAATGCTCGAGGGCATGCCGATCCCGCCTGACTGGGAAGAGATGATCAATCCGCGCGGCCGCGGCTTCCGTGCGCTCGAACTGGTGCCGATCACGCCGAGGCTTGGCCAGTACTTCGGCACCGACCATGGCCTGCTCGTGGTCAAGGCGCCGCCCGTGCAGGGCCCGGGGCTGGAGGAGGGCGACGTGATTTTCTCGATCGGCGGACGCACGCCGGAGAGTCCACGGCACGCCTTCCGCATCCTCGGCTCGTACCAGCCCAAGGAGCAGGTCAAGGTCGAAGTGCTGCGCCACCGCAAGCGCCTGACTCTCGACATCCAGGTGCCGGATGCCGATGCCATGAATCCGGGCTTCCGGCCGGGTCCGCCGCCGCGCGCACCGGCCCCACCGGCGCTTCCTGCAGCGCCGGCCGACGCGAAAGGTAGCGGCATCTCGTCCTGAGACTCCTGCGATGAGCGGCTGCAGAGGGGCTCGTGCCGACGCGTCCCTCTGCTAGCATGCGCGCCCCTATGCGGCGCACCGATTTCCATTTCGACCTGCCCGATGCACTGATCGCCCGCCATCCCGCGGCACAGCGCAGTGGCAGCCGGCTGCTCCACCTCGAAGGCGCGAACGGTGCGCTCACGGATCGCCAGTTCCGCGACCTGCCGGGCCTGCTGCGGCGGGGCGACCTGCTCGTGTTCAACGACACGCGCGTGATTCCCGCGCGGCTGCAAGGCCACAAGCTTGCGAGCGGCGGCAAGGTCGAGGTCATGCTCGAGCGGCTCACCGGCCTGCGCACGGCCATCGTGCAGCTGCGTGCGAGCAAACCATCGCGACCCGGCGCCGTGATCGGCCTCGGCGGTGGCGACACGCTTACGGTCGTCGAGCGCGACGAGGACTTCTGGCGCGTCGAATTCAGCAGCGACGCGCTGGGCATCTTCGATCGCCTGGGCGAGATGCCACTGCCGCCCTACGTGGCCCGCGCAGTCGAACTCGAGGATCGCGAGCGTTACCAGACCGTGTACGCGCGCGAGCCAGGCGCGGTTGCCGCGCCGACCGCCGGGCTGCACTTCGACGACGTGGTGCTGCAGGCCTGCCGCGCGGCGGGCGCCGAGTTCGCTTACGTCACGCTGCACGTAGGTGCGGGCACGTTTCAGCCCGTGCGCGTCGACAACGTCGAAGAGCACCGCATGCATTCCGAGTGGTGCGTCGTGCCGGATGCCACCTGCGAAGCCGTCGCCGCGGCTCGCACGCGCGGCGGCCGTGTCATCGCGGTGGGTACGACGGCCGTGCGGTCGCTCGAGAGCGCGGCGCAGTCTGGCCGGCTCGAGCCTTACGCCGGCGAAACGCGGCTCTTCATCACGCCGGGCAGGCGTTTTCGCGTGATCGATGCGATGGTGACCAATTTTCACCTGCCCGAATCCACGCTGCTGATGCTCGTCAGTGCCTTCGCCGGGCGCGAGCACGTGCTCGAGGCGTACCGGCACGCCGTGGCGCAGCAGTACCGCTTCTTCAGCTACGGCGATGCGATGTTCGTCGAGCCGGCGCCCGCCGCGCTCGATCGCGGGAGCGCAGCATGAAGTTCGAACTGCTGGGAACGGCCGGCGCGGCGCGGCGTGGCCGCCTGCACCTGAATCACGGGACCGTCGAGACGCCTGTGTTCATGCCCGTCGGCACGTACGGCACGGTCAAGGCGATGACGCCCGAGGAACTCATGGGCCTCGGCGCGCAGATCGTCCTCGGGAACACGTTTCACCTGATGCTGCGGCCGGGCGCCGACGTCATCCGTGCGCACGGCGGGTTGCACGGATTCATGCACTGGCCAGGGCCGATCCTGACCGACTCGGGCGGCTTCCAGGTCTTCAGCCTCGCGCAACTGCGCAAGCTCACGGAGGCTGGCGTCAATTTCCGCTCGCCTGTCAACGGCGATGCGGTGTTCCTGAGCCCGGAAATCTCGATGCAGGTGCAGGCTGCGCTCAACTCCGACATCGTCATGGCGTTCGACGAGTGTCCGCCTTATCCGGCGACCGAGCAGCAGGCACGGACGTCGATGGAGCTGTCGATGCGCTGGGCGCTCCGCAGCCGCGACGAGTTCCTGCGCCTGGCCAACCGCAATGCCCTGTTCGGCATCGTGCAGGGTGGCACTTACCTGGGCCTGCGGCATGAATCGCTGGGCAGACTCGTCGACATCGGCTTTGACGGCTACGCGGTGGGCGGACTTGCCGTGGGCGAGCCCGCGGCCGAACGCAACGCCGTCCTCGAGGCGCTCGAGCCCGCATTGCCGCGGGACCGCCCGCGTTACCTGATGGGCGTCGGCACGCCGGCCGACATCGTCGAAGCGGTCGCCCGCGGCATCGACATGTTCGATTGCGTCATGCCGACCCGCAACGCCCGCAACGGCCACCTGTTCACGTCGCAGGGCGTGGTCAAGATCCGCAATGCCGGGCACCAGTCGGACACCTCGGCGCTGGACCCGGAGTGCGCCTGCTACACGTGCCGGAACTACAGCCGCGCGTACCTGCGGCACCTCGACCGCTGCAACGAGATCCTGGGTGCCAGGCTCAATACGATTCACAACCTGCACTATTACCTGTCCCTGCTGGCCCGGATGCGGGCAGCCCTCGACGAGGGGCGGTTCGGGCGCTTTGCCGCGGATTTCCTGGCAGGCCCCGAGGCTACCCCCGCGATGGCCGCCACCGCGGCCGACCCTCGGGTATAATCGGCGGTCATTTTCCACGCGTGACGCCTCGTTCGAGGGGCGACAGGAGTTCCTGATGGACTGGTTGATCGCGAGTGCCCACGCCCAGGCGGCCACGGGTGCCCAGCCGAATGCGCTGCTGCAGATGCTGCCTCTGCTGCTGATCTTCGTCGTGTTCTATTTCCTGCTGATCCGGCCGCAGGCCAAGCGGGCGAAGGAGCACAAGGCCATGGTGGCCGCGCTCGGCGCCGGCGACGAAGTCGTCACGGCCGGCGGCATCCTCGGCAAGGTCACCGAGACGTCCGACAGTTTCCTCACCATCGAAATCGCGAACGGCGTGCAGGTGAAGGTCCAGCGTCATACGGTCACCAGCGTGCTGCCCAAGGGCACCCTGAAGAGCGCCTGAGCCTTCGTCCCGGAGTCCGCGCATGCACAGTTACCCGGCCTGGAAGATCTGGCTGGTCGTCATCGTCCTGCTCGTAGGCACGCTGCTCGCCCTGCCGAACGTGTTCGGCGAGGCGCCCGCCCTGCAGCTCTCGCGCAACGACCGCACTGCAGTCACCGCAGCCCAGCAGCAGCAGGTCGTCTCGACGCTGCAGTCCAGGGGCGTGACGGTCGACAGCTCGTACCTCGAGGGTGATCGTCTCGTGCTGCGCTTCGACGACGTGGGCACGCGTCTCAAGGCGCGCGACGTCGTGCAGCAGGGCACGGGCACCGAATACCTCGTGGCGCTGTCCGACGTGCCCCGCACGCCGGCCTGGATGCGCGCAATCGGGCTCAAGCCGATGAGCCTCGGCCTCGACCTGCGCGGTGGCGTGTACTTCATGTACGAAGTCGACACGCAGGGTGCCGTGAAGCAGCTGCTCACGAGCATGGAGAGCGACTACCGCACGATGCTGCGCAAGGAACGCATCCCGTTCACCGGGGTGGCCAGCGACGGTGTCGACACGGTGCGGATCGGCCTGCGCAGCGGCGACGACGCGCAGAGGTTCGCGAGCCTGCTGCGCAAGCAGGACCCGAACCTTTCCGTCGACGTCGACACGCTCGGCGAGGGCGGCTCAGTCACGGTCACGCTGAGCCCGACGCAGGTCAAGCAGCGGCAGGACTTCGCGATCCAGCAGAACATCACCACGCTGCGCAACCGCGTCGACGAACTCGGCGTCACGGAGCCCATCGTCGCCCGCCAGGGCCTCGACCGCATCGTCGTGCAGTTGCCCGGCGTGTCGGACCCCAACGAAGCGCTGCGAGTGCTCGGCGCGACGGCCACCCTCGAGTTCCGGCTCGTCGACGACCAGAACGATGCGTTGCTCGCCGAGAGCACCAGGCGCGCGCCGCTCGGCTCGAAGCTCTACCACACGCGTGATGGCCGCCCCGTGCTGCTCAAGCGCGAGACGATCGTCTCGGGTGAACAGCTGACGGACGCCAGCTCCGGCTTCCAGCAGGGCGAGCCCGCGGTCATGGTCACGCTAGACGCGCGTGGCGCGTCGAAGATGCTCGAGACGACCCGCCAGAACCTCGGCCGTCCGATGGCCGTCGTGTTCATCGAGAAGAAGCGCGTGGCCGAAGACCAGCCCTGCAAGGGAACGCGTGCGGGCAACGAATGCACCGAGGAGGCGGTCATCAACCAGGCGACCATCCGCGGCGTGTTCGGCAGCAACTTCCAGATCACGGGCGTGATGGCCAACGAGGCGCGTGAACTCGCGCTGCTGCTGCGCGCAGGTTCGCTGGCGGCCCCGCTCTACATCGTCGAGCAGCGCACCGTCGGCCCGAGCCTCGGTGCCGACAACATCAGGCGCGGCGTCAACGCGCTGGTCCTCGGCCTCGTGGTCACGTTCATCTTCATGGTCGTCTACTACCAGGCGTTCGGCATGGTGGCGAACGTCGTGCTCCTGACCAACGTCGTGCTGCTGGCGGCGCTGCTCTCGATGCTGCAGGCGTCGCTGTCCTTGCCGGGAATCGCGGGCATCGTGCTCACGGTGGGCATGGCGGTCGACGCGAACATCCTGATCTTCGAGCGCATCCGCGAGGAACTGCGCAACGGCATGAGCCCGCATGCGGCGATCGGTGCCGGATTCGACAAGGCATTCTCCGCGATCGCGGACTCGAACATCACGACGCTGATCGCGGGCGTCGTGCTGTTCACCTTCGGCACCGGCCCGGTGCGCGGGTTCGCCGTCGTGCTGTCGCTCGGCATCGTCACCTCGATGTTCACGGCCCTAGTGGTCAGCCGCGTGCTGGTCCACCTGCTCTGGGGCCGCCAGCGCAAGCTCGAGAAGCTCGCGATCGGGATGGGGTACTGACCATGGAATTTTTCCGCAAGAAGACCAGCTACCCGTTCATGGCCACCCGCAAGCGGTGGTACGTGGTGTCGGCGATCCTCGTGCTCGGTGCGCTGCTCGCGCTCGGCGCGCGCGGCCTCAATTTCGGCATCGACTTCACCGGCGGGGTGGTGCTCGAAATGAGCTTCCCGCAGGCAGCCGACCTGGAGAAGGTGCGCAGTTCGCTCAAGAAGGCCGGCTACGGCGATGCCGTCGTGCAGAGTTTCGGCACGCCGCGCGACGTGCTGGTGCGCATGCTGCCGGAGGCCGGCACGGACAATAACCTGCTGGGCCAGAAGGTCCTCGCGGCGATCCAGTCCGGGAATCCCGGCGTCGAGCTGCGCCGCACGGAAGTCGTGGGCGGGCAGGTGGGCGCAGAGCTCGCCGAGAAGGGCGCGCTCGCCGTGCTCTTCACGTTCTTCTTCATCATGCTGTACGTCTGGATGCGCTTCCAGTGGAAACTCGGCGTCGGTGCCATCGTAGCGGCGCTGCACGACCCGGTCATGATCCTGGGCTTCTTCGCGATCACCCAGATGACGTTCGACCTGCCGGCCCTTGCGGCGATTCTGGCCGTCATCGGCTACTCGCTGAACGACACCGTCGTCGTGTTCGACCGCATCCGCGAACGTTTCATGTCGATGCGCAAGGGCACCTCCGAGCAGGTGATCGACGCGTCGATCAACGAGACCCTGTCGCGCACGATCATGACCAGCAGCACGACCATGTTGACGGTGCTTGCACTGCTGTTCTTCGGCGGTGAGATCCTGCGCGGCTTTTCGACCGCCCTCACGATCGGCATCGTGGTCGGCACGTACTCCTCGATCTACGTCGCCAGCGCACTGGCCCTCGACCTCAAGCTCACTGCGCGCGACCTGTTGCCGGTGCAGAAAGAGAAGGACGCCGTGGACGACATGCCCTGAGGGGCCTGTCTTCCACGCATCCGGGCCTGGGCGGGGGAAACGATGGTCGAATTCGTCTGGTTCGGCTTTCTTGTTCTGTTCGTCGGGCTACTGATCCTCGACCTCAGCGTCCTGCATCGCGAGTCGACGACGCTCTCCGTCAGGCAGGCGCTGTTCTGGACGGCCGTCTGGGTCAGCGTGGCGATGTCGTACGCCGGGGTCGTCTACGGGCTGTACGAATATCGCTGGCTTGGGTTCGAGCCGGGCCCCGGGGTCGCCGGCGGTACTGATGCGGTCGTCCAGTACCTGACCGGCTACCTGCTCGAGTGGTCGCTGTCGGTCGACAACATCTTCGTCATCGCGCTGATCTTCGCGTACCTCAGGATACCGACCCAGTACCAGTACCGCGTGCTGTTCTGGGGCATCGTGGGCGCCATCGTCCTGCGCGGGCTGATGATCGCGGCCGGCACCACGCTGCTGCATCACTTCGACTGGATGTTTTACGTCTTCGGCGCGATCCTGCTGTTATCGGCGCTGCGCATGCTGCGCAACGGCGAGGACGCGCACGACGTAGGCAACAGCTTCCCGGCGCGCCTGGTGCGCCGCTTCGTGCCGGTCACGCCGGAACTCGAGCGCGCGCGGTTCTTCGTCCGCCGTCAAGGCAAGCTGTTTGCGACACCGCTGTTCGTCGCGCTGGTGATGGTCGAACTCACCGACGTCGTCTTCGCGGTGGACTCGATTCCCGCCATCCTGGCGGTGACGCGCGACCCGTTCCTGGTCTTCACGTCCAACGCATTCGCGATCCTCGGGCTGCGCTCGCTGTACTTCGCGGTGGCGGGCCTGATGGCGATGTTCCGTTACCTGCGCTACAGCCTCGTGCTGATCCTGGCGTTCGTCGGCATGAAGATGCTGCTCGTGTCGAACTTCCACGTGCCGAACCTGGTCTCGCTGGCGATCATCCTCGGCACGCTCGGGGTCGGCATCCTGGCCTCCATCTGGGCCACGCGCAGGGACGCGGCCAACGGCGGTGCATGAGCAGCGGGCTGCGTTCAGCGGCCGCTCTTGCGCAGCGCGCTGTGGCGGAAGCCGTAGAACACGTAGATCAGGAACCCGACTGCGGTCCAGACGCCGAGTCGCAGCCAGGTGTCGTGCGGCAGCGAGACCATCATGGCCGAACAGACCAGCGCGCCGCCGATGCAGACGATCCACGGGGCCCGCACGCGGAACGGGCGCTTGAGATCGGGGCGCGTATAGCGCAGCACCAGCACCCCGATGCACACCGTCGTGAACGCGAGCAGCGTGCCGATCGACACCAGTTCACCGAGGATCGTCACCGGGAACAGGCCGCCGATCACCGCCGCGAGCGTGCCCGTGATCAGCGTGCCGATGTAAGGCGTCTTGTGCGTCGGGTGGACCTTGCGGAAGAACTTCGGCAGCAACCCGTCGCGCGACATCGCGTAGAAAATGCGCGGCTGGCCGAGCATCATCACCAGCATCACGGAGGTCATGCCGGCGATCGCGCCTAGCTTGATCCAGCCCGAGAGCCACGAGAGCTCGGGATGCCGGTCGAGTGCCAGGGCGACAGGTGCGGCGGTGCCGAGCTGGCTGTAGTGCACCATGCCCGTCAGCACGGCCGAAACCATGACGTACAGGATCGTGCAGACCACGAGGCTGCCCATGATGCCGATCGGCATGTCGCGCTGCGGGTTCTTCGCCTCCTGCGCCGCGGTCGAGACCGCGTCGAAGCCGATGTAGGCGAAGAAGATGATGCCGGCGGCCTGGAACACGCCGCTCCAGCCGAACTTGCCGAATTCACCCGTATTCGGCGGGATGAACGGGTGCCAGTTGGTCCCGTCCACCACCCACATGCCGAAGCCGATGAACAGGATGATCACGGCCACCTTGATCGCGACGACCACGGCGTTGAAGCGCGCCGACTGGTGGATGCCGACGTAGCAGAGCGCGGTCATCGCCGCGATGACGAGCACCGCCGGCAGGTTGATGATGGCGCCGGTGCGTACGATCTCGAAATGCCCTGCACCCTTGGTGAACGGGGCGTTGGTGAGAGCATCTGGCAGGTGGAACCCCAGCTGTTCGACCAGGCTGACCACGTACCCCGACCAGCCGACGGCGACGGTGCCCGCCGCGAACAGGTATTCGAGGATCAGGTTCCAGCCGATGAACCAGGCCACCCCTTCACCGAGCGTCGCGTACGAGTAGGAATAGGCGCTGCCGGAGACCGGGATCATCGCCGAGAACTCGGCGTAGCAGAGGCCCGCCAGCCCGCAGCCGAGGCCGGCGATGAGGAACGAGATGACGAGGGCCGGACCCGCGTGATTCGCGGCGGCGGTGCCGGTCAGCACGAAGATACCGGTGCCGATGATGGCGCCGATCCCCAGCAGCACCAGCGCACGCGCGTCGAGCGTGCGGCTCAGTTCGTTGCGCGAGTCGTCGGCTTCGTGCAGTTCGCCGATGGGCTTGGTCGAAAACAGGCGATGCGGCATGGATCGTACGCTCGGTATTGCGGCCCGGCCGGGCATTTCCGCCGGACTCTACCGGAGAAACAGGGGACGCTCACCTGTTTCCACCCCGATCCCCGGTCGGAAACTGGCGAGGGAAACGGGTGGGCGTCCCCTGTTTATCCGGTCAGACGTCGCGCAGGTTCGCCGGGACATGAGGACCGATGCACGCCACGAGTTCGTCGAACACCTTGGGCGTGCCCGCCACGACGTGACCGCCCTGCGTGTACGGCTGGCCCGTGAGCGTGCCGATGCGGCCGCCCGCCTCGGTGATCAGGAGTGTGCCGGCCGCGGTGTCCCACGCGCTCAGCCCGATTTCCCAGAAACCGTCGACCCGTCCCGCCGCGACGTAGGCGAGGTCGAGCGCAGCAGCCCCCGGGCGGCGCACGCCCGCTGTCGCCAGCATCATGGCCTTGAGCATCGCCATGTAGTCGTCGAGCCAGCGCGAGTTGTCACGTTGCGGGAAGCCGGTCGCGACCAGCGCGCCTTCGAGCGTCGTCTGCTTGCTGACGCGGATGCGACGGCCGTCGACCTGGGCGCCACCCCCACGGGAGGCGGTGAACAGTTCCTGGCGCATCGGGTCGTACACCACGGCGTGCTCGAGCCGGCCGCGGTGCTCGACCGCGATCGACACGGCGAAGACCGGGAAGCTGTGCAGGAAATTGGTGGTGCCGTCGAGCGGGTCGATGATCCAGACGAACTCTGCGCCGCCGCTGCGGCCGGACTCCTCGGCGAGAAAACCGTGATCGGGATGGACCCGACGCACCGTTTCGATGATGTCGCGCTCGGCCATGCGGTCGATTTCCGTGACGAAATCGTTGCGGCCCTTGGCCTGTATGCTGCTGGTGGGCACCCGGTCGAGGTTGCGCACTATCAGGTCTCCCGCGCGACGGGCCGCGCGGACGGCAATATTGAGCATCGGCTGCATGTTCATGCGGCTTCTCGACGTTGGCAGGTGGGCAAGAGCGGCAGGAATGGACCCGCCAAAGGACCGCTAGAATAGCAGAGCATGTCCATCCGCATCGTCCTCGTCGGCACGTCACACCCGGGCAACATCGGTTCAGCGGCTCGCGCCATGAAGACCATGGGCCTGGAATCGCTCTACCTCGTGGCGCCCGAACGGTTCCCGGCGACGGAGGCCACCGCCATGGCAGCCGGCGCCGACGACGTTCTGCAGAACGCGCGGGTGGTGCCCGACGTGCGCACCGCGATCGCCGATTGTGGACTGGTCGTCGGCACGACGGCCCGTGGCCGGCACCTGTCATGGCGCATCGTCGAGCCGCGGGCAGCGGCGGTCGAAATCGCCGCGGCCGCGCAGGCGAGCGAAGTGGCCATCCTGTTCGGCGCGGAGCGCACGGGCCTGCAGAATGACGAACTGCAGTTGTGCCACACGCTGCTCACGATCCCGACCGGCACGGCCTACACGTCGCTGAACCTCGCGATGGCCGTGCAGGTCGTGGCCTACGAAGTGTGCCTCGCGCTGCGCGACCGTGAAACGGCAGTGATTCGCGGCGACGGGCCCGTGCCGCTCGCCAGCGCCGCCGACATGGAGAAGTTCTATTCCCAGCTGGAACAGGTGCTCGACGAGATCGGCTTCAGGGACCGCACGGGATCGGGCCACCTGATGGCGCGTCTGCGCCGGTTGTTCCAGCGCACGGTGCTCGACCAGAACGAGAACAATATCCTGCGTGGAATTCTCACGGCCGTGCAGGGCAAGCGCCGGCGCGCGGGCGAGCCCCACGCGCCCAAGGCGGGATCCGCGTCATGAGCTCACGGCCGATCTACCTCGACAACGCGGCGACGACAGCCGTCGATCCGCGCGTGATCACGGCGATGAATTCGTGCCTCGGAGCCGACGGGGACTTCGCCAACCCGTCCTCGGCCAGCCATGTTTACGGGCGTCAGGCCGGCGCACGTGTCGAACAGGCGCGCGCCGAAGTCGCAGCGCTGGTCAATGCTGCGCCGGAGCAGATTCTCTTCACCTCGGGCGCGACGGAAGCGAATAACCTGGCGTTGCTCGGCGCGGCACGGTTCCATCGCAATCGATCACGGCACCTGGTGACGTCGCGCACCGAACATCCGGCCGTGCTCGACGCCTGCCGCCAGCTCGAGCGCGAAGGGTGCGTCGTCACGTACCTGAAGCCCGGCGCTTCCGGCATCGTCGAAGTTGACCAGGTCGCCGCCGCCTTGCGTCCCGACACGCTGCTCGTGTCGCTCATGCACGTGAACAACGAAATCGGCGTGATCAACGACATCGGCGCGATCGGACGCCTCTGCCGCAGGAGCGGCGTGCTGTTCCACGTCGATGCGGCGCAGAGTGCCGGCAAGGTGCCGATCGACGTGCAGTGCGATGCAATCGACCTGTTGTCGCTCACCGCACACAAGATCCATGGGCCGAAGGGCATCGGCGCGCTGTGCGTTCGTCGCGAGCCGCGCCTCGGGCTGGTACCGCTGCAGTTCGGCGGCGGCCAGGAGCGCGGCCTGCGATCCGGCACCTTGCCTACGCACCAGATCGTCGGGTTGGGCGCGGCCTATCGCGTCGCCCGCGAATCGATGGCAGTGGATGTCCCGCGCATCGCCGGGCTGCGCGCGCGACTCTGGGGGGTGCTCGCCGGCATTCCCGGCGTCGAGCTCAACGGCGACCCCGTGCGGCGAGTCGCGGGCATCCTGAACGTAACGGTCGAGGGAGTGGAGGGCGAGGCCTTGCTGCTGGCACTGGCGGATCTCGCCGTGTCCTCGGGCTCGGCCTGTGCGAGCCTGCACGCCGAGCCGTCCTACGTGCTGCGGGCGCTCGGTCGCAGCGATCGCCAGGCGCAAAGCTCGTTGCGGTTGAGCCTCGGGCGCTTCACGACCGCCGGGGAGGTCGAACTGGCCGGCTCCCGGATCCGGGCGGAGATCGTCAGGCTCAGGGCGGGCGAGCCCCGTTCCGGGAGTGTGCCCGACGCGGCCGACGACACCCGGTACAACGCCGAGGTTCGACGCCGCCTGCACTCGCTGCCGGGTTGGGGCGACTTGCCGGACGTTGCGTCCGTCGCCAGGGGCCGGGCGGGCGACCGGGAGCACGGGACCGAAGTCGTGTTCGCGGTCCGAATCGAGCGCAACCGCGTTGCAGAGGCCCGCTTCCAGGCGTTCGGCTGTCCGCACGTCCTCGCTGCGGCATCGTGGGTAACGGAAGCCGCGCTGGGCCAGGATCGGGGCCAGCTGGCTGCCTGGGACTGGCAGGAAGCCGCCCGGGAGCTGGGTGTTCCCCCTGCCAAATTCGGGCGGTTGCTCACGTTGCAGGACGCAATACGTGCCGTAGTCCGGAACTGGCCGGGCGCGGCCCGGTCTACGGTGTAGAATTTTTCCAACTGCCACGCGCCAAGGATACCCGCCGCATGTCGATTTCCCTGACTCCTGCCGCCGCCGAACGCGTCCGCACGTTCATGGCCAGCCGAGGCATGGGCATCGGCTTGCGGTTGGGCGTGAAGCAGACGGGTTGCTCCGGTTTTGCCTACGTCGTGAGCTATGCCGATGAACTCGGCGCCCGGGATGTCGTTTTCGAGGTCGCCGACGTCAAGGTCGTCGTCGACGCCGAGAGCCTCAAGTACGTCGACGGCACGGAAATCGACTTCGTGCGCCAGGGGCTCAACGAAGCCTTCAAGTTCCGCAATCCGAACGTCAAGGGCGAATGCGGCTGCGGCGAGAGCTTCAACGTCTAACTGCCCGTCCGGGCTATGTTTTCTTGGCCGGTGGGTCCCGTCCGGGTATACTGCGCCGTTACGTTTTCAGGTTGGCCCCGTCCGGACCCGCGCTTGCGCGGGTTTCGGGTTTTTGGGGCCGGTTCGTCACAGCCGGCAGGCAGCCCTGCCGGGCAATCATGCCAAGGATCCGTATGTCCCTCGAACGCACGCTTTCCATCGTCAAGCCGGACGGTGTCCGCAAGAACGTCATCGGCGACGTCTTCCATCGCTTCGAAAAGGCCGGCCTGCGCATCGTCGCGGCCCGCATGATGCAGCTGACGCAGGCGCAGGCAGAAGCGTTCTACGGCGTGCACCGCGCGCGTCCGTTCTTCAGGGACCTGGTCTCGTACATGATCTCCGGTCCGGTCATGGTGCAGGTCCTCGAAGGCGAGGGCGCCGTGCTGAAGAACCGCGACGTCATGGGCGCCACCGACCCGAAGAAGGCCGCACCGGGCACGATCCGCGCGGATCTCGCCGACAGCATCGAGCAGAACGTCGTGCACGGCTCGGACAGCGCGGACAACGCCGCGCGCGAAATCGCGTTCTTCTTCTCCGAGACGGAGCTCTGCCCGCGCTGAGCGCGGGCGAACTCGCGCTGCGGCGCGTGGTCAACGAACACATGGGCGAAGCAACGACGACGACTGCACGCACCAACCTGCTCGGGCTCACCCGGACAGGGCTGGAAGCGTTCGTCGTCGCAATGGGCGAGAAGCCCTTCCGCGCCCGCCAGCTGTTCAAGTGGATCTACAAGCGCGCCGCGGGCGACTTCGACGCGATGACGGATCTCGGCAAGGATTTCCGTCGTCGCCTCGCTGCGATCGCCGAGATCCGCACGCCCGACATTCAACTGTCGCAGGTCTCGGCAGATGGCACGCGCAAGTGGCTGCTCACGCTCGAGAGCGGCCAGGCCATCGAAACGGTGTTCATCCCGGAGCCGGGTCGCGGCACGCTGTGCATCTCGAGCCAGGTCGGCTGCCAGATGGACTGCGGCTTCTGCTCGACGGCGCAGCAGGGCTTCAACCGCAACCTCGACACCGCCGAAATCGTCGGGCAGGTCTGGCTCGCCAATCGCGAGCTCGGCTACGCGCCCGACGGCGACCGCGTGATCACCAACGTCGTATTCATGGGCATGGGCGAGCCGCTCGCGAATTACCGCAACGTCGTGCCGGCAGCCGAAATCATGATGGATGACCTCGGTCTCGACCTCTCGCGCCGCCGTGTCACGGTGAGCACGTCGGGCCTCGTGCCGCAGATGATCCGCATCGCGGACGAAACCAACGTGGCACTTGCCGTTTCGCTGCATGCGCCGAACGACGAGCTGCGCAGCGAGATCGTGCCGATCAACCGCAAGCATCCGATCAAGGAGCTGCTCGACGCCTGCTGGCACTACGTCGAGAAGCAGAACGCGCGCAACGTGACGTTCGAATACGTGATGCTCGACGGCGTCAACGATCGACCGCAGCACGCGCGCGAGCTCGCGCAGCTGCTGCGCGGCCATCCGGCGAAGGTCAACCTGATCCCGTTCAATCCGTTCCCGGGCACGGTCTTCCGGCGCTCGAGCGAGGTGGCGATCGAACGTTTTCGCGACCTGCTGATCAAGGGCGGAGTGATGGCCACGATCCGTCGCACGCGTGGTGACGACATCGACGCCGCCTGTGGCCAGCTCGTCGGTCGTGTCAACGATCGTGTCACGACGCGGCTCGGCCAGAAGACCTTCCCCGTCGCCGTGGTGCAAGGTTGATGCGCGTGCGCTCGCACTTCGCCCTGGTCGCTGCTGGCGTGCTCGCGCTGGCAGCGCTCGTCGCGCCGCGTGGCGGTGTCGCTGCCGAGCCCGGCAGCCGCGAGGCGATCGACCAGGCGGCCGCGGTCAACACCGAGCTCGCGCTCGCCTACATGCGCGAGGGCAACCTCAAGGCCGCACGCGAGAAGATCGACAAGGCACTGCAGCAGAACGGGCGCACCGCCAACACGCAGATGGCGGCGGGCTTCGTCTACGACAAGCTCGGCAACAAGCGCAAGGCCATGTCGCACTTCGAGCAGGCAGTGAAGCTCGGTGGCAGGGACAACCCCGACGTCGTCGCGAACGCGGCCGTGTACTTCTGCATGAACGGCGAGCCGAAGCGTGGCGAGCAGTACATGCTGCAGGCGGCAGCCAGTCCGCTCAATGCACGCCCGGACGTCGCGTATACCAATGCCGGCCGGTGCGCCCGGGGTGACGGGCGGCCTGGAGACGCCGAGCAGAGTTTCCGCAAGGCGCTCGCGCGCAATCCGAAGCATCCCGACGCGTTGCTGCAGATGGCAGAGCTCGCGCAGGAAACCGGCAATGGGCTGCAGGCACGCGCGTTCCTCGAGCGCTATACCGCCGTCGCGCCGGTGTCAGCGGCGACGCTCTGGCTTGGCCGCAACATCGAGCTTGGCCTGGGTGATGCCGCGCAGGCCGCGCGCTATTCGCAGCGCCTGAAGAACGAGTTCCCGGCGTCCGAGGAGACCGCGCGGCTCTACGAAGCGGAACGGGCGAAGCCATGAGCCCGCCCGACGTCGATGCCACCGAGCTCCCCTCGAGCCCGGGCGCGCGCCTGCGGCGCGAGCGTGAGGCGCGGGGCCTCAGCCACCAGCAAGCGGCGGAATCGCTCAATCTCGACGCGATGGTGCTTACGTACCTCGAAGCAAACGACTTTGCCGCGCTCGACGCACCGGTCTTCGTCAAGGGACACCTGCGCCGCTACGCCACGTTGCTTGGGCTCGACGCGGAGGAGATCGTGTCGCTGTATGAGCACTCCCGGCAGCCTCTCAGCGAACCCTCGCTGGTGCCGAAATCGCGGCTCGACATGGCTCCCGTGCGCGGCAAGCCGCGCTGGCCATGGGTCGTCGGCGGCGCAGCGACGTTCTTCATCGCTTCGGCGCTCATTGCGTACCTCTCTGAACACGGCCTGCCGTGGGCCGACGCGGCCCTCGAAGAGCCCGCCCCGCAGGTCCTGCAGGAAGTGCCTGCCACGACCACCCTGGCGCCCGCCGGGGCATCGACTTCATTGCCGGCGCCGGCAGAGGGTGCGAAGGCCGCAGCCGCCCAACCCGCTGCGCCGGCAGCAGCAACCGCGCCCATCGCGCTGGAACCCGGCCAGGTCAGCCTGCGACTGCAGTTCTCTGCCGATTCCTGGGTCGAGGTGTTCGACGGTTCCGGCAAGGCCGTGCTCTACGATCTCGGCAAGGCCGGGACAGAGCGCACGATCACGGCGACCGCCCCCTTGAGCGTCACGATCGGCAATGCCGCAGCCGTCGCCGTGGCGGTCAACGGCCGCGTGCTGCCAGCGCTGCCGCGTAAGCAAGGGCAGGCGCTCGCGCGTTTCGGCATCGGTCCGGACGGGTCGCTGCGTTGAACTCGGTGACGGGACGATGAGTGAAACCCTGCAGGCCGTCCGCGGCATGAACGACGTGCTGCCCGACCAGGCGGCGGCGTGGCAACTGCTCGAGCGCGCGGCTCGCGAGATCTTCGCGCAGTACGGCTACCGTGAGATCCGTCTGCCGTTGCTCGAACGCACCGAGCTCTTCAAGCGCTCGATCGGTGAGTTCACCGACATCGTCGAAAAGGAGATGTATACGTTCCGGGACCGTGGCGACGATTCGCTCACGCTGCGGCCCGAAGCCACGGCGGGTATCGTCCGCGCCTGCATGTCGAACGGCCTGCTGCACAACCAGCGCCAGAAGGTCTGGCTGATGGGCCCGATGTTCCGCTACGAGCGGCCGCAGAAGGGCCGGTATCGCCAGTTCCACCAGATCGACGTCGAGGCCCTCGGTTTCCCGGGCCCGGACGTCGACGTCGAACTCATCCTGATGACGGCCCGCCTCTGGCGCGTGCTCGGCCTGCGCGGACTCAGGCTGCACCTCAATTCACTCGGCACGCCGGCGTCGCGGGTCGTTTATCGCGCGAAGCTCGTCGAGTACTTCCGCGCGCACGCGGCCGTGCTCGACGCGGACAGCATGCGACGGCTCGACGGCAACCCGCTGCGCATCCTCGACAGCAAGAATCCGGCGCTGGCCGCAGTCATCGCGGGCGCGCCCCTGATCACCGATCACCTCGATGCGGAATCGGCCGCGCATTTCGCGACCCTCTGTTCGCAGCTCACCGGAGCCGGCATCGACTTCGTCGTCAATCCGCGCCTGGTGCGCGGGCTCGACTACTATTCGCGCACGGTGTTCGAGTGGGTGACGACCGACCTCGGCTCGCAGGACGCGGTCTGCTCGGGCGGCAGGTACGACGGCCTCGTCGAGCAGCTCGGCGGCGAGGCAGTGCCGGCCATCGGCTGGGCCCTGGGGGAAGAGCGCATCGTCGAGCTGCTGCGACTGCAGGGACTCGCCAGGGACGAAGGCGGTCCGGACGTCTACCTGGTGCTGGCCGGTCCCGCGGCGGAGGCAGTGGGGCTCGGGCTGGCGGAGCGCATCCGCGACGGCGCGCCCGGCCTGCGCGTCGAAACGAACTGCGGCGGCGGCAGTTTCAAGTCGCAGCTGAAGCGCGCGGACAAGAGCGGTGCCCGCGTAGCGGTCATCATTGGCGACGACGAAGCTTCGCGAGGGGTCGCAGCGGTCAAGGCGCTGCGGGGCCGGGAAGCGGCGCAGCGCGAAGTTTCATTCGACGAGCTGGCAGCGGAACTCGGCCGGGAACTGCAGGCGCAGCCGGCATAATCACAGCGAGCCGTCCCGGCGGGACGGCACATGGAGTGGGTGAAGTGGAAGACCTCTCAGACAACGAACGCGAAGAGCAACTGCGGCGCTTCTGGGCCGAGAACTGGCTCTGGATCGTCGGCGGCATCGCCCTCGGCCTGGGCGGCCTGGCCGGCTGGCAGTACTGGCAGAAATCCAGGCTCAGTGCGTCCGAGCAGGATGAAGCGTCCTACGTCGCCGTGCTCGACTCACTCAGCAAGAACGACAAGGATGCGGCTGCGAAAAAGGCGGGCGACCTGCGTGGCCTGCACCCGAAGTCGCCTTACGCCGACCAGGCCGACCTGGCGCTCGCACGCTTTGCGGTGGACACGCGCGACTTCGACGAGGCCGCGAAGCGCCTGCGCACGGTGGCCGAATCCTCGCGCGATCCCGAACTGCGCCTGATCGCGCAATCGCGCCTTGCCCGCGTGCTCTCCGAGCAGGGCAAGCATGACGACGCGCTCAAGCTGCTCGATGTCACGAACGCCGGTTCCTTTACGCCGGTCTTCCACGAGATCCGCGGCGACGTGCTCGCGGCCAAGGGCGACGTCGCGGGTGCGCGCCAGGCCTACGATGCGGCGCTTGCCGCGACGTCCGCGGTCCAGGCCCAGGCGTTCGATCGCGAATACGTCGAACTGAAGCGCGATGCCCTGCCCGCGACCGCTGCGGCCGCTGCGCCGGTGGTGGCGCCGGCTGCCGCGCCGCCGGCAGTCGCTCCGGTGCAGGAAGGTGCCAAGCCATGACGCACCGACGTCCAGCGCTGGTCGCGGCCGCCTGCGTGGCGGGCCTGCTGGTCCTGATCGCCGGGTGCGACAAGGATAAGAAGGGCGTCGAACCGCCCGCCGAGCTGGTGGACCTGAAGCCGACGCTCGCGGTCCGGAAGGTGTGGGACACGGGCGTGGGCGGCGGCGGTGAAAAGCTGCGTCTTGCGCTCGGCCTCGCGCTCGATGGCGGCGTTCTCTACGCGGCGGCACGCGACGGTGAAGTGATCGCGCTCGATCCGGCCTCGGGTCGCGCGAAGTGGTCGCAGGACACGAAGGCCGACCTGGCCGCGGGTCCAGGCGCCGGCGCCAGCGTCGTGGCAGTCGGCACGAGCGACGGCCAGGTGATCGCGCTCGACGTCGCGTCCGGCAAGGTCCTGTGGAAGGTGTCCGTCAGCAGCGAAGTGCTGGCCGCTCCGCTCGTCACCGGCGATCGCATCATCGTGCGCTCGGTCGACGGTCGCGTGCACGCACTAGATGCCTTGACGGGCAAATCGCAGTGGACCGGCGAGGAGCCGGTGCCGAAGCTGTCGCTGCGCGGTACGGCGCCGCCCGTGCTCGCCAAGGACAACGTCGTCGCCGGATTCGATTCCGGCAAGGTCGTCGCGTTCGTGCTCGCCTCGGGCGATATCGCCTGGCAGGCGCAGGTCACGACGCCCGGCGGCCGCTCGGAACTCGACCGTCTCGCCGACGTCGACAGCGCCGTGCAGGTCGATGGCAATGACGGCTTCGCGGCGGGCTACCAGGGCCGCGTGGTCATGCTGGCACTGGACTCCGGCCAGATCTGGTGGAGCCGAGACCTCTCCAGCTACCGCGCACCCGCGGTCGACGACACGCAGCTTTACGTTGCCACGTCGGACGGCAGCGTCGTCGCGCTGCGGCGCCGTGACGGCACGGTGGTCTGGCAGCAGGACGGCCTCAAGCGCCGCGGCCTGAGCGCCCCCGCCGTCGTCGGCAACGCCGTGATCGTCGGCGATTTCGACGGCTACGTGCACTGGCTCGATCGCGATTCCGGCAAGTTCATCGCCCGCGAGCATCCGGGCGGCGCACGCATCAGCATGCAGCCGGTCACCGACGGCGATCGAGCCTACGTGATCGACGAAGGCGGCCGCGTCGTCGCCTTCCGCAGCGGCTTGCCCGCGGATCGCTGATGTGCTGCCGGTCGTCGCCCTGGTCGGGCGTCCAAACGTCGGCAAATCGACGCTCTTCAACGCGCTGACGCGCACGCGCGACGCGCTCGTCGCCGACGTGCCGGGCCTGACCCGCGACCGCAAGTACGGCTATGTCCGTCACGACGGCCGCTCCTGCGTCGTGATCGACACCGGCGGCCTGGTCGAATCCATCGTCGGCGGCATCGAGCGGCTGATGGCGGAGCAGACGCTGAAGGCGGTCGAGGAAGCCGACCGCGTGCTCTTCGTCGTCGATTCCCGCCAGGGCTGCACGCCGCAGGACCTGCACGTCGCCGATCTGCTGCGGCGCAGCGGCAAGCCGGTCATCGTCGTGGCCAACAAGGCCGAAGGGCTCGACGACGACCTGGCGCAGGCTGAGTTTCACCGCTTCGGCTTCGGCGAGCCAATCGCCATTTCTTCCGCGCACAAGCAGGGCCTTGACGCGCTCGTCGAGCGCGCGCTCGAAGGCCTCGCAGGCGCGCTCGATGCACCTGACGTGCTCGGTTACACCGCCGGCACGATCCGGGTTGCCGTCGTCGGCCGCCCGAACGTCGGCAAGTCGACGTTGATCAACCGGTTGCTCGGTGAAGACCGCCTGATTGCGTTCGACCAGCCTGGCACCACGCGCGACACGGTCGAAGTCCCATTCGAGCGCGATGGGCTGCCGTACGTGCTGATCGACACCGCGGGGGTGCGACGCAAGTCCAGGGTCAGCGAGACCGTCGAGAAATTCAGCGTCGTCAAGACGTTGCAGGCCATCGACCGTGCCAACGTCGTGATCGGCGTGCTCGACGCGCACGACACGGTGGCCGAACAGGATGCGAGCCTGATGGGCCTGGTGGCCGAGCAGGGCAGGGCGCTGGTCCTCGCGATCAACAAGTGGGACGGCATCCCGCAGGATCAGCGCGACACGATCCGCGACGGGCTCGACCTGCGCTTCGACTTCCTGCGCTTTGCCTACGTGCACTTCATCTCGGCGCGGCATGGCACCGGCGTCGGCGAAATGATGGAGTCCGTCCTCAAGGCCTACCGCGCGGCCATGAAGGAGCTGCCGACCAAGGACCTGACGCGGGCCCTCGAGCAGGCGCTCACGATCCACCAGCCGCCGCTGGTGCGCGGCAGGCGCATCAAGCTGCGCTATGCCCACCAGGGCGGGCGCAATCCTCCGGTCGTCGTCATCCACGGCAACCAGACCCAGCACGTGCCCGACGCCTACCGGCGGTTCCTCGAGAACCATTTCCGGGAGACGTTCCGGCTGAAGGGCACGCCGATGCGGGTCGAGTTCCGGACCGACGAGAACCCGTTCAAGGGCCGCCGCAACGAGCTGACCCCACGCCAGGTCCGGAGCAAGAAGCGCCTGATTTCGCGCTCCAGGGGCGGCAAGAAGGTCGGCAAGCGGTGAAAAGCCCGGCGGGCGGCGCACGGGACTGATAACCGCCGGTTCTGACCGGCTATCCTCTCAAGCTAGTGGCCCGCAGGGCCGGGTCTAGACTGGACTCATGCTGATGGCCGTCGCCCGCACATCGCCAACCGCTGCCCACGACCTGCCGGCCACCCGGCTGGCGCTGCCCGGGGAGCCGCTGCGCCTGTATCGCGGCGGAGCGCTCGAGCACCCGGTGATCGCCTATGAAACCCTCGGCACGCTGAACGCGGCGCGCGACAACACGCTGCTGTTGTTCACCGGGCTTTCGCCCTCCGCGCATGCGGCGTCCTCGCCGGCCGACCCGAAGCCTGGCTGGTGGGAATCGATGATCGGCGCCGGCAAGCCGATCGACACGAACCGGTTCTATGTCGTCTGCGTCAATTCGATCGGCAGTCCGTACGGTTCGTCGAGTCCGGCCTCCATCGACCCGCGCACGGGCCGGCCGTTCGGCATCGCGTTTCCGGAAGTTGCGCTCGAGGACGTCGCTCGCGGCGGATTCGAGGTGCTGCGCGGGCTCGGCATCGAGACCGTGGCCTGCGTCGCGGGCCCCTCGATGGGCGGTATGACCGTCCTCGCGTTCGCGGCACAGTTCCCCGGCGTGGCGCGCAACATCATGTCGATTTCCGGCGCCACTGCGGCCAACCCGTTCGCCATTTCGCTGCGTTCGCTGCAGCGTGAAATCGTGCGCAACGATCCGGCCTGGCGCGGCGGCAACTACGAGCCCGGCCGCGGCCCGCGACAGGGCATGCGCATGGCGCGCAAGCTCGGCACCATCACGTACCGCTCGCACGAGGAGTGGGACCAGCGCTTCGGCCGTCGGCGCGTGGCGGAAACCACGGGGCAGCCTGGCGATTTCCGTGCGCAGTTCGAAGTCGAATCGTACCTGGAGCACCAGGGCCAGCGGTTCGCCGACGTCTACGACGCCAACTGCTATCTCTATCTATCGCGTGCCATGGATCAGTTCGACCTCGCCGAACACGGCGCCGGCTCGCTCGATACGGCCTTTGCGAAGTTCCGTGGCGTGCAGCGCACGCTGGTGCTCGGTGCGCAGACGGACATGCTCTACACGATCGACCAGCAGGCGCTGCTCGCCGAGCATCTGCGCAAGGCGGGTGTCGACGTCGAATTCCACGCTTTCGCGTCGCCGCAGGGCCACGACGCGTTCCTCGTGGACAACGCCCGATTCGAGCCGGTGATCGCCGACTTTCTCGCGAAAGTCGGCTAGGGGTTAGGGGATAGGGGATAGGGGATAGGGGATAGGGGATAGTCGGAGGTTGGGTAGCTGCAGTCC
>Ga0224500_10000443_pt1 | contig 28793 bp, 26 predicted proteins | sample SF_Oct11_sed_USG_FD_168126 | JGI IMG/M metagenome (GOLD analysis project Ga0224500, IMG submission 168126) | Sediment microbial communities from San Francisco Bay, California, United States - SF_Oct11_sed_USGS_4_1 | ecosystem: Environmental > Aquatic > Marine > Sediment | place: USA: California... | reverse complement strand
ATGGTAGTGGATTTGCCATGCACAGTGCGCCCCCTTGCGAACCTCATTGTCCCTCTGATCCGCCATGCGCCAGAGGGTACCAGAGAACCGGATCCCCGTAGCAAGCTACGGGGAATCACAAGTTCAACCGGGCCACCCTTGTGAGAACGGAGAGTGAAGAATCATTATTCGGCAGCCATAAGAGTATAGAAGCAGATGTTATTTGCCAAACAGGGAGAGTTAACCTGGGCAATGAGCTGCTGGCCAACAACAACCAAATCGCCGCTGTTGAACGGTCGGTTCGATCACTTCGTTGAGCGACAAGCATCCTAAGGGTTCTGGAGTTCTCGCTGCAGCTCGCGGATTCTGGCGACCACTGCGCTATCTACTTGGGCTCCACTGACAGATGTGAATACTCGCTCAACCGAACTAAGACCTGATAGATCACGGATCATCTGCAACGCGCGCTGATACTCTCGCTGGAACTCTGAGATTGCAGCCTCGCGCTCGGTTGAGTCCTGGATATCAAGAATGTCCGGCGGGTCGAGCCAGAGCGCCGTGCAATGCAGACCAACTTCCTCGATATAGAGGCTGAGTCGATCCGACAATTCCGCTATTGCGAGGCCCGCGTGCATGATTGCATCCTTGGCCTCCTTCCGTTTTGAAGGTGGTGCTCCAAGGGACGCGGAGAAGACTCTCCGAGCGTTGCCCATTGCGTGGAATAGAGCCTCAAACGCCTCGAGCCGCCTGCTAAAAATTGCCTGTGCGAAGGATTCCGCTCGGTTCCGCCGCCTGATAAATTCGTTCAACCCGACGCCGGTCAGTGCAGCGCTTGCCCCAATCAGTGGGCCGAGGAGTGAATCAAAGCTCATTGTAGCTCTCGGCTCTCGCCACCCAATTGTTGAGCATACTGACCAGCATAGTTCCGTTATTGCTGTGAATTGCTCACCCTTGGACCAGCGCATCTACTGGACTGCGTGCGCGTTGTCCACCTCGCTTCAACACGTTCGTGTCGATTATAGTCGGTCTAGCAGAAGAGCCGAGTCATTGTACTTTTTCTAATAGGGAATGAAAAGTACGAGTAAGCGGTATGTGGGAAAGCCGCTACTACTGTCTAGTGCCGAATGATGCCGAACTCAATGTGTCGGAATGTGTTATGGAAAACTACTGGGCGACGATGCTGACTTGTGCGGAATAGCCGAGCTGGGCCAGGAGTTGCTCGCAGTCTTCCCAGGTGAGGCCAAATGCGCGCACGTCGGCGACGCCGATCCTCGCCACAGCGTCACGAATGGTCGGAAGATAGGTTGGATCGAATTCCCCGTCCATCATTGCCGATTCTGCCCAGGCTACCAGGCTGTCCAGCGACAGTTCATGGTGCAGATGCGCGGAAAGCTTTTCGGCGACGATCTTGCGAGTGATGAGTTCCATGATCCTTAGACCTTTCGATGTCCTAAGTCTACCGGATACTTGTCATGCACCTCAACTAATTGGCCGTTTTCGTCGTAGATTTCCTGATAGAAACGGATCGTAATCTCACTTGCATCGACTTCTTTGACATACCGTGCTCTCCAGCCCGATCGACCGAGAACATCAAGCCAATAGCGTCGCCCACCCGGCAAATCCTGCCAACTAGGAAACTTCCGCTCGTTTTGTTCCTTTGTACTCACCGCGCGCATAGTCCCGAATTTCTCAGCGGCTGTCAAGAAAGTCGATCAGCTAATCATCGTTGAATTGACTCTCTTCTAGCCCCTTCATATAATGCGATCCGTTCTTGGTTTGCCTTACTCCGACCCGCACGTATGCGATCACTCTTCAAAGGAAATGCAGCGGAAAAACTGGCGAAAGTTCGTGTTGGATTGCGCCATGCGTTTGCCGTTCGACCTGAGACTGAGTCCCTAGCCATTGAAGATGTCCAATTGCTGGAACGAATAGCCGAGATGGTCGTCAAACGTGGCATGGCGGCTCCGGCGACGATGTTTTTGGAATCGATGGGGCCGATGAACTTTCTGGGCAGTCAGGCCCTGCATTTCATCACGCCGATCATTGATTGCGTGTTGAGTATCAAAGAAGTTGAACAGGTCGCGCGGTTACTCGAGCGCCGGGATACGGTGACTCGTCTGATTGCCATCATTGAAGCCAAGTCTGCTCCACAGGGAGCAACGGCTCAATGACGGCTTCTGCCTCCAGCCCTCCTAAGATCGATCGTCCCCTCAATGTGATTGTCGCCACCGATTGTGGCAGCACCACGACGAAAGCTATTCTCATCGAAAAAGTTGGTGATGAATATCGACAAACCTATCGCGGTGAAGCGCCGACGACGGTGGAAGCGCCGTTTGAGGATGTGACACGCGGAGTATTGAATGCCATCGCGGAAATCGAAGAGCTCTCCGGACGGAAGATTTTAGACGGTGACAAAATCATCACGCCCTGCCGCGATGACAAGACCGGTGTTGATATCTACATCTCGACCAGCAGCGCCGGCGGTGGATTGCAAATGATGGTCACGGGCGTGGTGCAGAATATGACGGGTGAAAGCGCGCAGCGCGCGGCACTGGGGGCCGGCGCCATCGTCATCGACGTGTTGGCGGCTAACGATGGTCGGTTGCCACATGAAAAGATCGAACGAATTCGCTCCATGAGGCCGGACATGATTCTGATGTCAGGTGGGACTGATGGAGGGGCGGTCACCCATGTCGTGGAGATGGCAGAATATATCGCCGCGGCGGAACCACGGCCACGGTTCGGCGTGACCTACAAGTTGCCGCTGATCTATGCGGGCAATAAGGAAGCCCAACCGCAAGTGAGAAAGATTTTGGAAGATAAGTCGGCGCTGGTTGTGACGGAGAACATCAGGCCGGTCTTGGAGCGGGAGAACTTGGCGCCGGCGCGTAACAAGATTCACGACCTGTTCCTTGAGCATGTCATGCAGCAGGCGCCTGGTTATAAGAAGCTCATGGAAATGGCTGGGGCGCCGATCATGCCGACTCCCGCTGCAGTCGGCCTCATCATGGAGGCGATCGCCAAACGGGAACATCTGAACCTGATCGGTGTGGATATCGGGGGGGCAACCACGGACGTATTTTCCGTCTTCGATGGCCTATTTAATCGAACGGTCAGTGCCAATCTTGGCATGTCTTATAGCGTGTCGAATGTGCTTGCGGAAGCGGGACTGGCCAACATCATGCGCTGGGTCCCGTTTACGATCGATGAGCAGACGTTGCGCAACCGGATTAAGAACAAGATGATCCGACCGACCACCATTCCGCAGACGCTTGATGAACTGCAAATCGAGCAGGCGATCGCACGCGAAGCCTTGCGATTAGCCCTGATCCATCACAAGTCCCTTGCGACTGGATTGAAGGGTGTGCAGCAGGAACGAACGATCTCCGACGTCTTCGAGCAACAGACCTCCGGCAAGACGCTGATCGATATGTTGAAGCTGGATTTGATCGTCGGAAGCGGGGGGATTCTGTCCCACGCTCCGCGGCGGATCCAATCGATGCTGATGATGGTCGATGCCTATGAGCCGATGGGCTGTACGCGGTTGTCCGTTGACAGCATCTTCATGATGCCGCACCTTGGAGTGCTCTCCACGATCAATGAGAAGGCAGCGACCGACGTGTTCGTTAGAGATTGCATGGTCTACCTTGGGACATGTGTGGCGCCGATTGGGCAGGGAAAGGACGGCGATCTCTGTGCCGACTATGAAATCACCTGGCCCGATGGGAAGACCACGAAGGAGCCATTGAAGTTCGGCGAGTTGAGATTGTTTCTATTGGAGTCCGGTAAGCAGGCCACGATCAAGGTACAACCTGCCAAGGGGGTCAACATGGGGTCAGGGGCGGGTGTGGCCGTGACAAAGGAAGTTTATGGCGGTGTCGTCGGGCTCTTGCTCGATGGGCGTGGGCGGCCATTGAAACTCCCGGCCGATCAACCAGGCCGTGTCACGGCGCTGACGAAATGGTTCAATGCCGTTGGGCTCTATCCAGGACCGAGTATCGAGCGATGAGAAACGAGGCAGACCTCCGCACCAGTCTCTTAGCTCAGCACTCAGCCCTCAACACTCAGGACTCTCGTTAAATGGCCCATTCGTACACCCCCGGCTTAACAGTGACGGATCAGACGGTAATCTACCGTCGGCGCATGTTGCCGCTGCCGGGGACGGTCGTGGTCACTGTCGGCGATCTGGTCCGTTCCGATCAAGTTGTGGCGCGTGCGGAGTTGCCGGGGAAGGTATTCCCTGTCAATCTTGCCAATCAGCTCAGCGTGGCTCCGGGTGAGATCAAAGACTATCTGATCAAAAAAGAAGGCGATGTTGTCGGAAAGGACGAAATCCTCGCGGAGAACAAGCCACTGATCAAATGGTTTAAGACGGAGATTCGTTCGCCGGTCGCGGGGACGATCGAATCGGTGTCGAGCGTCACAGGACAAGTCCTCTTGCGCGAACCTCCACGAGTGCTTCAGCTGCTCGCCTATGTGAACGGCACGATCATCGAAACGATCCCGCAGCAGGGCGTCGTGGTCGAAACGACTTGTAGCCTGGTCCAGGGGATCTTCGGCATCGGTGGAGAAACGTCTGGGGAGATTGTCATGGCGGTGAAGGGGCCTGATGAAGCGTTGACACCGGGACACTTCAATAGCGCCATGAAGGACAAAGTCGTGGTCGGGGGATCCTTCCTTTCAGCCGAGGCGATGAAGCAGGCCAAGGCGGTTGGTGTCGCTGGTTTGGTGGTCGGCGGGATTCACGATGAAGATTTGCGTGCCTTGCTAGGCTATGACCTGGGTGTGGCCATTACTGGAACAGAACAGGTGGGGTTTACACTGGTCCTGACCGAGGGGTTCGGGACCATTCCGATGGCGGCCAAGACCTTCAAGCTGCTCTCCTCCCATGTCGGCCAGAAGGCGTCGATTTCCGGTGCCACCCAGATCAGGGCCGGCGTGATTCGTCCTGAGATTATTGTTCCGCGGGAACACACCAGCTCGAAGGGGGCAGCTCAGTCACAACGCGAGGGCATTCGTCTTGGCGACCCGGTCCGTATCATCCGCGATCCGATGTTCGGGCGTATCGGTGAAGTATCGGCGCTTCCATCAGGGCTCACCAAGATCCCCACGGAGAGTGAGGTGCGGGTCTTAGAAGTGAAATTTGCCGATGGACAGAAAGCCGTCATCCCGCGGACGAACATCGAGGTGATCGAAGGAGCATGAGCGGCGTGAATCCTCAGGCGTTAATCGGCCAACGGATCGTATGTATGGTTGTCTGGACACTGCTGGTGTCTGGCTGGCTCTGTTCCTCTGCCTTGGCGCAGACATCGATCAGCGCTCCTCAAGATATGCGGGTCTTCGATACGCCGAGTGATGGTGGAGGCAGTCTCACGGTGCAGTGGGCTACTTCGTCATGGGATGGTCCTGATACACGGTATCAAATCTTGGCCGGTGATGCGGCTGTGACTGACCCGGCAGCTCTCACGATCATCACGGAGTTTCCAGGGAACTCGAAGTACGTCAAAGACGCAAAAACCGCGTGGTGGACAAGGAACGTCGACAAAACCTGGCATCAGGTCCTGGTCAGAAGCGCGAAGGGATTCGAGGTCAAGGATGGGACATCCTATGCCGTTGCTCTGGCAGCCGTTCAAGGTGACCAGCGGGTCTTCAGTCAGGTCTTGGTGGCCAGTCCTTCGCCGAACTGGTTTAATTGGAATCAGCTCAATAATCTCATCATCGCGTTGTCGTTCGGGGGACTGGTCTTCTACACGATCAGTTACGCGAAGCGACACGAGATCTTCCTACGGCGGATTCCAGGTCTTGATGCGGTTGATGAAGCGATCGGACGTGCGACGGAGCTGGGCAAGCCGATCCTCTATCTGACCGGGGCGCATGATCTGCATGATCCTTCGACGATCGCCGCCGCAGTCATTTTAGGGAAAGTTGCCAAACGGGCCGCGCTGTATGAAACGGAACTGTTGGTGCCGCACCGCGAACCGATCACGATGGCGGTCTGCCAGGAAATTACCAAACAGGCCTATTTAGAAGCGGGCAAGCCTGATCTTTTCAAGGAAGACGCCAACTTTTTTATCACGGCCGATCAGTTCAGCTACACGGCGGCAGTGGACGGGATTATGTTGCGGAAGAAGCCGGCCGCGAACTTCTTCATGGGCGCGTACTTCGCCGAATCGTTACTGCTGACGGAGACAGGCGCAAGTACCGGTGCCATTCAGATTGCCGGCACCGACTCAGACCACCAGCTGCCGTTCTTTGTGACGACCTGTGACTATACCTTAATCGGCGAGGAGCTCTACGCTGCCAGCGCATACCTCTCCAAAGAACCGGTGCAGATCGGGACGCTCCTCGGTCAGGATATCGGGAAGGCGGTCGTCCTGAGTGCCATCGCTATTGGCATCGTATTGGCGACGGTGGGAGCCGTCACGGGCGCACAATGGCCACAGTTGTTTCTCGATCTTTTAAGGGATTTAAAATGATCTTTCTCCGCCGACAGCTACCCCTTTTGATCACCTTGGTCACCGGCCTTCTGTTTGCCGCCCAGTATTACGTCCCGCATCCCGCTTCGGAACAAATGCTCACCTCCGCGACGAAGTGGCTGCAGATCGTCGGTGGGTTTGCCTTGATTTTGGGAGTGACCAGTCTGTTTCATCAGCATGCGGTGAAGATCAGACGCCAAGAAGCGGGCTGGGGCTATAGCCTCGTGCTGTACGTCGGGATGCTCGGCACCATCGCGGTCGGGCTTTGGACGAATGGAAAAGAGAGTGTCGAAGGGACCATGACGGCCTTCGGCTGGATCTACAACTACATGATGGTGCCGCTACAAGGGACAATGTTTGCCATCCTGGCCTTCTTCATTGCATCGGCTGCCTATCGCTCGTTCAGGGCCAAGAGTCGTGAAGCGGCCGTGCTGTTAGTGGCAGCTGTGATTGTCATGATGGGACGGGTGCCGTTGGGTGAGTATTTGATTCCCCTGAGCGGCGATGTGTCTTCGTGGATTTTGAATGTGCTGAACTCATCTGTGCGTCGCGCCATTCTGATCGGAGTGAGCCTCGGGGCCGTAGCCCTGTCCTTCAAGATCATCTTTGGCGTAGAGCGGTCGTATCTCGGGGGAGGTAAGGAGTAGTGAAGGCTGTGAGCGAAAGATGTGGATGGCGGGTATGACCTTCTCGGAAAAAATGCTCAAGATTGATCGGCGGATCATTTTCTTGATGATCGGTCTCTGCACGCTCTTGCCGCTGCTCTATCCGGTCGGCTTGCCGATCAAGACTTCATCGGAAGTGCGTGGTGTGTATGACCATATTGAATCGTTGCCGGAAGGTTCGGTGTTCCTTCTGTCGATCGATTTCGATCCGGCGTCCAAACCAGAGCTGTATCCGCAAGCGATCGCGCTGCTGCGTCATGCTTTCAAAAAAAACCTCCGCGTGATCACGATGACACTGTGGGTGTCCGGGACAGGAATGGCGGATCAGTTAGTGACGCAAGTTGCCAAAGAAATGGGAAAAGAAAATGGCACGGATTACACATTTCTCGGGTGGAGTCCCGGTGGCCAGGCGGTGATCATCAACATGGGACAGGACCTCTACTCGGCCTATCCCAGTGACTATCGAGGCAAGCCCACGAAGGAGTTGCCGATTCTTGAGGGGGTGCGCAGCTTGAAGGATGTCGGCTACATGGTGAGTTTGGGGGCAGGACGGCCGGGGGTGGAAGAGTGGTATGTCTTTGGTAAGGATAAGTATAAGTTTGAAATGGGTGGTGGTTGCACGGGCGTGATGGCTCCCGGTTTATATCCATTGCTACGGAGCGGTCAGATCAACGGCCTCATCGGGGGTCTCCGTGGCGCAGCGGAATACGAAAACCTGATCGGAAAGAAAGGCAAGGCCGTGGCTGGGATGGACGCGCAGTCGGCCACGCATCTCGCCATCATTGCGCTGGTGATCATGTGCAACTTGTTCTATTTTTCACTACGCCAGCAAAGAGGGTGAGTCATCAGTGACGACGATGCCGTTTGAAATGATCGTAGGGGCGTGGGTCGCAACCGGGTTGACCCTCCTGATCTTCTCGTTCCTCTACAAAGACAACCCGCTATTCAAACTCGCGGAACATCTCTATGTAGGGGTGTCAGTCGGCTACGTGAGCGTGAAGACCTACGATACGGTCATCGTCCATCTGGTCGTCAAGCCGATCGTTGAGAATGGTGAAATCGCCCTGCTGATTCCCGTCGCCATTGGGATGCTGATGCTGACTCGGTATGTGCCAAAGGCGGCCTGGATGTCTCGCTATGCGTTCGCCTTTATTGTCGGGATGGGCGCTGGGTTGGCGATCCCGAGAACGGTGTCATCCTTCATTCTCAAACAAGTCGAGGATACCATTCGACCGTTGTTGTCGATGACTGGGTCGGATGGCGTCACGTTCTCGATGAATCTGCTCAATCCGGCCAGCCACCTCAACGCGATCATCATTTTAATCGGTGTCAGCTCGGTGCTGTTCTACTTCTTTTTCTCGATCGAGCATAGCGGAGTGGGGAAGGCGGTGGCACGAACCGGTATTCTCTTCTTGATGATTTCGTTCGGCGCCGGGTTCGGCTACACGGTCATGGCACGCATGTCGCTGTTGATCGGCCGCTTGACGGACTTGATCGAATTCTCCGATACCTCCTATGGCCGTCCGACCGTTTGGCTGTCGCTACTCACGGTTGGGGCTCTCTTTCTGCTCGCTCGACGGGGTCGAGAGCAACCTCCTGATATTCATTGAGAAGGAGGGGTCGTCGAAGCGGTTGCAGCTGTAACCGTTTGTCCCCTACAATGATCTCCGCTATGACCTCCAGTATTGCAAAAAGTCCTGCTCAATACCCTGCCCTGCGGAATCTGCAATTTTCTCCCATTAAGCAGGGAGAGGATCAGCTGATCGTGCTCTGGGATCCCAGTGGTTTGAGCAAGGAGAAGTTGGTCCTGCCGCTCAACTTCTTCTTCATCGTGCAACATTTCGATGGAGAGCATTCCATCCCGGACATCGGTGCGCTGTATCTGAAACGGTTTGGCGAGTTCCTGATGCCGAATAAGGTAGAGCAGCTCGTGACGGATTTGGAGCAGAAACTCTTTTTGGAGGGGGAACGGGTTGAGGCTGCCAAGCAACAGGCCCGGATTGCGTATCGGCGGCAACCAATCCGGCAGGCGGCGTTTGCTGGCCGCAGTTACGAGGCGGACGGTGTCAAACTGAAGAAGCAGATCGATGGGTTCTTTACATCCGGCGAGGGGCCTGACTTTAAGCCGTCAGAGAACCAAGGCAAATTGATCAAGGGGCTGGTTGCCCCCACGTATGACCTTAAACAAGCTGGATCGGTCTACGCATGGGCTTACAAGGAGCTACAGGAAGCTCAACAGCCGGATGTCTATGTCATCATCGGGACTGCCCATGCAGGGCTGGAGAACGTCTTTGCCGTCACAGACAAGGCTTTTGAGACGCCCTTAGGAGTGGTGCCAGCCGATCGACCGATCTTGGATCAACTGAAGGGGATGGTGCCGAAATTCTTTGACGAAGAGATGGCTCACCAAACAGAACATGCCATTGAATTTCAGTTGCCGTTTCTCCAGACCACTGTTGGTAAACCGTTCACGATCGTCCCGATTCTCTCGTCATTTTCTGCGCTCAGCCTCAACGATCCAGCTGTTCAGAGCTCTGTAGATCAGCTCCTTAGCGCATTCCGAGAGGTGATCGCGGCGTCGGGAAAGACCGTGTGTATCATCGCAGCAGGGGAGTTGGCGCATCTGGGGATGCGCTACGGCGATAGTGCGCCACCCACCGATTTCTCTTTCCATCGTTCAATGCAGCAGGACCTGGAAATGTTGAAACCAGTCGAAGAGCTCAAGCCGGCTGGATTCTCCGGGTATATTCAAAAAGAAAACGATCAACGGCGGATATCCGGCTTCTCACCGATTTATAGTCTGTTACGATTAATCCAAGCCGAAAAAGGCCAAGTCCTTCGCTACGACCGCGGCATCACCGATCAGTACAATTCCACCGTCACCTACGCCAGCCTGGCGTTCTTCTAACCGCATTCACTGAATATCCCCAGTGAAGCTGGCTGGGTTCCCGAGAAAAGCCCAACCGGTTCCTGCCGTGTAAGTAGCGATCGATGTCGCTCGCAATCTCGTGCAACCGACTCCGATCGGTGCTCTCGTCTCTTGTGGCTAGATCGCTCCCAGCGAAATACGAAAGACACAAGCACCCGGTGCTACACAGCGCTCCAATTGCCCCTTCATGCCCCAATTTCACGATCTCCGCCGTCCAACTAATTAGACAGCGTAACATGGCTTATTTATTGAGATTGAGAGGGATGCGGTCAGCTCGTGGCTTATCGTGTAGAAAAACACGACCAAAGCGAACGATGAATTATCTTTCGCCTGAATCGTGCTAACGATCCGTTATGACGAGATATTTTATATTGATGCTGTTCGCTGCCGTTTTTCGGCACGGTGATTGCTGTTCAATAAAGTCGCTGGTGAAGGTTGGGTGATTTTGGACCGGCCTCCGAATGACCCATTCCTTCGCAAGAAGGAACCCTTCACCAGTTCTCTCATTGCCTGTCCAGTTTGTGAGGTCGGATTCAGACAGGAGGCCGGTTCTGCAAGACTCACCCAGATATCAAAATGTGAAGGGCGTATTTCTGCGATGTGGGTGGATGACCTCTTGACATTTTTGCGCGAGCGAACCAATATGTCCCGCAAAAGTCTACGAGAGCCACTAAACAAGTGGATAGAAGAGAAAGATATTAAGTAAATTGAAGTGAAAGGTTTCGATCAACGAGCGCTCTCAGGTTTGTACAACAGTCTGCCCGATGAGGCGGATTTAAGGGAGGGGAGGCCATTTATGCAGGGTTTTTATTCTGGATTGTTTAGGAGGCGGAGGCGGCCCAGTGTTGCGCGGATTCTCCAGTCCGTGTTGTTCGCTGGCAGTCTGCTTGTCGCGCCGGGATTGTTTGCCGCCGAGTCGGCAGATCGTCAGCATGGTGGACATGCGACGCCAGTTGCAATGCCGGGCTGGACTCAGCAGTTGAAGGGCCAGACGGTGGTTGAGAATGCCATCGAAGGGCGCGCCGACAATGCGCAAAAGATGGAGATGCAGCACCATCGCTTGATGGAGAAGCTGGAACAGCAGGCCCAAAAGGATGCGAAGGTCCAGCAGACATCCGGTGCGTTCAACGGCATGTCGATGATGCACCAGTATATGGGGCAGGACGGCAGCAGCTTCCTGCTCATGACGGATGCGTCGAAGGGCGAGCCGGTGTTGACGACCGGTGGGAAATGCCCGGCCAATGCACCGGTTAGGAAGTACGACGTCTCGATGATCAATATCGAGATCACCTTGAATCGCTGGCTGGATTTCTATCCGGGCTACATGTACGTGAACACGGAAGATCTGACGGCGGCCCGTGCCGAGGAAGCGAAGAACAAGGAGGCTCGCGAAAAGGAAGGATTCGATCCGGGCGCTGTCTCGACCGGGTTGCAGGGTGACGTGATTCAGCCCCTGGTGCTCCGAGCGAACCAGGGTGACTGCTTGAAGATGACCCTTCGCAATCAGATGGAGGGCGAGGACGGCAGCCTGTTCATCCAGGCCTCCAGTATGATTGTGAGCGCCACCGGCAAGCCGGCGACGACGACGAACCCCGATTCCATCGTGGCGCCGAGCAAGTCGCAAGAGTTCGAATGGTATATCCATCCGCAGATGCAGGAAGGGGTGCGGCAGTTTCACTCCTTCAGCCATGATCGTGAATTGACGGTCCTCGGTCTCTTCGGCGCCTTCATTGTGGAGCCAAAGGGGTCCAAGTACCTCGACTCAATCGGTACCGGCCCTGACAAGGAGGTCAGGAACGGCTGGCAGGTGAATATCGACAACGGGTCAGGACCGGACTTCAGGGAGTTCGTGCTCTTCTATCATGAAATCGGGGATGAAGCGTTCCGTCCGCTGAACAAGAAGGGCGACTTCCTTCCGCAGCGCGATCCGTTGACGGATGCCTACCGTCCGGGCGGTCGAGCGATCAACTATCGCAGTGAACCGTTCGGCATCGATCAGATGCATTTGCAACACGAGTATTTCGGGTTTGAAGACGAGTCGATGGCCTATAGCTCCTATACGTTCGGCGATACGCCGACCACGATCGCCCGTGGCTATTTGGGCGAGCCTGTGAAGTGGCGGGTTGTTCACGGTGGTTCAGAAGTGTTCCATTCACATCATCCGCATAGTGGGACGATACGGTGGCAGCGGAGCCCCGGTACTGATTCCAGCAATCTTTGGGCAATGGGTGCGGATGGGCCTGTGAAGTATCCTGTGGTGCGAACCAAGTCCGATCGTGTGGACGTGGAAGTCATCGGTCCATCAGAAGCATTGGATCTTGAGCCGGAATGCGGCGGCGGCGGGTGTCAGCACCTTGCCGGTGAGTTCCTGTATCACTGCCATGTGGCCCACCATTATGTGGCGGGTATGTGGGGCTACGGCCGGTTCTACAACACTCTGCAGGTCGGCTCGAGCCATACCGATAGTATGCCGGATCTGCAGGAATTGCCTGATCGGAAGGGCCGGATGAAGCTCGGTGTTTCTTCCGACAAGCTGATCGGAACCACCGTTGATTGGTTCGGTAAGACCTTCAAGATCGTGGACAAGGGACAGAAGACCAACTGGAAATCTGATCCGGTGGTCGTGAATATCAAGGATTGGGTGGAGATGTTCGTTCCGGCTCAAGGTCAACCAGGCCACACGAACGACGAAAAGGGCCAGATCATGGCCTATGATTCGACCGTGTGGGACTGGAAGTGGGACGGCAACATCGCACGCGGCGAGCGGGAAAGCACTGCGCAGAATCCCAAATATGCATGGGCGGCCAAGTGGGATGACAGCACCAGGCCTGCCATTTTGTTCGACCCGACCACAGCCAAAATGGCGTGGCCATTGTTCAAGCCGCATTTCGGCAAACGTGTGCCGTTCTCAGCGAACCACAGCGGCGCGCCCTGGCTGGAACCGATTCACCAGGATGAAAATGGCGAGCGGACCTCCGAGCCGGCCAAGCCGGGTGAGCAGGGCCGATGGAGCCTCTGTCCGGATAATGCCAATCGCAAGCACTACAACATTCACTTCGTGCGGATGCCAATCACTCTGGCCAAGAAGCAGGGGAAAGAGCCGGCCATGGTCGACAAGGACGGCTTGATCTACGTGCTCCATGAGGAAGAGCGTTTGACCAGAGCGAATGACGATCTGAAGCTCCCTGCGGTCATTCGTGCCAACGTCTATGATTGTGTGGACGTGCTTCTGACGAGCGAGTGGGATGACGACGATTACACGAACTTCCAGTCGTCCAAGATCAACATCCACCCCCATTTCTTCCAGTTCGACACGGGGAACTCGGATGGTGTGATTTCAGGGTTTGAGTATGAGATGTCGGTCCGGCCCTTCACCATGTGGGGGAAGAAGACCAAGCATGGGTTGCCGGCCCCGATGGTGGCGAAGCTCGAGGGCGCCGTGAAGGCGGGAGCGAAATCGTTCACGATCAAGATGGCTCCAGGCGCCACGCCTTTCCATGTCAATACCGAAGTCATGGTCGGCATGGATTGTTTGGAGAAGGGGAACGATCCGACGGCCTCGTTGCCACGGGACAAGAGCTGTCAGGAAGTCGTTCGGATCAAGGAGATCAAAGGCAATCAGATCACGTTCTTCAAGCCACTCAAGAACAATCACCCAGCGGGCGATCTGGTATCGCCGGAGTTCGTTCGCTATCGCTGGTGGGTAGACGTGGATCTGGGGACCGTGTTCTGGCATGACCATGCGTTCGGCGCGACGACCTGGCCCCATGGCGGGTTCGGCGTGACGATCGTGGAACCGTTCGGATCTACCTATCATGATCCAAAGAACGGTAAGTTGGTCTACAGTGGTCCGATTGCAGACATCCACAGCAACGAGCCGATTGGGGCCGGTGTGAGTGGCAGTTTCCGTGAGCTGATGGTATCGATCCATGACACGGTGCCGCACACTGTGAACGTGATCGAGGCCGGTAATCCACCAGGACAACCAGTAGAGGTTGCTCTGGAAGCTGGGAAGACGGTGTCGTTCCAGATGCCGGAAAAGATCATGAATGCGCCGAATAAGTACATCAATGGCGGAACGCATACGACCGGCAGCGGCTTCAATTTCCGCGCGGCTCCGTTTGCACAACGTCTGTCAAACAATCCGGATACATCAAAGCTGTTCAGCAGCGCGGTCCATGGAGACCCTGGTACGCCGTTGATCCGTGCGTACACAGGGGACACCTTGGTGGTTCGCCTTTTGCACCAGCTGATGAACGAATCCCATGTCTGGACCATTTCGGGCCATACCTTCCTTACGGAACGGTATGCGGCGGATGCCAATCGGAAGAACTCGATTCACATCGGGATCGCCGAACGATACGATTTGGTCACAAAGGCTGGCGGATTCCAGGGTATGCCTGGTGACTATATCCACTTTAATGGCAGAAGTTCACACTTCGCGGAAGGTGGATGGGGGATCTTGCGGGTACTCGATAAGGAAGTGGCGGATCTCAAGCCGTTGCCTAGGGGGACCAATCCGCTCGGCATTCCTGCCACGCCAAGCTCCGTCTGTCCGTCGGATGCACCGGTGAAGAACTTCAGTGTGGTGGCTTTGGATCGCCCCATGAAGTTGAATCCGAAGGCGCCGGATGTGATTGAAGTGGACTTCGAACGGAAGATCGAGATGACGATGCCGGAAGGCAAGGTCTTCGCGCTTGAGGGAGAAGCGACAACGGTGTCCAGCGGTGCAACGCCGCATCCGCTGACGCTACGGGCCAATTTGGGCGATTGTATCAAGGTAAACTTGACCAATAAGATGAAGGCGAGCCGGGCGTCATTCTTTGCGCCTGGTCTGGCCTTTGACCCGAAAGACAGCCAAGGTTTGAACGTCGGCAACAATGGCGGCGACCAGACTATTGGTCCAGGTGAGAAGCGGCAGTACACCTACTACGCACATCCGTCGAACAAGGAGACGACCTCCTTGGTGTGGGACGGTGGCAATATCGTCGTCAATCCGCGCAATGGATTGTACGGGGCGATCATCGTCGGTCCGAAGGGATCACAGTATCGTGATCCAGTCACTGGCGCTGATATCTCGCAGAAGAATTCCTGGAGGGCGGATGTGATCGTGGACGCCAGTCTGCCGGAAAACGTGGGCAAGCGGAACTATCGCGATGTGGCCCTCTTCTTCCAGGATGAGGACAACATCATCGGGACCGCGTTCATGCCCTACGTGCAGAACGTGGCGGGGTTGACGTCCGTTAACTACCGTGCGGAACCATACAAGTTCCGTGAGGAGCAGGGATGTTCGCTGGGCAAGATTTTCCAGCCTTGCGTTGTAGGCAAGCCGGAAGATCCGGCGACGCCTGTCATTGAGGCCCATGCCGGTGATGCGCTGCGCATCCACGTGATCGGCGCCAACAGCGAGCAGAACGGGATGTTCGGCATTGAGGGCCATGAATGGCCGATCGAGCCCTACATGCCTGGAGCCGATATGATCAGCGTCGTGGAATACGCGGGATCTGAGACGCTCGATGTGTTCCTCCGTGGCGGTGCGGGCGGACCGTATCGTCAGGTGGGAGACTTCGTGTGGTCCAATCAACGGCTGCCCTACACGCAGTCCGGACAATGGGGCTATCTCCGTGTGTTGCCAGTGGGCGATTCACGGATCCAAACGCTGAGCACAATCGGTGCAGGTGCAAAGCAGGCGGAAGCAAAGCCCGGTGTGAAAGCCATTCCGACCGCCATGAAATAGGCGGACGGGATAGGGTATAAACCCCTGGTGGGGGAGCCGCCTGCTTAAGGTGGCTCCCCCACTTGCATTTTTGGTAGGATGCACAGAGATCTTGAGAAGCATCATTTGGAAAGTGCACAATAAGCCTGGTATGCAGGGGGAAAACTGAATCGAGGTGAGGCGGGGGAGGCTGGGGGAATTAAACATGAGACTCATAACACGATGTGCGGCGGGGCTGGTTTTGCTGTCGTTGTCCGGTCCGGCGATTGCGTATCAGGAAATGAAGGTGTCGGATGGCGGGACCATCATAGGTACGGTGAAGCTCGATGGGCTGGTTCCCAAGCCAAAGGGCTATAATCTCACGACATTGCCGGACCAACTCTATTGTGGTCGGATTTCCGATGGGCAGGGGTGGCGTATTCTACAGCCGTTCCAGGTGGGAGCGGCAGGCGAGTTTCGAGATGTGGTGGTCTATCTCGAAGGGGTTGAGAAAGGCAAATCGTTTGCTGAAGGGAGCATTCCTCAGATTGAAGCGAAGGACTGTCTGTTTCTCCCATTCACGACAGTGGTGCGAGATGACCAAACGGTGACGGTCGTCAATATGGATCCCGTCATGCACGATATTCAGGCGTATGAAACATCGCATCTTGGCGCGCGGGTGCTGTTCAACGTGCCGCTGCCGATGAATCCACAGCACCCCCGAAACTTCAAGGACCGCAGCGATGCCGCGATGTACCACAAACATATGGCCGGCGCCCCGACGAAGCAATTGGTCGCTCTCAGTAAAGGGCGCCGGATCTTCGTCATGCAGTGCGGTTTTCATGCCTACATGGAGAGTTGGGGTGTGGCTGTCACCAATCCCTACTTTGCGAAGACGGACGAACAGGGACGGTTCACCATCGCCGATATTCCACCCGGTACGTATAAGCTGGTCGTCTGGCATCCCTACGTCAGGACGGTGAATGAGCAAACCGTGACCGTCAACCACAATGGGACCGTGGAAACAAATATAGTGGTTCAAGCTCCGACCGGTCGGCTCTATGCCAACGAGGTCTTGGCGCACGATTATGTCCGCTACAATGTGACGGAGGAAACGCAGAAAGAGATCGATCCCATGATCCAAAAGCAGAAACGCTGAGGGATGGTCGGATTGATACAGGTTGAGGGGCATGTGCCATCACTCGTCGGTCTCATGCGATACGTATGTATGATCGTCTCATGTGGTCTGCTGTGGCTCATCGCTGCGTCGGCAAGGGCTGATCACGAGAGCTCCAAGCAGCCGCCGCTGTGGGCCCCACGTGATGAAGCGGAGCGGTTGGGGGCAATGGAGGCGCCGGGTGGAATGACATTGGTCCCGGCAGGATCGTTTCTCATGGGGAGTGATCCTCGAAAGGACCGTGCTGCCGGTCCTCAGGAACAACCACAGCACCAGGTCTATCTCGATGTGTTCAAGATCGACCGGTTCGAGGTATCAAACGTTGAGTATCTCAGATTCGTGCTCGGGACAGGAGCAGATTGGCCGAAGTTTTGGCGAGAGAATCCATTTCCGGAAAAGGCCGCACTCCACCCCGTGATTAACGTGAGCTGGTATGAGGCCGACGCCTTTTGTCGGTGGGCCGGGAAACGGCTTCCCACCGAAGCTGAATGGGAGAAGGCAGCACGTGGGGTGGACGGTCGGATTTTTCCGTGGGGCAACGAGCCGGCCGGTTGGATCAAGAGTAATATCGCCCACCCTGGGTCGAAGCGCGGATTCAAGTACCCTCCGCTCGCCAATATTTATCGCTATGACAAAGGCACTAGCCCGTATGGCGTCTATCAAATGGCGGGTAATGTCAGCGAATGGGTGTCGGACTGGTTTGATCCTGAGTACTATCGGCAAGGTCAGGACAAAAATCCGCTAGGGCCCAAGAGTGGAGAACTCAAGGTTTTTCGTGGAGGATCATGGAATGAAGACCCGGAGGTTGCCCGCTCCGCCGGCCGCAATGCCGGTCCACCGGATCGAGAGAGCTATCTGACAGGATTTCGCTGTGCGAAGTCTGGAGGCGATGAAAATAGTGAAGTATCGAATATCGGTCGAGAGGGTACCGCACCGACAGTGATGCGGTTCTCAGAATGAGGGCCGCTAGGCGGTGAATCTTGACTCTTCAAGAGAAAAGGAGACGGTATGAGGGGAGCAAGAGGAAGATCATGGCGTATGGCTGGTTGGACCGTCATCACGCTCGGCGTCATAACAGCGATGGCTCACGTCGCATGGGGCTTGGATACGCAAGATATCACGGTGGAGTGGACGGAAGCTGGGAAGAAGCTGGCCGTGGAACGTGTGGCCAACTGGAAGACGAAAGGGGAAATGATCTTGGTGCCAGCGGGGGAGTTCTTGATGGGCAGCGACAAGAAGACAGACCGACTGGCCTATCGAGGCGAGATTCCGCAACGACGCGTGTATCTCGACGCCTTTCAAATTGATAAGTACGAAGTCACAAATCTTCAGTATCTGAAATTCATTCTCGCGACCGGGCGCAATCCCCAGTTGGACTGGCGCTACGACGGTGGAAATTTCCAAGAAGCGATGGCTCACCATCCGATCATGCATGTGACGTGGCACGACGCCGACGCGTATTGCAAGTGGGTGGGCCAGCGGCTACCGACCGAGGCGGAATGGGAAAAGGCGGCGCGGGGCGAAGACGGACGAATGAATCCCTGGGGGAAGGAATCCGCAGGATTGAGCCGAGCGAACTTTGGAAGGACTGGGCTTTCGGGACCCGTGCGGGACCGGCCTGAACGGTCGCTGATGTACCCGCCGATCATCTCAGTGGACAAGTATGAAAACTCCGTGAGCCCCTACGGCCTCTATCAAACGATGGGCAATGTGGCCGAGTGGGTATCCGACTGGTATGACCAGGACTACTACAAGACGGCGCCGGATCGAAATCCTCAGGGACCAGGAACTGGGACGCAAAAGGCGTTTCGCGGTGGTGGTTGGATGGACAGTACCACAACGATGAGGGTCGCGATGCGGAATGGGACTGATCCGAATACCAGAATCAATTGGCTGGGATTTCGTTGCGCGAAGTCGGTGTCTGGCGATCAATCATCGAGCAGCGTCTCTCACATGCCAGGTGAGTCGTTGACTTTTGAGGCAAAACACTGAACGATCACACTCCACAGTGTGATCGGGCCAGCTTCTGGTCGTCGAGCAACTCCACCGAATGGCAGTGTATTGAGCAAGCGGGGTTAGGAGTGCCTATGTTACGCACATGGTTCGACTCGTATATCATTTATCTCGCAGAGACCAGTCGGCGGCCAGCCGCCATCGTGCTTGCGGTCCTACTCCAGGCAGGCGTGCCGCAACTGAGCGATGGAGCGCCGGGAGGCAAGACAGAGGTGCTGCCCATGGAGAAGGCTGCGCCTGCTGCAGTGGTCATCGAGGCGGCCGGAACTGAGCCGGAATTGAGGCGTCAGATGAGGTCAAAGAACGGTGTGGTGGAGTTGAAGAGTGGTGCGGTTCGGTTTTCACTGGCTCCCACGGGGAGCTATGGGTTCATTGCACCCAAGCAACTTGGTTTGGCATTGGTGACACAGAGTCCGGATTTGATGTTGGAGCAGGTGTCCTCCTCGTCTGGATCCTACGAGATTCATAAGCTCGGCAATGGGAGTGGGCTCCTGGTTGGTTTTGTGGGGAATGAGGTCGTTCCTCAGATCAAGCCGAGCGAACGGCCGAGGAGTGTACGGCTTTTCCTGTATTCGAATCCATTTAGTAAAGCGACGACTATTGCGGCAGTTCCATTAACGAAACTCATGGTCGACCAAATGCCGCACCGGATTGAACCCAAGCAACCGGACGGTCCGGTCTTGCTGGAAATGGATTTGCAGGGTACTGCTAATCGTAAAGCCCCCAGTCAATAGGATTGGTGCGGTATGTCGAGATCGCGTTGCGTGGACTCTACATAATTTGACTGTACGTCAGGAGGGGCTTTGGTCTTCTGTTCTGCTTGCGCAGGTTCCTTCCGTATTATTGAAAGGTGCTGTAGGCGGTGCAATCGTGAGTGCAAAAAGGGGAGTTCATTCGTGAACCGATCGTTGCACACGTGTCGCGTTGGAATCGTACTCTTTGTCGCTGCGCTGTTGCTGCCGATAGTTGCGGCGGCCTATGAGGTTATTGATGTACCGCACGGCGGAAGGATTGAAGGCATCGTGACCTTGAGTGGCGATGCTCCCGAACCGAAAGGGTTCAACCTCATCACCTTTCCTGATCCTGTCTATTGTGGACGCATTTCAAACGGCCGTGGGTGGCGATTGTTGTATGATTTTGTCGTCGACTCCGGCCGAGGGCTGAAGGATGCGATCGTCTTGCTGGAAGGTGTCGAGTCCGGAAAACCGTTTGACGTGTCCGTTCCGTTGATCGAAGCCCGCGATTGCAAGTTCGAGCCATTCATGACCGTGGTTCGAAATGGGCATGCAGTGGAAGTGATCAATATGGACCCGGTCATGCATGATATCCAGGGATATGAGACGTCGCCCGAAGCAGGCAACCGGGTGTTGTTCAACACCCCACTGATCATGAACCATCAGCATCGGCGGGGCGATCTCTATGCCATGCATAATCATGCGCCAGGAAAGTCGCTGGTCGGGCCAGTGTATCTCAACAAAGGTCGGCGGACATTCTATATGCAGTGTGGCTTTCATGCCTATATGGAAAGTTGGGCCATGGCCGTGAACAATCCCTACTATGCCTTGACCAATCCGAAAGGAAAGTTCGTGATCGAGGGAATTCCGCCCGGCACGTACCAGTTGGTGGTCTGGCATCCCCAGACAGGACCAGGAACGACGAAGTTCATCACGGTGCAACCAGACGGACAGCTGATTGAGCGGTTGTCATTGCAAGCTCCGAAAGGGAATCGGACCGCCTATAAGGTCATGGACAATCCTCGATTCGGCCTTGAGGCATTAGGGTATCCCGTCGATATCCAACCGGTGGTTGAAACGCAGCAGTAACGACTGATGCAGAGAGGGGCAAGAAGGAGAGCCTACAACCCGGTGCTCCTTGTCCTCATCGCTGTGGTGTTGGTTTGGTTCCCGCGATTAGTTGTAGAGGGTGGAGACACTTTTCCCCCTGAGCCGGAATTTTCCGGCCGTCTCGTCGTATCGGTGAACGGGAAGCAACGTCAGGCGCAAGTGTTTGGAAAGGGGGACCGCCTGAGGCTGGAGTACAAGTATGCCGTTCGAACGGAACGTGGATTTGCGGCGATCGAAATCATACGCCCGGATTACGCGGAGGTGTGGTATGTGCTTCCTCAACAGCGAGAACTCTTGGTGATGCCGCTGGCGGAGGACATCATCCCTACACGCCCCACATTGAGCGGAGAAACGACCAGAACACTGATCGGTCCCGCTATGGTAGCCGACCGTCCCGCCCGGCTGTTTGAGGTTCAGACGGAGCGCCATGGAAGAGGAGAACGATTCTATGAGTGGGTCGATGAGGAGATGGACATCGTTCTCAAATTGGTCAGTCAAGACCGAGATTGGTCATTTCAGTACGAACGAATCCGGAAGTCACCTCAACCAGCGATGTATTTCGAGGAGCCGCCCGGATACAAGAAACGTGTGAGTTCCACTCGTTAAAGGTACGAAGACTAAGACATGAAGTGCTCGAGTGTTCGACGATGTGCGATCGGCCTGCTCATCCTGAGCGGGCTGACTTCTCTTGCCGACGCTGCAAGTTCAGGTGCAGCGTCTGACGTTCAGAAGATTCAGACGCTTTACGATCAGCATGAGTATCAGAGGGCGCTTGAGGATCTGGGTAAGCTTGATGCGGAGGTGGCAGGTGCGCTAGCAGTTCGCCGACTTAAGATCAGTACTTTGTTGAGGCTGGGTAAACCGAAGGAGGCGTTGGCAGACTACGACCGCCTGATTCAAGTGGTGAAACAAGAGGATCACTCGCTACTTCAAGAGGTTGCCCTAGCCTTCGTCGTTGTCCTTACGAAAGACATGCGGGAACAGATGCGCGGTGTCGCGTATACCGCACTCAAAGATTGGCAGAGTGCGGATGCGGTTCCATTTTTGGAGGACGGGCTCAATGACGGGTCCGGATTGATTCGGGCACTGGCTGCTGAAGGGTTAGCGAAATTGGAACAGGGGCGTCGATCGAATCGTTTCCGCGACGCCTTGGGCGATCAAGCTGCTCTCGTCAAGGAGGCGGTCCTCAAAGGACTAGGGAGATCCGATGATGCCTCGAATATCAGGTTGATCGAACCGTTGCTGCAGGACCCTGAGGTACGGGTACGTGTAGCGGCGGCAGAGGCCCTTTGCCGTCATGGGCGCACACAAGGCTGTGCGTTGTTGGAACAGTCAGGAAAAGCTCCAAACCCCGATGAACGAGGCGCGGCGATTCGCGCACTGGTCGACTTGCAAGGAGCGCAGGTGTTGCCGATTCTGATCGAAGCCAGCCAGCACAAACAACCATCGGTTCGCGGCGTGGCTGCCATGGGCTTTGGCCATGTGTCTACGCCGGAGGCGCTCACTGTCTTGAGCAGGCTGCTGAGGGACCCGCTCCCTCCGGTTCGAGTGGCTGCTGCGGTGAGTCTCGGGCAGCTCCAGGGCTTGGATGCTCGATCCCCATTACGCAAGGCCATCACGGAGGACCGTGACGCGTCCGTCAGGGCGTTTGTGATAGGGGGATTGTTAGAGCAGGGCGAACGGTTTGATGAATTATCTCCAGCGATCGAGGCTCTTTCCGGTACAAAAGAGTCGGCCGTACGCACTGCGCTGGCTCGAGCTCTCGCTCGAGCCTCTGAGGGGAATCGAACCGCCGCGCGATCAGCCGTGAGAGCTTTGTTCTCGGACACGATGCCTCGGGTGAGGATCGCAGTCCTCAAATCGATGGCAAAGCTGAGTGGCGTGAGTGCGCTCCCGCTTCTGAAACAGGGGCTCCATGATGAAGATGATGCAGTTCGCGCCACGGCAGGAGGCGAGCTGCTGCGCCTTGCACAAGTCAGGGGGTAGGTGCCGACGAGGCGTCAACAATGCGTGATCGACGAGAAACTCGGCCGCACGGCGGTCCTATTGCAGGCGATGATACACTGACGTGACTGTTGGAGTTCAACGAAGGAGTCATGATCGATGGCTGTTCTGCTGCTGGTTGGTGCGGCGATGCTCGGGATTCTGTTCAACACAATTCCTTTCGTGGCGGACGCGCAGTCATTCCAGGCTGTCATTGCACCGCCGAAGGGGAAGGATCGTGCGCCGATGGTCGAGATCCCATCCGGGTCATTTCCCATGGGCGTTCCACTAGGGGATCGTGATGGGGGGCGAGACGAGTATCCACGTCACGAGGTCTTGTTGGATACGTTTTGGATCGACCAATTCGAAGTAACGAACGGTCGCTATATCGAGTTTATCAAGAGCGCCGGCCATCGTGTTCCACAGAACCCAACAAATCCTACGAGAAATCTCTGGCAAGGTGACCGCATCACAGAATCCCTGACTGATCGTCCTGTGATCAACGTGGATTGGTTTGACGCGGACGCCTACTGTAAGTGGGTGGGTAAACGACTTCCCACGGAAGCAGAGTGGGAAAAAGCAGCAAAAGGGACGTCCGATCGCCGGTTTCCATGGGGGAATGTTGAGCCGACCGCAAAACATCTGAATTACAACCAGCGGTGGATCGGCGAGAAGACGCTCATGCCGGTTGGAAGTTATGAGGCGGGAAAGAGTCCCTATGGCGTATACGATGTTGTCGGCAATGTGTGGGAATGGGTGAACGACTGGTATGATGCGCGGTACTATGAAAAGAGTCCGTCCAAGAATCCAACAGGGCCTCAGGAAGGCACGAAGAAAGTGATTCGCGGAGCGGGCTGGCAGAACGAAACGCCGACAGTGCGCATCTTTACCCGTGTCGATAGTGATCCGACGATGCGCAATGAGTCGACCGGCTTTCGCTGTGCGGCCGATGTTGGAATAAACTGATCGCGGAGCGATCAGTCCTGTTCAGTACCCCTTACATGCCGGGTGCAGTTGGCTCAGGCGCTGCCGGCTTATTGAAACCTTCCAATGGGTGAAAGTTGAGGGGGAGATTGAATAGCGAATCGGGAACTGAGCGCATCTTGACGTGCTGGTATTCCATGATCCAACTCCCGTCTTTTTTGGCCAGCTTCATGGGGAAGTGAATGTCTGTCGCGACCCATTGATAGTAGACATCGACCTGCTCGCCTTGCCTTGTCGTAACTTCGTACAGGACTGTCGGATGTCCTTCCCGGACTTCCTGACCGATCTCTTCTCGCGAGACTTCACCAGGCAATGTTTCAGTCACTCTGAGTTCTTGTTCGGCGTTGTAGGGAATGGCCTTGAAATGCTTTATTCTAGATAGTAACAGCCAGACGACCTGCTTATCTTTCCGCACGATGCTGACATTGACCGGTCCCATCGTATGGTGCTCAATACGCCACATATTGTCGCGGTAGTAGACGTTGGATTTTTGCGATCTCCCATCAATTTTGGTGATCTGATCAGCAGTAAACTCCAAGGCCTTGGCCTGAAGGGCGGGGAGTAGTAGACTGCAAGGAATCAGAAGAGTGAGCCATCTCAGCGGCGCGACAACTCTTCTCATAGGGACCGGTCCATTTCCATTTGAAACCTCTTCGATCGAGAAACAATCATTCATCAAGCTGTCCATGCAGATTGGCAACTAGTTGGCACTCTTGATCGAGGGGCGTGCGCAGCGGAATCCGATCGTCGCCGAGCGTTGATCGGGAGGTGCCCCGCCCCTCGTTGCGGTTCTCAGCATGATCCGAGCACTTTTCCATGAGCCGCCACGAACGCCCTTGTATCGGCCAGTCGTGGGGCCCGGAGGATTGCGTTCCGGCATATAGGCATAGTAATCAGGCCCAAACCAGTCTTGCACCCATTCTGCCACATTTCCGGCCATATGGTGCAGGCCATAAGGACTCTTGCCATGATCGAGAGAATCGACGACGGCGAGAATGGGGATCTCATGCATATGATGCTGTCCGAACATCGCGAGCGAGGAGCTCGGGGTGGTCTCACCCCAGGGAAAGAGATAGCCCTCTGACCCTCGTGCCGCTTTTTCCCATTCAGCTTCCGTCGGTAGTCGCGCCTGCTTTGCTGCGCAGAAATCCTTGGCTTCAGTCCACGTGACATAGAGCGCCGGCCACCGCGTCAGGGTTTTGTCCGGGATGAAGTGGATGGTGATGACATGCCAGAGGAGTTTCTGCAATTCATCCGATGGATGGTGGTTTCGTTGGTGTAAGAAGACTAGGTATTCACCGAGGCTCACTTCGTCGCGATCGATCTCATATGTATCCAGCCAGACTCGATGTTGAGGAAGTTCCGTATCGTCAAAGGGTGTCCAGTTGCCATAGGGCGCAGTTGGGACACTCTTACTGCCGTATACAAAGATACCGGCTGGGATGGGTAGTATTGGTGATGGTCGGGCCAATTCCGCAATGGTCTCCAAATGACCGGCTAATTCAGGTGATGGTATTGATCCTGCCTGTGTGAGCGTGGGGGTTCCAATGATGACGAGGAATGAAAGCACAGTCGCGGGCCATATAGGATAATCCAACATAAGATTGCACCAGTAGTCTCATCGTAGGGCCGGAGGGCATTGCACGATAAGCTCGGTGTCGATGGCTGGTCGTCGCTCAGCCATGGCCGAGGATTGTCAGATTACCACAGAGGTCAACAGGCCTGCATCTGGTGGGACATGGACGGTTCCGCAGTCGTCGTGGAACGTTGGCGTGAAGGATAACCGGTGGTGTATGCATGATGTGCCCATCTCATCAGTGTGTTGAGATGCACCGAAACACTTGGGTAGGATCTGCACTCGGTGAGCAACAAGGCAGGTTGAACTTCTCTACTGAGGGAAACGGTTGTTGTTGAAAGGAGTATCACATGATCCGCTATCGGTCGTTGAAGTCATTTTACCCATGTTTCTCCGCATTGTGTGCGGGGGGTGTCTCACTGATGTTCGCTTTTCCCCTCATGGCTGAAACAACGCCACTCAGCCAAGACGCGTTTCAGCGAGCGAGGCAGGTGACGGTGGGAATTCTGGCAGACACCCAAGATCAACGAACCCCGGAGAAGCCAGGGAAAGTTGCTGTTCGGGGCACTGGCTTTCATCTGCGAGACGGGTATGTGGTTACCGCCAGACATGCTGCGGAAAAGCATGATCCGACGACCGGTACTCTCATCCAGAAGCGAATTCGTATACTGACCAATGATCTGCATGAACTTCCAGCCGATCTCGTTGGTGACAGTGCCTTTATGGATGTCGTGCTCTATCGAGTGAGCGAACAGCATCGCTCGAAACTGCAGACAGGAACTTCATTTGTCACCGGAGACGTTTTACCCGGAATGGAGGTCTTCACAGTCGGCTATCCGCTTGGGTGGGGGCCGACCATGTCTTTTGGCAGGCTTGGGAATACTAATACCTTCCTGCAAACAGTTGCTACCCGCTTGTTGCAGGCTGACCTTTCGGCTTGTAGCGGCAACTCAGGAGGAGGACTCTTTAACGGGCAAGGGGAGATTGTGGGAATCGTGCATGCGGTGATTCAGACTGATAAAGAAGAAACACAGAACTATTGCAGCCGCATGGCATTCGCGATCCCAGGAATTCTCGCTGAGCGCATCGTCAACGCGGCGCTTTCCGGAAAACCTCTCGCCTTTTCCAAGCTTGGTCTCCATCTGACTTCAGTCAAAGATGGCACGAGGTTGCGTGTGGCAGTGCAGGATGTCACCGAGCCGGCCAAAGCGGCTGGTCTGCAGAGACACGATATTTTGTTAGCCATTGAGGGTACAGAGGTTATCGATGCCGCCCAGTTGAAGAATTTTCTGATCGAACGCACCACCCCCGGTCAAGAGGTGTCCATCAAAGTGCGTCGAGTGGATGCAGATCTCACATTTCATATCGTGCTGGGCGGAGGGTGAACGTGGTCATGCGATGTGGTTCCATCTGAACGTCTTTACTATCCCATGTCATGCAGTTGAAGTAAGCTCGGGAAAATGGACGCCTTCAGCCTATGATCTATGGTTTGGAGGTGTGGGATAGCACGGCTACCGCGACGGAAGTATACAAAGGAGTTCCGGGAACAGGCGGTGCGGGTGCTGCACGAGCAGAAGCGGGCCATTCCCCAGGCAGCGAGACGCCTGGTGATGTTGGAGAAGATACTCGCGAATTGGGTTGACTGGGGTAGCCGCGCAATGCTTCCCTCAATGCTTTCATTGAGTAGTCAGGTCCCAAGTACTCATTAAGCGAAAGGCCGGTGTCCAGGATGGCCCAATAGGCCTTATCGTGGAAACCTAATAGGCGGGGGAGTCCGGCTCGTGAGAGCCGGGTTCCCCCGTTCGTCTTTCAACGGCGAACGATGTCTTGAACCCAGCCCACCCATAGGTTAAAAGACTGATGGAACCGCGAGAGCTCCCTCTATCAATTCGTCTACTCTTGATCTGGCTCCTGTCGATTGCCACCGGTAGTGTACCAGAGCTAGCTACAGCTCTTGATTTTTCGGCTGATCAGATCGTCAAAAACGGAGAGTCCGTCGTTACGGCCCACGTCAACGCCAAGGGCGATCGCTGGCGGTTCGAATACGCGCAACCCCAGCGAGGCGCCAGTATCATGATCGTTCGGATGGACAAGCAGCATTCGTGGCTCATCCTCTCGAAGCGCCGGCAGTATCTTGAAGTCCCGATCGTGGCCGACCATATATTGATGGTGACGGAGAACATGGACGGAGAGGTCTCGCACGGGTTCGTGGGGGACGAGACGTTGAACGGCTATCCTACGGAGTTGTTCGAGGTCATGGTTGCTGAACAGGGTGAAACACGTCAATATTATCGGTGGGTGACCAAGACCGAGCAGTTTCCACTGAAGACGGTGAGGAAACAGGGGACATGGTCGGAGGAGTTTCGTCGGGTGATTTTCACGCAGCAATCTCTGTTTCTCTTCGAACTTCCACGACGGCTGGATAACGCGAATCCATCAGCAGATACGCAACAATAGTCGCATGACCGGAGGAAACATGAGAACGGCGATGCTGGGCGCATTATGGGCGGTGGGATGTGTGTCGGCCTTCCTGACAATCGGACATGGAACCGATGCCGGGGCCTATGAGTCGGCACCGGTGGTGGACGGAGGGACGGTGCGGGGGACGGTCACGTTTAAGGGCATCGTGCCTGAGCCGAAGGAATTCGACTTGCGCCGCTCTCCGGACAGCGAGTTTTGCGGGGCGCTGTCCGATGGCAATGGGCATCGGCTCCTGAAGGAAGTTACGATCGGGCTGGAGGGGGGACTCAAGGATGTGGTCGTCCTCGTGGAAGGCATCCAGAAAGGGAAGCCGTTTACCTTCACCGATGCCGAAGTAGAAGCCAGTCTCTGTCAGTTCCTGCCCTTCGTGACGGTGGTGAGCGACAAGCGCCGCATCACGGTGTTTAATCGTGATCCGGTGCCCCACGACATTCAAGGCTATGCGTACGATCAAGGCGGCGTCGATATCGTTCTCCATCGGCCTGCGTTGCACGTGAGCGGGACTACCGATGTCGTGCAGCTGGTCAAAGGGCGAAAAGCGTTTACCATGCAGTGCGGCATGCATCCCTACATGCAGAGCTGGGGCTATGCGATCGACAATCCGTATTATGCGGTCACGGGCCCCACTGGTTCGTTCGCCATCGGCGATCTCCCGGCCGGGACGTATCACATCAAGGCCTGGCATCCGATCCTCGGAAGCCAAGAGCGGGACATCACTGTAAAGCCCAATGAGACGGTGTCACTCGATCTGTCGTTTGAAGCCAAGTGATGGGATAGGGTGGGGGTGTGAGGTTCGCCTAACCTTTGGGCTTGCCAAGTAGTGCTAGTATCCTTGCAATACGAGAGGGGAGAGGCGCGGAACCGACCAGCAGTTCGACTTTATAGCGTCGCGCAGCGGCGCAAGCGATCCATGATCGCGACCCCTAACCCTTCTTCCTGACAAGGCTCCGCATAGATCCGATCCAGACCAAGGGAGTCTAGCCTTCGCAAT
>Ga0224500_10000440_pt1 | contig 28887 bp, 25 predicted proteins | sample SF_Oct11_sed_USG_FD_168126 | JGI IMG/M metagenome (GOLD analysis project Ga0224500, IMG submission 168126) | Sediment microbial communities from San Francisco Bay, California, United States - SF_Oct11_sed_USGS_4_1 | ecosystem: Environmental > Aquatic > Marine > Sediment | place: USA: California... | reverse complement strand
CTGGTTGCGTACCTGCACCGCGCTCGCTGTCGTTGACGGCTGCTCACTGTCGTAAAACTTCAGGCACGCTTCTTCCCAGGAAAGTCCGCAGTAGCTCAACAGATTCTGGACCACGGGCTTGGGGTCCGTTACGAGCTCTTCATACTTTACGACATGTAGGACGCCCGGCATGACTGACTGCCAGTGATCGATGAGCTGCTGGTAGGCCCGGTAATAGGTCGCAAGCTCCGTCAGGTCATAGGAAAACGGGTAAATATCTTCGAACAGTGTTTTGTAGATGGCATAACAGGTGTCCATCGGATCCCGTTCGAGCAGAACAATCCTCGCTTTCGGCAAAGCGAGATGGATCAGTCCGGCATACAGGAAATTCAACGGCAGCTTATCGACGAAGTGCGCTGTCTGCCCAGTCTGTGGCCGGGTCGCAGCAATGTAGTCGACACCAAGCTCCTCGAAATTGATGCTGAGCGAAATATTCACAAGATCGGCCGGCGCGTTTGGTTTTTCGCCGCCATGCTTCTGGCAATGTTTCACCAATTCCGTGGAGAATATTCGCAACTCGCCTGCTGAGGACACGACCGAGTGACTTGCGAGGATGCGTTCGACGAGCGTGGTGCCAGTGCGCGGCATGCCGATCACGAATATCGGTTCCGCATTCACATGACCGTGGATATGGCCATCGAAAACTTCTTCGTTGTACAGCTCGCAAATCCTTGCAATCGAGTCCAGATCTTTCTGCAAAGTGTATTCAAGGCCGGAACGCCGCAGTGAAGACCCTTCGCTCAGATACTCAAATGAGCGTTCGTGGTCGCCGATGTCCTCAAGCTCCTTCGCCAGTGCGTAGCACAGCCTAACGCGATTGCGCGATTGCCCTTCGGCTCGCGCATAAGCTTCCTGCAAAGCAATAACATTGTTGTTATCGGTCGCCTGAGTCCTGAGCCCCGAACGTAACAGGTGCGCATCTTCGTCATCAGGCCTGAGTTCCAGGCAACGAGCAATTTCTTTTTCCGCTGCATCCATGTCACCGAGAAACCGATGCACAGCGGCGAGGTTATAGAAGTGACGACCGTCATCGGGTTCCAGTTCCGCAGCCCGTGCATATTGGCGCAAGGCCTCCGGATACTGGCCGAGTCTTGAGAGCGCCAGGCCGAATTCGGCGGCCAGCCTCGCTCTGTCGAACTGATGCCCTGCCAGCTGCTGCGCTGTCGCAATCGCCTCGGCACTGTTCCCTGAAGCGCCAAGGCATTTGACCCGTTGCAGCAGCCATTCCGGTTTGCCGGGCGACAACAGCAGTGCCTGGTCAATCGCTCGCACACCGAGCAGCGGCTGGTTCACCATCATGGCCAGGTGGCTCGCTGTGTACCATCCAGACTCGTAGCCGGGATACTGCATATTCAGCTGGTCACAGGCTTCCATCGCCTCGCGTAGCTGGCCGTTATTCACCAGGCTGTGAACCCGGGCTTCGTGTTCCGCTGCATTAGCCATCGGTGGACTGTATAGGAGTTGGCAGAGACAAAAAACCGGGCCGAAGCCCGGTTTCTTGCTGTCTTCCAGGGAACCTAGAAGTTGTACGTCACTGTCAGGCCGATGGTTCTCGGCGTCGCAATATACTCACGCTGATTATTGCCGTAATAGTTTTCAAAGATTCCGGTATCCGTACTCATGTAGGTACTGGGGTAATTGCCTGTAACCGCCGCGTCGTTGCCAAGGTTCCTGCCCCATAACGCAGCGGACCAGTTCTCATTGCTGAGCGTTGCAGAAGCGTTCCAGATCGAGAATCCCGGAAACCGCGCCTGCAGACTCCCATCAGTGACCGAGTTGATGGAATCCGACTGATAGTAATAACCGAGTCGTGACGTCAGGTTCAGGCCATTCGACATATCCAGACTGTGGCGCAGGGTTGCGGTCGCGGTATCCTCGGCAGTACCTGGCAGCCTGTGGCCGTCGGGCGCTGACACGCTACCGGTCTGCGGATTGATGAGGTCGGCGGTTAGCTCCGCGTCAACGTGTCCGTACCCTAAATCAAGATGCAGGTTGTCCGACAGGAGAATCTGCGCTTCCAGCTCAATACCGGTAGTGGCGGCTGATTCGCCGTTCTGCGCCATGAAGAATCCCCACCAGGCGGACGCCGTGTTGAGCTGCGGATCGTTCCAGTCAACATAGTAGATATCCGCCGAATAACGCACCCTCTCAGTCGTACCTTTCAACCCGATCTCGAAGTTCTCGACCGTATCAGCCTTGTAGAACATCACCGTTTCCGGGTTCAGCTCGGCAAAAAAGCCCGTTGAAGGAATGGCGTTCGCGCCACCGCGACGGAAACCCTCCGAATACGTGAAATAAGCCATCGTCGAGTCATTGACGTCCCAGGCCACATTGAATTTGAGCTGGACGTCATCCTCTTTTTGCGACGGGAAATTGTTGAACGGCACAACCACGCCTTCAAACAGCGGGAAATCCATCGCCGTATCGTTGGTCAGCTCATTGTCGAACCAGCGGGCGCCGGCCGTAATGTGCCAGTTGTCAGCGACGTGCCATGTAACCTCTCCATAAATCGCGAGATCTGTGAAATTCTCCCGACGGATATAGTAGAAGTCGATTTCACTCAGCGGCGCGCCCATCCACCACTGTCCACTGTCAGGGCAGGCGGCGCCAAGTGCCGTACATGCGTCGCCGTATTCATTCAAACCCAGCAGGTAGCTGAAGTTATCCACTTCCCTGTCCTGGTCCATGTAGTAAGCGCCTACCGTCCAGTCGATATTGCTGTCCGAGTCATTCGAGACGAGCCGGAACTCCTGTACAAAGGCTTCCTCGTCGAAACCTGCGCTGACATGCGCGACCGGCCGCGGATTTCCCGGATACAAAATATCGAACCAGTTTGCGAAGCCGCCACGATCGGTTACCCAAAGGCTGGTGTTATCTCGCCACCCGTCGCCCTCGTGCGTGTAAGAACTCGTGCTCGATGTCATGGTCGCGAAGCCAAGATTCCACTCGAGGTCCAGACTCATCAGTTCGGCCTCACGCTCGGACGGTTCGAGCATCGTTGAGCCGCTCTCGTCGCTGCCGTTGTACACGTTGCCGTTGTAGTCGGCGCCCAGGGTGATCGTGCGACGACCACCGACCTCATCCTCCTGCATCTGGTAGTTAAGCTGTATGTCCAGGTCTTCGGATGGCTGGAAGCGGAGTGACGCGCGCGCATAAGTAATATCGACGTCGTCAACATCGGTTTTTGACTCGTAGCAGGAGCCATTAAAGGCGAGTTCGTTATTCGTCAGCCCGGGATCCCTGACACTGACGCACTGCCCGGCATCGTTCATAACGACCGGCTTGCCGTCCTGGATCTGGTAGAGGTTTACATAGTCAATAACACCGTCGTTCTGCACGGTACCCGCCGACAAACGAAACGCCGTTGTTTCGCTGAGCGGTACATTCAGCACGATGTCCGCGCCAACATTATTTCCATCAGACCCGTCGGTCTGACCGTAAGTGACAGCGACGCTGGCATCGAACTCAGATGCGTCCGGACGATTCATGAGGTAGCGGACCGTGCCACCCAGTGCACCCGACCCGTACAAGGTTCCCTGTGGACCACGCAGTACCTCGACTCGATCGATATCCTTCAACAGGAAGTTTGCAAACAACGGCGTGTTGTCGACGTAGGTCGCCACCGGCGAAACCGACGACAGGCCAATGTCGCCATTGGCACCGTTGTCGACGTTAATGCCGCGAATGATCAGGCTGTTGACGTGACCGGAATTGCGATAGCCACGATCGATCACCGAGACGCCGGCAATAGTCCTCATCAAATCCGAGGTGTCAACGATGTTCTGGGCCGCGATCTCCTCGCCCTGGACCGCAGAAATATTGTACGGAATGTCCTGGATATTCTGTTCGCGGCGGCTTGCCGTGACGACGATTTCTTCGAGCATCCCGGCGCTCTCACCGTTCGATTGTGCCTGTACCGCCGGCGCCACTGTTCCGGCGAGGATGCCGCTCATAGCCGCGACGAGCGGCTTTTTGATGAAGTTTGTGCTGGTGTTCATGCTGCTTATCTCCCCCTGCTCAACGAGCAAGATTGCTGTCAAATTATCGTGTCGGTTCGTACTTCCATGGGTCCAGATTCTGGCTCAGGATGGGCCCAGGTTGACGACAAGTCGCGATCATCGACCTTCGTCCCGGGTGGGCATACGCAATTCGCCGAGCGCCCGAAGGGCCTCGGCGTCATGCCCGTTTTCGTATTGCGGGAATCGCAACTGGCTGTCCCGAAAGCTCTTGAGGGGTTGGCCCAGGTTCTGCCAGCCATGCCGCCTTACATCATGTAAATAATTAAGATCAAGCTTTAACGGTATGATTTCCCTACCTTTTCCAGCCTGATAAATGACCTCACCACCTGGCCCAGCGATCAGGCTTTCGCCAACGCCCATGGTGCCTGCGAGATTGACGTCAAAGAAATAGCACTGGTTTTGCGCGGCATGCGCCCGGATCATCGCTTTTTCGACGTCCCTTTCGATAGAACTCGTCAAATTGGGGTGCAAGATCACTTCAGCGCCCTGCCATATCAGCGCACGGACGGCTTCCGGGAACCACATGTCGTAGCAAATCAGGACCCCGAAGCGCCCGACTCCGGGGATGTCGAACACGGTGTGCTGGTCCCCGGGTGTAATGCCGTTCTCATAGGGACTCCAGGGAAACAGTTTGCGATGGCGGGCAACGACTGTGCCATCCGGTGCGATGACCGGAGCGGTGTTGTAGCACCGGTCACCGTCAGCCTCAAGCACGGATCCGGGCAGTAACCAGATTTTGTGTCGTTTTGCGATTTCCTGAAACCGCTGCTCCCTCGGTCCCGGCATTGCCTCGGCGTATTTGTGGTTGGACCCACAGGCCACGAGCTCGGGGCAGACGACCATGTCGAGCCACGGATAACGACGCACGACAGCCGCAATTTCCCGCTCCATGAGTTCCACGTTGTCGCCGCCAGGCGCTTCGAGCTGCAAGCCGGCGACCGCGAAGGTTGTCATCTGAGTTCCATTCCCATAGGGACCGACGGTAACGGGGATGACCCAGCGATGATAGGTCCAGATAGGAACTAGTTATGGGTCCAGTTTTCTCGCCTGGAGAGGCTCTGTGACGACCGTGCGGTCGGCCAGACGGACGAATGCGGAGTCGACGATTTGCCGGTCGTCGTTGAAAAACTTGATCTTGTCGCCGTCGATGACGATGAAATAGGCTTTCTCTTCACCATAGACCCAGCGATCCCAGCGCCGCAGAAAGCGATCGCCGTCAACCCGCCATCGTCCCGAGTCGTGATCTTCGTTCGCAAACCCCCGCTGCCCTGTCATAAGGCCGTCCGGGTGGTAGACGATCGTGCACGGCCAGCCATTCACTTCTCGATACAAAAGTGTCGCCCCGGACATCGCGTCAGTGAGCGCTCCACCGGTGAGCCAGTTGCCCGACGACGTGGACAGGTGCTCAACATGCCCCTTTACGATCTCCCTGATCAACTCAACCAGGCGCTCCACACCCGGTCGAATCTTGTCGACGACCAGGCTCGTGACGCCCATGCGAAAACAATTCTCGGCGTGTTCCTTGTTGGCGTAATAACGACTGACAGGTTCGATCAATACACCGTGGCGTTCCGCTTCCACTGACAGGTTGCCCACGTCAAAGTCGTCCGGCGTCCGCACCCAATAGGTCGTACCGCCCACCTCCGGCGAAATTTCCATCGGAATACCGCGTACGTTATTCAACGCACGCCGCAAAGCCGTACGCCGCTCCCGGAGCACGCGGCCAAGTCGCAGCATCAGGGCATCGTAGTGCCCAAGTGACAGGAAAATGGCTGCCGTGCGCTGATTATTGAGCGGCGGGTGATCGAGGATATTGTGCCGCAGGCGACGCGCCCGCTCGATGAACGCCGAATTAGCGACGATGAAACCGAGGCGCACCCCGGGCGCGAGCACGTTTGAAAAACTGGCAACGTAGATGACCCGTCCGTCATTATCCATGCTGCGCAAAGCCGGCAGCGGATAATCCGTGTAGCTGGTTTCGCATTCGTAATCGTCTTCAATAATGACGAAATTTCCCGTATGCGCAGCCTCCATTAGCGCTTGCCGCCTTTCGAGCGGCATCGTGACAGCCGTCGGAACCTGGTGGCTTGGCGTCACGTAAACGATGTCTGCATCAGCAAGACTTTCTGACACAACCAACCCGCTGTCGTCAGTGGCCTGCGGCAGAATCGCGGCACCCCGGCGACGTAGCAGATTGCGCATGACGAAATTACCCGGTTCTTCGATCGCCGCCGTCGTCCTGTCATCGGCGACCAGCTGGCTGATGAGGAACAGGCTGTTTTGCGTACCCATGGTAATAAGGATCTGGTCGGGGCGCGCCTGGATGCCGCGGCGCGTCAGGATCTTGGTGCGAATCTCGTTCAGCAACATCGGATCATCGGCGTCGCCGCTGCCCATAGACCATTCCACCACGTCGGCAACGCTTAGCGATAAACGGCTCGCCTCGCGCCACTCTGCAAGCGGAAACAATGTCGAATCGAATTTTCCGTCAATAAACGGAAAAGGATAACGGCTCCAGTTCGGCAGCTGGTCGCTGCCCTCTCCAGGTAGTCGCTTTGCATAATCCTGCAGGATCCAGGGCGCGGCAACGGCGCGGCCGGCAACGGATGCCTTGCTGGCCGCACCGACCCGCGACTCCAGCATCTTTTCGTTAACAAAAATACCGCTGCGCTGGCGGCTGACGAGGTAACCGTCAGCGATCAACTGCTGGTACGCGGCAACCACGGTATTGCGGGCGACGTCCAGTTGCTGCGAGAGTTTGCGGCTGGAAGGCAATTTCATCCCGGGTGGAAAAGCACCGTTGATTATGCCGTCAACGAGTTTCTGACGAATCTGGTGTTGCAGATTCATCGGATTTTCGGGATCTATGTATATGATTGCACCTTGCACAACCGCAAGATAACTCAAAGTGACCGGGACCATGAAATACCGAATCAGAGACGCAGTGCCGGACGACGGCGCATTCACGGCCCTGTGCCGACACGTCGAGTCGATCGCACGCCAGAGTGACGCCAGGGGCTTGCGCCTGTATGTTGATAAGAGCAACAAGCGCGCGCAGAAAACCTGCGCCGCCCCGGGTATGGTGGATCCCGATTACCAGGTTATGGAAGCAATTTTCGGAGAAATAAAATGCTAGCAGTTGGCGCGAAGGCCCCTGAGTTTGTGCTCAACGATCACGAAGGCAAGGAAACCTCCTTGTCAGACCTCCTGCAAAACGGTCCGCTGATTCTGTATTTCTATCCGGCGGACTTTACCCCGGGATGTACCAAGGAAGCCTGTTCGATCCGGGATATTCACAGTGATATTCAATCGGTCGGCCTGCAAGTCGCCGGTATCAGCCCGCAAGACGAAGCCAGTCACGCGCGATTTCGCAAAGAACACAAGCTGCCTTTCGTACTCCTGAGTGACCCGGAGAAAGTGGCCATCAAGATGTACGACGTGGACGGTCCGTTTGGCGTCGGCGTGCGTCGTGCGACGTTCCTGATCGGCCAGGGACGCACGATCAAGGATGCCGTTTTGGCCGACGTCTTTATCGGTCAGCACAAGGATTTCATCGAAAAGGCGATTATTCTCCGCGAAACGGCGGGGCTCAAAGCCCGTTAGTCCCCCTGGACGGTGACAATCACGCGCCGCGAGTGCGGTGCGTATCGATGCTCCCAGAGATAGATTCCCTGCCAGGTGCCGAGTGCACATCGTCCTGCTGTGACCGGCAAATTCAAGTCGGTTTGCGTGAGTACGCTGCGCACATGTGCGGACATATCGTCCGGACCTTCTGCCGTATGCGTGAACATCGGGTCACCATCCCGGACCTGCCGCGACATGAAGGTCTCGAGGTCCTTTAGCACTGCCGGATCCGCGTTTTCACTCAGCATCAGTGATGCGCTGGTATGGCAGATGAAGACGTGACACATGCCGGTACGGATACCCGACTTCGCGACGATACTCTGGATATCAGCGCTGAGATCGTGCGTACCACGACCCCGCGTCTTTACCTCAAATTCCTCGCGCGCGATCACTCGGCCGGAACGTACGGCATCCCGTAACGCAACCGTATGGTCTTGGTCTTGCCGAACCACGGGATGGAAACGATATAGATGTTGTCGTACTCGTCTTCCTTGATTTCCGGCACTTTCTTGCTGGCCCCCATGTTGCCGATCAGGGCCGGAATCGTGTTGCTGTGACCAACGACGAGGATGATTTTTCCTTTATGCTTTTTGACAATCTCATCCATGATCGTCGCCGTGTTCGACGCATCGTAGGACGTGATGGGCAAGGACAGCGCATCAGCGACCGGCCGAGCCGTTTCCTCGGTCCGCCGATAGGATGTGGAGTAGATTGCGTCAACGCCCGCGACCACATCGGCATCAACCAGCTGTCTGGCGAGTTCTGCCGCCCGCTGCAGGCCAGCCTCACTTAAGCCGGGATCGTCCGACGGCTCAGCCATTTTCTCCGCATGGCGAACGAATATGACAGTCGTCGTCGCCTGCGATTCAAAAAACCACGCTAGGCCCACGGCTATCGCCATATAAATTGTGATGACCTGAATGCGACGGCGCCGCCGACGGCGTCGTCGATCCGCCTCTGACATGGTTTTGGACATGGGTTGCGACTTTACTCGTCCGCACGCTCATCGGCAACGACACGATACTCGCCTTCTATGACTCCGCCGGTCCGTTGGTCACTGCCACCTTGCGGCACCTGCTTGCCCAGCTGTCGATTAAACCACCACAACCTGAGACCCACTATCGATGCCATGATCAGGACGATGCTACCCAACACGACAAAGGCGAAAAAGCCCAATACCACAGAAACACCGATTACCAATGCACCGACGATTATGACGAAGATATTCGCTATCGGATTTCCGGCCGCAAATCCGCGATTGATCGAGGAGTATTTCAATTCGCTTTCCTTGTGTAAAAACCTTCAAACCAGGATACCCAGGTTTCGCCGCCATCATCCGAGTGCTCGAAGAACTGTCTTACCCTGCCGTCGTCCAGCGGCGTCCATAAGCCGCGAAACGGTTTCGTCGTGTTGGACGCGACATCGTGCAATGTACCGACCAGCAGCATGCCGTCGTCAGTCAAGCCGCCACGAATATTGATCTGTGTACCACTGGCGTCATTCCAGACCTGAACCCACTCGCCCGTGATCTTGTCCAGGTAGTTGATGCTGTCGCCTGCGCCGCCAGAAGCGCTGGTCCACTTCTCGCTGAGATAACAACCGCGTTGCTCGCTTGCAATCACATTGCTGCCGGCAAACTCCCCGCCCGACCCGTGAACGACCCATTCGCCGATCCAGAAGTCGAACTCCCGGAACCGGGGGTCGTGCTCACAGGGATATGCCTTCTTCTCCATATTCGCAGTCAATTCGTCAAATGCCTGGTTGCCGGCCATGCGGCCCAGTATGGGGTCATTCCGGATGAAGGCAACCGCCGTGAAACCATTGGCGACGAGCCCGCGCAATCCGTCCATCGCAGCCTCGGTGTCACCCTGCAACACGTCGATGCGCACACGTTCTACACCGATCTGCAGGGCATTGAATCCCTGCGCTTCAGCCGTCGCCAGAGCTTCGAGCGCCGTATCGTAACGCTCGGCGTGGCGCGCACTTACGGCCAGTCGTACCCAGGCGGCGGTGTCATCGGGGCTGTCCACAACGATCAACGCGTAGGCATCCGCGGCTTCAGGCCATTTTTCGGCTGCATAAAGCGCGGCCGCGTCGTCATCTGCAATGGCCGGGGAAAACGGCAATAACAGTAGTAATATCATTATGTTATTTATCTTTCTTAGAATAAACATCACTGACTCCAAAGCGCTCTTATGGACTTGAGACACGCAAACTGACCGGACATTCCAACAAATATGCGCAATTGAGGACAGCACAGGTTGAATCCTCCGCACACTCAAAGCACAATGCGCAGCCGCAAAACCCGTCACGGAGAGGTGGCAGAGCGGTTGAATGCACCGGTCTTGAAAACCGGCAAGGGTTTGTAGCCCTTCGTGGGTTCAAATCCCACCCTCTCCGCCAATTCCTTAAAGCCCCTCCCAGTGAGGGGCTTTTTGCTGCACCGTGGTAGAATCCTGCCATCGTTTACCCTTAGGAGTTGCTTACATGCAGGCCAATTTCAATTCAATGGCTCCCGTTTCGAGTCTCGCTGTCGAGGCGCGATCGCAGTTCATCTGGAAGTGCTACGCACATGTTGTCGGCGCGCTGTTGGCGCTGGTCGCCATCGAAACGTATTTGTTTTCCTCCGGCATCGCGGCAGCAATTGCTGCGCCCATGTTGGGGAGCCCGATGTTGGTTCTGGGGGCCTTCATGGCCTTGAGTTGGGGTGCGAGTCATTTCGCACACAGACTTGAGTCAACGGCCGCTCAATACGCGGCATTTGCGGTTTTTGTTGTTGCCTGGTCGCTCATGTTCGTGCCGATGCTGGCACTGGCGCTCGCCATGGACCAAAGCGGCAGCATGATCCAGAGTGCCGCCGGCGTGACGGTCTTTGGGTGTGTCGCGTTGATCGCAACGGTCATGATTACCCGCAAAGACTTTTCGTTCCTTAGAGGCGTTTTGGTGTGGGGCTTTTTCATCGCCCTGGGACTGATCGGCGCCTCACTCCTGTTCGGCTGGAATCTTGGCACCTGGTTTTCGGTCGGGATGATCGCGTTTGCGGGCGTTGCAGTGCTTTATGACACATCCAATATCATGCACCACTACCCTCAAGACAAGTACGTAGCAGCGTCGATGGCCTTGTTCGCATCGATCGCCCTGATGTTCTGGTACGTATTGCGGTTGTTCATGAGTCGCGACTAGACAAATCCCATAAGCTAAAGGGGTCAGAGCCAAAAAGGGCTCTGACCCCTTTTTTGTGCCTAGGCGGTTATGAGCTTCAGGCCACCCATGTAGCGCTGTAATGCTGCCGGCACGCGAATGCTGCCGTCGTCGTTCTGGTAGTTCTCCATCACCGCGATCAGTGCCCTGCCCGCTGCCACGCCGGAACCATTCAGCGTGTGAATCAGTTCGGGCTTGCCGGATTCCGGATTCCGCCGCCGCGCCTTCATGCGCCGCGCCTGATAATCGTTGTACATGCTGCAAGAGGATATTTCCCGGTACTTCTTCTGCCCCGGCAGCCAAACCTCGATGTCGTAGGTTTTCGCCGAACCGAAGCCGACGTCGCCCGCGCACAAAGCAACCACACGATACGGCAGTTCTAGTTTCTGCAAAATCGTCTCTGCGTGTCCCGTCAGAACCTCCAACGCAGCGGCCGAGTCACCCGCGGCAACGAAATGCACGAGTTCGACTTTCTCGAACTGGTGCTGTCGAATCATGCCGCGCGTGTCCTGTCCGTAAGACCCCGCCTCCGAGCGAAAACAGGGCGTGTGCGCAACGTAACGCTTCGGCAGTTCATTCGCTTCGAAGATCGCGTCCATCGCCAGGTTGGTAACCGGTACTTCGGCGGTAGGAATCAGGTAAAACGGAGTTTCGGTTTCAGTCTTGAACAGGTCCTGTTCAAACTTCGGCAACTGGCCGGTGCCAATTAGCGCCTGTGCCTGAACCAGGAAAGGTACATAGGCTTCTTCGTACCCGTGCTCCTCTGTATGCGTATCGAGCATCAATTGAATCAGCGCGCGCTGCAATCTCGCCAGAGGGCCTTTCACGACAGTGAATCGGGAGCCAGAGATCTTGCTCGCCGCTTCAAAATCAATCATGCCAAGGCTTTCACCCAGCTCAATGTGATCGCGCACCGCAAAATCGAAGTTGGCGGGCTGGCCCCATCGCCGCACTTCTGCATTGTCACTTTCGTCTTTGCCATCGGGAACGCTATCGTCAAGCAAATTGGGCAGGTCCAGCTCGACGCTCCTGAGCTGCGCTTGCACTTCCTGCAACGCGGCATCGCCGCTCGCCAGGCGATCACGCAGATCGTCAACGGCCGCCAACAACGGCGCGATATCCTCGCCCTGAGCCTTCGCCTTGCCAATCTTCTTGGCACTGGCATTGCGCTCACTCTGCAGCTGCTCGGTCTCAACTTGCAGAGACTTGCGTCGTTCCTCAAGAGCCAGGTAGTTGTCGGCGTCAAACTTGTAGCCACGCCGGGCCAGGTTGGCGGCAACGTCCGCCGCAGACTGACGCAGTAATTTTGGATCTATCATTTCAGTGGTCTGATTTTGCTGGTTTAATTTTAGTGGTCTGATTCTTTGGGTCGATGCTTCTGTTTTCGGTTGCGCTGCTCAATTTCATCGAGTTTTTCGCGGATCCGGATCTCCATTCCGCGAGGCACGGGATGATAATACTTCACCGGGCCCATGTCGTCCGGAAAGTAGTTTTCGCCGACCGCATAGGCGTCCTGTTCGTCATGTGCGTAGCGATAGTCTGCACCGTAGCCGAGGTCCTTCATCAGCCGGGTCGGCGCATTTCGAAGATGCATGGGAACTTCCAGGGATCCGTTCGAACGAGCGTCCTGCATTGCCGCTTTCGACGCCAAATAGACCGCGTTGCTTTTCGGGGCGCAGGCGAGATAGACAACCGTATGCGCGATCGCCAGTTCGCCCTCCGGACTACCCAGGCGCTCCTGTGCGTCCCAGGCATTCAGCGTCATCTGCAGGCAGCGCGGATCGGCATTGCCTATGTCCTCGGATGCAACCCGAATCAATCGTCGCGCGATGTACAGCGGATCGCAGCCGCCATCCAGCATGCGCATCAGCCAGTACAGGGCTGCATCCGGATCGGTGCCCCGTATGGATTTATGCAGCGCCGATATCTGGTCATAGAAATATTCGCCCTGCTTGTCAAAGCGCCCGCGCTTGCCCGACGCGACTTCCGCAACGATGGTGTCGGTGATTTCATCGTCGTCGGCAAGATCCGCCGCCAATTCCAGCAGGTTAAGCGCGCGTCGCGCGTCACCATCGGCGGCGATTGCTATGAGTCGGCGCGATTCGTCGCTCAGCGAATACCGGCCGGCAAGTCCACGGTCCACGTCCGCCAGCGCGCGAAGTAACACTTCCTCAAGGTCCGCTACTTCCAGCATTTTGAGAACGTAGACCCGAGCGCGGGACAACAGCGCATTATTCAATTCGAAAGACGGGTTTTCGGTCGTCGCGCCGATAAATGTGAGGGTCCCATTTTCGACATAGGGCAGGAATGCGTCCTGTTGAGATTTGTTGAAGCGGTGTACCTCGTCCAGAAACAGAACCGTTGCCCGCTTGTTCATCTGTCGATATTGATCCGCTTCAGCGACCGCAGCCCGAACGTCCTTTACTCCGGCCATGACGGCGGACAATGCGATGAAATGAGACTGCGTCGTAGCGGCAATCATTCGCGCCAGCGTTGTTTTACCGGTACCGGGCGGGCCCCAGAAAATCATCGAATGCGCGCGGCCCTGTGCAATGGCGCGTTGTAATGGTTTACCTTCGGCGAGGAGATGCTGCTGCCCAAAGAACTCCGATAACTTTCCCGGCCGCATGCGGTCCGCCAGCGGTCGATCATGCTCGAGTTCTTTTGCGAAAAGGTCAGTCACTTTGTCGCGTGCCGAAATATTTCTCGACACGCAGGCACCAGCCTCCAATGCCCGCCACGCCGATCATTAAACCCACCACTATGCCGGCGGCGTCCGCGGCGACATCGAACCACTCTGCAGTGCGATAACTCACCATCCGCTGACACACCTCAATGAGAAGTCCGAACGCCAGCAAACCAACGCCAATACGCCAGTACGAATCGCGTCGATACATCCCGCAAAACCACAAAGACAAGGCCACGAACGTGACGCCGTGCATCCACTTGTCAATGTTCCGAATCCACGACAAGGCTTTCGACTTGTCGTCCCAAAACCAGATAGCGGGCATCAGTGTTGCCACTAGCACCAGGATAAGAAGCACCAGGCTGGCTAATTGCCAGCGCCCTTTGAATTGAAGCGGCAGCATCAGGATTCTGGATTTCCGAGCGTAGCCGGCTTACCAACGAGATCCACTCCAGGAGGAACACCGAACTCAAACCGTTCTGCGTCGATCGGTTCATTGACCCGTATACGACTGAAACCCACGAACGTGATCTGACCGAGATTGTCGAAAAAAACCATGCGTCGTAACTGGCCGTCCATGAAGCCAAGGACCACAGCATCGAAGCCGCTCTCTTTGTCCTTCGGCTCAAGACGTACCCAGGTCGTGAACTCTTCGACCGTCGTTCCGGCGAAATCAAATTGCTCCAGCGCGTGTTCAGAACCGCCCAACAATAATGCAGGCGTGTTCGCGAGCGCATCGGCCTGTGGCTTCACGGTGACCTGTTCCAGATCGAGGTCGTAGCTCCAGATGTTAAGACCATCCGCCACCAGCCATTGTTCATACGGTTCAATGTACGACCAGCGAAATCGAGTCGGCCGCTCGATCTCGAGTGTTCCGCTTGTGCGTTCGAGAATCTCGCCCCCTGCATCCTGCAACGATTGATCGAAATCCGCTTCGAACGTCGTTACCTTGGTCAGGAAATCGTCGACGAGTCGCGCACCCAGTTCATCGTCGGCGGACTCTGCAAAGAGCGCGCCGGGTGCCAGCACGAACGCGAACAACAGGAACAGTCGTTTATTCATCGTCTGCAGGTGTCTTAACCAGGATTTCGCGCATGCCGTTCGATTGTAGTGGTCCAACCATACCCGCAGCCTCCATTGCCTCAACCATACGTGCGGCCCGGTTGTAACCAATCTTCAGCCTGCGCTGAACACCGGATATCGACGCTTTCCGGGTTTCGAGTACAACCTGAACCGCCTGATCGTAAAGAGCATCCTGTTCCGGATCCTCGTAGTCACCGGGCTTGTCAATTCCGGTCAGTCCCGGAGTTGGACTCGAAGGACCGTCCAAAATTTCATCTATATAGCGTGGTGGGCCACTTTGTTTTAGATACCTGACAACTTTATGCACTTCCTCGTCGCTCACAAATGCGCCGTGAACGCGGACCGGCACCGAAGTACCCGGCGGCAGATACAGCATATCGCCGTGACCCAGGAGGTTCTCGGCACCCATCTGATCCAGAATCGTGCGCGAGTCCACCTTGGCAGACACCTGGAAAGCGATTCGAGTCGGCACGTTGGCCTTGATCAAACCCGTGATGACATCGACGGACGGACGCTGCGTCGCGAGTATCAGGTGTATACCGGAGGCTCGCGCCTTCTGCGCCAGTCGCGCGATCAGCTCTTCGACCTTCTTGCCAACGATCATCATCATGTCGGCGAGCTCGTCGATGATGACGACAATGAAAGGCATCGGCTGCAATGTCGGATGCTCTATCGGCTTGTCCTCGTCGAACAGATCGGGCGGCCTGAAAGTGGGATCCTTGATTGGTTTACCCGCCTCTATGGCATCGCGAACCTTGCGGTTGTATCCGCCGATATTGCGCACGCCCAGCGCGGACATGACCTGGTAACGCCGGTCCATTTCGGCAACACACCAGCGCAGCGAATTTGCCGCATCCTTCATATCGGTAACGACCGGAGCCAGCAGGTGTGGAATGCCCTCGTATACCGACAGCTCCAGCATCTTCGGGTCGATCATTATCAATCGAACGTGTTCGGGCTGCGTCTTGTAAAGGATGCTTAAGACCATGGCGTTAATGCCGACGGACTTGCCGGATCCCGTGGTACCGGCGATCAGCAAGTGCGGCATGCGTGCAAGGTCGACTACGACCGTGCTTCCGCCAATGTCTTTGCCGAGCGCGAGCGTAATGGGCGAAGCGAGATTCTCGTAAGCGCGTGACTTCAGGATTTCGCCCAGGGTCACCAGCTGGCGATTCTCGTTCGGGATCTCCAGCCCAACAAAGGACTTGCCCGGAATGACCTCCACGATCCTCACACTGACAACTGACAGCGAACGCGCGAGGTCCTTTGCCAGGTTTGAAATCTGGCTGACTTTTACGCCTGGCGCAGGATCAAGTTCAAATCGAGTGATGACCGGACCCGGCGAGACCGATTTCACTTCGACATCAATTCCGAAATCCTTAAGTTTGAGCTCGACGAGGCGAGACATCGCTTCCAGGGAATCCTCTGAATAACCCAGTTTCTGTTCCGGCGGATCGTCCAGCAATGACAATGGTGGCAATTCACCCGCTGCCGGCGGATCGAACAAGGGAACCTGGCGTTCTTTTTCCGCGCGCTCGCTGGGTGCGAGCGGCGCGAGCACGGGTTCGATGCGGGGCTTGACGCGATTCGCTTTCAGTCTTTTCTCGACTTTCACGATGTCCTGTCGGGCAGCAGCGCTGCGACGGCCCTCGGCCTTATCGCGCAATTCGCCGATCTTGAACCGGGCTTTTTCGAAACCCACAAGTGACCAATGGCCGATTCGATCCATGATGCGAATCCAGGAAATACCCAGGAACAGTGAGACAGATGCAATCCAAAGGCAAAACAGAAGTACGCTCGCGCCCAGCAATTTCATAACATCTTGCAGCCAGGTTCCCAGCGCCTGGCCAACGATGCCGCCCGCCGTGTTATTGAAGCCCTCTGATGAGAAATGCAGCGTAGCCAATGCGCAGCTCGTAGCAAGAGTCGCGACGAAACCGCCGAAGCGGAGGCCGAAATCCAGTCGGGTCAGTTCTATTTGGGTGCGCTGCTCGCGATAAAGCATCCAGCCGAGGAAAAAGACCATAACCGCGAACAAATACGCAGGTCGACCGAATCCGCTAAACAACAGATCAGCCACCCAGGCACCCACCCAGCCGACGCCGTTGCTGACCGTGTCGCTCGTGGTGGTTTGTGACGGCCCCGGATCGCCCTGGTCGTAAGTGACCAGCGCATACCAGAGGATGAGCGCCAAGGCACCGAATACGTACAGCGCACCCTCACGCAACGCTCTGTGCACCTGTGACGACAACTTTGATTCCGCCTGTTTGGTTTTCGTGGCTATTGCCATAAAGATTCTGTTTTCCCTACACTAGCCCAAGAAACTTCGATTCCGCATAAAGCTTGCCCGCATCTTATTGCTTGAAGGTTACCCCTTGAAAGTCTGGCCGGGGAACACAATCAAAGCCTTCTGCGGGCGCCCTGTGCTTCATCTATATTTCGGACAAATTATACATGAGTGACTTGAAACATTGCCGGGTTCTGATCCTCGGCTCCGGACCCGCCGGCTATTCGGCAGCCGTATACGCAGCGCGAGCCAACCTCAATCCGGTGATGATTACGGGAATCGAGCAAGGTGGCCAACTCATGACCACCACCGATGTCGACAACTGGCCCGGAGATGTTGAGGGTCTGCAAGGACCGGCGTTGATGGAGCGTATGTTACGCCATGCGCAACGATTCAACACCGAAGTGATCAATGACCACATTCACACCGCCGATTTGTCGAAACGTCCATTTCGTCTGCAAGGCGACTACGCTACCTACACCTGTGACGCCCTCATTATCTCTACCGGCGCCACGGCCATGTACCTGGGGCTACCGTCAGAAGAGGCATACAAGGGCCGAGGTGTCTCGGCTTGCGCGACCTGCGACGGATTTTTCTATCGCGGCAAGCCTGTCGCTGTCATCGGCGGCGGCAATACAGCTGTCGAAGAAGCGCTTTACCTAAGCAATATCGCCTCCAAAGTTACGCTCGTGCATCGTCGCGACGAATTGCGCGCCGAAAAAATACTGCAGGACCATCTTTTCGAGAAAGCACGTGACGGCAACGTCGAGATTTGCTGGGATAACACACTTGATGAAGTACTGGGAGACGACGCCGGCGTGAACGGTATTCGAATTCGCAGCACCAAAGACAAGTCGGAAACCGCGGACATCGCGGTTGATGGCGTCTTCATCGCCATCGGTCACAAGCCCAATACCAGCCTTTTCGACGGGCAACTGGAAATGAAGAACGGCTATATCGTCGTGAAATCCGGTATTTCCGGCGATGCAACGGCGACCAGCGTGCCCGGTGTATTCGCCGCCGGCGATGTCGCAGACCAGGTCTATCGCCAGGCGATCACATCGGCAGGTGCGGGTTGCATGGCGGCGCTCGATGCGGAGAAATATATCGACGCGCTCGAGGATCGGCCAGCCAAGGACGATGCAGCGGCATAACACTCTGGTGTCCTTGTGAAGGTCACCGTCCACGACAGTATGTCCAGTATTGCTCGCGATGACTGGAATCGTCTTGCGGGCAATGACTACCCTTTCCTGCGCCATGAGTTCCTGGAACTCGGCGAAAAGACCGGTTGCGTGTCACCTGAGCAAGGCTGGTTACCGCGTCATCTGACCCTTGCCGACAGCACCGGCCTCTGCGCTGCCATGCCGCTGTATGAAAAGAGTCACTCCTGGGGCGAATTCGTTTTTGACTGGGCCTGGGCCAATGCCTACGAACAGGCCGGTCTCCGGTACTACCCAAAACTCGTATCCGCTATCCCATTCACGCCTGCGCCAAGTCGACGTTTGTTGCTTCGCGATCCGGACGACGGGGATGCGGCCGCGGCCCTGCTGCAGGCCGCGGTAACCCTGGCGTCTGAAACGGATTGCTCGTCTCTGCACGTGCTGTTCCCCGCGACAGCGGATTTGCCGCACCTCGAGCGCGCGGGACTCCTGCTCCGCAAGGACTGCCAGTTTCACTGGCACAATAACAATTACGCCTGTTTCGACGACTTCCTCGAGACCTTCACATCGGCGAAACGAAAAAAGGCCCGGCGCGACCGGCGCAGGGTCGAAGAAAGCGGCATCCGGTTTCGGCGCCTGCGTGGCGCTGACCTCGACGCGGCCGCCTGGGCGGTGATTTACCCTCTGATCAGTCGCACGTTCGAAGTTCGCGGTGCCACACCTTATTACAACGAAGCCTTTTTTCGCGGCATTAGCGAGCAGATCCCCGAGGGAATCCTGGTCATACTCGCCGAAGCACACGAAACGCCGGTTGCCGCGGCCGTATTCTTTGCAAGCGACACACATCTATATGGCCGTTACTGGGGCAGCGACGGTCACTACGACGCGCTGCATTTCGAAACCTGCTATTACCAGGGAATCGACTACTGTATCGAGTCCGGAAAACAGGTGTTTGAACCCGGCACACAGGGTGAGCACAAAATCAGTCGCGGTTTCTCGCCGGTTTCAACCTGGTCAGCACACTGGCTCGCTCACCCGCAGTTTTCCTCGGCCATCGAACGCTACCTGGATGAGGAAGGCAGGCATGTTGATCGCTATATAGATGCGGTCCATTCGCACACGCCTTACAAGAAACCGGTATTAAAGCCATGAGCAATTCACGCGTAATGTGGCTGAGCCCGGGTGACCCTCCGGACCGATTTCCCCCGGTCGCTCTTGCATTGCGCGAGCCTGACGGTCTGTTGGCTGCGGGTGGAGACCTCAGCAAAGACAGATTGCTGCATGCCTACCGGCACGGCATTTTTCCCTGGTACGACGAAGGCCAACCCCTGCTGTGGTGGTCGCCCGATCCGCGTTGCGTATTCATGGCCGGCGACTTTCACGTATCACGTCGACTGCAGCGCGAATGCCGGCGATCGGCAGCGGAGTTGCGCTTCAATACAGCGTTTTCAGATGTCGTGGCTGCGTGTGCCGGCCCACGCCGATCGCAACAGGGTACCTGGATCACGCCCGCAATGAAGCGTGCCTACCGCGACCTGCACGATTGCGGCTGGGCCCACTCGATCGAAGTCTGGCAGGCCGGAAAGCTGGTGGGCGGCCTCTATGGCCTGATGATCGGTACGGCATTTTTCGGCGAATCCATGTTCAGCTTGCAGGCCAATGCGTCCAAAATTGCCCTGCGATATGTCACCGGCCTCCTCGACTCGGGGGCTCTCACAGTGCTGGATTGCCAGGTTGTGTCGAGTCATCTAACCCGGCTTGGCGCGCGAATAATTCCTCGTGCCGAGTTCGTTCGAGACCTGGCATCCGCGTGCGACGGCCCCCGGCCATATGCGGGCTGGCCGGACACGGGCCTGCCGGTTGCGGATCTACGCTGGTCCGAATAGGCGCATCACATTGCAATACCAGTGGTGTTTCTGCACAATGCGCCAGCCTTTAAGCACTAGAGTGAATTGAGTCCCTTGGCGAAAGAAGAAGCCCTGCAAATGGAAGGCGTCGTTAACGAGACGCTGCCCAACACGACTTTTCGAGTTGAACTCGAAAACGGGCATATTGTGACGGCACATATCTCTGGAAAAATGCGCAAGAACTACATTCGTATTTTGACGGGTGACAAAGTCACCGTTGAGCTCACGCCGTACGACCTCAGCAAAGGCCGGATCGTCTACCGCGGCCGCTAATTCCCCGGCAGGTGCTCGAGTTCCTTGAGCACAGGTTCAGACTTCAACTCCAGATTGCCGTCGTTACCAACGACGATTTTTACGTGCCCGCCTTTCGCGAGACTGCCGAACAGGAGCTCCTCCGCAAGCGGGCGCTTGATCTGATCCTGAATGATTCTTGCCATCGGGCGGGCTCCCATCAGAGGGTCGTAGCCTCGCTTGGCTATCCAGTCACGCGCCGCGTCGTTGAGTTCCAGCGTCACATTGTTGTCGCCAAGTTTTGCCTCGAGCTCGACAACCAGCTTGTCGACGACGCGCCGGATCGAATGAATGTCCAGCGACGCAAACTGGATGATGGCATCGAGTCGATTGCGAAATTCCGGTGAGAATTTCTTCTTGATGATCGACATGCCGTCCGAGCTGTGATCCTGCTGCGTGAATCCGACGGACGCGCGGCTCATTTCTTCCGCCCCTGCGTTGGTCGTCATCACCAGGATAATGTTGCGAAAATCAGCTTTGCGACCATTGTTGTCGGTCAGGGTGCCATGGTCCATGACCTGCAGCAGCAGGTTGAACACTTCGGGATGCGCCTTCTCTATTTCATCAAGTAAAACAATAGCATGCGGGTTTTTGCTCACAGCTTCCGTTAACAAGCCACCCTGGTCGAATCCGACGTATCCGGGCGGCGCACCGATCAGGCGGGAGACCGTATGCCGCTCCATGTACTCGGACATGTCAAACCGCAGCAACTCGACGCCCATCAGCATCGCCAACTGGCGAGTGACCTCCGTTTTGCCCACACCCGTCGGACCTGCAAACAGGAACGCGCCAATCGGCTTTTCATCGTCGCGAAGTCCCGAGCGTGACATCTTGATGGCCCCACTCAGCGCCTCGATGGCCTTGTCCTGGCCAAAAATCGTCAGCTTCAGGTCTCGATCCATCGTCCGCAAGGCGTCCCGGTCGGACGACGACACGCTTTTCTCCGGTATTCGCGCCATTTTCGCGACAATCGCCTCAACCATGCGAACGGTCACGCGCTTGCCTCTTTCGGCTACCGGTTTCAACCGCAGGTTGGCACCGGCCTCGTCCATGACATCGATAGCTTTGTCCGGCAGGTGGCGATCGTTGATATGCCGGGCCGACAGGCGAGCCGCGGCCTCCAGCGCAGGGTTGTCGTATTTGATGCCATGGTGCTCTTCAAACCGCGTCTTCAGCCCTTTCAGAATGGCGACCGTTTCCTCGACACTCGGTTCCGGCACGTCGATCTTCTGGAAGCGTCGTGCCAGCGCATGGTCTTTTTCGAAAATGCCCCGGTATTCGGCGTAAGTAGTCGACCCAATACAGCGCATATCGCCGTTGGCCAGCACGGGTTTGATCAGGTTACTGGCGTCCATGACGCCGCCCGATGCCGCACCCGCGCCAATAACCGTATGAATTTCATCAATAAAAAGGATAGCGCCAGGATCCTCCCGCACTTCCGCGATGACGCCCTTCAGGCGTTTTTCGAAATCACCGCGGTACTTCGTGCCGGCGATCAGCGTGCCCATGTCGAGCGCGTAAATCGTACTGTCTGACAAGACCTCCGGGACGCGCTCCTCAACGATCATGCGCGCCAGACCCTCAGCGAGAGCGGTTTTGCCCACGCCGGCCTCGCCGACATACAGCGGGTTGTTCTTACGACGGCGGCACAGGATCTGTACCGTGCGTTCTATTTCGAGTTCACGACCGATGAGGGGGTCGATCTTTCCTTGCCGTGCAAGCTCATTCAGGTTGATCGCGTATTTCTGGAGCGGCGACAACTCCGCCTCCGCCTCGGCTTCAATCTGCGGCTCGCGTTTATCGTCTGTGCCATCACCCGGTAGCTGCGGCATGCCATGCGAGATGTAATTGACGACATCGAGTCGCGAAATGTCCTGCAAACTGAGGAAGTAAACGGCCTGCGACTGTTTTTCGGAAAATATTGCCACCAGCACATTGCTGCCGGTCACTTCCTTTTTGCCGCTCGACTGAACGTGAAACACGGCACGCTGCAGCACACGCTGGAATCCGAGTGTCGGTTGCACCTCGGTCATATCTTCTTCAGCCAACCTCGGCGTCTGCTCGTCGACACATTCCGTCAACTGACGGCGCAGTTCGGGGATGTTGGAGTTGCAGGCCTTGAGGATTTCATGGACAGCGGGAATATCCAGCAAGGCAAGCAGCAAATGCTCAACCGTCATGAACTCATGACGATAGTCTCGGGCCCTTTGAAAGGCTTCGTTCAGACAAAATTCGAGCTCACTGCTCAACATTACTCAGACCTCGCTGTCCATTTCAGGACTCTTCCATTGTGCAAAGCAGCGGGTGCTGGTGCTGATTCGCGATTGTCATGACCTGCGCCACCTTGGTTTCGGCTATTTCGTAGTTGAATACGCCACAAATACCTTTTCCCTTGGTGTGCACCTCGAGCATAACCTGTGTTGCCCGCGTCCGCTGCATGCCAAATACAGACTCAAGGATGTCCACGACGAATTCCATGGGTGTAAAATCGTCGTTGATCAGAACGACCCTGTACAAAGGCGGCGGCTTGACTTTCGGCTTCGCCTCGGCCACATCCAGATCGAATGCGTCACGCCTCTCTGTATTACTCGGTGGTTCACTCATACGCTGTCATGCGGGCAATTTTTCGCTTAAAAGTCAATAATCTGCTTGTTCGTGCTGCAGTTCAACCCGTATCATCGGGTCGCCACGTTATAGCCAAACAAGACACATTTAATAGCTTCGTTGAACATGATTTCAAGAGCGCATTTCACAAGTTTTTCAAATATCGACGGTGCCGCTGCCAGCAGGGTTTTGCCGCCGTACGTAAACCTGTTGCTGGTCGTTGTGATCGCCTGGCTACTCGCGAAAATAATCTGGATGCTGGTACCGGGTAGCGCCGTCGGTGGCACCGTCACACCGCCCATAACGTTGGCGGATCCGGTTTTGACCTCTGCGGATTCGATGGATGTCAGAACGATTGCGGATTCTCACATCTTTGGTGTCGCCGACGCCGAATCTTCGGTGCCGGAGTTAATCGCCGCTCCTGAGGATGACCTTGCTGATACTCGGCTGGTGAACCTGACGCTTAATGGCACTGTCGCTTCCGCAATTCCGAAGTATTCTGTCGCCATCATTTCCGACGGCGGCAAGGACCAGGAGGTTTACATAATCGGAGACTCGGTCGGCAATAACGCGACTTTGCATGCGATCTACGCCGATCGTGTAGTTCTCAACGAAAAAGGTGTATTAACCAACCTGAAGTTGCCTCGTGAGTTCCAGGACGTGCCGGTTAGCAATGTTCGGCGGGAAACCGCAACGACAAGACAGGACTTTGACGATAGCCAGAGCATTCAGGCCGTCGTCACGCAGAATCTGACCAAGCTGACGGATGTCATTCGTCCGACGCCTTACCGTGTTGGCGGTGAGCAGGTTGGCTTCCGGGTCTATCCGGGGCGCGACCGCAAACAGTTTGCGGCGCTCGGCCTCAAGCCCGGCGACATCATTACCGACATCGACGGACAGACGCTGTCTGATGCCAGTCAGGCAATGCAGATATTCCAATCACTTGGCACAGCGGAAGAAGTAACGGTCACCCTGGATCGGGATGGCCAAATCGAATCACTGACCCTGAAGACCAGCCAACTCGATCTCAGCGACGAGCAAACACAATGAATATGATAAATAGAACAAGAACCAGGTCTATTGCCGCCCTGCTGGTGGCCCTTACGTCGACCCTGGTGCTGTCGTCTTATGCACAGGATGCCGGCATAACGCTGAACTGGAAAGACGCGGATATTCGAATTGTTGTCGAAGCGGTCAGCGAAGCGACCGGCAAAAACTTTATCCTGGACCCTCGTGTTACCGGAAAGGTTAATTTGCTGTCGTCCGAGCCGATGTCCAAGGAAGCGTTTTATGAAGCATTCCTGTCGATACTTCAGGTGCACGGATTTGTCGCGGTTGAAAGCGGCAATCTGATCAAGATACTGCCGGACGCCACGGCGCGACAGTTCCCGATGCCTTTCGGTACCGAAGGCGCCGCCGGTCCCGACGACATGGCAACTCAGGTCATCCAGGTACACAACGTTGGCGCTGCCCAGCTCGTACCGATTCTGCGCCCGCTGATACCTCAATACGGACACATGGTTGCTCACACCGGCTCGAATATGCTGATCATTTCGGATCGCGCTGCAAACCTCGCGAGGATGGTCAGCATTATTCGACGCATCGATATGGCCAGTGACGACGACATCGAAGTCATTGCCATGCAAAACGCATCAGCAACAGAAATCGTTCGCATCATGACGGCATTGACGCAGACCCAGCGTGCCGACGATGCTCCGGTTACGACCAGCCTTGTGGCCGATCCCCGCACGAACAGTGTGCTGATTGGTGGCGACAAGAGTGAGCGCCTGCGTCTTCGTACCCTGATCGCCCATCTGGATACGCCACTCGAGGATGGCGGTGACACCCAGGTTCGTTATCTGCGATACGCCGACGCAGAGGAACTGGCTGGCAAGCTCCAGTCGCATTTCACCGGCCAGGCGGCCGCGCAAGCTGGAGGTCCGGTATCGGCAGACAGCGTCAATGTCTGGGCCGATACGCAGACCAATGCGCTCATCATGAACGCACCACCAAAAATGATGCGTTCACTTATGCAGATTGTGGACAGGCTGGATATTCGCCGTGCACAGGTTCTGGTTGAGGCAATCATTGTGGAAATCATTGCCGACAAGAACAATCAGTTCGGCGTTTCCTGGGCGATCAAGGGTGGTTCCGACGGCAACGAGCCCATTGCGGTTACGAACTTCCCTGACTTTCCGGGTGTCGTGCAGCTGGCCGGAGCGGTCGATGGCGGCGCGGCCACCGGCAGCCTGATCGGCAACGGCATTACCATGGGTGTAGGCCGGATATCGGACACGGGCGTCAGTTTCGCCGCGATCCTGAACGCCGTGCAGGGCGATGCGAATACGAACATTATTTCCACGCCGTCGATTGTGACCACTGACAATGAAGAGGCGACACTCAATGTCGGCCAGGAGGTGCCGTTCGTCACCGGGTCATACAGCAATAACGTCGGCGGCGGAAATGTAGTCAATCCGTTCCAGACCATTAATCGCGAACAGGTTGGCGTAAAGCTGTCGATTACGCCGAAGATCAATGACGGCAACTCGATGGTCCTGAAAATTTCGCAGGAGATTTCGAATATTGCGCAGTCGGCGGCTGGCGCGGTTGACCTGATCACTAATCAGCGCACCGTCGAAACAACAGTCATCGTCGACGATGGCGAGATTCTGGTTCTTGGTGGGCTGATCGAGGACGTCCTGCTCGAGAGCGATCAGGCGGTGCCGATACTCGGGAATATGCCTTTGATAGGCGCTTTGTTCCGTTCGAACAAGACCGAGAAAAAGAAGGTGAACCTGATGATCTTTATTCGCGCAGTAATCATGCGCGATTCCGCCGACACCGCATTCCAGACAAATGCAAAATACAACATGATCCGCGATATCCAGGACGCTAATGACGCCGAGCCCATTCAGTTGATGCGCAACGAACAACGGCCGGCAATACCGCCGCTGAGTCAGGAACAGATCAACAATTCTCAAAAGACAGAAAGCCAGGACGATGGAAACGAATAGCGAAATAGTCCTGGCGACTGAAGACGAAACGAAAAAAGCGCCGCGCAAGGCACTGCCCTTTTCGTTCGCGAAACGTCATGGCGTTCTGATCCGGGATATCGTTGATAATCAGGGAGAGGCTGTTTATCGAAGCGGTGCGTCGCCGCTCAGCCTGGTTGAAGCCCGGCGGTTCGCCGGAGTACCGTTAACACTGTCGCGTGTCTCCACCGAAGTTTTCGATGCGTTGCTGCGGGAATCCTATGAGCAGGACTCGACCAACGCGGCACAAATGGTTGATGGGCTCGATGAAGATTTTGATCTCACCCAGGTCGCGCAACAACTTGAACCTTCGGACCTGCTGGACAGCAATGACGACGCTCCCATCATTCGCTTCATCAATGCCGTGCTGACCGAAGCGGTTAAGACAAATGCGTCAGACGTACATGTAGAGACTTACGAAAACCGGCTGGGTGTGAGATTCCGAATTGACGGAGTGTTACGGGAAATATTGCAGACCCGGCGCGCGCTCGCGCCGTTGGTTGTGTCCAGAATCAAAGTCATGTCGCGACTCGACATCGCCGAGAAGCGCCTGCCGCAGGACGGTCGAATTTCCCTGAAAGTCGCCGGCCGCGCTGTCGACGTCCGCGTATCGACCATTCCCTCCGGCCACGGAGAGAGAGTCGTGCTTCGTTTGCTCGACAAGCAGGCGGGACGCTTGAACCTTGAAACGCTCGGTATGGATGAAGTCGCGACGAAGTCGATGGACCGTCTCATCCACAAGCCGCACGGTATCATTCTCGTTACGGGTCCGACAGGCTCCGGCAAGACCACGACTCTGTATGCGGCACTCGAGCGCATCAACGACAACAGTCGAAACATCATGACTGTCGAAGACCCTATCGAGTACCTGATCGACGGCATTGGACAAACCCAGGTCAACACGAAAGTTGAAATGACATTCGCGCGCGGCTTGCGCGCAATTCTTCGCCAGGACCCTGACGTCGTCATGGTCGGTGAAATTCGCGATCTTGAAACGGCGGAGATTGCCGTCCAGGCCAGTTTGACCGGGCATCTCGTGTTGTCCACTTTGCACACCAATACGGCCAGTGGCGCCATCACTCGATTACGAGATATGGGTGTTGCGCCTTATTTGCTGTCCTCCAGCCTCATCGGCGTACTTGCACAACGCCTGGTTCGGGTTCTGGATGATGAATCGAAAATCCCGTACACCGCATCCGACTACGAATGCGAAGTCCTGGGCGTCGACCCGTCACATGCGCCGACACTTTACAAGCCTGGTACCGGTGGTAACCGGGGCTTCGTTGGTCGCACCGGAATTTACGAGCTCATCACGCTCGACGACCGAATGCGGGAAATGATTCACGAAGGCGTCAGCGAACATGAGTTCGAACGCTACGCGCGAAACAGCAGCCCAAGTATTCGGGCCGACGGGCGCCGCCAGGTTTTGTTGGGCCACACGACGGTTGACGAAGTATTGCGCGTCACTCGCGAAGACTAGGCCAGGGCCTTGGGCGCGTTCGAATACGTTGCAATGGACAAGTCCGGCAAGCAGGCCAAGGGCCTGCTTGAGGGTGATACGCCACGACACGTACGACAGGTACTCCGCGACCGCGGCCTGCTGCCTGTCAGCATCACCGAAGTTGCGCAAAAAGAAGCTCGCCGGCAGTCAACTTTTTCCTTGCGCAAGGGCATGTCTGCAGCGGAACTCGCACTGATAACACGACAGTTGGCTTCCCTGTCCCAATCCGGCATGCCGCTGGAGGAAACCCTACTCGCGGTATCGCAACAAAATGACAGTCCCCGGACCCAAAGTATCCTGCTCGGCGTCCGCGCAAAAGTCATGGAAGGCTACACGCTGGCCGACGGACTCAGCGATTTTCCGCAGGCCTTTCCCGAGCTCTACCGGGCAACCGTGGCCGCTGGCGAACAATCCGGCCATCTGGACGTCGTTCTCGAGCGACTTGCTGACTACACGGAGTCGCGCCAGGAGCTTCGGCAGCACATTACCAATGCCATGGTTTATCCCGTCGCACTGATCGTCATGGCGATCGGTATCATCAGTTTCATGCTGGCGACCGTTGTGCCAAAAATCGTCGGCGTTTTTCAAAGTACGCAAGCTGAATTACCCGGACTCACGCGGGGCCTGATCGCGACCAGCGACTTTCTGCGTGATTTTTGGCCGGCAATTATTATCGGATTGGCGGCAGTGGCTTACGGAACCTGGTGGATATTGCAGCAGGAGGGCCCGCGTCGAAGCTACCATCGATTCCTGCTGCGCATGCCGATTACCGGACGCTTGGTAAGAGGCATCAACACAGCGCGGTTTACTCGCACGCTGAGCATTCTCGCTGGCAGTGGCGTACCAATACTTGAGGCTTTCAAGATCTCTGCAGAAGTTATCGAGAATCTGCCGATGCGAGATGCTGTTACGGAGGCGACAATTCGTGTCCGTGAAGGCGGATCCATCAGCAGATCACTGGCCACCAGCAAGCTGTTTCCGCCGATGATGATCCACCTGATTTCCAGCGGTGAGGCCGGTGGAAGACTGGAAGAAATGCTGGACCGCGCGGCCAATGGACAGGAACGGGAAGTCAATGGCCTTATCGCTACATTACTTGGTATATTGCAGCCCTTGGTGATTGTGCTGATGGGTGGCGTCGTGTTAACTATCGTTCTTGCAATCTTGCTTCCTATCTTTGAGATAAATAACCTTATTCGCTAAGCTTTTTGTTCAGCTTATTGCCAAGCAGATTTTCTGGACGAGGTACAGAATGACGGGTAAGAATACCGACGATAATCTGGAGGACGAGGAACTGTCGGAGGATGTATCGGACGACGAAGTCGACGATGACGGTGACGACAGCGACGACGGCGACGACGGCTTGCTTCTGGTTGACGACGACGGTTTCGCCGACACAATTGTCGAAGCGAGCGTTGATGCTTTGTTCGCCAGGATCGAATTGACGGATGCC
>Ga0224500_10000437_pt1 | contig 29041 bp, 20 predicted proteins | sample SF_Oct11_sed_USG_FD_168126 | JGI IMG/M metagenome (GOLD analysis project Ga0224500, IMG submission 168126) | Sediment microbial communities from San Francisco Bay, California, United States - SF_Oct11_sed_USGS_4_1 | ecosystem: Environmental > Aquatic > Marine > Sediment | place: USA: California... | reverse complement strand
GGCGGGAGCTTGAGAATGGCCGAGTACGCCGTGCCCGTGTACTCTACGTACGCGTCTACCTGACCGGCGATGAGTGCCTCATGGCACACGAACGTCCCACCCAGGTTGAATCGCCGATCCACGGGGATCCCAGCGTCTTCGAGCTGCTGCGCCACGATCTCGCCGAGCAGGATCGACTCGGTGAAGTTCTTGGAGCAGATAGTGACGTGATCGCCGCGGGCGCAGCCCACCGTCGATGCCCCAGCGACGAGGAGCCCGGCGAGGATGGACGACCTCACGCGCGCGTTCCGCGGCGGCGCCAATCGAGCCGCCGCTCCACGAGGTGCAGACTGCCATCCAGCGCGAGCGCCATGGCCGCGGCGGGAATAGCTCCCGCGAGGATGACGGCATGATCCACCATCGCGACGCCGCGGAAGATGAACACACCGAGGCCACCAGCGCCGATGGCGGCGGCAATCGTGGCCACGCCGACGCCGATCACGGTGGCAACCCGCACGCCGGCCAGCATCACCGGTATCGCGAGCGGCAGCTCGACGAGCGTGAGCCGCTGCCACGACGTCATGCCGAGGCCGGTGGCGACGTCGCGCACCGTGGCGTCCACTTCAGTGATCCCGATGCAGGGAGTGCGCACGGTTGGCAACAGCGCATACACCACCAGCGCGACGATGGCAGTACGCGCCCCGATTCCGCCGATGAAGGGCAGGGGGATCAGGAAGCCGAACAGGGCGAGGCTCGGGATCGTCTGGAGCACGTTGGCCGTCCCGAGGATTGGGCCGCGGAGCCGCGGCATACGAGTGAGCGCGATGCCAGCCGGGAGCCCGATGGCCACGGCAATGCTCGTCGAGGCGGCCACCAGCCCGAGGTGCTCCAGCGTGAGCCGCACGACCTCTGCGCGGTTGGTCACGAAGAAATCGAAGACGTTCATCTGAGTTGCCGGAGCGCCTGCACGGCGGGGTCGTCGCTCTCCGCGAAGGCGTCACCAGTCCCGTCGAACCGAACGGTGCCACGCTCGAGAACGACGATCCGATGCCCGATCCGCACAGCTTCGTGCACGTCGTGCGTCACGAACACGACCGTCTTTGCCAGACGATTGGTGAGTTCGACGAACTCCTGCTGCAGCTCGGCCCGCGTGACCGGGTCGAGTGCGCCAAACGGTTCGTCACACAGCAGAATCGGCGGATCGGCCGCCAACGCCCGGGCCACGCCCACGCGCTGGCGCTGTCCACCCGACAATTCATGGGGAAACCGTCGCCCGAATACGGTCTCCGAGAGGCCCACGAGGTCGAGCAGCTCCGCAACCCGCTGCGCGCGGCGTTCCCGGTCCCATCCCTCGAGCCGCGGCACGATACCGACGTTCTGCGCCACGGTGAAGTGCGGAAAGAGGCCGATCTCCTGCACCATGTACCCAATCGAGCGACGGAGCCGCACCGGATCCCACGCGTTGTTTCCTGCCCCTCGACGACCGCGTTCCCCGCGGTTGGCTCGATCATCCGATTGACCAGACGCAGCGTGGTCGTCTTGCCCGAGCCACTCCGGCCGAGCAGAACCACCCGCTCGCCCTGATCGACGGTCAGCGAGACCGGCCCGACAAGCCGCTGGCCGTCGCGCACGACTTCCACGTCCCGAAGCTGGATGACGGGGGCTGGGAGCATCGTGCCTCGAACCTATCCCGGAAGTGCCGGGACGCCACCCGGCGGGCGCGCCGTCGATCCGGACGCGCGGCACCCGGAAACCGTGTATGATTGTGCGACCGTACGACCGATCGACCTTTCCCACCCATCCACCTCGACACGTCCCATGCGACCGATTGCGCTGCTTGCCTGTCTCGCACTCTGGCCACTCGCCCCGGCGATGGCGCAGGATACCGGAAGCTTCACCCGCGCCGACACGCTGCGCGGCTCCAACACCCCCGAGCGAGCCTGGTGGGACGTGACGTTTTATGATCTTCACGTCCGTGTGCATCCGGCCGACAGCAGCATCACGGGATTCAACGGGATCACGTACCGGGTGCTGGAGGCCGGACGGGAGATGCAGATCGATCTCCAGGTCCCGCTCGTGGTGGATAGCATGGTGCAGGACGGTCGCACGCTCACGTACCGCCGTGACGGGAACGCGTTCTTCGTGCGGCTGGCGGCGCGGCAGCGTGCCGGTGATGCGAAGACGGTCACCGTCTACTACCACGGTCAGCCGGTGGCGGCGCGGCGTCCACCTTGGGACGGCGGCTTCATCTGGGCCACCGACAGCCTCGGTGGGCCCTGGATTGCCACGGCGAACGAGGGTCTCGGCGCCAGCGTGTGGTGGCCCAACAAGGACTACCTCGCCGACGAGCCGGACAGCCAGCGCATCGCCATCACCGTGTCCGACCCGCTTCGGAACGTGTCGAACGGCCGTCTGCGTCGCACGACGCCGCACGACGACGGCACGACGACGTACGAGTGGTTCGTGACCGCGCCGATCAACAACTACAACGTGACCGTGAATGCGGGGCGCTACGAGCACTTCAGTGATTCGCTGGACGGAGAGGCCGGCCGCCTCACGCTCAACTACTGGCCACTCGCGTACCACCTGGACGCGGCGCGTCGGCAGTTCGCTCAGGTCAAGCCCACGCTCGAATGCTTCGAATACTGGTTTGGCCCGTACCCGTGGTACGCGGACGGCTATCAACTCGTCGAAACCCCGCACCTCGGCATGGAACATCAGAGCGCCGTCGCGTATGGCAACCACTTTCAGAACGGCTACCGCGGGCGGGACCTGTCCGGCACCGGCCTGGGACTCAACTGGGACTTCATCATCGTGCACGAGACGGCGCACGAGTGGTGGGGCAACAACATCACCTCGCAGGACCACGCCGACATGTGGGTCCACGAGTCGTTTGGGAACTACGCCGAGGGGATCTACACCGAGTGCCAGCTCGGCAAGACGGCCGGTGCCGCGTACGTGATCGGGACGCGTATCGGGATCCGCAACGACCGACCGATCATCCCGGCCTACGGGGTCAACGCCCAGGGATCGGGCGACATGTATCCCAAGGGCGGCAACATGCTGCACACGATCCGCCAGCTCGTGGACGACGACGCCAAATGGCGCGACATGCTCCGCGGACTCAACCGGACATTCCGGCACCAGACCGTGACCGGTCGTCAGGTCCAGGAGTACATGAGCCGTGAGGCGGGGATCGATCTCAGCCGGATCTTCGCGCAGTACCTCACGACGACCCAGATCCCTGAGTTCCAATATCGGCTCGAAGGCACGACGCTCGCGTACCGCTGGGCGAACGTGGTTCCGGGCTTCGACATGCCGCTCGCGATCATGGTGCCGGGGCTCGGGACACAGGTCGTGCACCCCACCGAGGCGTGGCAGACGCTCGCCGTGCCCTCGCGGCGGGCGGCGGACCTGACGGTCGACGAGAACTACTACGTGACCGCGCGCAACGTGGGTATGGAGGGAACAAGCAGGGGACGTTGATGGCGCCGCGCCGCGGCCCGCGACGCGGGGGACCCCGTCAGTTTCACTGACAGGGCCGAGCCGCGAGTCTTACTCGTGCGAACTTCGCAGCGCTCTCCCGACCTTTCCCCGTCGGCGGTATCAATGCCGGCTGAGGCAGGGCACCATGAATACAGAGTGGCGCGGCGGCGTGAATGCCGGCTGACACGGGGCGCGATGAATACGGCTGCCGTGGCGCGGCTGAGAGCCGCGGCTCGGCCCTGCCGCTGAAGCGGCGAGCGCAGCCGCAGGTATCCAAACGTCCCCCTGCCGTGTCAACGCCAAATGCTCTCAACGCGTCTAGTAGCCAGCCGCGCCCCCCTGCATGCGAGGATCCGGAACGCCGAGCCATCCGGTGGGGGTCCGGATGATGGCCGCCACTTCTCCGCTGTACCCCCGTCGCTCGGCCAGCGCATAACCCATCGCCTCCAGCCGCGCAATCGTGGCGGGAGACAACCCACCCCGCTCATACCGGAGGGTGTCGGGCAGGTGCTGGTGGTGGACGCGCGGTGCCGCGACCGCCCGCTCCAGCGGCATCCCATGGTCGATGACGTTGCTGATCACCTGGGCCACGGTCGTGATGATGGTCGGTCCGCCCGGTGTCCCGACGACCAGTAACAACTCGCCTGCGGGATCGAGCACGATCGTCGGGGTCATCGCCGAGAGCATGCGCTTGGCCGGGGCAATGGCGTTCGCCTCGCCCTGGATCAGGCCGAACTGGTTGGGTCGATTGGGGGCTGCGGCGAAGTCGTCCATTTCGTTGTTGAGCAGGAATCCGGCGCCGGAGACGGTCACCGCGCTCCCGAAACCACCATTGATCGTGGTCGTCACCGACACCGCGTTTCCTGCGGCGTCGACGACCGAGTAGTGCGTCGTCTCGACGTGCTCCGCCGGGCCGGGACCGATGGCGGCGGACGGGCTCGCGCGGTCGGGCGCGATGTCCGCGCGGCGCCCGTCGGCGTACTCCCGCGAGATCAGGGTGCCTACCGGCATGGAGACGAACGCCGGGTCGCCCAGATAGTGGTTCCGGTCGGCAAACGCGCGCCGCATCACCTCGGCCAGGAGGTGCACCTGATCGGCACTCCCGAAGGTGGGCAGCGTGTCGTATCCGCCGAGCATGTTGAGCATCAGGGCGAGGGTGATGCCGCCGGAGCTGGCCGGGGCCATGGAGTAGATCGTGTGGCCGCGGTACGAAAACGTGATGGGCTCCCGCCAGTGCGGTGCGTACCCCGCCAGGTCCGCCCTGGTGATGAGTCCACCGCCCCGCTGCATCTCCGCCGCAATGGAGTCGGCCACCCAGCCCGTGTAGAACACACCCGGCCCACTGTCCGCGATCGCCTGCAGCGTGCGCCCGAGGTCGACCTGGCGCAGCATCGTCCCGGAGTCCGGGGCCTGCCCGTTCACCAGGAACTGGCGCGCCGAGGCCCCGAACCGGGCGAGGCGCTCGGCGTTGCCGGCAATGCCGCGGACGCGGGCTCCGTCGAGCACGAAGCCCTCCGTGGCGAGGCGGACGGCCGGGGCGATCACGGCGGCCCAGGGGAGCCGGCCGTAGCGGCGATGCGCCTCCGCCATGCCGGCCACGCTGCCGGGAACGCCGGCCGCGAGGTGTCCGGTCGTGATCGCGTCGGAGACGTTGCCCGCGGAGTCGATGTACATGTCACGGGTCGCGCCCGCGGGCGCGGTTTCGCGGTAATCGAGCGCGGCCACCTCCCCGGCGCCGAGGCGGAAGACCATGAAGCCGCCGCCACCGATGTTGCCGGCCGACGGATGCACCACGGCCAAAGCAAACCCGACGGCGACGGCGGCGTCGACCGCGTTGCCTCCCTGCCGCAGCACGTCGACACCCACCGCCGTCGCGATGGGGCTCGCGGACACCACCATGACGCTCTCGGCCGCCACGCCGACGGTGCGCGCGTCGAGCGGCCAGGGCGTCGGGGATCCACAACCGGCGAGGGCGGTAATGGCGCAGGCGGAAAGGACGTATGTGAGGCGTTGCATAGCGTCGCTCGTTGACCGGAGACGGTTGGGCAGGGAAATTAGCCGCACGTCCCCATGCCGTCACCAGACTACCTCGATCCGCGCCTGACCGAGCGCCGCAACCCGCGCACGGTGGGGATCGACGTGGCGTCGGCGCTCCAGATCGTCGATCTGCTCAACGCGGAGGACCGGCTCGTCGCCGAAGCGGTCTACGGCGCGCGGCGTGACATCGCCGCGGTGATAGAGTTGGTCGTCACCGCGTTCCGGCAGGGTGGCCGGCTGATCTACGTCGGGGCGGGGACGAGCGGCCGGCTGGGGGTGCTCGACGCCTCGGAGTGTCCACCGACGTTTGGCACGCCGCCCGAGATGGTGATTGGCCTCATCGCCGGCGGCGCAGCGGCGCTGGTGCGGAGTCAGGAAGGCGCGGAAGACGACGCTGGCGCGGGCGCGGCCGCCATCCGCGACGCGAGCGTCGAGGTGCGTGACGTCCTCGTGGGTATCGCCGCGAGCGGGACGACCCCGTTCGTGCGCAGTGCGCTCGGGGAAGCCCGCCGGCGCGGCGCGACGACGGTCATGCTGACCTGCAGCGACCCGCCGCCGGATGTCGCGGACGCGTGTGACCGGCTCATCGTGGTGCCCGTGGGGCCTGAAGCCGTCACCGGTTCGACCCGGTTGAAGGCGGGCACCGCCACTAAACTCGTGCTCAATACGCTCACCACCGGGGCCATGGTCCGGCTCGGCAAGACCCTCGGCAACCTCATGGTGGATCTCCAGACCTCCAGCACCAAGCTCCACGACCGGAGCGAGCGCATCGTGATGGAGGTGTGTGACGTGGATCGCCCGCAGGCGCGTGCCGCCATCGCCGCCGCGGACGGGCGCGTGAAGCTGGCCATCGTCATGGCCCGACGCGGTGTCGACGCCGCGACCGCGGAGCGCCTGCTCGAGGCCGCCGGCGGCGCGGTCCGCCGCGTGATCGGCGACCCCCCACCGGTCATCCCGTGATCCCATCATCCCGTCATCCCGTGATCCCGTCATCCCCACCCCACTCCGATCCCGTCCTGGCGGTGGGTCTGATGTCCGGCACGTCGCTCGATGGGGTGGACGCGGCGCTGGTGCGGTTCACCGGTGACCGACCCGAGGCGTCACTCGTCGCGTTCCACACCACGGCGTACGATCCCGCCTTCCGCGCGCAGCTGCTCCAACTGCTGGGCGGTGGCCCCGCCCGCGACTTCGCCATGGTGCACGTCATGCTGGGTCACCGGTTCGCGGACGCGGTGGAGGCCGTACTCGCTCGCGCCGGCGTGGGCAGTGACGAGGTGGCGTTCGTGGCCTCGCACGGCCAGACGGTGTGGCACGAGCCGGGGCGCGCCACGCTCCAGTTGGGCGACCCCGCGGTGATCGCCGAGCGCATCGGCGTGCCGGTGGTGAGCGACTTCCGCAGCCGGGACGTGGCCGCGGGGGGACAGGGGGCACCACTGGTTCCCATCGCCGACGCGCGACTGTTCGCGGCAATCGATCGGCCACGGATTCTCCTCAACATTGGTGGCATGGCGAACGTGACGTGGGTGCCGGCCGGGGGCGCCGTCGATGCCGTTCGCGCGTTCGATACCGGACCGGGGGTCGCCGTGATGGACGCGGTCGTACGCCAGCTACGACCCGGACTGTCGTGCGACCTGGATGGGAAGCTGGCCGCCGCCGGTCACCCCGAGGACGCACTCGTCCAGGCCCTGTTGGGCGACCCGTTCTTCGCGGGCCCCCCGCCCAAGAGCACGGGGCGTGAGACGTTCGGTGAGGCGTTCGCCGCGGGATTGGTGCGGGAAATCCAGGTGCGGCGCCCCAATGCGTCGACGGAAGACTGCGTGGCGACCGCGGTGGCGCTGACCGTGGCGACGATCGCCGATCAGATTACGCGCTGGCTGCCGGAAGACGACGCGGAGGTGGTGGTTTCCGGCGGCGGGGCTCGCCACCCGGTGCTCGTGACGCGGCTCCGCGACGTGCTCGCGCCACGCGCCCTCCGGTCGTTCGACGAGCTGTTCTTTGACGGCGACGCCAAGGAAGCCGTGGCGTTCGCCCTGCTCGGCTGGTTGACGCTGCACGGGCGGGCGGGGAACGTGCCGGGCGCCACGGGGGCGGCGGGGCAGCGGGTACTGGGGAGGGTGACGCCGGCCTAGGCAGGTGATGAGTGGCGATGGGTACCCAGACCCATCGCCACTCATCGCCCGCCATCGCCCTACATCGCCTGTGCTATGGCATCACCGCTATCCCCATCCCGATCGTCAGCCCCTTCCGGTCCCCGCCAGGCGTGATAGCCCCCGCGAAGTCCACCAGCACTGGACCGGCCTTGAAGCCGATGCCGGCGGAGGCGGCAAACCCACCGTCGAAGTCGGACGCCAGACCGCCGCGAAAGCGCATCACCGCAATCGGCAGCTCGGCCCCGACGCTCAGGCGCTGGCCGGCACCCGGGACGATGCCGTCGCTCAGCTTGAAGACCGCGTCTCCGGCGAGGAGCACCGGACCGACGGTCATCTGGCCGCCGAGGCGCAGCTTGGTGGCAAACGGATGTACACCCAGCAGCGAGTCCCGCAGGGCCTTCTGCGTCGCGTCCGCGGGATTGTAGGCGACATCGACGTCGCTGATCGTCGAGTCAGCGTAGCTGGACCCATCCGCGCTCTGCAGCAGCTGGTATTCCTCCTGCTTGTAGCGGAGCTTCTCGTCTTTCCAGCTCATCGTCGAGAAGACGTTCTCGATCGCCGCGGCGATCCGGATGCCGGACACGAAGTCATACGCGGCGCCGAGGTCGAGCCCGAATCCTGAGCCGTTGTTGAGGCTCACGTCCGGATCGAAGTACACCACCTGGTAGCCGGCGCGCGCCTCGAAGTTGGGGGCGTTCTGCACGTAGGATCCCAGGCTGTTGCCGCCGCCGGCCAAAAGGCCACGCCGCAACTTCGCCGTGGCGCCCACCGCCAGGTGACCCACGGGCACCGCGATGCCCTGGCCCCAGCTTGCGGCGAGGGTGGCGACGGAGAGACCCGCGCCACGGGAGCCAGCACCGACGTACCGCTCGCCCGGCGCGCGGCGCGCGGTGTTGCCGAACAGGATCAACTCGATGGCATCATCGCCGACCGCCGCGTCCGCGTCGCCCGCCGTGCCGGTGAGCGAGATTCCGAAATTGCCGACCGTGACCGAGATTGCCATGACGTCCGCCAGCGCGCCGACCCCGAACGTGGAGTCACTCGTTGCCCGGACCTTGTCCAGGATGTCGGTCTTGTCCTGCTGCGACAGCGAATCACTGGTGTAGTACCGCCAGAGCTCGCTGGGAGAGAGCACGTTGCTCCGGGTCGAGAGTCCCACCTGCGCGATGTTGATCGAGAACTTCGGTCGATTGCGGGTCCCCAGCAGCGCCGGGTTCCACACGATGGCCTCGTACCCCCGGGCCGAGGCCGTCATGCTTCGACCCATCGCGAGGGCGCGGGCAGTGGACTGTCCAGACTGTGCGGCGGCCATCGTGGGTCCGATGACGAGGGCGGCAAGCACGAACGCGTGGATTCGCATGGCCGGCCTCACTTGGACACCCGGACGGTGCCGATGAAGTTGACCCCAATGCCGATCTCGGAGCCTGGCGGGACGGCGATGCTGCCGTTCGGTCCGGCGACCGTCACGTTGGACTGGAAGTAGAGCGTGGTGGCGCCCTTGAAGACCGCCAGATTCGCGTCCACGAACGAGGTGTTCGTACCCTGACTGACCGAGATGGTCGTCGTGAGGGACTGCGCCGGATCGAACAGACCGGCCTGCGACGTGGCGATCGACAACTCGACCGCGCCCGTCACGTCGAGCGTCGTGCGGAGGATGACCTCGGCCCGAAGCGCCGCGAGATCCTCACTCTGGAGGATCCGCCCCACGAGTCCCTCTTCGGCATCCTGCGTGATGACCGGGGTCGTGAAGCTGACGCTGTCGATCGGGATCACGCCACCGGGGATCCCGGACAGGTCCACGGCGGGGAAGTTGAGCGGAAACAGGTAGTCGGCGGTCCAGTTCGGTGGGTTGGTGATGTCGCACGCGCCGAGCACGAGCGCGCCGGCGAGCAGGGGCCATAGGGTACGCATGCTGGCACTCCTGTCAAAAGGGCTGAGAATCTAGAAAGATATGTTCAGCGAGGCCAGCAGGGCGGTGACGTAGGGCACCGGCACCGCGTAGACGACGCGGCCATTGCTGCCGGCCTCACCGCCGTACAGGACGCCAAGCAGGTTCCCGGCCCCATCGAAGATGGGGCTGCCGCTCGCTCCCTCCGCGCCATAGCCGTCGATCTGGAGCTCGTCTGGCAGGGCCTTGGCAATGGTGCCGGCGGTGAGCGTCGTCCGGACGAGGTTCTCCTCGCCACGCCCCCGCATGGGCAGCTCCGTACCCAGCGGGAATCCGATGGTGGCGATCGGGTCCCCGGTTCGGGTCGTGACGCTGTCGGGGAGCGGGATCGTGGGTACCTGGCCCACGATGCCCTGGACCCGGATCGCCGCCAGGTCCGCTTCGGCACTCGCGCCGAGCGCGGTCGCCCGCCAGACCTGTCGGGAATTGCTGAACTGGATGGCGAGCCGCCGCGGCTGGCGGGAGCCATCCGCGCCGTACACGACGTGCCGGTTGGTGATCATCACCCCATCCGGGGTGACGGCAAAAGCGGTCCCGGTCGTCACGTCTCCAGGTCCAAACTCCGTCCAGATCATCGCGACCGCGGGGTTCCGCAGCTCGTAGATGCGCTGGAAATCCACGCGCGCAGCGGCTTGCTGCAGGGCCAGCGACTGCGTGGCGCCGGTGAGTGCGCGGCGGAGCCGTGCGACTTCGCTCGTCTGGCCCGCCGCCTCCGCACTGACCAGGTCGCGCTGCAGTTGCTGCACCTGATCCTGCGAGCGCTGGAGCGCGGCGACCAAGCCGTCCATCTCTCCCCGCAGCCGGACGATCGACGCCTCGGACGCCGCGACAATGCTGTCGAGGCGCGCCTGGAACGCCGCCCGCTCCCGCGAGCGCTCCGCCGCCTGCTGCTGCCGATCCCACAGGACGTAGCCCGAGCCCGCCAGGATCACGACGACGAGGATCCCACTCAGGATGCGCAGCGTACGGGTTTGCTTGCCCACCTCGATCCGGATGCGTTGTGTCGTGCTCGATCGCCGGACGGCCGGCGGTCGCTCGACGCCGGTGGTGCGCCGGAGCGGTGGTGCCGGCGCGCTCGGGGCGGTGGGCACCGTGCGGAGGGGGTCGGGCTTCCGATCCGGCACCGAGTCCGGGACCAGCCGCACCTCGATCGTGGGTCCCTCGTTGCCAATCCGGACCTGGTCGGTGTCGTCGAGCGTAGTCTCGCCGCGGATCGGGTGTCCGTTCACGAGGGTCCCGTTCCGGCTTCCCAGGTCGCGCACGATCCAGCGCGTGCCGGACCGGGCGAATACCGCATGGCGACCCGAGACGTCGAGATCGTGCTCGGGATCGAACTGCAGGCTGCTGTCGGGATGGCGGCCGATCGTCACCTCGCCGGCCGAGAACACGGCGCTGAGTCCGGCACGCCCGCCGTCCAGCACCGTGACTTGCAGCTTCATCCCCGGAAACCGGTCAGGTCAGCGCGTAGATCACCGCGGCGAGCCCGAGCACCGCGAGCGACGCGACCACGAGGGCCAGAGCCGCACCCTTCGGCTCTGGGGGTGGACTGCCGGTGTAGACCGGGACGGGCTCCGTCGTGGACTCCCCGTCGAGCAGGTGGTACGCCTGGTGGCCCACCCGATCGCCCGCCTTGGCATCCGGCAGGCCGTCCCCCGAAAGCCGCGCAATGACGACGGTGATGTTGTCCGGTCCCCCCCGCTCGTTGGCGAGGTCGATCAGTTCTCCCGACGCCGCCACGAGGTCTTTGTCGGGCGGCGCGACGATGGCCGCGATCTCTTCCTTCTTGACCTGACCGGAGAGGCCGTCCGAGCAGACGACGATCACGTCGCCCTTCCGGACGGACTGGTGGGTCAGATCCACCTTCACTTTCTGGTCGGGACCGAGCGCCTGGAGAATGATGTTCTTGCGCTCGCTTTTCTCGGCCTCTTCTTCGGTCAGCTCCCCGGCGTCCACCAGCCGCTGCATCAGGGACTGGTCCTTGGTGAGCTGCGTGGCCTCGCCGCCGCGGACGAGATAGGCGCGCGAGTCCCCCACCTGGGCCAGGTAGAGCTGGTCGCTCAGAACGCCGACGGCGGTGGCCGTTGTGCCCATCCCCTTGTGCTCCGGCCGCTCACGGGCCGCCGTGTAGATCCGCAGGTTGGTGGCCTCGACGGCTTCCTTGAGGTGCGTGGCGAATTCCTCGGGGCTCGCCCCGTCGCCGGCACACCAGCTCTGTTCGAGATGACTGTAGACGGTCTCGATCGCGAGCTGGCTCGCCACCTCACCCGACGCCGCCCCGCCCATGCCGTCGGCCACGAGCAGTAGCGTGCCCTTGGGACCGAGGACGTGCTCCCGCACGCTGGGCTGCAACGAGGCCTCCCCGGTCGTGAGGTCCGCGACGAGGAACGAGTCCTCGTTGTGGTCCCGGGTACGCCCGAGATCGGTCTTGCCGAAGACCGTGATCTTGATTTGAGGCTTCTTCGATCCGAAGAGTCCCATTACCTGCACTCGTACGAGGTAAAAAGCGTTTGGTGCAAGGCTGTGCCCGGCGTCCAGGTCATGGCCTGCCGGATCCGCGCGCACGCGAGTGTCTGGTTTCCGCTTGCGTAGTACCCCTGCGCCGCGTTCTCAGCCGCCCTCGTGCGGAGGGCCAGGGGCACCAACGAATCACTCATGATGGCGTCCAGCCGACGCAGGTCGGCTGGATTGGCCGGGCCATCGACCGGCAGCCTGTCGAACAAGTCCTGAAGTTCGCCTGCGATGGCGGCGGTGTCCACCTGCGCCACGGGGATGACCCGCCCCCCCGTGTCGGGCGCGGTCCCGCCGCCCGCCGTGTCGCGGTTCCGTCCCGGCCGCTGCCCGCCGCCGGGCTGGCCACCGGTTTGCTGGGAGTCGGGTGTCGCCACCGACGCGGTGTCGAGTCCGGTCTCCGGCTCGCCGGAGCTGCCGAACGCCTTGAGCGCCGCGTAGCCGCCACCGGTGACGATCAAGACCGCCATCGCCGCGATCGCTGCCACCGGTGCCTTCTTCCTTGTTGGCGCGGTTGGCGACGGAACCTGGGGCTGCGGTGTCGTTGGGGTGGCCGGGGTGGGTGCAGTCGAGGCCGCCGTGCGCACCCGGGTCGGGGTGAGCGCCGGCGCGGTCGGCGCGTCCTGCGGACTGAGGATCTGGGTGGCATCCTCTGTCGGTGCTGCGGTCGCGGCCGCGCCCATGCCGGCCACCGCGCTCGACACGTCGTGCGCGAACTCGACGGCGGTGGCGTACCGCTCCGACGGCATCCGTCCCAGCGCGTGCCGCACGGCTTCCTCGAGTGCCGTGGGGAAGACGATGTCCGGACGCGCCACGCCCAGGGGTAACGGGTCGTCCGTCAGCCGCTTGATCATCATCTCCTGGGCATTCGCGGCCTGGAACGGGAACGTCCCCGTTACCATGCGGTAGAACACGAGCGCGAGCGAGTACGTGTCGCTGCGCCCGTCGAGCGTGTCGCCCGAGAGCTGCTCGGGGCTCATGTACTCCGGGGTCCCCACGACGAGACCGGTCTTCGTGACCTGCTGGCCCTCCTCACCCGACATCGCCTTGGCGATCCCGAAGTCCACGACCTTCACCAGGTCTCCGCCGCTCCGGCCACTGGTGAGCATGATGTTGTCGGGCTTGAGGTCGCGGTGGACGATGCCCAGGTCGTGCGCGGCCTGCAGCGCGTCCGCCGTCTGGGCCAGGATCGCCGCTGCGCGCTTCGGCGGGACGCTGCCTTCGGCCTCCAGCAGATCCCCGAGCGATCCACCCTCGATGAACTCCATCGCGAGGTAGATCACGCCGTCCGGCGTCTCGCCGAAATCGTAGATGGCACAGACGTTGGGGTGGTTGATACGGGAGGCGTTCGACGCTTCGCGGTTGAACCGGGCAATCGCCTCGGGATCGTGTGCCATCGAGGAGGTCATGACCTTGATGGCACTCTTGCGGCCCATCTTGACGTGCTCGCCGAGATACACGGCGCCCATGCCACCTTCACCCAGCTTCTTCGAGATGTGGTACCGCTCGGCGATTACGCTCCCAACCAGGTCGCTCGATTGCGTGGATCGCAGGGCCGACCCGTCGTTCGGGCAGAACTTCTGCTCGTCACCGAACTCGGTCCCGCACGTCGGGCAGAGCTTCATGGGGCCTCGAGCCGCAAGATCCGGTCGCCCACCAGGAGGCGCGCTCCGGGATGCAACCGGATCTCACCGCGCGCGGCTACGCCGACGCCGTTGCGGCTCCCCGCATCCATCACGATGAAGTCGGCATCCATGGACTTCACCTCGGCATGGCGGCCGCTCATGGAAAGGTCGTATGGGAACACCCAATCACCCTGCTCGCGTCCGATGAGTACGTCCCGGCCGGGCGACAGATGGATGACGTCCCGGGCGCTGCCGTCACCCCGCAGCTGCGTCAGGCTTGCAATGTCCGCGCCCGGCGTCGAGCTCCCCAGCCGGCGGGTCTGGTCCTGCTCGGGCGGATGCGGCCCCGGGTAGCCCAACCGGCGGAACCGGAGGACCTGCGATCCCACCAGGATCTGGTCGCCGTCCTGCAGCGTGTACGGCTCCTCGAGGAACACCCAGGTGCCGTTCCGGCTGCCGAGGTCCCGCACGTAGACTTCGCCGGCCCGGACCGAGAACTGTGCATGGATTGGCGAGATGAACGGATCGTCGGGGAAGGCGATGTCCGCGTCTATCCGGCCGACCGACGTTTCCTCCCGCTTGAGCTCGTGACTCTGGACAACCGAGCCAGCCTCATCGAGTACCGACAGCCCGATGGGCTTGGTCAAGGGAGCGGATCGGCGATGGTGGGCCAGGGGTTGCCCGCATTGGGGGCACATGACCCCGCCACCCTCCTCGGAAACCCGCGCGGGGAAGGGGGGGATCGTGTTCTTGCCGCGCGACCCCCCGATCGTATGGCCGCAGTCCTTGCAGAAGCGCGACGCGGCATCATTCTGTGCGCCACAGTGGTCGCACCGAATCAACGGCTATCCCCTTGGAGGTGGAGCGGTGCCAATGTATACCTCGCCGGCGCGGTGGGTCAACCAGCGCAAAATAGCGTAGGTTCTTGAAATCATGTAGGTTGGCGCGCATGTCGACCCGTCACATCAGTGGGGTTCTCGTGGCCGGCACCGTGGCCGCCGCGGCCTGCGGAACCCCTCCGGCTCCGGCCCCCACCCCTGCGCCATCCGGCCCGCTGGTGATCGCGGTCGTCTACCCCACCCTCGTCCCGGACAGCAGCGGGGAGCTGGGCTCGGCATTCACCAGCGGCGATTCGGCGTTCGTGTTCGGATCCGTGACGCGTCCGGATGCTGCGGTCACGGTCAACGGCACGCCGGTCGACGTGGCGCCGACCGGGGCGTGGCTCGCGTGGATCCCCCTCCCGGCGGACACGGTCGCGGTGATCGCCGTGCACGCGCGGGTCGCCGGGCAGCGGGACTCCCTCGCGTTCCGCGCAGCGTTGCCGCGGCGCTTCGTGCCGCCCGATAGCGGGGTCTGGATCGATACCGCGTCCCTCGCTCCCCGGGGCGACGTGTGGATACGCCCGGGAGAGGGCGTCCGCCTGGCGGTCCGCGCCACGCCCGGCGCGACGCTGCGCGTCCTCTACCCGGACTCGTCGCCGGCCGTGGCGCTGGTTCCGGCAGACACTGGGGAGGACCGCCCCTGGGGCGAGTTGGCCTTTGGCACCGCAGAGCGGTCCGGGCGGCCCGCGGCGGCGACGCGCTACACCGGATGGGCGGTCGGGTCGTTGGGCGGGGATCCTGGCCCCGTACTCGGGACGACCGGAACCGCTCCGGCCATGGACTCGACGTTCGCCCTGGTGGAGGCCGCCCGCGACGGTGACACCCTGCGGGTCCGCTGGCCGCTTCGGGTGGCCGTGCTCGCCGCCGCCGACCGGCCCGTGGCCGTCGTGAACGACGACACGGCGGGAACCGGAGAGACCGATGCCATCCTTCCCGGTCGGCCCGCCCCGTACGGGACCTACCACTGGTTCTTTCCGAACGGCACCCGCGCCGTGGTGACTGGCCGGTTCAACGATCAGGTGCGCCTCCAGTTATCGCAGCGGAGCGTCGCGTGGGTGGACGGGCCCGACGTCCAGGCGTTGCCGCCTGGCACGCCGCCCCCTGGTGGCACCACGCAGGCCATGCGGCTGCGGCGCGACAGCGGATCGGTATCGCTGCGCGTGCCGCTGCCGGGTCGCATCCCGTTCCGCGTGGACGAGGATGGCCATCGGCTCGTTCTCACACTCTATGGTGTGGCGGCGAACGCCGACTGGATGCAGTACGGACCCGAAGACCCGCTCGTCACGCGGATCGCGTTCGAGGCCGCCGCGGAAGACGAGACGAAGGTCGTCGTGGATCTGTCGCGCCCCGTCTGGGGGTACCGGACGCGGTGGGTCGCGAACGACCTAATCCTCGAGATCCGCCGCCCTCCCGTGGTGCACCCGCGGCGGCCCCTGGACGGAATCGTGATCGCGGTCGACCCGGGCCACCCACCGGCCGGAGCGACCGGACCCACGGGCACCTACGAGGGCGATGTGGTCCTGGCCGTGGCTCGAGCCGCTGTCGAGCTGTTCGAGCGTGCCGGTGCGCAGGTGGTTCTGCTGCGTGCCGACACGCTGCCGTTCGGTCTCGTCGAGCGGACGCGCGCGGCGGAAGCGGTGAATGCGCACCTGCTGATCTCGATCCACGCCAACGCCCTGCCGGATGGGGTGAATCCCTGGGTGAACAGTGGGACGAGCGTGTACTACTTTCATCCCCGTGCGGTGGAGTTCGCACGTCACGTGAATCGCGCGCTGGTGCGGCGCTTCGGCTTCCGCGACCTCGGGATTGGCCGGGGGGATCTCGCGCTGGCCCGCCCGACCTGGATGCCGGCGATCCTGACCGAAGGGCTCTTCATGATGGTACCGGACCAGGAGGCCGTGTTGATCAGCCCGGCCGGGCAGCGTCAGTACGCCGAGGGGTTGGTCGACGGCGCCGCCGCGTTCCTGGCCGCGTGGGCACGCGCGCGCTGAGCGGCGCAACGGGAGCGGCCGTGGCGGGTAGGAACTCGGGATGAACGCCCAGATCTGTGCCGTGCTCGCTCTTGGATGCCTCGGGGTGGGGCACGTGCTGGAGGCTCAGGCCCCGGCCGATCGCTCGCGGCTCGAGGCGCTGCGGGCTGAGCTTGCCACGCTCACTGATTCGACGACCCTGTTGGCTCGCGAGGCGGCGGGGATCGCGCGCGCGCGCGCGGACCGCGACAACACGCTCCTGCATCTCGAGCTCGGATTCATCGCGTACCGGCTGGGTGAGGTCACCGGCGAGCGTCGGCACTACGACGAGGCGGCAGGCGAATTCGAGTGGGCGGCGGAGCTCGAGCCGGACTGGCCGTATCCGTGGTACGGGCAGGGCATTTCCGAGCTGGCGCTCGGCGAGCACCCCGCCCTCGCGATCGAGAACGTCCGACAAGCGCTCGGCAGGGATTTCCTTTCCAAGGCCGCCGCGGCGTTTGCGCGGGCGGCCGCCGCCGATCCGAGCTTCGCGCAGCCCGTCATCGATCTCGCCGATGCCGCCCGGCGGCAGCGCGTGCGCCAGCGGCTCGACGTGGCGCAGCGGGCACTGCGGGCGGCGGCGGCGACGTCCGCGGGGCGGATCCCGGCGATGCAACTCGCGCGCGGCCGCGTCGAGCGGGAGATGGGGGAGGGCGATTCGGCCCTCGTCGCGTTTGCCGCCTACCGCGCGGTCGGGGGGGACCGCGGGACGGGCATTCTCGAAGAAGCGCGCACGCTCTTCTTTCTGCGGCGCCCCGATGCGGGGGTCGACCGGTACTTCGCGGGTGCGACCGCGCCGTTGTCGCCCGAGGCACGAGGTGAGTACCGCGCCGACCTCGTGTGGATCCTCACGTCGGAGGAGCGTGCCGCGTTCGACGCCACCGCGGACGCCGACGTGCGCGGCTGGCTCGAGCGGTTCTGGGCTGCGCGGGATGCCCAGGACGCGCGGGCGGCCGGCGAGCGGCTGGCCGAGCACTACCGGCGGTATTTCTACGCGTGGCGCCACTTCCGGCTCGTGAGCCGGCATCGGCGATACACCAATGAACCGTTCCGGAGTGACCAGGATCTGGTGGATGATCGCGGTGTCATCTACATCAGACACGGAGAGGCCGACGACCGGGCGCGGTTCGTGGCGCGGGCGGATCCGAGTACCGATCTCGAAGTGGAGCCCAACGAGTCCTGGCTCTACCGGTGGCCGGACGGAAACCGGATCTTCCACTTCGTCGCGCGCGGCGACGTCCAGGACTACAAGCTCGTCGAGAGTCTTGCGGACGTATTCGGCGATGCGTCCATCGGGTGGCAGGCGGCGGGGCGACTCCCGCCACTCGTGGGTGAGCTCTTTGACTCCCGCGCGTCCCTCGACCCCGAGTACCGCCGGCTCGCGCTGAGCTCGACGGCGCAGGGTACGGCCCTCGCGAACGAGCGCCGCGCGGGCCGCATGGCCGTGCGGATCGGCACGACGACCGATAGCTATCCGTTGCGCTTCGACACGCCGCTCCAGTCCCAGATCCAGCTCTACGCGGTCGGCGGCGCCGACGGGACCCCCCGCGGGCTGCTCGTGTTTGCGGTCCCCGGGACGCGGCTCGTGGGACGTGCGCGCGCGGACGGGATGCAATACCCGCTCGAGATCAGGGTGGCCGGGGCCGCGGTCCGGCTCGATACGGTGCGCGTGTTCCACACGGGCGCCACCATGCAACCTGGGCAATTCCTCAGCGGCGTCCTCGAGTTTCCGATGTCGCCCGATACGGTGGACCTCCGGGTGGCCGTGCTCGAGCCGGGTGGGGTGGGTGGAGACGTCGTGGACATCCGTGCGTTCGAGGTACCGGATTTCGCGGCCGGCGGACTCGTCTTGTCGGATCTCGTGCTCGGGGACGTGACCTCCGGGCTCCAGTGGATTGTGTCCGGGGACACGGTGCCGCTGAGTCCCCGAGGCGCATATGTGGAAGGCGGTACCGCCGAGCTGTACTACGAAATCCACGGTCTGCCGGCGGGGACGCGATATCGGGCCCGGATCGAGGTGCAGGGCCGGCGCGGGGGTTCGATCTTCGCTCGGATCGGTCGGCTGTTTGGCGGCGGACCGCCGGTCGCGTTCAGCTTCGACGGCGTGACCTCGGGGTCGCCGTATCGGGCGCGCCAGGCGGTGGGGCTCGCGCCGCTCGCGGCGGGTGACTACGTGCTGACGCTCACCGTGGAGGATGTCGAGCGGAAGATCCGTCGCGAACGGCAGGTGCCGCTGCGCGTCATCACGCGCTGACCGCTTGCGGGGCTGACCGGCACGATCCTAGGTTGCACGGTTGGAGGACCAGACGTGTTCTGTTCCCGTTGCGGTCATGGTCTTGTGGACGGCGCGCGGTTCTGCCCCTCGTGTGGGTTGGACCAGACGTCGGTCACGCCGGTTGGGGCCGCAACGGCGAAATCGGTGGCCGACAAGTCGGAAACCGACCTCGTCCGCGAAGCGCTCAGCTCCGAATACGAGTTGCTCGAGGAGCTGGGCCGGGGTGGCATGGCCATCGTGCATCGGGCCCGGGAACGGCAGCTCGAACGGGAAGTCGCGGTCAAGGTCCTGCCGTTCTCGCTCGCGTTCGACGCGGAGTTCGTCGAGCGGTTTCAGCGCGAGGCCCGGACCGCGGCGCGCCTCGAGCACCCGAACATCATCCCGATCTACCGGGTCGGCCAGACGGGACGCGTCATCTACTTCGTGATGAAGCTGTTGCGGGGCCAGTCGCTCTCACGCATCCTGTCGGCCCGAGGCGCGCTGGCGCCCGTTGAGATCCGCCACCTCCTGTCCCAGACTGGCGGAGCGCTGGGGTTCGCGCACCGGCACGGGATCGTCCATCGCGACATCAAGCCCGACAACATCATGTTCGACGAGCACGGCCATCCCGTGCTCACGGACTTCGGGATCGCGAAGGCCGCGTCCGGGACCCGGCTCACGGGCACGGGCATGTCCATCGGGACGCCGCACTACATGAGTCCGGAGCAGGCCCGGGCCCAGCCACTCGATGGCCGGAGTGATCTCTACTCCCTGGGCGTGGTCGCGTATCAGTGTCTCACCGGGCACGTGCCGTTCGACGGCGAAGACGCGTTCTCCATTGGGTACAAGCACATCATGGAAGCGCTGCCCGAGCCTCCGCTGGAGACGGCCGAGGCGCGGCGCCTCTATACGGTGATCCGGCAGATGCTCGAGAAGAAGCCGGAAGACCGATACCAGACGGCCGAGGAGCTCGTGCGCTCTCTCGAAGGCGGCCGTCCGTCCGTCACGTTGCTCGAGATGGATCCTGGCGGGTCGACGTTGGCCCTGACGCCGGAACAGGCGGCGCGGGTCGCGTCGACGCACCGGCAGTCATTGCAGGTCGCGGAAAAGACGACGCCCCGTGAGCCAGCCGTACCGGTGCCCGCGGCGCCGGGTCCCAGCGCGCCTCCGCCGTCACGCGCGGCGGCAGCGCCCGCCACGGCCCCACCCCCACCGGCCATCACGACGCCATCCACTCCGGAAACGCCGCTGCCGCGGCGGCCCGCGTTGCGTCCGCCCCGTCCCGCGCCGAAGAAGCGGTCGGGCGGAGGTGTCCTCGTGGCCGCGGCCGTCCTGCTGGCTATTGGGGTCGGGGGTGCCGGCGGCTACTTCGTCTACACGCGGATTCTCCAGGTGCCGCCTCCGGTCCCCGTCGCGCCGATCGAGGTCGATCTCGCGACCGTCAGTGTCCCGCCAGTCAATGCCGCGCTGGTGGCCCTGCGCGACTCGCTGGTCCGCGCCGAGGCGGAACGGGTCCGCGGACTCCCCGACAGCGGGTGGCTCGTGGTGCGTGGGATTCCCGACGGGGCGCGCCTGTTCGTCGGCGATCAGGCGTACCGGGACACGGTGGTCTGGCTCGGGGTCGGGACGCAGAAGATCCGCGTGGCGGCCACGGGTTACCTGGACTTCGACGGCTCGGTGGCGGTCCCGAAGGCCGACACCGTGACGTACCTCGTCACCATGAAGCGGGATACGGCGGGGCGGCCCGCGCCGGTGACGCGTCCCACCCCGCCACCCTCGGGGCCGGTCGGCCAGTGCACCAACCCGGGCCAGCGCACGACGTACAATCTGGGCTCCGTGTGTTGGGATGAGGCGCCGCGGCTCCAGGGTGCTGCCTACGTTACGGTGCCGCCGGGCTCCATCGAATCCACGCGGCCCGTGTTGGTGCTCGTCCACGTAGGTGCTGACGGCCGCGCGCTGACTGCGGCCCCGGCGCCCCGAAACGGCGATGATCTCAGTTTCATGCGCCTGGCGGTGCGGTACGCGAGGGCGCAGACCTACGTCCCAGCCACGAAGAACGGACGGGCCGTGGAGTCGTGGTTCCCGTTCCGCTTCGCGCCCCAAGTCCGCCAGTGATTCACCCGTCCGCCTTCATTGCGCCCGGCGCCGTGGTGCTGGGTGACGTGTCGCTTGGGCGGGATGCCTCCGTCTGGTACAACTGCGTCGTGCGGGGCGACATGGCGCCGATCGTGATCGGCGACGAGACCAACATCCAGGATCTCACGATGGTGCACGTGGACGAAGCGGTGCCGTGCACGATCGGTCGGCGCGTGGGTGTTGGGCACCGCGCCATTCTGCACGGCTGTACGATCGAAGACGGGGTGCTCGTGGGGATGGGGGCGGTGCTGCTCAACGGTGTCCACGTAGGGGCCGGTGCCGTGATCGGCGCCGGGGCGGTGCTCACCGAGGACCTGGTGGTCCCCCCGGGGATGCTGGTGCTGGGCGTGCCCGCCCGGGTGGTGCGACCGGTGTCCGCAGGACTAGCCGCGCGGGCGCAGCGGACCTGGGAGCACTATGTGGCGGAGGCACGGCGGCATCGCGCTGGCGCGGTGCCACGCCACCCGCCGAACGCGCTGACACGTTTGTGATGTTGATAGTCGGGAAGGCACGCATGACGCGGGGTTCGCGTTGGCTTGCGTCGCCATTCGACGCTCCCTAGTTTGACCTCCCGCGTCGCTCCGCTGAGTTGATGCCTCGCAGGTCGGTGCGCGTCATTCATATAGTAGGTTCTTCAGGCTTGTAGGTTCTTCAGCAACAACGCATTCCACACAACGGGGTCTGGGGGAAAGGGCCATCATGGGCATTGCCGGCGATTCGACGAAGCGGGTGCCGCTCACGCTTAGTGACAACGCGATCACCGTCCTGAAGCGTCGCTATCTCCTCAAGGACGAGCAGGGCGAACCCGCGGAGTCGCCGGAAGACCTGTTCTGGCGCGTGGCGCGTACGATCGCCGAGCCGGACGCGCGGTACGGCGCGAGTGCCAAGGCGGTCGAGGCCTTGGCCGAGACGTTCTACGAGCTGATGGCGACACGCGTGTGGATGCCCAACAGCCCGACCCTCATGAACGCGGGTCGCCCGCTCGGGCAGCTGTCGGCATGTTTCGTGCTCCCCGTCGATGACGCGCTCTCCAATGGCCGGAGCGGCATCTACGATACCCTGCGCAACATGGCCCTCGTCCACCAGTCGGGTGGCGGGACCGGGTTTTCCTTCTCCCGCCTGCGGCCCAAGAACGACGTCGTGCGGTCGACCATGGGCGTGGCTTCCGGGCCCGTGTCCTTCATGTCGCTGTACGACGCGTCAACGGACGTCGTGAAGCAAGGCGGGACCCGCCGCGGCGCCAACATGGGCATCCTGCGGGTGGACCACCCCGACATCCTCGATTTCGTCACCTGCAAGGACGACATCACCAAGATCACGAACTTCAATATCTCGGTGGCGGTCACCGACGCGTTCATGCGCGCCATCCGTGACGACACGGCCTACGATCTTCTCCATCCGCGCTCGGGCGCCGTGGTCGGCCAGCTCGACGCGCGGGAGGTGTTCGGGAAGATCATCCACGGCGCGTGGAAGACCGGCGAGCCGGGCATCTTCTTCGTCGACCAGGCCAATCGCTTCAATCCCGTTCCGCACCTGGGGAGCTACGAAGCCACGAATCCCTGCGGCGAGCAGCCGCTGCTGTCGTACGACGTGTGCAACCTCGGCTCCATCAACCTGAGCCGCTTCGTGAAGCAGGGCGACGTCGATTGGGACGGGTTGCGGCGGGCCGTGCACCTGTGCACCCACTTCCTCGACAACGTGATCGACGCCAACCGGTACCCGCTGCCGGAGATCACGGAGTTGGCGCAGACCATCCGTCGGATCGGACTCGGGATCATGGGGTGGGCGGACCTGCTCGTCCGGCTGGGTGTGTCCTACGACTCGGCCGAGGCCGTGGCGTTGGGGCGGAAGCTGATGCAGTTCATCGACGACGAGGCCAAGGTCGAGAGTGAGCGCCTCGCGACGCAGCGCGGGCCGTTCCCGGCATGGGCGGAGAGCATCTGGGGGCCGGACGCGACGTGCGCCCGCGACGCCGCGGGGCATCGCATCCGCCCGATGCGCACCCTGCGGAACTGCAACCTGACGACCGTGGCGCCGACCGGCACGATCTCCATCATCGCGGGCTGCGCGTCGGGGATCGAGCCACTGTTTGCCGTCGCGTTCATGCGGAATCAGGCGGGCGTGCTGATGCCCGACGTCAACGAGGATTTCGTGCGGATCGCGAAGCGCGAGGGGTGGTATTCCAGCGACGTGATGCGGCGGATCGCGGAAGAGGGACACATCCACTTCGACGAGGTCCCCGCCAAATGGCAGCGGGTCTTCGTCACCGCGCACGACGTGACGCCGGAATGGCACATCCGCATGCAGGGTGGCTTCCAGGAGTACACCGACAGCGCGATCTCCAAGACGTGCAACTTCCCCAACGGCGCGACCGAAGACGACGTCCGCCAGATCTACGAGCTCGCCTTCGAGCTCGGATGCAAGGGCGTGACGGTGTACCGCGATGGCTCGCGGGAGATGCAGGTGTTGTCCACGGGCACCACGGCGAAGAAGGTCCAGGAGCAGGGCGCCGCGGCCGGCCCGCGGAGCAGCGAGGCCGAAGCCCGGGCCGCGGCGGATCTCAAGGCCACCATCGCCGAGTTGGAGTCGGAGCTGGGGCGTACCCGGAAGCAGTTGCACGAGGTGGAGTCCGAGAATCTGCAGCGCCGCCAGAAGCGTTCGCGCCCCGAGTTGTTGCGCGGGACGACACGGCGCGTGGAGACCCCGCTCGGGACCATGTATGTCACGATCACCGAAGATGACCGCCATCAGCCGTTCGAGATCTTCATGTCGCTGGGGAAGGCCGGGGGCGCGCTGATGGCGGATGTGGAGGCCATCGGTCGACTCATCTCCCTCGGGCTGCGGTCCGGAATCCCGATTGCCGAAATCCACCGGCAGCTGCGTGGTATCTCGTCCGACCGGGTGACCGGCCTCGGACCGAGCAAGGTCCTGTCCGTGCCGGACGCGATCGGCATCGCCATCGAGCGGTGGATGCATGAGAAGCAGGGGGTCCAGCAGGATCTGCTCGAGACGCCAACCGCGGCGGAGTCGGTAGCGGTTGCGCGGCCGCAGGCTGCCGGTCCGGGCGGCGAGATGCCGGAGGCGGGGAGCTACGACGCGGAGCAACATGTCGGCGCCTGCCCGGACTGCGGCTCGCAGCTCGAGTACGCCGAGGGCTGCGTCAAGTGTCACGTCTGCGGCTACAGCGAGTGCGGCTGAGCTGAGCCGCGAAGCTCGTCTGAGCAGCAGGGCGGGGGCGGCGGCGGTGCCGCCCTCGCTCGTTTCCGGGCGCATCATCGCGGCGTGGACATGGCTGCGCACCAATCTCACGGGCATTACTTTGTGGCATGCGACGGCTGACCGGCTATCTCCGTACACTGCGTGACGAACGACGCGCCCTCGGCTGGCGGGGCCTGTTTCGCACGCGCGGATGGAAGCTGGTCGCGGTGGTCGTCGCGTACTACCTGGTGCGCGACGTGTTGTTGTACCTCGTCATCCCGCTCGGCGTCGCGGCGGGATTCACGCGCTGACGCGGGGGGAGTCCATGCCGAAGCTCTGGGCGCGCGTCCGACACACCGGGGCCCACGGTCTGCGCCGGGGTGCCTGGTACGTCGTCGTCAACGACTCGAAGCCCACGATCGTGTTCCTCGACGTGAATCTGAAGAACATCGCGATGGATCGCTCGCTGGTGGACTTGCGGGACGAGGCGCCCTCGATGTGGAGCGTGGTGCAACGCGAGTCGGAAAAGCCGGTGACGGCGCGGCGCGAGAGTTGGGTGGACCTCAATCTGACGTACGGTGTCTGCCCCCAGTGCCGGCACCGCACGAATCTCACCGAAGGCACGGCGAGCGCTCCGTGCAGCAATTGCGGCGGGACGTTCCCGATCGACTGGGTCCACCCCTGCTGAGCCCCCGTGGGCGGGCGTCTCGCACGCCCGCCCACCGCATTTCGCGCACGGTATATTCCCGCGCATGACCATCCAACGCCGACCGACGATCACCGCCCGCGTAGGGGACGTTGCCGTAGGATCGCGGCATCCCGTCGTCGTGCAGTCGATGACCAACACGGATACCGCCGATGTCGCGCGCACGGTCGAGCAGGTCCAGGCGCTTGCCGAGGCGGGAAGCGAACTGGTTCGCATCACCGTCAACAACGAGGCCGCCGCCGCCGCCGTACCGGAGATCGCCGCGCGGCTCGCGGACCGCGGCGTCACGGCCCCGCTCATCGGCGACTTCCATTACAACGGTCACCAGTTGCTCCCACAGTTCCCGGACTGCGCCCGTGCCCTGGGCAAGTATCGGATCAATCCGGGCAACGTGGGCGCCAAGCGCCGGGACGAGAACTTCCGCACGATCGTGGAGGTCGCAAAAACGCACGAGAAGCCAATCCGCATCGGCGTCAATTGGGGGTCGCTCGACCGACAGCTGCTGACGGACAGGATGGATGCGAACGGCCGACTTGCTCACCCGCGGAACGCCCGCGACGTGATGCTCGACGCCATGGTCGAGAGCGCGATGCGATCGGCCGAGTTGGCGGAGACCATTGGATTGTCCCACGACCGCATCATCCTCTCGGCCAAGATCTCGCGGGTCCTGGATCTCGTAGACGTCTACCGCCTGCTCGCGGCCCGGTCCGACTACCCCCTGCACCTGGGGTTGACCGAGGCGGGGATGGGGTCCAAGGGCATCATCGCCAGCAGCGCCGGCCTCGCGATTCTGCTCGCCGAGGGGATCGGCGACACGATCCGGGTCTCGCTGACCCCCCGCCCCGGCGGAGATCGCACGGAGGAAGTCCGGGTGGCCCAGCAGGTGCTGCAGACCATGGATCTCCGCAGCTTCAATCCCCAGGTCACGGCGTGCCCCGGCTGCGGGCGGACGACCAGCACGTTCTTCCAGGAGATGGCCGAGGAGATCCAGCAGTACCTGCAGCAGCAGATGCCCGTCTGGCGGGCCAGCCACCCCGGCGTCGAGACCCTGAGGGTGGCGGTGATGGGCTGCGTCGTGAACGGTCCGGGAGAGTCGAAGCATGCTGATATCGGCATCTCGCTTCCCGGAACGTTCGAGGAACCCAAGGCTCCGGTCTACATGGATGGCGAGTTGCTCCGGACGCTCCGTGGTGACACGATCGTGCAGGAGTTCATCGAGATCCTCGATGACTACGTGGAACGCCGGTTCGGGCATGCGGCGGTGCCGCACGGCTGAACACACGAATCCACACGGATTCCACGCGGGTGCCGTCCGTCGACTGGCCGGCAAGACCCTCCACGGAGGGCGGATGACCGCTTTCTCCACACGCCGTGTGTATTGTGGAAAACGCGCACCCACATGTTCACTGTTCGTGGTCGTGGCGCTGCTTGCGACGATGGTCGAAGCGGCATCCGGTCAGGTGGATGGTGCGGTTCGAGGGACCGTGCGCGATGCGGCTTCCGGCCGCGGTATTCCAGCGGCCACGGTGACCATCAGCCCGCTGAACCGTCAGGTCATGACGGATTCCGGGGGACGCTATGCGGTACGGGTGCTGCGACCCGGCCGATACCGCATCCTGGCCCGGGCGGTTGGGTACGCGCCGGCGACCCAGGATACGGTGGAGGTCCGCGGAGGACAGACGACCGTGGTGGATCTGGTGCTCCGCTCCGAGGCGGTGGCGCTTCCGGGGATCGTGGTGGAGGCCCAACCGGACCCGGTGCTCGATCCGCGGGTGGCTGCCACCGCACGGACGATTACCAGGGAAGAGCTTCGTGACCTGCCGGTGTCCACGCTCGCAGAGGCCGTGGCCATCCAGCCCGGCGTCGTCGGCGGATCCTATCGGGGCGGACGGGTAGGGCAGGAGCTCTACATCCTCGATGGCCTGGGTATCAAGAACCAACTCGATGCCTCCGGCGGGGCACTCGGTCTGCGGATTCCCACCGCGGCGCTCGAGGAAGCCACGGTGATTACCAATGGCTTTTCCGCGCGGTACGGACAGGCGCTTTCCGGCATGGTGAGTGCCGTCACGCGGGATGGCCCCGACCGGTTCGAAGGAGGTGCCACCTACGAGACGGACCGCCCGCTGGGGGACGGGGGTGACTATGGACTCGATCGGGTCGTGGCCTTGCTCGGCGGGCCCCTGCTAGGTGGAGCCACGTTCCTCGCGGTGCTCGACGCGGCTGCCCGGATCGATGCGGATCCGGTCAACGCGCCGCCGCCCGAGGATCCGCTGGATCCGCGCGCCGCGCGGCCCTGGATGTTGCCCCACAACTCCGGCGAGCGGTTCGACGCGTTTGCGAAGCTCACGGTCCCCTTCGGATCGCGTCATGTGCTGCGGCTGTCCTACGTCTCGTCGGCGGAGCGCCGCCAGCTGTTCGATCCCGTCGTGAAGTACGATCCGGCCCAGCGGGCGGGGCAGGAGATCACCGGGCGGCTCGGATTTGCCCACTATCAGTACGGCGGGACGGGGGACGTCTCGGGGGCGGGGATCGTGGACGTTCGCGTCGGGCTGTTCGAGAAGGAGGCCGTGCGCAGCGTGCTGCTCGACGATCCGTCCTACCGGTTCGGGGCGTTCTCCTTTGGGGGATTCGATTTCGCGGGCCGAGACCTCGCTCGCGCCCGGGACTCGAGTGCGGCCGAGGTCGCCGTATCCGGATTCGTCGATCCGATGCCGACGTCGAGCGCGCCGTGGGGTGTCCCGGCGTTCTTCTACACGGCGCCGACCCGTGGTGAACTTGCGTGGAACCGGTACCGGGAGGCGCGGATTCGGGTGGACGGGTTCGTGGGGCGCGGCGCGGCCACGGATGTGCGGGTGGGGGCGGAGTATGTCGCGCAGCGGGTGGAGACGTTCACGCGGCTCGAGGCGTTTCGAACGGTCATGGAAGGTGCCCCTGCCGCCCGGACCACCGCCTTCTCCCCGTTTTCGGCCGGCGCCTACGCCGAGCTGCAGCAGCGGTGGTCGGACGTGACCGTCACGGCCGGTCTGCGGGGGGACGCGTTCGATGCGCGCGGCGGCGGGACGGAGGCGCTCGGCGAGACGAAAGTGACCGCGAGCCCGCGTCTCTCGGTGGCCATGGCGCTGGGCGGCGCCACGGTCGTGGCGAGTGTCGGGCGGTTCGTGCAGCCACCGGACTTTCAGTATCTCACCGACGCCGCGTTCGACGACACACTCCGGACGGGGCGGTTCCGTCGGGGGAATCCGGCGCTCGGCTTCGAAACGGCCACCCAAGCGGAACTCCAGGTGCGGATCCGCGCCTCCCGCACGACGGCCGTACGGGCCGGCGCGTATCTCAAGCGGCTGGACGGGTTGGTGGCCTCCGTGCCGGTGGGGCTCGACCCCGACAGTGCCGTCTTCGGCAACGCCGATTACGGGACCGTGCGGGGGCTCGAGGGCGTCATCGAACGGGAGGCCATCGACGGCTTGGGGTTCCGGATCAGCTACGTATTCCAGGACGCACAGGCGACGGCCACCAACGCGCTCGACTTCTACCGTCGGCTGCGGATTTCCCCGGTGGGGGATACGATCATCCCCGCGGTCGTCACCTTCCCGCTCGATTTCGACCGCCGGCACGCCTTCGTGGGCGTGCTGCTGGCCCGGACCATGCCGGCGGCGCCACGGGTGCTCCGCGACGTGCAGGCCTCGGCCGTGGGGCAGTGGGGCAGTGGGTTGCCGTACTCGCGCACCACCCCCGATGGTGACTCCCTCCTCGGCGCGCCGAACGGCGGTCGGCTGCCGAGCCAGTGGAACCTCGATATCCGGGTCTCCAAGGGGGTGACCTTCGGCGGCGTCCACGCTCGCGCGTACCTGGACGTCCGGAACGTGACCAATCACCGCAACATCGTCGCCGTACGGCGCGATACCGGATCGCCCGCGGCGGGGGAGCCGCAAATCGAGGCGCTCGCCCAGGACGCCTACGCCGCAGGGCCGGCCGCCATTCCCTACGAATCGCCGGCGTACCGGCCGGAGGCGGACCTCGACGGCAATCGCCTCCTGGAGGGGGATGAGCTGCTCCCGTTGTACCGCCGCGCGGCGCGTGACTTCCTGCAGCCGCTCTTTGCCTTCGGACCGCCGCGCCTCGTACGC
>Ga0224500_10000435_pt1 | contig 29115 bp, 23 predicted proteins | sample SF_Oct11_sed_USG_FD_168126 | JGI IMG/M metagenome (GOLD analysis project Ga0224500, IMG submission 168126) | Sediment microbial communities from San Francisco Bay, California, United States - SF_Oct11_sed_USGS_4_1 | ecosystem: Environmental > Aquatic > Marine > Sediment | place: USA: California... | reverse complement strand
GTATCTTCCATCGGTTCAGCCGAATCACACAAAGAAGTGCTTGAAAGTCCTGATAATATTTCAAAACTTGTCCTATCCAGAGGCCTGGATGCCGGCACAGCATTTGAAATTCTGTCCATCGATATTGCCGACGTAGACGTTGGTGCAAACATCGGCGCAAAACTTCAGATTGACCAGGCATCCGCTGACCTCAAAGTTGCAGAAGCACGCGCAGAAGAACGAAGGGCTATGGCAGTTGCCCTCGATCAGGAAATGAAAGCGAAAGCACAGGAAGCCCGCGCAAAGGTTATCGAAGCTGAAGCTGAAATTCCAAAGGCTATCGCTGCAGCATTCATGAGTGGAAACCTTGGCATTATGGATTACTATAGGATGCAAAACGTACAAGCTGATACTGAAATGAGGCAGGCGATTTCCGGATCGGGTAAAGGTACAACCGGGGCAGAGAAAAAGGAATAAATGCTGTTTTTCTTGCTCTTCACATCAATTGCCAGCGCTCAACACGCTGGCAATTTTATTATGCGTCCCCGACCACTGCAGTTCTTAGAAAAGTGAGATTGCGTGTAGCCCCAAGTTCGGCATAATCCAAGAAGGCTTGTTTTAATTTAAATCCATCCATTTGGATTTCGTCAAAGCAATAAAGAAATCATTGAATGGATCATACCTGATGAAATCATAGATTAACGGAATGGTGCTAATACCTGCAACGGAAATTACACCGTATTTTCCGTCACGCGCAACAATTACATAGTTGTTGCCTACATCATCCAGGGCGTCGTATTTCGGGTGGATTAGAATTGTGCCTGCCGCATCTGCAAGACCGTAAAGTTTATTTTGCTGTATTAATAAATTTCCATCGGGCAGAACTTTGATGGATTCATACCGCGGAGGTAGAATTAGCTTTCCCTGTTTGTTTATAATCCCTTGAAGACCTTTTTGCCTTACTAATGACATTCCATTATGAAAGGCAGTGACCTCTTCATAAACAGGTTGGACTGCTATGTTATCGCTGTGATTTATAAATCCCCATTTACCGAGAATCTTTATTGCCGCCAGTTCCTCCCTGAAGGATCGGACATCATCATAGCGATTCGCAATACGCAATCTGCCCAGGGAATCAACAAAGCCGTATTGCCCGTTTTTCCGGATAGCACGTAGCCCTTCCGACTCTGTGAAAATTTCTTCTATCAATCCTTCAGGTTGAACCTGTCGATTAACGATAACACCATCCAAGTCAATTTCCCATAAAGTGCCTGAAGGAAGGTATTCAATGATATGTGAAGTATTGATCTCAACTCGATTTTCCGAAAAATAAATTGTGTTGCCGTCAAATGACTTGAGAAATGTCATTCTGGGTGTGATTTCAATATATCGCTCACCTGTAATAAGTTTCAACTCACTGGACCGGGGAATTACTTTCCACTCCTCATACATATTTATAATCCCGTACTGTCCCTGAAATTTTACAACGATGTTTTTGTCAATTTGCTGCAGGATTGAATCGTAGGTGCAGGTAATAATTTCTTTGCCTGATGTATCGATTGCGCCCCAAAATTTTCGGTTTACGACCGGAAATATTTTTCCGTTGAAAGGGTAAATTCGATCATAGGTTTTTGTGGATAAGGCATTCCCAAGCGAATCCAGCACCAGCCAGTTATCCTTTCCCTGGTACCTTCGGTTGGCTACGTAGAAATGTTGATCGGCATAGAGCGTATCGAACGCAGCTTCTAGCAAAATAGATCCATTTCTGCGCAATATTCCATATCTATGGTTTATGGAGAATATCGCCTTACCTCCAATCACCTTGCCCAGGGTGGCAAACCTGTATGGAAAAAGCGGTTTGAGGTTATAATCTTCTACTTCAATGAATCCTGCGGTAGCGATATTCAGCAAATCTTTCGCAAGGGGAATTACGTCATCCGCTCTTGTGTTTTGCGTGAGTTTATTTTGGCCATCGAGAAACAGCCACTCATCAGCTTGGCGGGCATGAAGCGAACCATCATCATTAATTCTAATTTCACGAAATGTCGGTTCAGCTTTGATCAGACCTTGCCTGTTCATCAATCCCTGCTGTGTGTTTTGATAAATAATAGCATAGTCTTTTTTGAACGCAGATATACTATCGATGCTAAAATTGGTGACCTGCTTTCCATTTTCTGTAAACAGGGCCGTCTTATTTTCAAAACTTTCAACAGCGTAACGAAGGCTTCCAATAAATTGAATGTTCTTGTATTGCTGGGGAATAAGGGTTTTGTTTTCTAAATCAATTAACCCGTATCTGTACTGATTGCCGATTTTCGTAAATACAATTGCCCTGAAGGAATACAATTTAATACCATCGTATTGAAAGGGAATAACCTCTTTTCCTGATGTATTTAAGCATCCGAATACCATACGAAGAGAAAGATTTGATTTTTTGCGGGCAATTATCAGTGTTCCATCGCCGGGAAAAATCTCTTCGTATTCTGCTTTGGTGACAATTTGATTGTCGATATGGATGAGTCCCCAATGACCATCCATTTTGTAACCAATGACGTTTTGGAGAATGGAAAATTCCCCATTGCTCCAACCCAAAGCCTCATATTGAGCTGGGATCAAAATCTTCCCCAGTTCGTCTTTAAGTCCGGCTCTCCCGTTTTCCTCAAAAACATTGTAACTGTTGGCGGCTGAAAAAGAGGTAATCAGCAGAAGCCAAAAAATGCCATTTGCGCGCTTCATCTATAGCAAAGTTACAAAGCTGCGTGAAATCGACGGGATTTTTGTAAGATTTGTGTAGAAAGTCGAAAAATCAGGAAATGCTTTCCAGGAAATCACAAGAACCTTTGTTTACCATAACAAGCTAAAATGTACATCGAACAACTTTATACGAATTGCCTGGCGGAGGCTGCCTATTATATAGAATCCGATGGGGAGGCTGCAATCATTGACCCACTTCGTGAAACGGCACCTTATATTGAACTTGCCAGCAAGCGCGGAGCGAAGATAAAGTACGTTTTTGAAACACATTTTCATGCCGACTTTGTGTCCGGACACATCGATCTGTCCCGTAAAGTAGGGGCACCAATTGTCTATGGACCGGATGCGAATACCGAATATACCGTGCACAATGCAAAAGACGGTGAAGAGTTCGTTTTGGGTAAAGTAAAAATCAAGGTATTGCATACGCCAGGCCATACGCCTGAATCTTCATGCTACTTACTGCTGGATAAGCATGGGAAGCAGCACGCTGTGTTTACGGGTGATACATTATTTGTAGGCGACGTGGGAAGGCCGGATCTATTGGATGGCGTGATGAGTAGCGAAACGCTGGCGAGCATGATGTATGACTCACTTGCAAAAAAAATCAAGACGCTGCCGGACGATGTCATCGTATATCCTGCCCACGGTCCGGGATCAGCATGCGGAAAAAATATTGGTAAAGAAACTTTTTCGACAATAGGTGAGCAGAAGAAATTTAATTATGCACTTAAAGATATGAGCCGTGAGGAATTTGTAGAAAAATTAACGGAGGGTATGCTACCGCCACCGCAGTACTTCTATGAAGATGCGCGTATTAACAAAGTTGGGTATAGTCCGATAGAAGATGTAATTCGTGCAAATACAAAGCCTTTAACGCTGGAAGCCTTTAAAAGTTTAGTGGAAGAGGGTGCCATTATCATTGACACAAGGCCGGCAGATGATTTTGAAAAAGGTTACATCACAGGATCAGTAAACATCGGGCTCAATGGACAGTTTGCAGTGTGGGTTGGTACATTGATTGATATGCATAAAAAGTTGGTGTTGGTTACTGAGGCGGGCAAAGAAAATGAAACCGTATTGAGACTCGCACGCGTTGGATTTGAAAATGTAATTGGATATCTGGTAGGCGGTGTCGGAGCGTTTGGCGAGCAGCTTGATCGTGTAAATTCTGTTCCAGCTGAACATGTTCGATCAGAAATGGAAAAGGGCACTATGATCCTCGATGTCCGTAAACCTGGTGAATGGAATGCCGGCCACATAAAGGGGGCTAAACTTTTGCCATTAGCCGATATCACCAAAGACATTCAGAATCTGGACAGGAAAAAGCCCTATATCATCCACTGTGGTGGCGGATACAGATCCATGACGGCTATTTCTATTATGAAGAATCATGGATTTAGTAGTCTTGTCAATGTTTGTGGAGGTTTTGATGCCATGCAAGGCGTGGGATTGGATATTGTTACTGCTGGGGGAGATTGACGCTGCCTCTTAATCGCGCTGTAAACACCAATTTCTTTAGAATTAGAATCATTCAATCGATTGAGATAGAGGCCTGTCAAAAGAATTATTGCCAAATCTGTGGCATTACAATGAATCTGTTTCTTAAATGAAGTATTATTAAGAATATTTCGTTTCATTTTTTTTATATGCCAATCAAAGTCGCAATCCGTCATCAAACATCTTATACATACGATCGTGCTGTAAATCTTACGCCGCATACCTTCCGGCTTAAGCCCGCTGCACATTGCAGAACTCCGATCTTATCATACTCACTTAAAATAAAGCCTGAAGAACATTTTCTCAACTGGCAGCAAGATCCATTCGGCAATTTCATGGCACGTGTAGTATTCCCGAAGAAGACTACGATGCTTCAATTTGAAGTAGAAGTAATTGCTGAAATTATCGTTATTAATCCTTTTGATTTTTTTATTGAAGACTTCGCTGAAAATTTTCCATTTAGCTACACAACACAACTGAGAAAGGAGTTGCTCCCTTATTTTGAGATTTCAGAATCCGGGCCATTCCTTTCTGCATTGTTACGCGATATTGACCCGACCAATATGGGGATGCGCACCATTGATGTATTGGTCAGGCTTAATCAGGAGGTACAGAGACGAGTCAACTATACGATAAGACTTGAACACGGTGTTCAGACATGCGAACAAACCTTAAACATTCAAAGCGGTTCGTGCCGGGACTCCTCGTGGTTATTGGTGCAGCTATTCCGGCACCTCGGTTTAGCGGCGCGTTTTGTTTCAGGCTATCTTATCCAACTCAAAGCAGATACAAAGGCGCTGGATGGACCATCGGGTACAGCGCACGATTTTACGGATCTTCATGCCTGGGCTGAAGTTTATATTCCAGGTGCGGGTTGGGTAGGTCTCGATCCAACCTCAGGACTATTTGCAGGAGAGGGGCATATTCCGCTGTGCTGTACGCCTGACCCGGTAAGTGCCGCGCCCGTTACCGGCATGACCGATAAATGTGAGGTTACCTTTGGTTATAAAAACGAGGTTTTCAGAATTCACGAAGATCCTCGCGTTACAAAGCCCTACAGTGAAGAACAGTGGGCCAGTATCATTGGGCTTGGAAACCTTGTGGATGAACACTTACAGGCAGGAGATGTCCGGCTTACGATGGGTGGAGAGCCAACCTTCGTTTCGGTTGATGATATGGAAGCTAAGGAGTGGAATACCGCAGCCGATGGACCACAAAAACGGGTACTGGGAACCCAATTAATCAGACGCCTTAAAAATTCATTTGGGCCAGGAGGACTCATCCACAAAGGGCAGGGGAAGTGGTATCCTGGTGAACCATTGCCACGGTGGCAATATTCGGCAATCTGGAGAAACGATGGATACCCGGTGTGGAGAAACGATGCACTTTTGGATGTAGACGAAACAGCCTCATCGTATACGATAAAAGAAGCACACCAGCTTGCATTGCTCCTTACAAAATTCCTGAATATTCCTGCCGAGCATATGCACCCCGCCGTAGAGGACGCATTCTTTTTCTTGTGGGAAGAATCGAAGGTCCCCACCAATATTGATCCTTACCAGGCCAACCTTGACGATCCATTGGAAAGGAAGAAACTGGCAGAGTTGCTGGCAAACGGGTTGGGAACACCGGTAGGTTATGTTATTCCTGTTGAATGGAATTATTGGAACAATCAATGGCTGTCGGGCAGATGGGAGTTCAAGAGCAAGCACCTCATTCTTATTCCCGGAAATTCGCCCATTGGGTTACGGCTGCCGTTAAAATCCCTGGTGTTTACTCCACCCCGGAGGTTGCAAAAGGCAGTGGAGCGGAGTCCGTTTGAAGAACTGCCGCGCTTAGGGAATGTTCACGAATATGTTCAGAAAAGATACAACCAACCCATAGCACCCATTGAACTCCCAAGGGAGTTTTATGAGCAGTATACGGAGGAAGTTGAGTCTGACAAAACAAAGGGCCCCAGGGTCAAAGAACCGGCAACTACTTTTGAAGCGTACACAGTCCAAACCGCTGTGTGCATAGAGGTTCGGGAAGGCAAGATCTATATCTTTATGCCACCGCTACAGTATGCTGAACATTATCTGGATATGCTGGCATCCATTGAAGCAGCAGTGGAGAAACTAAACATAAAAGTTGTTATTGAAGGTTATCAAACACCTCATGACAACCGCATTACAAAACTCGGACTTTCTCCTGACCCTGGGGTATTAGAGGTAAACATCCACCCCGCGAAAGGTTGGAATGAACTCGTTAATAACTATGAAATCCTCTTTGAACAAGCCCGGTTAAGTCGGCTAAGCAGCGAGAAGTTTATGCTTGACGGTAAACATACGGGTACCGGAGGAGGAAACCATATAACCCTGGGCGGCATAACACCTGCTGATAGTCCATTGTTGCGGCGTCCTGATTTACTTCGCAGCCTGATTACCTATTGGCAGCATCATCCCGGTTTATCATATTTATTTTCATCGCAATTTGTTGGTCCGACGAGTCAGGCCCCCCGTGTCGACGAAGGCAGGCCTGAAATGTTGTATGAATTGGAAATTGCGTTCAGTCAAATCCCCGAAAATGAAGAAGTTCCTTTTTGGTTAGTAGACAGGATATTCAGAAATCTATTAATAGACATAACCGGGAATACACATCGCGCCGAATTTTGCATTGATAAATTATACTCTCCGGATGGCGCAACGGGACGGTTGGGTATCCTGGAACTCAGGGCCTTTGACATGCCACCTAACAAGCAGATGTGTATTGTCCAATTGTTGTTACTGCGCAGCCTGGTAGCCTGGTTTTGGAATAAACCCTATAAGGGAAAATTAGTGCGATGGGGTACTGCATTGTATGATAAATTTATGTTGCCTCATTATGTACAACAAGATCTAAACGAGGTAACCCTCGGCCTACAGCAGGCGGGATATCCTTTTCAGCTAGCCTGGCTTGAACCTTTCTTCGAATTCCGGTTTCCGTTGTATGGAAAGATAACCTTACAGGATATGGAACTACAGCTAAGGATGGGTATAGAACCCTGGCATGTTTTAGGTGAGGAAGTTGCGGGTGGTAGTACGGCCAGGTATGTAGACTCTTCTGTGGAAAGACTGGAAGTTAAGGTGATAAACTTTAACGTCGACCGATACATGGTAACGTGCAACGGCATGCCTGTACCTCTGGTGGAGGCACCCGTAAAAGGAGAATATGTTGCAGGGGTGCGCTATCGGGCATGGAGCCCTCCTTCGGCTTTGCACCCGACTTTGGGCAAGGACGTCCCCCTCGTTTTTGATGTAGTAGATACCTGGAACAACCGCTCCGTGGGGGGGTGTACATACCATGTGGCACATCCGGGAGGAAGAAACTACGATTCTTTCCCTGTTAACGCATTTGAGGCGGAAGGCAGGAGGATCAGCCGTTTCTGGAATGAAGGACACACCCAGGGCCCCATTACACCATCCACTGCATATGTGGGCATACAAAGATATTTGGAAAAGAATCAGATTACAGAGAAATTTGATCCGCCCCCAATCAAAATAAGCCCTGAATATCCTAATACATTAGACTTACGCCGATTGTGAATCATTTCACCTAATGGAAAGCATGAACACAAACACCCCTTTGGAAAAGCTGATGGACGGTTATTTTACGAACCGGTCTCTGGTGGACGAGTGTTTTGGTTTTGATGGAGATACAAAGGCGCATTGGAAGAAATTGCTCGACAACATTGAACAGCTGGACGCGGGCGAACTGAAGGGCCGTCAGCAGGAGTTGCTACAGCTGCTGAAAGAGAATGGCGTCACCTACAATGTTTACGGCGACACAAATGGGCTCAACCGGCCGTGGCTACTGGATACCATGCCCTTGCTCATCTCTCCTGCCGAATGGAGAATAACGGAGCGGGGGATGAAGCAGCGTGCCTACGTCCTGAACAAGGTATTGGAGGATCTTTACGGTGAGCGCCGGCTGTTGAAAGAAGGGATTATACCTCCGGAGTTAATTTATGCACATTCCGGTTTTCTTCGCCCCTGCGATAAAATTAAGCAACCTGGCACTAGCCAACTCGTGCTCTATGCGGCAGACCTTTCACGCGGCCCCGAAGGAAAAGTATGGGTATTAAAAGATCGTACACAGGCACCTTCCGGAATGGGGTATGCGCTTGAAAATAGAAGCGCGTTAAGCAGGGTGCTGCCTGAGTTGTTCAACGGACACAAAACCACCAAGCTTGGGGGGTTCTTCAATAATATGATGCAGGCTTTTCTGGAAATCGCTCCACAGGGTAAAGAACAACCAAGAATTGTACTGCTAACGCCTGGCCCCAGAAATGAAACTTATTTTGAACACGCCTTTCTGGCTTCCTATATGGGGTTTACCCTGGCGCAAGGTGAAGATCTGGTTGCCCGTGATGGATTTGTTTGGATCAAAACCGTGGAAGGACTTGAGAAGGTGGATATCATCTTGCGCAGAGTAGACGACAGCTACTGCGACCCGCTCGAGCTCCGCGAGGATTCACACCTGGGTGTTCCTGGCTTGCTTGAAGTTATCAGAAAAGGAAACGTGTCCATTGCCAATCCGATTGGGAGCAGCATATTGGAAAATACCGGACTGATGGCGTTCATGCATAACATCTTCAAATATTTTCTAAATGAAGATCCCATTTTTAAGATGGTGGCCACCTGGTGGTGCGGACAAAAGAAAGAAATGGATTTTGTTATTCAGCACATTGGCGAATTGGTTATCAAAAAGATTGATCGGACAACAGGCTCCGGGACAGTTATCGGAAGCAGCCTTTCAAAAGCGCAACGGGAAATCCTGATCCAAAAAATAAACGCACAACCTTACTTATATGTTGGCCAGGAAGAAGTCAGCTTTTCCACATCGCCGGTTTTTACCAGGAACAAACTTGAGCCGAGGTTGACCGTGTTGCGCACTTTCCTGGTTGCGACTAAAGGTGGTTATGAGATTATGCCTGGTGGCTTAACCCGCTGCTCCGCCGAAAAAGGGAGCTTTTTGGTCTCCAACCAGGACGGGGGAATCGCTAAAGATACATGGGTTGAAACCGCCGTAAAAACACCTGCCACTGCTTTGCTGCATAATACAGACCTGAAAAGAAAATCTGTGCTGCCAAGCCGTGCGGCAGAAAATCTTTTTTGGGTTGGGCGATATTCCCAACGTGTATTACGCACTTCGCGGTTCATACGAATTGTGCTGCGAAACCTTAGTCAGAGTGGTTATATCAATAACGGTCAGGAATCTGAGGCCCAAAAAGCACTATTGCATACCGTTACCCATATTACCGGCACTTACCCTGGTTTCCTGGAAGATGAGGAAGAAGTTTTCAATGTTGATCAACGCCTTAAAGAAATACATAACCTCATCTGCAATCCATCGCAGGATGGAAGCATCATCTTTGCCGCAAATAGTCTTATCAAAGCCATGTATGCGGTGCGCGATCGTTGGGCGGTAGACAACTGGCGCATTATTGATGATATTGAAGACGTGAACAGGAAACTTGCAGTATTGGAGCCGGAGGGTATTCGCCATGTTTTCACGTTACTAGATCAATTGAACGGCAGCCTTCTTTCCTTCCTGGAAATGAACAGGCAAAGTATGTATCGCGGAGAAGGATGGTTGATGTATAGAATTGGTCAGTTAATTGAGGAACTATCATTGGAGCTTATCCAATACCGCGCACTATTGACATTCCAATATGAAGAGGGAGCAGAGTTCCAGATTCTGGAGGCACTCCTTGTAAGCAATCAGAATCTCTCCAACTACCGTTCAGTCTACCGCACGTATTTTGATATTGCGCCCGCACTTGACCTATTGTTCCTCAACAAACAAAATCCAATATCCATCTTATCACAACTGGAGCAGCTATTGAAATTTATAGATCAGTTACCACAAAAAGAGAAAGGTGATCATGACAGTCAGATATCGAACCTTGTTTTTGAATGCTATAGTATGGTTAGATTAATTAGTATTGATGATCTTATGACTGTTGATCCGGAGTTGGAATTCAGACCGGCACTGGATCGTCTCTGTGAGGAACTCAGCGCGAAAATTTCAAAAATTTCAGTCGCACTAACGGCCAATTACTTCAGTCATTCTACTTATCAGTATCAAGGGACCAAGGATGGTTTTAAGATAGAAGTCTAGACACGATACATGCGCTTCAAAGTCAAACATGTCACGGAATACGCTTACCAGGAACCGGTGGGACTCTGCCACAATCGGCTATGCCTTACTCCGCTTACGGGAGTGCAACAGACATGTCTTTCGTCAGCAATAGAAATTGTTCCGGCGCCAGATGAATTTTGCTATCGAACGGATTTTTTCGGGAACACACTTGCTTTTTTTTCCACCTACAAAGATCATGACAATCTCGAAATTACCTCGACAAGCGAAGTGAATTTGAGTAGCCGGCCAGAGGCTGATGAGGCGCTTGGCTCGCAGGTGCTATGGCGAGCGGTAAATCAATTGTTATCGCGCCAGGGCAAGGACCTCTATGAGATTGTCCAATACGTGCTGCCATCACGCTTCATTCCAAAAAATGACGTGATCAAAGAATTTTCCCAAGATTGTTTTGCGGAAGATGCGACCATGTGGGCCGCTTGCAACGGGCTGATGCAGAAGATACATAAAACTATAGAATTCAAGCCTGGATTTACAACCATCAACACACCTGTTGAACATGTTGTAAAGGCCCGGAAAGGAGTTTGCCAGGACTTTGCCCACTTGATGATTAGCTGCCTTAGAACAATGGGACTGGCAGCGCGTTACGTAAGCGGCTATCTTGAAACGTTACCCCCTCCGGGGAAAAAAAAACTCGTCGGATCGGATGCTTCGCATGCATGGGTTTCGGTTTATTTCCCTTCCGTAGGTTGGGTGGAATTTGATCCCACGAATTGTCTCCTTCCATCATTTAAGCATATTACCATAGGCTATGGTCGTGATTATCATGATGTGGCGCCGATAAAAGGAATTGTCTTTAGCTCAGGTAAACAAGATTTAACAGTAAAGGTTGATGTAACTCGGCTGGATTAGCAATCACAGCAAGTCCACTTTAAGCACCAGGACAATCTCTATTCCAGCCGCTTATGAAAATAGAGATCATAACCTGGTAACAGATCAGGGTGTCCGATTTTTACCAGGTCTTTCAGGATGATATCGGGCCGCAGGTAACCCAACTCCAGATATTCACTACCTCCTTTTGCACCTCTCCTGGCATCAAAGGTATATACCTTCTTTTGTTGGAATGCTGCAAACCGTGTATAGCGATGATCCGCCGTCTCGAGTTCATGCATTGATGAAAAATTACCGACCCCGATCCATAAATCAACATCGTGCGCTTTTTCATACACTGACTCAAAGCTCAGCTCCAGAAACCCGTTGGAGGGATTCTCCTCCCACAGATAGTGGCAGCCTGCATCTTTCAGAATCTTAGATGCATAGTTGTTCCCACCGGGAACAAACCAGGCGTCGCTGTAGACAATACCGCTAAGGACCGTTGGCCTTCTTAATTGTGCAGCATCGACTGATGATTTTATTTGTAAATAACTCTTTTCGATGCTCCGGAAGATGGAGTCCGCCTGGTGTTCTTTGTTAAAAAAGAGCGCCATGAACTTTATCCACTCTGCGCGACCCAGTGGGTGCTTCTCTAAATACTCCGCATTGATCACAACAGGAATGTGTAGCTCTTCAATCTTCTTAAACTGGCCATAGTCGCTGCCCATAGAGTAGCCCATAACCATCCCGGGTTTGAGCATGGCAAGCCTTTCTAAATTCATTCCTTCGTCGCGCCCAAGATCTGTCACTTGGCCTTCGTCAATTCGCCTGCGTATTTTCTCTGAACTGATGTAATCTGTTGATGGAAAGCCAATGAGTTTTTCACTTTCTCCCAGGTAGTCCAGCAGCGGGAGATGTGTGGTGGACGTACACACGATGGAGGTCAACGGAATTGAAATGACCTTCACATCACTGTCATGCTTCGCAATAGGTCCACCTTTTTGGACGAGTAAATATTTATATCCGGTTGTGGCACCCTGAAAAGGATACTTCACCTCTACCAACTTATTCTTCCCCTGGTACTGTACCGTGAATCCTTCAGCATAATGAATGGGTGATTGTTGATTGCTTTCTGCCCTACCAGAGGACGCGGTCTTCTTCTTTTCGCAACTGATGAGAATACAACAAAAAGAAAGGATAATGATCTGTCTCATGCTGCAATTATAGAAGATTTCAATCATCTGGTTATGGTCAGCAGGCCTTTCGTTTTTGCGGTTACAGAATTAGCAGGTATGTTTGTGGTGGATTGGCGGTTCTTTTGTTGTACCAACAGCACTAGATTAATAGGGAATACCGGTGAATTGTTTGAATCCGGAGCTGTCCCCGCAACTGTAATTCACGTTTTATTGCTGACTATCCAATAGCCACTGTCTCGGCCCAATAACGATTGGCGGGATGGGAAGGCGTCAGCAAGGTGAAAAGCCAGGAGACCTGCCGTCAAATCTGATAATAATTTTTTGACTTTCGGGTGAAAGGTCAGGAGTGTTCGGTAGCAATTTGCGCCTTGCAAATCTTGGTTTACACCTGTCGCGATCACACGATATGCACATGCGACTTGGTTTTGCTTTAATGGTAATTGTTGCCAGCTTTGGTGCACAGGCACAGCGCGATTCCATTTTATTAAAACCAGTTACGGTTTATGGTCTTCCTGAGGAGAAATACCTGGCTGGTTCGCACGTCTTTCAATTGGATTCCACCCTGCAGCGGCAGCAAATTTCTGGTCATTTAGGTGAATTTTTATCATTTCAGTTTCCAATTTATTTCAGAAACTATGGCAATGGAATGTTGTCTGGTATAAGCATGCGCGGTACATCTCCTCAGCATGTAGCTGTACGCTGGAATGGTATTAACATTAATAGCTTTTCATTGGGTCAGGCGGACTTTTCCTTGCTGCCGGTGGTAGCGTTTGATGATGTGAAAGTTCATGTAGGGGGAGGAAGCGCACGCTTTGGGAGTGGTGCGTTCGGGGGATCAGTACTTTTGACATCTGCCGATGACCAAGACCATCCGGTTTCGTTTATTCAGGAAGTTGGCAGTTTTGGCAGATACTTCACTTCACTACGAGGCGCTTTTCAAGCCGGCAAACTTTCGTCTTCTTCATCATTTTACCATCTGCAGTCGAAAAACAATTTCCCCATCCCCGGAAGCGATGAACGTCAGACTCATGCTTCATTTGTGCAACAAGGTTTCGTACAACATTTGCAGTATAACCTTTCAGCATCAAGAAAATTGGAACTTAATTATTGGTTACATGATGCTGACCGTGACATTCAACCTACTATCGGAAACGAGAACAATGCCGATACACAAGCTGATCGGAGTCACAGGATAAGTTTTTCATATGCGCAGAATAACAAATATGGCTTGCTGAAAGCAGGGGCTGGGATAGTCGACGACAAGATCATTTACAACAGTATGAAAAGTGAAATTTTCCGATGGATTGGTTCGGCCAGCCATCAATACACTTTCGCTAACCGGTTAAATGTATCACTCAATGCCGAGTGGAATCACATCATAGGTAAAATGGAAGCCTATGGCGCCGAGGAACCCGTGGAAGACCGGGTGGACTTATCTGGATCGCTGCAAAAAAGTTTTCAGAAAGTTTCAGTAGCATTCAATCTCCGTCAACCTTTTGTTTCTCGCCTGAGCGCACCCATATTACCTTATCTTGGGGTCGATGTGGAACTTGTTGAGAATGCGCTGCACCGCCTAACATTTAGTGCTAACGGCTCGAAGAATTTTCGCGCACCGACAATGAACGATCGGTACTGGCTTGATGCGGGCAGAAAGGAGCTGCAACCTGAAACCAGTTATGCTGCTGAGGTTGGTCTTCGCTGGCGTTACCAAACATTTTTGATAACTGCTTCGGGCTTTGGTCAACATATCGATGAATGGATTCAATGGGTTCCGGAACCCAGTGGTATTTATCGCCCGGAGAATGTAAAACAGGTTAGCATCAATGGATTCGAAACGGGAATGGAAGCATTCTTTACTTTCGGAGAATATGCACTTCGGGGAAAAGTTGATTACCAGTTTACACGATCGATAACGAAACAAGCGCATACAGCCGATCAGACGGCAATAGGCAAGCAGTTAACGTATACGCCTGTTCATGCCGCCTCTGCCACGATCGGTTCGACCTTTAGGACATGGTCTTCATCTTTCTTCCTGCAATATACGGGCACGCGTTTTACGGAAGCATCAAACTCACCGGTTTATGCGCTTGATCCATTCGCAATTGTTGATTTCTCTATTGGAAAATCCTGGACACCGAAACAGCACAGTATCGAATTTCAATTGCTTGTCAAAAATGTATTGAACACGAAGTATCAGTTGTATTCAGGACGTGCAATGCCAGGCAGGAATTATAATGTTAAGGTTTTATATCAATTGAATCGTAAACACAAATGAATTTTCTCAACGTCCTTATGTATTCTTGCATGCACAACTTGCATATATGTTCCCGCCATCTTTCATATGTATTTTGTATCAGCATATTGCTATATGGTTGTGCACACGAAGACGCAACACCAAAAGGAAGATATGAAAGTGGCGCCGTAATTGTAAATGAAGGTGGATTTGGTTCATCCAATGGAACCCTTTCGTTTTATCCACTCAACGCTGGCGTTGTCGAACAGAATATTTTTAGAAATGGACAAGGAGATTTTGCCGGGGACGTTGTTCAATCCATAGCCTTTCATGGCGGGAAGGGATACATTGTCATTAACGGGGATAACAAGGTTGAAATTGTAGACAGCAATACATTCGAAAGTATAGGTACAATTACCAATGAAGTGCTTGACAAGCCCCGCTATATCGAAGTGATTAACAACAATGCTTATATCAGTGTATGGGGACCTTATGAGAATGGAGGCTTTTCGTTGGTCGATTCCTATGTTTTAGTGATTGATTTGATGACGAATGAGGTAATAAAAAAAATTGAAACGGATGAAGGAACAGAGCAGCTTTTGCGTGCTGGCAATTATTTATTTGCAAGTAATTACAACTACGGCGCATCAACTACGGTTGCTGTAATCGACCCTGCTGATAACACGTTGGTGGATCAGCTTGAAGTTGGCTCCGGACCAGCGGGATTGGTGATTGATGCCAATGGGAAAGTATGGGTGCTCTGTACCGGTGATTTTGGAAGTTCCAACGGTATGCTTGTCCGCATTAACCCGTCAATGCTAACTGTCGAAGAAAGTATTCCGCTCCACATCAACCCGGATGTCGACCTGGCCATAACGCCTGACGGCAGCAGTCTGGTGTATACAGGGGGAATCAATGTTTATTCAATGCCAATTTCCTCAACGGTAGCGCCGGATTCACCTCTCTTCATTGCATCCGACGTTGTGTCTAATTATGCGCTGGGTGTTGATCCCACAACCGGAGATATTTGGATAGGAGATGCTCTAAACTTTGTTTCAGCGGGAAAAGTATTCGTATACGATGCTATGGGAAACGCAAAAACTTCTTTTGTTGCAGGAATAGGACCAACTCAGTTTATGTTTAAATGAGTAGCAGCGATGAACACACTGGGCAGAACGCCAATGTCGATTATTTCTACATGGAAAACGGACTTGCTGTTTTCACAGCAGCATATCATTTGCAAAGGGGGTATTGTTGTGAAAATGAGTGCAGGCATTGCCCATATCGAATAAACGGAAAGGAAGGTGATCCGTCAAGTGCAGAAAAATAACTGAACCGCAGGAATTCATTCTATAGATGTTATGGATTGAATGTTACGGACAGCGCGGATTTCAGGTTTTATTTCCACGTATCGCAAGGTAATAAGCTTCTAACATTTGCCTGGCAGCGATTTGTGAAGAAATGTCATGGTTCATTACGGATTGTTCCAATGCTTTTTGTTTTGCCCGAAGCGCATCAGATTTTTCAATTTCCCTTTGCAGCAATTGTGAAAATGAATCCCGGAACCAGGATATATGCTGATGCCTTCTGTTTTTTTCAAAGAAACCAGAAGCTGTCGTTTCACGCTGATAGCGCAGAATCATCTTCCATATTGCTTCAATACCTTCCCCGCGGACCGCTGAAGCAGTTAGTACGGGCGGCTTCCATCCTGATTCAGATGCTGACAGCAGATGGAGAGCCTGCTGGTATATAGTCTGTGCTGCCGCCGCAGCTTTTACATTATCGCCATCCGCTTTGGAGATGACAACGGCATCCGCAATTTCCACGATTCCTCTTTTGATTCCTTGCAGTTCGTCTCCTGCACCCGCTAACATGAGCAGCAGGAAAAAATCAACCATGCTTTTGACGGCAACCTCGGATTGTCCTACACCTACCGTTTCGATAATGATCACTTCATAACCTGCCGCTTCACATAAGAGCATGGCTTCACGCGTTTTATGTGCGACGCCGCCCAGGGTACTTGAAGCCGCCGTCGGTCTGATAAACGCCAAAGGGTTTCTAGCGAGCTCCTCCATCCTTGTCTTGTCACCCAGGATACTCCCCTTCGTTAGTGGACTGCTTGGATCGATCGTGAGGACGGCAAGTTTCTTTCCCTGGCCCGTAACATGCTTGCCAAAGGCTTCGATGAAAGTACTCTTGCCAACGCCCGGTGCGCCAGTAATGCCGATGCGAAGTGCTTGGCCTGTCTTATGGATTATTTTTTCAAGCGCAGATTCTGCCAGCCGCGCATCATGTTCCAATTTACTTTCAACAAGTGTTATTGCCTGACCAAGTATAACACGGTCACCTTGTAAAATACCATTTACTAATTGATCAAGCTTTGGTCTTGGTTTGATGGATTGCTTCAAGCGTCGCGTTGGAATGCCAGGTTAAATTTCTAAATTTACTTGATACAACGGTTTATTATCATGAGAAATTTTTGGCTCGATTGTGTTATTGCAACCGTCTTCGTATTTCTTGCCATGTGGGCCATTTTTCGTCTTACACAATCTAATTTGTTTAATGCATTTGATCCGATCGGACAGGCCCTTTCCGATGTTGAGCTGACCGATTATGTGTTTTCAAGGTTGCGTGAAGATCCAACTGTGGACCAGAATATAGTAATCGTAAATATAGGTGAACTCAGCAGAAGGGAGATGGCGGTGGAACTGCAAATCATCAGCAAGTATAAACCTAAAGTAATTGGTATCGATGGTTTTCTGGATTGTGCCACCGGGTTGCGGGATACGGTAAACTGCCCACAGTTGCGCGATATGATGGGTAACCTGATGCTGAGCAATGCTATTCAGGAAGCTGGGAATGTAATTCTGGTTAGTAGTGTTCTTCAAACAGATACGTTGCTGGAGGCATACGAATTTGATTCGCTTAGACGTTCTGATGGAATGTTTCTGGATTATGCCTATCGGGATGGCTATGCAAACCTGGATACTGACGCAGCATTTCAGGACGACGTAAAAACCTGCAGGTCATTCAATCCACGACTTAAAGTGAATGCTGAAATGCACTACGCATTTTCGGTCGCAATGGCCATGGCTTATGATTCGGTGAAGACGCAAAAATTTCTTGATAGAAATAATTTTTCTGAAGTCATCAACTATCGCGGAAATGTTTACGACATTTTTGGATCGACAAATTATCCGCAAATGTTCTATACCCTGGATGTGGACGATGTGATGACGGAGAATTTTCTGCCGGAGGTTATTAAAGATAGGGTCGTGATTTTTGGATTCTTGGGTAAGCAGCTGGGAGACCCATCCTGGGGTGATAAATTCTACACGCCGCTCAATAAAAGGCTTGCGGGTAAGGCAAACCCCGATATGTTTGGTGCTGTAGTCCATGCCAATATAGTTTCGATGATCCTAAATCAGGATTTTGTGGAAGAGATGGCAGAATGGCAGGAGGCAACAATGGCGTTTTTCATCTGTCTGCTCAACGTGGCATTATTTTCGCTGATTAATACGAACTTACCATTGTGGTATGATGGTATCACAAAGCTATTGCAGCTGATTCAGTTAATTGTATATGCAGCGCTCATGGTACTAATTTTTGATTGGTATGCTTTCAAATTCAATATTACACTTACTTTGGCAGCAGTAGCCCTTGTGGGAGACATATTTGAAATCTATATGAGCGTCATTAAGAATCTATATTTTAAAATTAAAGCGCGGTTACCGATTACCCGTGAGAAGGATGATGTATTAATCCCCGAATCGCAGAAAAAACCTTAATTTTGACTTTTCTCAACATCGAAATCATGAAAACGACAAAGATTACTCTTCTTATGGTACTGGAACTCGTCGCTTCCGTAGCCTTTGCACAGGACTACACGTTTAAAGTGTTGGCCAACAAGGGAAGCAATGAACTAAAAGCAGGTACGGAGTGGTCGCCCTTGAAAACAGGAGCAAGCCTGAAATCAGGCGACGAGTTGAAGCTTAGCGCGAACGCCTACATTGGTCTGGTCCACATAACGGGGAAACCGTTGGAGCTCAAAGAAGCTGGCGTTTACAAAGTGGAATCTCTGGCTGCGCAACTTGGAAGCGGGTCTGGGGTGTTAAACAAATACACGGATTTTATTTTAAGCAGTAGCTCCGCTGAAGCAAAGAAAAATCGATTGAGCGCAACAGGGGCTGTGAATCGGGGTGACAGCTATGCCATTAAATTGATGTTGCCGGAAAATCAATACGCTGGTATCTATAACAATATGGCTACAGTGAGCTGGAGAGGTACCGAAATAGCCGGACCCTATAGCGTTTCATTGAGAAACATGTTTGATGATGAGCTTTCCCAATTTGATACGCCGGAGACTAGTTTTCAGATTGACCTTACCGATCCAAAATTTGCGAAGGAAAATGCGATCTTAATTGAAGTAAAATCGAAGTCAGATCCAAAACAAGTCTCCAAACAGCACCTTATCAAAAGACTTTCACCTGCTGAACAGGCCGGAATAAAGAAATCGCTTTCTGAAATTAGCAGTGATGTAGGAGAACAAACTGCTTTAGGCGAACTTTATCTCGCCCGATTCTATGAAGACAATAATCTCTTGATTGACGCAATTTCAGCATACGAGGAGGCTATTAAGCTCGCGCCCGACGTGCCTTTTTTCAGGGAGAACTACGATGAGTTTTTGCTCCGCCATAACATAAAATAATAGCTATCGCCAACATAGGGAATTCTGAAAGCCGTTTCGACGGCTTTCACTGTTTTGCGGGATATGCTATTCCCACAGATTGTTATATTTTTGGTTTGGGATTGTCAGTAGGTCCCAATAATCCCATGGATTGTGGGATATATAGGGGGCAGGCTTGTTAAACTAATTTACGGTATTATGAAAATCAGGATAGCAATATTAGGTTTTATGCTCGTCGTTTTCGGGCAGGTTCGTGCACAGGATTATACATTTAAAGTGCTCGTTAATAAGGGCATGAATGAGATAAAAACCACGAAAGGCTGGCAACAAGTAAAAGTTGGCTCCAGCCTAAAACAGGCTGACGAATTAAAAGTCGTTGAAAATGCCTACCTGGGATTGGTGCATGTTAGTGGCAAAGCCCTTGAGGTGAAACAATCCGGCAGATATAAGGTGACGGAGCTCGCCGCCATGGTAAGTGGGGGAACAAATGTTTTAAACAAGTACACCGATTTCATTCTCAGCGCCAATACCGGTCCTCAGAACCGACTTACAGCCACCGGGGCAGTTAACCGTGGTGCAAACAATATTGAAGTATACCTCCCTCGTCCGGATTTGTCCGTTGTTTACAACAATAATGTAACCATCGCCTGGGAAGAAGACAAAACATTGAGGCCCTGCGCAGTAATCTTCAAAAGCATGTTTGGCGATGAGTTGAAGGTCATGGAGACGAATGAAAATTCGGTTGAAATAGATCTGAACGATCGGAGTTTTGAACACGAGGATAACATCATTGTCACCGTTATTTCGAAAGGGAACAATGCTAAAGTTTCCGAAGATTATACTTTGAAGAAATTATCCAGAGGTGACAAAGAAAGGATTAAGACTTTGTACAGTGAAATTGCGGGGCAGACCGCTGAAAAGACTGCACTGAATAAACTCGTCATTGCCGGTTTTTATGAAAAAAACAACTTGCTGGTTGATGCCAATACCGCTTTTCTGGAGGCTATTAGGTTGGCTCCTGATGTGCCAGCCTACAACGAGGTATACAATGATTTTTTGTTGCGCAATGGGATGAAGGTGCTTCCAAAAAAGTAAAGTATTAGGGAAAGCTATCGGTTAGCCACAGCTTTCCTTGTTCATACCCAGTTTGCGCAAAAGGTATATTATCCTAATTTTGTGGTTCTCACAGCAAAATAATATACTTCCATGAGTGTACTGGTAAATAAAGATTCCCGTGTAATCGTACAAGGGTTCACAGGGTCAGAAGGTTCTTTTCACGCAGGCCAGATGATCGAATATGGAACCAATGTAGTCGGGGGAGTAACGCCATCCAAGGGCGGTACCGAGCACTTAGGGAGGCCTGTTTTCAATACGGTTATGGAGGCTGTTGAAAAAACGGGCGCAGATGTATCGATTATTTTTGTGCCGCCTGCATTTGCAGCCGATGCTATTATGGAAGCCGCAGATGCAGGAATCAAAGTTATCATAACCATTACGGAAGGAATTCCTGTCAAAGACATGATGATCGCAAAGGATTACTTGCGGCATAAGGGCGTTACGCTCGTTGGTCCGAATTGCCCAGGAGTCATTACACCCGGTGAGGCCAAAGTGGGTATTATGCCGGGGTTTGTTTTCAAGAAAGGTAGAATAGGGATTGTTTCTAAGTCGGGGACGCTTACATACGAAGCCGCTGATCAGATCGTAAAAGCGGGCTTGGGCATTTCAACTGCTATAGGAATTGGAGGGGATCCAATAATCGGTACACCAACCAAAGATGCTGTAGAACTGCTAATGAGTGATCCCGAGACTGATGCCATCGTGATGATTGGTGAGATTGGTGGCAACTATGAACCACTGGCCGCGAAGTGGATCAAGGAAAATGGAAATAAAAAGCCTGTCGTCGGATTCATAGCAGGACAAACAGCTCCTCCAGGGAGAAGAATGGGCCACGCCGGAGCGATTATCGGGGGTGCCGACGATACAGCCGCAGCTAAAATGAAAGTGATGAAAGCATGTGGAATTCATGTGGTTGAATCTCCTGCAGAAATAGGAGAAACAATGGTAAGGGTGCTTGCAGGAAAAAATTAGGAATAAAAAAAGACCAGCTTAAAAGCTGGCCCTAAATTCATTTTCAAGGTATTCATTAAGGTTTTTCAACCCCCTCAACATGCTCAAACTTTCGGGCGTGTCCTCCGTATTATCATTCTTGTACAATACTTCTACGAATAAGTCGCGAAGCATATAGATGTAAATCTTTCGGCCATTTTTTACGCGAGCACCCAAAGCAACACCCTTTTTCTTGAGGTAAATTACCTGTTTCTCCATTGAGAGTCGCTTAAAGAAGAACTGGAGTATCATAAACATTTGTTTTATTTAGCAATACCCATTGCTATTTTCAAGCCATTCTAGAATACCTTTAAATTTGTTTGTTTTGGCCAAGTGCTGGCACCGAAATTCCATATTTGGGAATGAAACTCCCATCTTTGCCTTCTAATCACAGAAATAGGGAGTTTTTTCGTCTAGATCCTCCCCAAACCAAACAAGACCATATTCTTTGTATACGCCTATTCCGATAGCCTTCCATTTTACTTTCTCCCAACTTCCGCTGTTAATCAGCAGCGGGTTATGGCCGGCGCTAATCTTCCAGCCGTCAAGTCCCTCCTTTGCGTTTGCGCCCAGAGAACTGTAATAAGCGATCTCAAAACCATTTCCTGCGTACCCGGCTATCTCTTTGGGTTTGGTCCACATGCAATTTGCTTGCTTATGATCGTTGGTGTAGCAGCAGGGAGTCCAGTTTCCTTTCGTCGACCAGCTGTGCGGGCTGCATCTGTTTTTGGGGTCAAAGGAATAGTTTTCTGATAGATCGCGGGCGTGCGTTTGTGCCACCAGCGTGAGGCTTTGGGAAAGTGGAATAGTCCCTAATTTCTTGGATTTCCGATATTCCATGATCAGGTCGTATAATATTTTTTCCTCCGCCGAGAGACAGATTTTATCTGTAGGCTGGGGTCGCGGATAGAATCCGACGAGAATAATGAATAATATGAGTAACGAAAACGCTTTCATTGACATTAATTTATCCAATTAATGACGGTGAAATAAATATATCTTCATTTCTGACCTTATTTTTATAATTTTCCGCGCTCAAAAATAGGGCAACCAAACATTTAACATCAAAAGACAGAAAACATGAGCGATCAGAAAATTGGCATTAGTAACGGTAAACTGAATGTGCCTGATAATCCAACAATTCCATTTATCGAGGGTGATGGTACTGGCATAGACATCTGGCCGGTATCCCGACTTGTTTTTGATAAGGCTGTTGAAAAAGCCTACAAGGGCAAGCGCAAGATTAATTGGAAAGAAGTACTGGCCGGAGAAAAGGCGTTTAATAAAACCGGAAACTGGATGCCAGAGGAAACGCTCAATATCTTTAAGGAATATCTGGTAGGTATTAAAGGGCCGCTGACAACGCCTGTTGGAGGCGGTATCCGCTCCCTAAATGTCGCGCTCCGTCAGGAGTTAGACCTGTTTGCCTGTGTACGTCCGGTGCGTTGGTTCAAAGGTGTACCTTCTCCTGTGAAAGAGCCGCAAAAGACGGATATGGTTATTTTTCGTGAGAATACTGAAGATATTTACGCCGGTATTGAATTTCAGGAAGGCAGCGAAGACAACAAAAAGTTCATGCAATTGCTGAAGGATAATTTTCTACAACGCTACAAAAAGATCCGATTCCCAGATACGTCGGGCATAGGTATTAAGCCTGTTTCAAAAGAGGGAACGGAACGTCTTGTTCGATCAGCCATAGCATATGCTATTGAACACAAAAAGCCCAGCCTCACTTTAGTGCACAAGGGCAATATTATGAAATTTACGGAAGGTGGGTTTCGTGACTGGGGCTATGCATTAGCGAAGGATGAATTTGGGGCTGTCGACCTTGACGGCGGTCCATGGCAGGTAATAAATACCGGCGGCCACCAACTTATCATCAAAGATTCTATCGCTGATGCTTTTCTGCAACAGATTTTGTTAAGACCTGATGAATATTCTGTAGTGGCAACGTTGAATCTCAACGGTGATTACGTTTCTGATGCGCTTGCCGCTATTGTAGGTGGTATTGGGATAGCCCCAGGCGGAAACATAAACTACATGACCGGTCATGCCATCTTTGAGGCCACACATGGAACGGCACCAAAATATGCGGGTCAGGACAAAGTAAATCCCGGTTCTGTAATTCTTTCAGGTGTGATGATGCTTGAGTATTTGGGCTGGTTAGAAGCGGCCGATTTAATTTACAAGGGCCTTGAAGCAGCGATTGCCAAAAAGCGCGTTACCTATGATTTCCACCGGCAGATGGATGGGGCAACGCTTTTGAAATGCTCTGAATTTGGCCAGGAGATTATTAATAATATGTGACCGCCGCTCTTGAATGAATAAAGAAAGCGGGCATTGAAATCAGTGCCCGCTTTTTTGTTTTTGCTGCCAGCGGTTAAAACTCCAACATTCGAATAGCCGAGAGCGCCGATTCCTCTCCTTTGTTTCCATATTTGCCGCCAGCTCGATCCAAGGCTTGCTGTTTGCTAAGCGTGGTCAGCACACCAAATATTACGGGCTTGCGGGTTTTTATTCCTGCTTTCGTAATACCGTATGCAGCAGCCTGGCAGATATAATTAAAGTGGGGGGTTTCTCCTTGAATGACACAACCTAAGCAGATAACGGCATGGATATCTTTTCTTTCGGCCATCCACAAAGCCCCTAATGAGAGTTCAAAAGTACCTGGCACATTCTTGCGTACGATATTTTCTTCCTTGACGCCATTGCGAATAAGACTTGCCACCGCGCCTTCATACAGGGCCTCGGTCACTTCTTCATTCCATTCAGAGACGACAATCGCGAAATTCTTTTTCGCCAAATTAGTTTTTGATTTTATTTCCCCTGATCTAAGTGGTCCGGCCATAGTGTTCCTTTATGCAGTGCAAACTGTTTTATCACAAAAAAGGGATAGATGAAATCTACCCCTTCGAAAGATAACGTAAAATAATTATGAATTGCTTTTCAGTCTGGCTTTGAATTTTCTGGCATTCTGGTATTCACTGGATTCCCAGTATTGGGTAATGATCTTGTCGTAGGCTTCCTCGGCTTTGTCATTTTGATTTAGTTTTTCATACGCCAGTGCCTCTTTCATCAAATAAGCAGGGGAGAAGTATCTGTTCGGCTTGTAGCTCGCAGCCTTGCCGTATAGCCTGGCAGCATCTTCATAGTTGTTTTCCTCCATATACGTATCGCCAAGCAGACTGTATGCTCTGGCTTGAACCAGCAAATCATCTGAACTGAAGTCTTCCAAATAAAGCCTGGCTAATGCATACTTGCCTTGCTTTAAAAAGCAAACTCCGGCATAATAATTACTAAGGTTCCCCGCATCGGTTATTCCATAGTCCTCTATTATGGCAAGGAATCCCAGGTTATTGCCATCTCCATTTAACGCCTTATCAAGACTATCGGCCTCAAAATAAAATACAGCCTGAAACATTTCTTTCTGGGCAAGTACATTCTGAGATTCTTTATAGTAATTAAAACCAAAGTATCCTCCAATAATTAAGAGAATTGCAGACACAATACCAATTACAGTTCTTGGGTTGCTCTCTATCCATGTCTCTGCTCCAGCCAACTTCTCTTTAAGGGCTTCCGGGTTCTCGAGAAGTTCGTGTTTGTGTTCTTCCTTTTTTGCCATTGTTTCTTTATAATATTTCCACCTTACCTATGGAATCAAATTCATAAATACAGTCATCACAATTAGTCCCGCAGCAGCAGACGGGGCGCAAAACTACAAATTAGATGATTCTAATCAAAAGGGTGAATTAGTCCATGATGAAGGGATAATCCGTCTGAACATAAACGTCAGTTAATGCTTCAGATGGATCAGGGAACTTCGATTCTTCCGCAAACTTCACACTTTCCTGTACCAGATCCAGAATCTTTTGATCCATTCCTGCCAACTCCTTTTCAGTGGCAAACCCCTTCTCCAATACAGTTTTTCTTACTACTTCCACAGGGTCGCGCTGTTTATACTGCTCAACCTCATCTTTTGACCTGTATTTCTGAGGGTCGGACATGGAATGGCCCTTGTACCGATAGGTTCTAAATTCTAGGAGCGTTGGACCCTCACCTGCGCGGGCCCGTTCGGCGGCGCGTGCTACAGATTTGTGAACTTCTTCCGGTTTCATGGCATCGACTGGCTCAGATGGCATATCGTATGCATCGGCCAAAGTATAAAGGTTAGTAACATTGGATGAGCGCTGGACGGAAGTACCCATGGCGTAACCATTGTTCTCAATGACAAAAATGACCGGCAACTTCCATAGCATCGCCAGATTAAGCGTTTCATGGAAGGCACCCTGCCGGACAGCCCCGTCGCCCATGTAGCAAATGCAAAGGTTACCGGTCTTATTATATTTTTCCGCAAAGGCCATTCCGGCCCCAAGGGGAATCTGCGCGCCAACGATCCCATGCCCGCCTACAAATCCAACAGTTTTATCAAAAACATGCATGGAGCCTCCTTTGCCTTTCGTGGTGCCTGTCTCCTTTCCATAAAGCTCCGCCATAATGGCCTTTGGATCAGTTCCCAGCGCAAGCGGATGACCATGATCCCGGTAAGCGGTTATCCATTTGTCGCCTTTTCGCAACGCGGTCACAGCCCCGGAAGCACATGCTTCTTGTCCAATATACAAGTGACAGAACCCTTTGATTTTCTGCATGCCGTAAAGTTGCCCTGCCTTTTCCTCGAACTTGCGCATCAATTGCATGCTCTCGTACCAATACATGTAGGTCTCTTTCGAGAATTCAGTACTATCGCCCTTCTTATTAACACGAGAGGATTCGTTCTTCGCTTTGGTTGTCGTAGGCATATCCCTATTTTTGATCCGAGTTGCGAAATTAATCCCCAAACGAACATTCGCCAAACTTTCCTTGTAATTCCTCATGCGACTTGAAAGCCTTCAACTGCTGAATTTTAAGAACTATAAGGAGGTCAACCTCAAATTTTCTCCCCGGATTAATGTTTTGGTAGGCAAAAACGGCAGTGGCAAAACGAATCTACTAGATGCCATCTTCTTTCTATCATCAACAAAAAGTGCCTTTTCAGCATCAGATCACAACTGTATTCTCCATGATCAAAGTCATTTTATGGTAAAAGGAACGTTTCAGGTAGGTTCCAGTATGCATGAAATAGCCAGTTCAGTTCAAGTTGGGGCAAAAAAGATCTTTCGTGTTGGAAGATCAGAATACCAGAAACTGAGCGATCACATTGGTAAGTTTCCTGTAATCCTCATAGCACCTGATGATATTGAGCTGGTCAAGGAAGGTAGCGAAGCCCGCCGGAAGTTCTTCGACAGCATGATCTCACAACTGGACCGCGAGTACCTGGAAGATTTGATGCATTACAATCATGCCCTGAAGCAACGCAACAGCCTGTTAAAGATGGCGCATGACAGGGGGTCCATAGATTGGATTGCAGTTGAATCCTATGATCACCTGCTTGACAAGTATGGAAGTTCAATTTTCGAGAAAAGGAAAGGCTTCGTCCGGGAGTTTCTTCCTGTTTTCCGCAAGTTCTACCAATTTATAGTCGAGGAAAACGAACGAACCGATCTGGCGTATGTTTCCGAATTAATCGGAAAAAATTTTCTGGAAGGACTATTCCAGTCACGCCAAAGAGACCTTGCACTTCAACGGACCAGTTTCGGTATTCATCGGGATGATTACCTTTTTACAATGGAAGAAGGGGACATCAAAAGACTTGGCTCGCAGGGACAGCAAAAATCATTTGTTATGTCGCTGAAGTTGGCTCAGTTTGAAATACTCAAAAAACACAATGGGGTCAAACCAATTCTGCTTTTGGATGATATTTTTGATAAATTAGATGATGAGCGTATCGCCCGGTTGCTGGAACTGATAAAAACAGACCTTGGCCAGTTGTTTATTACCGATGCCAGACCAGATAGAACAAGGGGATTGCTCCATCAGATCCATGCTGAGGCCTGTTTCTTTATAGTAGAAAACGGAAAAGTAAAAGCCCATGAGCAGTCATAAGAAAGGTGAATTTCAATCTGTTGGACAGGCTATTCGCGATATGCTCAACTCCTACAGGCTGACCAACAAGTATGATGAAGCCAACCTAATTGACTCCTGGGAGCGGTTAGTGGGCAAACCAATCGCAAAACGGACTAAGAAAATCTATATTAAAAATAGTGTACTGTTCGTAGAATTTGATTCCCCGACGATGCGGCACGATTTTTCACTTCACCGGGCTGAAGTCCTTGAGATGTTCAAAAAGGAATTTGGCGACGGCATAATCAACGAAATAGTAGCCATGTAGGCCAGTTCTCCCGGAACCAAAATGTCTGCTGGTTTCAATTCAATTTGCGTTATCGTCTTATTATATGCGAAAATCTGAGTATAAGTTTTGAAAAAGTGGAAAAGCGTATAATTTTGCACTCTCTTTTTTAAAAAAGCCTCCTGATGCATCGGGAGGCTTTTCATTCGTTCTTAAAAAAGATTACAGGCTGGGGGAATACCAAAGCGGCCAACTGGGACAGACTGTAAATCTGTTGTCTTATGACTTCATAGGTTCGAATCCTATTTCCCCCACCATGTTGTCAAGTGTACAACATGTCGTATTCTTGCGGGAGTTAGGGCCGGAATAGTGGAGGGGTAATGCAGTTTTGGTCTTCGCCACGGCGGATCCAAACTACAGGGCGCAGGCTTCTTGAGGGAAAATATAATGCGGGAGTAGCTCAGTTGGTAGAGCGATAGCCTTCCAAGCTATAGGTCGCGGGTTCGAGCCTCGTCTCCCGCTCTGTTGAGCCGGTAATCGTTAACGGTTAGCCTGTTTGGAAACAGGGTAATCAACGAAAAATGATTGACGGTCGGGTTGGCTGTTGTAGCTCAGTGGTAGAGCACTTCCTTGGTAAGGAAGAGGTCGTGAGTTCAATCCTCATCAACAGCTCTAAGTAATTGGATATTGGATTTTAACTATAAGATTATACTTTAAACTTTAACTGGGATTTTCAAATATGGCAAAAGAAACATTTGATCGTTCGAAACCACACGTAAACGTTGGTACTATCGGTCACGTTGACCACGGCAAAACAACCCTTACGGCAGCAATCACAAAAGTTCTTGCGGCTAAAGGACTCGCTTCCATGCGTGATTTTTCATCTATCGATAACGCGCCTGAAGAAAAGGAGCGAGGTATTACCATCAACACCTCTCACGTAGAATATGCTACAGAGAACAGACATTATGCGCACGTTGATTGTCCTGGTCACGCCGACTATGTGAAGAACATGGTTACTGGAGCTGCCCAAATGGATGGCGCCATTCTGGTAGTAGCCGCAACGGACGGTCCTATGCCTCAGACACGCGAACATATCTTGTTGGCACGCCAGGTGGGTGTTCCTGCGCTTGTCGTATTCATGAATAAAGTTGACCTGGTTGATGACCTGGAGTTATTGGATCTGGTTGAGATGGAGGTTCGTGAACTGATGTCGGCTTACAGTTTCCCCGGCGATACCATGCCTGTTATAAGAGGTTCCGCCTTAGGTGCGCTGAATGGTGAGCCAAAGTGGGTAGAGAAAGTTGAAGAGCTGATGAAGGCTGTTGATGAGCATATTCCATTGCCTGTTCGTTTGATCGACAAAGATTTCTTGATGCCTGTGGAAGATGTGTTCTCGATTACCGGTCGTGGTACTGTTGCAACGGGAAGAATTGAAAGGGGTGTC
>Ga0224500_10000433_pt1 | contig 29137 bp, 30 predicted proteins | sample SF_Oct11_sed_USG_FD_168126 | JGI IMG/M metagenome (GOLD analysis project Ga0224500, IMG submission 168126) | Sediment microbial communities from San Francisco Bay, California, United States - SF_Oct11_sed_USGS_4_1 | ecosystem: Environmental > Aquatic > Marine > Sediment | place: USA: California... | reverse complement strand
ACCACCGGCTCCGCCGCCGATCTCCGGCATACCGATACCGGGCACGCTACCGGCTGGTGATCCGCCACCGCCTTGCGAGCCGCCGCCGGACGAACCGCCGCCCGACATGCCGCCCGAGGATCCGCCACCGGACGAACCGCCGCCTGCGGAACCGCCACCGGACGAACCACCGCCTGAGGAACCGCCTCCGGACGAACCACCACCCGAGGAACCGCCTCCGGACGAACCACCACCCGAGGAACCGCCTCCGGACGAACCGCCACCGCCCGGAATACTCATGCCGCCACCGGACGCGCCGCCGCCCGGCGGAGGAATCGCGGTTGAACCCGCGCCCGCGCAGGCCGTCACGAAAACAGCGGAAACGGCAATTGCGACAAGCTTCTTAGCGATCACGATCGATTTCATAACCCGGGTTGTCTCATTCATCGGCGGCAGCCTCTTAAATATCTAGTCATTGGAGCGCATACAGACTGTGGAGTTCCGCAATGCAGGCAACAACGGCGCCTGGCAACGATAATACTCCCCTCGCGTGCACTGATCACATTTTGTCTCACATAAGTCGAAAACGCGGATCCCGACCTGAATCAGTTATATCTATTTGATAATACTAGTTTTTTCCGACAATTGGCTTGCGGAACAAGATGATCGAAAGATCGTCCGGCTTACTCGGCTGCCCGCCGTCAGCTTCTTTCATACGCTCACCAACCAGCTGTACAAGCTCGCGCATCGCGTCACTTAAGGGGCCTTTGCGAACACATTCGATGATTTCATCGACATGCACGTTATCCATTAGCCCGTCACTGGCTACCAGCACGGTGTCCCTTGCATCGAGTTCGACCGAAGTACCAATGTCGATGCGCATATCCGTTGTGCCCAGGAGATTCGACACCAGGTGCCGTTCTTCATGGTGCAGGGCCTCGCGCTGATCGAGGAAGCCTGCCTCTACTGCAAACCCGGTCGGGGAATGCGCAGTCGTCTGCAACTTGACCAGTCCCCGCTGGCCAATGACGATCGCCTCGGAATCGCCGATCTGGTACGAACGCGCCTGCCGGCCCTCGATTGTCACGACCGTCAGTGTTGTAGCCGACCCATTGGCCAGGCCCAGCACGGCGCTGTTGGCCTCTTCAATACCGTTCAATACGGCCGTGCGCAGCAACATGGTCTTATCCATTGCTACCTGTAAAGCCTCTGCCAGGGTATGCACAGCGGTGAGTGATGCGCGCTTGCCGGCCGGTAATCCGCCAGCGCCATCGGCCACGGCGAGGACTACCGCGCCGGGGCCGTACGGAAGTATCGCAACCGTGTCCTGATTTTCCGTTTCCTTGTAAGGATCGCGACACGTGTAAGCGACCACCTGGCCACCGGCGACATCTGTTTCCGCGGTGTCCGGGCCGGTTGCGCCGTCCAGCAACAACATGTCAATTGGCTGCTCAGTCACGGTTTACAGGCTCCCGGCACCATGCACAGAAATTCCAGTACTCCTTCGCGATCCCCCAGTGACACGAGGTGCAGGAGTGAGCACTACCCTTCAGTTTCCAGCTACGCCTGACTTTCGTTCGGCACCAGGGACAATAACGCATGAATGGCATCAGGGGACCACGACACCGCTTACTGGCGCAACGTGCGGTGTAGCGTTTGTCCGGATAGGAGCGAGACGTCTCCTCTTCGAATCCCGAACCGTAGCACCAGGCGCAGTAATTCCAGTCGGACTTGACGCCCCGATCACAGCGCGGGCAAGTGGCCGGCATTGGGGTTTCGGAACCCTTGGCGGGATTGCCGATGCCACACCAGGGACAGCAATGCATGCTTTCCGCAACCGGGCCCTCGCATTTGCGGCACGCATGTCGCGTATCCAGTTCCTTTTTGAAGTGTGTCTGAAATTCCTTCCACTGTATGCGGCGCCACAAGGTACCGCGATGCGAAATAGCGGGTCGTTTCTTGGCACGCTTTAGCTTTCTTGCATGACTGCGCGCCTTGTTGAAGGCCGCCTGCATTTGTACAGCATCCCGATAACGCTTTTTCGGATCCAGTTGAATCGCGTTTCGCAGCACTTCAATCAGTTCCGGGTTAACCCGCTTCGACAGCCGGTCCATGCCAGCAAGCGGCCAATCAAACGGCCACTCGGGCAGCTTTCCCGACAACAACTGGTAAATAACCAGCCCCAGTGAGAAAACATCGGACTGGAACTTGGGCCGGCCCATGGCCTGCTCGGGAGCAATGTAGTCGACCGTTCCGGAACCGGACGCCTTTAGTGTTCGCAGGTTAAATTTCGCGAAACCGAAATCACCCAGTTTCAGCTGATTCTCCGGAAACAGGATGAAATTTTCAGGCTTGATGTCGCAGTGAATAATCTTGTTTTCATGTGCATGCGCCATGGCCGCGAGTGCCTGGCCTGCAAGGTCCAGCGCCCTTTCCGAGGACATGCGGCGCTCAATTCGGTCGGCGAGCGATTCCTCGCCGAGCTCCATCGCGATCACGAATCGCTTGTCGATATAGCTCGCATTGAGGACCGCAAGAATATTCGGGTGCCTGAGCTTGGTTGCGACCTGAACCTCATGAAGAAATTCTTCATGTCCCATGTGGTGCCCGGACTTCGGGACTTTCAGTGCAACCTTGAGCTTCTGAATTGTGTCCTGGGCACGATAAACGTCGGCAAGCGGACCGTGCGCGAGGCGCCCGAGTATCCGGTACTTGCCCAATTTCTGGCGAGCTCTTAACAAGGATTGTTACTCATCATTACGTATTCTACTGACGGCAGACGACCAGCCGGCAATCAATTGTTCGCGACGGCCGGACGGCATTGTTGGTTCGAACCTGGCATCAAGGCGCCAATATTCTGAGATCTTCTCTGGGCTGGTCAACAAGCCTGCACCAAATGCTGCGAGGTACGCCGCCCCGAGAACCGTCGACTCGACGTTTCGTGGTCGTTCCACGGGTATGTTAACGATGTCGGCAAGGAACTGCAGGAACCAGTTGTTGGCCACCATACCACCATCAACACGGATGACAGCCGGAGAAATCCCGTCGTCGGCCATGGCATTGACCAGGTCGAGCGTCTGGTAGGCCACCGATTGCAGCGTGGCGGTGACGATTTGCTCGCGCCCGCTGCCGCGCGTCATTCCGAGTATTGCCCCACGCGCGTCCGGATCCCAATAAGGCGCTCCCAGTCCCGCAAATGCCGGCACGACGACGACATCGTCGACGACACCGGTCCGCCTGGCGATGGCCTCGGTCTCGGCCGCTGACTCAATTATCCTCAGCTCGTCTCGCAGCCACTGAATGGCCGATCCTGCTACGAATACGCTACCCTCAAGTCCATAGGTGGGCGCACCGTTCAGTCGCATTGCGACAGTGGTCAATAGTTTGTTACCTGACGCGAGCGCCTTCTGGCCGGTATTGGCGATCACGAAACAGCCCGTGCCATAGGTACTCTTTGTCATGCCATTACCGAAACCTGCCTGGCCGATCAGCGCGGCCTGCTGGTCGCCGGCAATACCCTTCACCGGAACCGCGCCGCCAAGACAGGCATCTGTCGCAACACCAAAGTCGGCGGCGCAATCCTTAACCTCCGGCAGCAACTCACGCGGAATCCTGAAAATTTCCAGGAGTTCATCATCCCATTGCTGAGTGTGAATATTAAACAGCAGGGTTCGCGATGCATTCGTCGCGTCCGTCGCATGTTGCTTGCCCTCTGTCAGCCGCCACAACAGGAAACTGTCGACCGTTCCGAACGCCAGCCTGCCCGCTTCCGCGCGCTTGCGTACGCCATCGACATTGTCGAGGATCCAGGCGATTTTGGTCGCGGAAAAATACGGATCCAGTCGCAGGCCGGTCTTGGCACTGACAGCGGATTCGAGTCCCTGATTCCTGAGCGACCGGCAATGGTCAGCGGTGCGCCGGTCCTGCCAGACGATGGCGTTGTATACGCAAGCGCCCGTTTCGCGATCCCACACCAGCGTCGTCTCACGCTGGTTGGTGATGCCGATCGCCGTGATATCAGCGGCCGCTGCACTCGCAGACAACATCGCTTTTCCTGTAACGGCACGAACCGACCCCCAGATCGCCTCCGGGTCGTGCTCCACCCAGCCCGGCTGCGGGTAGATCTGCGCAAACTCCTCCTGCGCGCTCGCAACTACCGAGATTTCGTGATCGTAAATCACGGTACGGCTGCTGCTCGTGCCCTGGTCAATGGCCAGCAGATACTTGCCCATCAGCTTTGCACCGCGCTGTAGATTGGATTTGCAACGCGCATCTGCCTGCCCGCCTCAGCCGGCCATGCGCTCTCGGTCTGCCGGCTGGCGAATGCGGCGATTTGATCCCGAATCTTGTCCGGCCAGGGCGACACTTTGCGCACGCTGAGATCAACGTGGAGATTCAACCACTCCGCCGTTGCCGCGAGAAAGTGTTTTTCCGCATGGTACATGCGCATGAACTGATGAATGCGCTTGTCATCGTAGGCAAGCAACTGAGAGGTAATGACATAGGGCTCGTCAACCGCGAGTTCCTTTTGCCAGGTGATGTGCGATTCGACGGCGAACGTTGAGCTATTTGTTACGTTGATATGATCGACAGTGATACCGAGCTTTTCCCACAAAGAATCGACGGCCTGGTCAAACGCAAGCACATAATAAGCGACGTTCATGTGGTTATTGATGTCGATCCATTCGGGCAGCACCCTGCCGCGAACAACTTCGATACCGGACAGTTCCGAATCTGGCAAACGAGACCCCTTAAGTCGTTAGTTCCGTACGGTTGCGAAAGTGCTCTAGTGCTTCCGGGTTTGCAAGTGCCTCGGTGTTTTTCACCGCCTCACCGTGTACTACCGAACGGACAGCGAGCTCAACAATCTTGCCACTCTTGGTTCTCGGGATCTCGGCTACGGCCAGTATCTTTGCCGGCACATGACGGGGCGTCGTATTCTCGCGTACGGTCTTGCGGATGCGAGCTTCCAGTGCTTCGTCGAGCTCGATCCCTTCTTTCAACACCACGAACAAAACGACACGGACGTCGTCCTCCCACGACTGTCCTATCGCAATGCTTTCGAGGACCTCATCGAGCTTTTCGACCTGCCGGTAGATTTCCGCCGTGCCGATGCGGACACCGCCTGGATTGAGTACGGCATCCGAGCGCCCGTAGATGACCATGCCGCCATTTTCCGTCAGTTCGGCGAAGTCGCCATGCGCCCAGACGCCCGGGAATCGCTCAAAATACGCCGCCCGGTAACGAGCACCGTCCGGATCGTTCCAGAAAGCGACGGGCGTCGACGGGAACGGCCGGGTGCAGACGAGTTCCCCGTGCTCACCAGTCACGGACCTGCCGTCTTCATCGAAAATCTCGATGGCCATGCCGAGACCTTTGCACTGCAGTTCGCCACGGCGCACAGAAAGCAGCGGATTTCCGAGCGCGAAACAACTCAAAATATCGGTACCGCCAGAGATGGATGACAGCTGCAGATCATCGCCAATGGCCGCGTAGACAAAATCAAAGCTTTCGGGCGCCAATGGGGATCCGGTCGACAGTACGGTCCGCAACTCAGGCAGCGAGAAATCACGCGTCGGCCGGACGTCGGTATTTTGCAGTGCAGAAATGTATTTCGCGCTCGTGCCGAATATGGAAATCCGCTCTCTTTCTGCGATTTCCCAAAGAATGCGACCCTCGTTGTAAAATGGCGCACCGTCGAACAGGATCAGCGTTGCTCCACTCCCGAGACCGCACACCAGCCAGTTCCACATCATCCAGCCACAGGTAGTGAAATAAAACAGCCTGTCGCCATCGACCACGCCCGTATGCAGGACGTGCTCTTTGCTCTGCTGCAACAGAGTTCCTCCATGTCCGTGCACGATACATTTCGGCACACCGGTCGTGCCCGACGAGTACATGATGTAGAGGGGGTGATTGAATTCGACAGGCGTGATAGCAAGACTCTCATCATCGCCAAGAAAATCCTGCCAGGATTTTTGCCTCTTGATGTCGACCGTGGCCGGGACCTCATCGACGAACGGGATGATGACTGTCTGCAGCAGCGAAGGAATAGCCGCGGCAACATTGGCAACCGTCGACCGCGTAGCACAGATCTTGCCGTTGTAGCGGTAGGCATTCGTTGCAAACAAAAGCCTGGGTTCTATCTGCCCGAACCGATCAACCACACCGTTAACGCCGAAATCGGGCGAACAGGAAGACCAGATCGCACCGATACTCGCTGTTGCCAGCATCGCGATGACGGCTTCCGGGCAGTTCGGCAGAAAACCCGCAACCCGATCGCCTTTTTCGATGCCGATATTTTTCAGGGCCGACGCAACCCGGGCCACAGCAGTACGCAGCTCGTCACGGCTGATTTCCTTGCGCGCCCCGTCTTCGCCGCAAAAAACCAGCGCCGCCTGGTCGCCAGTATGACGCAACAGCTGCGTCGCAAAATTCAGTCGTGCACCACTGAACCAGCCAGCGTCCATAATGTTGTCCGGTCGCGGCAACACCGAGTCTGCAGCACGGTCGAACGTGATGTCGCAGACGCGACAGCATTCCGTCCAGAACGCCGGCGCCTCGTCAATCGACCACCGATGCAAGTCGGCATAATTACCGAAGCCCTGTTCCCGCATGAACCGATACATCGCCGATTCCCGGATTCGAGTGGCGCTGGGTTCCCAGATTATTGGATTACGGTTCATGGTCTGCGGTCTATTGAAATGCAGAGATCAGTATCCATAAAACCAACCTTGTGTCCACGCCCAAGCGAGGGTGATACTGACAACCATGAGTAGCACAGCAATCTCGGCGGTCGCCGCCATCATCGTAGTCGCGTCGCTGCTTTACTGGTTTTACGGTAACGCTGGCAGGCCGATACCTGCCGTTCTTCGGCGTGGCCAGCCGCTTCCGGATTTCCGAGCTGTAGATGAGAACGGCGACCCTGTCCGCTCCACCGAACTGCATGGCACGGCGGCCGTCATTCTGTTTGTCCGGGGTAGCTGGTGCCCGTTTTGCAGTTCACAGGTCGAGAATCTGACTGTCCATTACAAGGACATTATCGACCTCGGTGCGAGGCTGATACTCGTCACGCCAAAACCCCTGCAGACGACACGGCGTGTTGCCGAGTTCTTCGAAGTGGAATTCGATTTCTGGCTGGACGAGGATTTATCGGTCGTGCGCCAGCTCGGGTTATTGCTTGAGTCCGGGGTTCCGCACAAATACCGGACGGAGTACGGGGAAGATACGGTCCGGCCAACGGCTATTGTGGTCGATCGCAACGGCATCATTTGTTACACGGAAATATCGAAATTCATCGCAGACCGCCCGAGTTCGAAAACCCTGCTACACGAGCTGCAGAAGGCACTCGGCAAACCTTAAAGCCCGCGCCTAGTGCTTTACGCCTACGGCGGCACACAGGAACTCCATGAAAGGCGTCGCCTGCTTGAACGAGGTTTCGACGCTGCGCTGGAATTTGGGCGACAGGCAATCGTCGACTGTCATATCGCGCACCGCGATAAAACTCGTGCGTCGGATATCGTCAATGCAGGGGTGTTCCTTATCGAAGCCTCGTGGCGGTCGCTGCAACGATTCTCCGCCCAGGCTGAAATGCTTCCTGAACGCCGCAGAGCCGATGGCACGCTGCCATTCGCCGGGTCGGACCGCGATGCGTTCACGAATCTGCCGCAATGGCTCGGAATCCGGACGCCACATGCCAACGCCGACAAATACCTCGTCCGGCGCGATATGCACGTAGTAGCCCGGTGAATGCACGTCTTTGGCACGCTCGTGGCGAAACTGTATGCCGATGTTGGTTTTGTACGGCAGCTTGTTTTTTGAGAATCGTGTATCGCGATATATGCGCATCAAGGATCCGCCGATACGCGTCGGGACAGCCGTGAAGTGAGGTGCGATTTCAGCGAGCGGGTCCTGCATGGTCTGGATGAAATGCAGTGCTACGTCGAGAACGTCATTCTCATAGCGGGACTTGTTGGCGTTAAACCACTCGCGATTATTGTTTGCGTCCAGTTCTCTCAGGAAACCGATCGTCTTTTTTTCGAATGCGGTGTATCGCTTACCCGCCATCAGCAGGTCCCGGTGTCGGCATCCGGGTGCGGGAACATGTCCGACTCATCTTCACCCGGCCTCGGCGCAAGGCAGGCGAAATCTTTTTCCACCAGTATCGATAGCCTGTTCCCATCATCGAGCGTTTGCTCGCCATCGATGGATACTTCCTCCGTCATCGCCCACGCGGCAACGACCTTCTCCGGCAGGCACACACGAATCTCGTTATCGGAGTAAAAAGCGGCAGGCTGGACGCAGGCGGGACTGCTTTCCAGGACGTAACCCAGGTAGCGACCACCGGGGAACCCGGTCTGCGACCGAACGACGCCCTTTTCGTGCATCGCGTCAACTTCACCGCGCGTCAGCCGCAGTCGAATCGAATTATCCAGGATACGAATTTTCACAACTAGTCAGCGTCACTTTCGGCCAAAACAAAGTCTTCCGAGTCGGCGCTGGCCGCGTCGGTCGGAGTTACTCGGCGATTACGTTTTCCGCCTGTGGTCCCTTCTGACCCTGAGTCACTTCCATCGTGACCTTCTGCCCTTCTTTCAGAGTCTTGAAGCCCTCCATCTGGATTGCCGTGTGATGCACAAACACGTCCTGTCCGCCTTCACGCGCGATGAAGCCGAATCCCTTATCGTCGTTGAACCACTTGACGGTTCCCGTAACTCTTTCGCCTGCCATAACTACCTCTAGATATTGCCACCGTTCAATTACGGCTTAATCACTGCGCCGTCATGGTCGCAGCAGCGGAAATGTTACCCGCTGGCGGGCCAAATTCCTACCTGCTGGCAACGAATTCGTGCCTGCTACGCAGGCTGGCGACCGCGTCGAATGAAACTCGGGCCCAGCTTTTGAACCGAATCGCAGCCCATTAAGGCCATGGTTCTTTCAACTTCAGCACGTAACAGAGTCAACCCTCGTTCAACGCCAGCCTGCCCGCCGGCAGCCAGGGGATACAAATAGCCGCGCCCGATGCTGCATGCGTTTGCGCCCAATGCCAGCGCTTTGACGACGTGCGTCCCGCGACGGACACCGCCGTCGCAAATGATTTCCAGCCGGTCGTGCAACGCATCGGCGACGTCGGCAATGCAGTCCACGGGTGCGGGAGCCGCCTCCAGCTGGCGTCCACCGTGATTCGACAGCATGACACCGGTAGCGCCGGAATTGGCCGAGTTACGACAGTCTGCGACTGTCTGCACGCCCTTGATGACCAGCGGCCCCTGCCATTCGGACGCCAACCACTCGACGTCCTTCCAGGTCAATGAGCGATCGAGTTGGTCGTTGAAATACTGCAGCAAACTCATGTCACCTTGTTGGGACGGACGATCGCTGGTCGCGAGGTTGACCATCTCCATGTCTTTCCTGACGAGCGCCCGATAAATCCACCCGGCATGCCGCACCCAGCTGGGAACGCTTCTGAGGCGCAGCCTGCCCGAGGTGAATCCGTATACCGCGTCCCGCTCGCGGTTGCCCGGCACGGGCGTATCGACGGTCAGGCAAAGGGCTTTGTAGCCCGCAGACCTGCAGCGGCTCACGAACTCCGAGGTGAGTCCGCGATCTTTCAATATATAGACCTGGAACATCTTCGGGCCACTACCGGCCGCTGCAGCAGCTTCGATCGTTGTCGTCGCCAGTGTCGACAAGCTGTAGAACATTCCGAATTTCTCTGCCGCGCGAACGACGGCCGGTTCGCCGCTGGCGTGAAATAGTTTCGATGCTCCGGTCGGTGAAATCATGACCGGCCAGTCGACGGGCTCGCCGAACAGCTTGGTCTTCAGATTGATTTTGCTGACGTCGGACAGCTGAGCAGGCAGCAACTCGTAATCGTTAAAGGCCGAGGTATTGCGGCCCAGGGTCCATTCGTCATCGGCACCGCCGTCGAGGTAGTTGAAGACGGGGGATGGCAGGTTGCGGCGCGCCATGCGACGAAAATCCATGATGTTGTTGCAGTCTGCTATTTTCATGCTTCGAGGTTATCACTCATTGACGTATGTAGCTTTGGGCCTGTAGCGTTTGCGCCTAGTTTCCCACGGACAAGCAAGTGACGAACAGTCCTGAGTTTTCCTATGCGCTACCCGTAGTCAGCAACAGCATGCGTCGCACGACGACGGCGTGGCTGATACTGGCGCTGATCGCCCTCGTTGGCGCCGGCCTGTTTTCGCTGCTGCTGGTGCTTTCGCGGACGCCGGTTATCCAGGAGATCGTGCCTTTCCTGGACTTCTTTCGCGTTGCCCTGGTTGTGCACGTCACCTTGTCAGTGCTCATCTGGTTGCTCGCCATGTCGGCGGCGACCTGGAGCCTTAGCACCCGAGGCGACAAGCCAGTGTGGGATCGTCTGTCGTTCTGGCTTGCGGCGCTCGGCACAGCTGTCATTATCGTCAGCCCTTTCGTCGGCGCCGGCGACCCGCTCATGAACAATTACGTGCCGGTGCTGCAACATCCCCTGTTTTATGGCGGCCTGGTTCTGTTTACGCTGGGGATACTCAGTCATCTGCTGCGTGCCTTTCTGTTTCGGCAGCGCATCAGCGAAGTGCTGAGCGGTACCACTGCCCTGCAGACGGGTATCACGCTGTCTGCGATGTTGACCGGACTCTCCATCGTCGCCGTCCTCGCATCCTGGCGGGATTTACCCAATCAAATGGATGGCAGCATCTATTTCGAGTTTCTGTTTTGGGGTGGCGGACATGTCGTCCAGTTCAGTTACACGCTGCTGATGATGATCGCCTGGGTCGTCCTGGCGACCGCCAGCGGTTGCCGCTTCGAGCTGACGCCGCGATTGACGCTCGTCTTCCTGGTCTTTCTTGCCCTGCCCGTAATCACGGTACCGTTTCTTTATCTTGCACACGATGTGACGACCACCGGCCATCGCCTCGCCTTTACCGAACTCATGAAGTACGGCGGCTTGTCCTGCCTGCCGCTCGGTCTCGCTGTCGCAGCTAGTCTCTGGCGCGCCGGAAAGCCGTCGGGCGAGCATCGATACCTGCGTGCCGCGCTGGTCAGTTCACTGCTGCTGTTTGCCGTTGGCGGGATTCTCGGCTTCATGATTGCGGGCCTCGATATCGTGATTCCTGCCCACTACCACGGTGCAACAGTCGGCGTGACTATTGCCTTCATGGGCCTCACCTATTACCTCTTGCCGCGTTTGGGCTTCGGCGCACTGCCCGAACGCCTGGCGACATGGCAACCGTACTTGTACGGTGGCGGACAGCTCCTGCACATCATCGGGCTCGCCTGGAGCGGCGGTTATGGCGTGCAGAGAAAGACGGCAGGCGTCGCACAGGGGCTTGATGGCCTCGGGCAAACCGCGGGTATGGGCCTCATGGGCCTTGGCGGCCTCATTTCTGTAATCGGCGGCCTGATGTTTCTGATTGTCGCCTACAAATCCATGCGCAGGAGATCCGGGCAATGATGGAAATTCTGATTTTTACCTTGAATGCGATCGTTATCTATTTGCTCGCGGACTGGATCATTCGCGAGATCGAAAAAAGACGCGGCGAAGTTTTGAAGCAGCGCCAGGTGATCTTCTTCGTTGTCTTTCTCGCGATGGCTTTGATCTCATTCGAAGTGCTCCAGGCGCTGCTGGCGCCCTGACGCTTGGTGTAGCTGGCAGGTTCATGCGGTCGCAATCTGAGCCAGCGTCGTCAAAGACAGATAGCCGACGGTAAACACGAGCCAGAATACAACGTAAATCTTGTGGAAAAGTCTGTTGGGCCAAATTGCAGCGACGACGTCAAGAACGATATGCGTGACTACGAACGCCAGGTACGCCTCCGGGAGACTGCGCAAACCACCGCCCGATTTGGACAGGGTTTCGGGCATATCGATGCACCAGGCCACAGCGAGGACTGCGAAGAACCAGGGGCGGGTCTCGTAGAAATGCGTTTCGAAATCAAAGTCGTCGGCAATATCCCAGGGGAAAATCAGCGACGCCGACAAGAACAGCGCGATCGCGTAGAGGATGAGCATCAGGAACTGAAAGTAGGACCAGTCGGCCAGGTCGCTCCACCAGAACATACCCCACCAGATAGTCACGATGTATATCAGGATATTGATCGCCCACAGGATCTGAACCCAGTAGAGCCTGACGGTCTTGCGGTGATGAATGGTTTTACTCAGCCCGGCCAGGATGTGAGTCACGCCGAGACCCATGATGACCGACAGGATCACGCCCAGATATTCGAATACACCCATTTAACAGCCCTCGTCATTCAATCTTCGTCGCTTCAATTTCCAACAGGCAGTCCGAGAGCTTCGCGCAAACGCGTAAGGCTTTCTGCCGGCCAGTATTTCTTGTTGTTGTAATACTCTTCGAATACCAGTTGCCCCTCTGGAATGACCACCCATGGCTGTTTTGAAGCAGTGAAGATATGCATGTCTGGCGACAGCCGATGCGCTTCGTCGAGTGTTCCGACACGGACGAAATCCACCTTGTCCCCGAGACCGCCATAGTTGCTCCACACCGCAATGTGGCACTGCGGACAGCGAAAGATATCCTGGCCTTTGCCGCTGTTGGATGGCGTCGCAACCTTTTCAAGCTGTCCTTGCAGCAAAGTCACTCGATCCGCTTCGATCAAGGCGTTGAGCGCAAACGATGTCCCGGTTTCCCGCTGACACCAGTGACAATGACAGCAGTGCACGATCATCGGTTTCGATTCCATCCGGTACCGGACTGCACCGCAAGTGCAGCCACCGTCGAAAGTTTCGCCCTGTTCCGTCATATGTTGCTATCTCCGGGAATGAATCGGCACTTAATGCTTCAACTGTCCGTGCAAGCGCGCATCGAAGCTCGAGAAGTGCGCTGCAAACCAGGACGATAGTCTCTCCTCAAGGCGTTTGCCACCTGTCGCAGGATCATCAAAAAAACCATCCATCAGGTCCCGGATCTGGTCCAGCAGTTTCTCGTGATCGTCTTTGTGGGCCTGGTACTCCCCGTACCGGCTGCGTCGCATCATGCGCTCCTCGAGTGCGAAGTGCGCCGAGATCGTACTCAGTATTTCGCCGAGGCAATTTTCGATCTGCTGCGTATCGGAATTTTTCTCCAGCTTTTCGTATGTCGTGTTGATGAGATCGATCATGTCGCGATGCTCATCATCCATCGATTCAATACCGACGGAGTATTCAGGTTTCCACTGCAGCAGGCTCATATCACTATCACCGAATCAGGAATTCGCTGGTTTGTCCATCGAATTGCACCAGCAGGTTGCGGCGCGGTGCGAGGTCCATCGTCAAAGACTTCTCATAATCGAAATCCGCCCCGCCACTGTCATTCATACCTACAAAAAGCTTGTGTGTGCCAGACGGAACTTCAATCCGCCGGTAGATGCTGGCTTTACCGTCCGCCCAGATACCGCTCGGCAGAAGCGTTGCCTCGTACAAAATCTCAGTACCGGAGCGAAGCTCAACCCTTACCGGGTGACGCTCGCGTGGACAGTCATTCATCGTTCGCATGTTGGGCGGCAACTCGTTCAACTCCTCCTGGGTAAGTTGCCGGCATTCACTCACGCGTTTGCCGGCATGCGAGAAAACGAGCGAAATAATCGCGCGGTCGTCGTCCAGGTTCGTGTACGGGGGCCAGACGGACAGCAGCCCGACAAACGCGGCGAAAGCCGTGTACATCGCTATTTCGGCAACGCGCTTCACGGCTTCAACGACTCTACAAAGGCGTCGAACTTCTGCACAGCATTGGCGTTGTCCGCCCAGGGTGCCTGCCAGCCGAGCGCCACGCGCGAAACGTCAACACGACCACGAAGCATCGGGTCTCTTTGCCTCGCAATGCGCTGCTCCGTCCATTCTGCACCAAAGCGGTAAGAGCAATCGCCATCCTGGCAACCCAGCAGCATGACCCCATCGGCATGCCCCCTGCTCAGCGCAAAATCGATATACGACGGCGGCAACTGCCCCATGCAGTTGACCTGCACAACGCGATGCCCGGCCTTCTCGATTGCCTTGAGCTGTGCGTCGTCACGGCAGCCGAAAACGATGACGTGTGGCGATGATTTCTCGGCACCTGCCGCAATGATGTCATCGCGCAGCTTCGCTGCGCTGCGATCCGGGAGGTCGATACCCGGTAGTAACGCACCCTGCGACCGAAATGGCGTCGCGGTAGGACAAGCGCCAACGCAGATACCGCAACTGACGCAGAGATCGGGATCCACGCTCGCCTGGTGCGAGTAATTTGTGCCATCAGTCCGGGCCACCATTTCCACGGCGCCAAAAGGACAATCGTCAACGCAACGCTCGCAGCCGTTGCAGTAGTCCAGGGTAACCAGCGCAGGGGGCTCTTTTTTCTGGCGCGGCGCCCACGGCATTATGACGATGATCGAACTGACGCCAACGAGCAGCACCCAGACCCAGCCGGGTGACCAGATCCGGATCAGGGGATAGACGTGCAGGTAAAACCAGTCCAGCCTGAGCACTTCCGGCGCCATCGCGAGATTCGCCTGCTCGTGACTGGCTGCCGGATACACGGCGGACAAAATGAGCATCGCCAACAAGGTTCCCGCCATCATGCGGCGCGGTGGATTGATGCGCGGTCCGGTCAGACGAAAGATGTGCATCCAGATGCCGAACACGATGAATATCGGCAGGCCGATCAGATGCAGAAACGCCATCAATGTGAAGAAACGATCGGACAGCAATTCGTCACTCAGGAAATTGCCAGCCATCGAATCGGTGAATATCGGAATGCGATCGATCAGTTCGGCCGAATTGATCGCGACGTACTGGGCCAGCTCGTCCCATACCAGCCAATAGCCGGTTATACCCAGTATGAATACGATCCAGACCAGCGGCACGCCCGTCACCCAGGAATACCAGCGAGGGCCGCGATAACGATTGAAAACGAATTCCTTCACCATGTGCAGGAAAATCGTGACGATCGCCGCATCGGAAGCATAGCGGTGCAGGCTGCGCATGATGCCACCCAGGTACCATTGCTCGCGGGTCAGGTACTCGACGGACTCAAATGCGCCCGAAACGCTGGTGCGGAAAAAAAGCAGCAACCAGATGCCGCTGACCAGCACTATCCAGAGGAAGAACACCGTTAGCGCGCCGATGTGATTCAGCGGGTTCTCGGCGCTCGCAAATGCGCGCGCCATCGGGACTCGCAGAGCGCCGAACAGAGTGCGCCCCAGCCGATGCACTTTGGCAATCATCCTTGTTTGCGTGCCCGGCGTGATTTCAGAATCTCGTTGAAGAGATAGAAAAACACGGCGAGCACCATCGTTGCTCCCACCGCAATCTGGACAAACAACGAATTGTCGAAACGATAGCGTCCCGTAGTCGGGTCATAAACGGTACAGAACAGTTTCACACGATCGATTAATCCAGCAAACAGGTGACCTGCACCGGACGTTCGATTGAAGACAATTTCCTTCAGGGGCTCGACCAGCCACGGCAATTCGAAGGTTACTCCGTATACCTGGCTGTAAACCGCCCCGTTCCGGTCGATGACGGAAGACTGATTGAGGTGATCAAAACCGCGTGGCGTCGGGAAAAAAATGAAGCCGAGATCATTGCTGATCTTAAGTATGGATTCGCTGTCGGCGCTCAGGAATCGCCAGTTTTCGTCCTTCACTCCCTGCCGCCTGGCGAAGGCGGCCATCGCCTGCGGCGTGTCATTGGCCACGTCGAAGCCAATCGTCACTACATTGAAACTGTCAGCGCCAAGCGCCTCCCGCGCCACATCCACAGCTTTGGCGAGATGTTTCGTCGTCGCCGGGCATACGTGATGGCAAGAGGTAAAAATCAGGCTAATCACGAGCGGCTTGCCAGCGTAGTCTCTGCGCAAGTTCACAGGCTGCCCGAACTCGTCCGTGAACGCATAGTCGCCAAGAGACCTGCCGATAGCCTGCTGCGACAACTGCAGGGCCGCCTCCGGGTCGTATCGATCAGGCGTATCTGCATCTGCCAATGCCACCCCCACCATGAGCAATACGAGTAAAAGAGCTTTTTTCATAATGCAACTTTAGCTGATAAAAGAAGGGCGGGCCTCTAGCCCGCCCTCACCAAGAGGCGTGGATCAGCCGCAGGGGCGTTAAGACAATGGCCAGACCGATGCCAGGTATTTCCAGTTTACGGCGTAGTACAGGACAAACACCACCAGGAAGAATATCGCAAGCAGGAAGGTGCCCGGGGCAGCAAAACCCCATTTACCTGCTGCCGCATGTCCGCCGTCGGGAATCACGATGGGTTCAGCGCGCATGACACGACTCGTGGCAATCCCGTAACTCGACTCCGACTCGACAGATTTACCGAAGAATACCGAGACCACTGTCACGAGGATATACATCGCACCGCCGACAATCGCGACCATGCCCGCCAGCCCCATGATGCCCATCATCGTATACGCGCTGGCAGGATACTCGAAGCTCAGCGTTGCATTCGTGAATGCCATATCCCAGTGCCGACGTTCGACACCGAGCGTGCCGGCACCCATCATGGCAAGCGCGAACACTGACATGCCGATACCGAAAAAGTACGGCTGCAATCGTGCAATCGCCGGAAACGCGACCTGCTTGCGGAACAATGTCGGGATGAGGAAGTAGGTCAAGGACATGAATGCCAGCGTTGTTCCAATCACGACGGTTGCGTGGAAGTGGCCTGGTACGTAGATCGTGTTGTGAATGATGATATTGATCTGCTCGGTACCCATGACGACACCCGAGATACCGCCGAGGAAGCCGAAGCCGACCAGGGAGATAAACATGCCTGAGAACACCGGGTTGCCCCAGGGCGCTTTGCGCAGCCACTGGAACAGGCCATTGGTATAGCCTTTCGCACGTTGCGCAACTTCAATCGAACCCGGCACGGTCAGTCCGTGAACCATGCTGGCGAGTACGGCGAGGTACATCGCGTAGCTGGTATTGAAAATCTTCCATTCCGCACTGAGTCCCGGATCGACGAGCAAGTGGTGCGCACTCGCTAATTGCAGGAAGGCTATGTAGAGGAAGAACGCAGTGCGACTGACTTTTTCGGACAGGGGACGAGCACCGAAAACAATAGCCGCGATGGCATACCAGACCGCTACGTGTGCAGCGACGTTAATCTGTTGCGACGAGTGGCCGAGCGCCCACCAGACGATACGGTACATTGCAGCATCGATGTTGTTGATGTACCCGAGTGACCAAAGCCATGTGGGAACCAGCACGATCGCACCTGACGCTATCGTAAATACAGCAATGATGCAGGCTGTCAATGCACCAAAAGTTACGAGCGGGATCGAACCCTCATAGGTCTTTTCATCTTTGGCGATGACCAGCGTTGCCAGGAAAATGAAACAACCGATCAATGCTCCGACGGCGAACAGGATCAGGCCAAGATAAAAATTCGGATTCGCCGGCATCGGCACATAGGACGTCATCATCACGGACGCGGTGCCAGTCGCCACCGCGGCGTTGTTCACGATGATGCCCGCGAGCATCAGCAAAAACGCGAACCACGCTATCTTAGGCGTCGCGAGTCGTACCTTTAACAAGGTCGACGAACAAAAATACAGGATCGCGATTTCGAATGAAATAATCCAGAAAATCAGCATGTTAACGCCATGCGTTGTGAGCAGCTGATAGAAGCGGTCGGCTGGCAGCAAATGCACAGCGGGCCAGCGAGTCAGCGTGACCAGCAAAGCGGCAATACCGCCGATGAGAAGTATGACGACGGCGACGACCGCGTGTGCCTTCATCAACAGCTCGGCAGGCTTGTGGAATTGCAGTCCCGACTCGGGGCAGGTTCTGAAAAGTTCCTTACTCATTATCCGCCCTCCGTCACATAAATCTTGCCGAGCATGTTGTGATGCCCGATACCGCAAAACTCGTTACAGATAATGGTTTGCTCGCCGCTCGTATCAGGAGTAACGGTTAACACCATTTCGTATCCGGGAAGAATCTGTGTGTTGATATTGACGGGCTGCAGGGAAAAGCCATGCTGCCAGTCCATCGAGGAAATATGCAGCCTGTACGATTGCCCTTTCTCCAGCTCGAGCAATGGCCACCATTGCCACAAACGCCCGACCAGGTAGACATCGCTGCCGGGCGGCGGCCTTACAACGGGTAATTGCGCGGCTGTTTCGGTTCTGACCGTGTATTGATCGACCATCGCTTGCGCCTTGGCCATGTAGGCCTGCGGCGTGGTTTTATAAGCTTCGCTCGAAAGATTCTGTTTTCCGTAGACATGCCAGAACGGCATCATGAAAAACATGATCAACGACCAGACCAGCGCGATGCCGATCCAGGTTCCCTCGACCTTGTCCAGCGGCTGTTTCCACCAGACTATTTCGGCAGGCGGTTGTATTGCGCTCATGTCGGCTCCTAAGGGGCGATTGGAATGTTAACGATTTCGACAATGCCCCAAATGATGTAGAAGACCGCCGGGAAGACGACGCCTACAAACAGGAGAATGAACGGGTTATCGAGTATTCGTTGCATTGTTGGTATACGTTCAGCCGGCTGAACGCTTGCGTTTTTGTCACTCATGAACCCTGACCTCTGATCGACAGATACAAAAATACAGGGCCTACGATATGCCTCCTGACGGCGCTGCAGAACTACGGAAAATACCTAGTCGCTGGCGGACTTCCGGGCCTGCGGTGTGCCCAATTTCGGGTAAACTTTGAAGCCATGAATGCGCTCACATTGATACTGACGCTCCTGTGCCTGTTGCTAAGCGCCTGTAGCAAGAATCCAGCCGACAGCCCCAATGCTCACGACACCCGGTTCGAACTCCTCGAAGGGGGCGCGGATACTTGCGTTCTCGACACCCGAACGCAGCTGATCTGGCAACAGAAGACCACCGAAGCCGGGCTCAACAACGCTGACAACACCTACTCCTGGTTTGATCCGGACGAGGCCGTCGGCGAACTTGACTATCGCGGTGTGGAAGACGGCGGTGTTTGCACGGCCAGCCAGTGCGACACCTGGCACTACGTGCAGGCCGTCAATCGCGACGGCTACTGCGGCCATCAGGATTGGCGCATGCCGTCGAAAGATGAATTGTTCTCAATCAGCGATCTTCGTCGCGCAGCGACGCCGCCGACCATCAATACCGAATTCTTCCCGAACACCCGCGCTGCCGAATACTGGTCAGGAAATGACTATAGTTTTCAATATGATACGGCCTGGGCCTGGAATTTCGAATACGGCCACGATCGCGTGGACTGGAAGAAGGAAGCCAAGTTAGTGCGCCTGGTGCGCGGTACCGCGGGCCCACTGGAAGCCGTCAAAGAATAGTGCCGTGAAAAACCTCGCCGTGACGTCCCTGCTACTCGTTGTGCTGCTGGTCAGCGTCAGCGCCTATCTTCGCCTCGATCACTCCGGCATTGGCTGCCAGGACTGGCCGGCGTGCTATGGCATGATCGGCAACGCGGCGGAATCTGTGCCCACGGTCGGTGACGCCTACGAGCGACTGGCCGAGGACGCCCTCAAGCCCTTGTCCTGGGCGACGCCCCTGCACCGCCTGGTTGCGAGCGTCCTCGGTCTCGTCATACTCGCCATGGCGCTCGTGTCACTGCGGCAAAAACGCGACCGGGTGTTGTCCCTTTCGTTGCTCGCCCTGACCGTTTTCCTGGCCTGGCTCGGCATCTATTCAGGCGGCCTGCACAGTCCGGCGGTCGTGATGGGTAATCTCGCCGGCGGATTTGCGATGCTGGGGCTACTGGGCTGGATGAGTTTTCGAGGTGAGCCCGGCGTGACTCGACGCAACAACCCGGTGCGTTCCTGGCTCATCGCCGCAATTGTCCTGCTGTCGCTGCAAATCGGCCTCGGTGGATTGACCAGTGCCAATTTCGCGGCATCGGCGTGCCAGACGCTGCCGGATTGTCACGGCAGCTATCTGCCGGGTAGCCAGGTCGCTGTCGCCTTTGACTTGAGTCGTTCGCACGAAATCGGAGCCGGCGGACTTGCCCTCGGCGGCAGCGAGCGAGCGGACATTCATAAACTGCATCGTATCGGCGCAGTGCTTGCTTCCGTCGTTATCCTGATCGCCGCGATTATGGCATTGCGGACCGGGCTTGTTATTAGCGCGGCGGTGGCAATCATTATCGTCATCCTCGAATTCGCCGTTGGCATCACCGCGGTTCTTGCGGATATACCGATCAGTCTTGCAGTTGCGCACAACTGGCTCGCCGCCATGTTGTTGCTGGGACTGCTAAGATTACTGGCTTTAAACAGGCGGCAGGAGGCACTGGCCGAATGAACGACAACAATACCAATGCCGCTCAGAATCGCAGCGTCGCGATCTGGCTCCTTACCTGCTGTGGCCTCGTGTTTTCAATGGTCGTGCTGGGCGGGTTTACGCGCCTGACCGGGTCCGGGCTGTCGATGGTGGACTGGCAGCCTATTATGGGATGGCTGCCGCCCTTATCCGACGCCGAATGGCAACGCGTATTCGAGATGTACCAGCAGTCGCCCGAGTATTTGAAAGTCAATTCGCACATGGATGTCGAAGCGTTCAAAGGCATTTTTTGGCTGGAGTTTCTGCATCGACTGCTGGGCAGGACCATCGGCATCGTGTTCCTCATCCCCTTCCTCTATTTTCTTGTCAAGGGCCATATCAAGGCTCGCGAATGGCCGCGCTATCTGCTGATGTTCGTATTGGGCGGCCTGCAAGGCGTGCTCGGCTGGTACATGGTGAAAAGCGGCCTCATCGACAATCCGCACGTCAGCCAATACCGGCTGACCGCCCATTTGTTCGCCGCGTTCCTGATTTATGCCTACATGTTCTGGGTCGCGATGTCCCTGCTGTTCCCTCCGGCCGGTAACGACAAGCATCCCTGGTACGGAAAAACACTCGCCCTGACGGTGCTGACCTCAATCACGATTATCTCCGGCGGATTTGTCGCCGGACTCAAGGCCGGCAAGATCTACAATACCTTCCCGATGATGGGGGATGCCTGGCTACCGCCGGGCGGCATGGCTCTGGAGCCCTGGTGGCGCAACTTCTTTGACAATATAACGGTCGTACAATTCGACCATCGCGTGCTTGCTGTGACGACGCTGCTTATAATCGTCGCCTACTGGTTCAAGGCACGACAGGTCGAACTGCCTGCGCGCAGCCGCCCGGCGGTTAATGCGTTGCTGCACACGGCGGTTCTCCAGGTCGCGCTCGGCATAACGACACTACTGTTAGCGGTGCCAGTCGTGCTGGGTGTTTTGCACCAGGCTGTCGCGATGCTGCTGTTTACCGTTACTCTTTACATTCTGCACAGTTTGAGGCGAGTCTGATGAAAGTGTGTTTCGATACCGACCTGATTGTCCGTTATGGCGGACGCGGACCTCGATACACGTCCTACCCTACCGCGCTGCAGTTCAGCGACGCGCTCACGGCTGATGACTATCGCGAGCACGCGATCGCCAGCAACGCTACCGACGTGCCCCTGTCTTTGTATGTGCACATTCCGTTTTGTCATTCGCTTTGCTACTACTGCGGCTGCAACAAGATCGTGACGCGAAACCAGGATCGCGTCGAACGCTACCTGGAGATGCTGTACCGGGAAATCGACATGCAATCCGAGTTGTTCGACCGGAGTCGAAAGATCGAGCAGTTGCACTTCGGTGGTGGAACGCCGACGTATCTCGACAGGACGCAACTCGACGACCTGATGGCGAAACTGCGCGCTGCCTTTACATTTGACGAGAGTGACGATCGCGAATTTTCGATCGAGGTCGATCCACGAACGGTCGACGAAAGCAGCATCCGGCATTTGGCCGAGCTTGGCTTCAACCGCCTGAGCCTGGGCATCCAGGACTTTGATCCGCGCGTGCAGCAAGCCGTTAACCGCACGCAAACGACGGACGACGTTCTCCATCTCGTGCTGGCCGCACGCGACGCTGGATTCGAATCCATATCGTTCGACCTGATTTACGGCCTGCCGCACCAGACTGTCGCCAGCTTCGACACCACGCTTGATCTTGTTGTCGGCATGCGCCCGGATCGTCTCGCCGTATACAACTACGCTCACCTGCCACAGCGATTCAAAGGTCAGCGCATGATCAATGACGAGGACATTCCGTCACCGGAAACCAAGCTGGAGATACTGCACCGGACCATCGACACGCTCTGCGATGCGGGCTACGTCTACATTGGGATGGACCACTTCGCCCTGCCCGACGACGAGCTCGTACTGGCCCGCGGAAATGGAACGCTGCAGCGCAACTTCCAGGGCTACTCGACACACCGTGAATGTGACCTGGTCGCTCTCGGCGTCAGCGCGATCGGCAGCATCGGCAATGTGTTTGCACAAAACTCGGTCACGACCATGGAATACGAGGCACTCATCGAGAGCGGCCAGTTGCCCATACGCAAGGGCATTGCGGTGGATGACGATGACCTGCTACGTGCCGACGTCATCCAGTCACTGATGTGCTATGACCAATTGTCGTTCGACGAATTTGGCGCGCGGCACAATATCGATTTCCGGGATTACTTCGCGGCTGAAATCGAACACCTGAAACCGCTGGCCGATGATGACCTCATCGAGTTGACGGAGTCGGGTGTCGCAATCACACAGAAAGGGCGATTACTGCTCAGAAGTATTGCGATGGTATTCGACCGGTACATCGACCAGGCACAGAACGATAACCGTTTTTCGAAAGCGATCTAGCCGACTTCGGTTAGCCATCCGTGGGTATCGGGTGCGAGCCCGTACTGGATGTCCTGCAGGGCCTTGCGGAGTTTCGCCGTATTCGGGCCGGCATTTCCGTCTCGCACCTTGATTTCCTTGCCGCGGTAAACCAGCGTCCCGACCGGTGTCAGGCAGGCCGCGGTCCCGGACAACACGGCTTCGTGCGTTCTTGCGAGTTCCAAAAGTTCGCTGACCGTGACGTTTCTTTCGCTCACTTTGTAGCCGTTCTCTGCAGCCAGCTTGAGTATCGAGTCCCGCGTCATACCGTGCAGGAAACTGCTGTCCAGTGGCTTCGTGATGACTTCCGTGTCGCTGATCAACAGGAAATTGGAGGCGCCTGTTTCCTGCACGTCACCGTGCGGGCAGAACAACACCTGGTCGACGCCGTACTTTTCCTTCGCATCGAGCGTCGGCCCGAGTGCAGCTGCATAGTTGCCGCCCGTCTTTGTACTGCCGAGTTGCTCGGTCGTACGCGCGCGCTGGTCTTCGACGAGCAATTTCAATGCGCCCGCCTTACCGGAAAAGTAATCACCCACCGGCGATGCCAATACAAAAAGTGTGGCTTCCGACGAGGGTGCTCCCGCCGCACCGATGTTTGCCAGCGTGCCAATCAGCGTCGGTCGCAGATACAGGGAACTCGGCGGCATTGGAATATCGTCAACGTGACGAGCGACCAGTGACTTCACCATGTCGACCAACATATCCACGTCCGGCACCGGCAAGCGCAATGACGCCGCACTCTTTTGCATGCGCGCAGCGTGATCATGCAGGCGATAGATACGTGCCTTGCCGTCATCCCAGCGGTAGGCCTTGAAGCCTTCAAAACAGGTGCTCGCATAATGAAATACGTGCGCCGCCGGATGCAGTGCCAGCGGCCGGAGAGGCTCTATCGACGGCTTCTGCCAGGCTTTGTTCTCATAACGTACGATCGCGAAATGATCGCAAAACTCTGTGCCGAACTGGCCCATGGGCTTACTACTCTGCTGGTAAATCGGAAGGGGCGTAACTTTGCCATTGTTTGTCAGTGCATAGCCAGTGCAAATAGCAAATTTGTGGTAGATCGCTGAAGTGTTAGCAGGCCCTAAAACGTCGGCGGTGTACACGCGGTGATCAAATCACAAGGCTCGTTACCCGGATTGCGAAACTGGTGTGGCTGGTTGCTCTTGAAGTAGTAAGCGTCGCCGGCACGCAGTACTTCCGTCTGTTCGCCGACCGTAACCTCCAGCCGGCCGCCGAGTATGATGCCGCACTCCTCGCCCTCGTGAGTGATGGCATGCTTGCCCGTTCCGGACCCCGGCTGATAACGCTCCTGGATGAACTGAATGGCCCGGTTGGCAAGGTTCGCGCCTACCTGCCGGAATGACACGCCGCCGTCTGCGATCTCAGTCAGTTCCTCGGCCCGGAAGAAAACGCGCTCCTGGCTTTCAAATGCATCGCCAAAAAACTCGCCGAGACTCATCGGAACGCCATCCAGGACTTTTTTCAGCATGCTGACGGTCGGGTTGAGCTTGCCCGCCTCGATCTGGGAGATGGTGGCGTTCGCGACGCCGGATTGCCGCGCCAGCTGCCGCTGCGACAGCCGTCTCAGTGTGCGGATGTTCTTCAAACGCTGGCCGATGTCGTTGTCCATGGCGAATGCCCCCAAGTGTTTACTTTAGTAAACATTTTGCGAGCATCAGTCAATAAAATCAACACGTTATAATTTCACATCTAACTGATTGTTTAACATCCGTTTCGAGGCGTAAACTCCCCTTCTTTCCATGCATGTGCCGGAGTCCGCCTCATGTCCACCGCCCAAACCTCACTCGACGCCTATTGGTTGCCGTTCACCGCAAACCGTGATTTCAAGGCGAAGCCCCGCGTCATCAGCGGCGCCTCCGGCCACTACTACACGCTGGATGATGGCACCAGGCTGTACGACATGTTCTCGGGATTGTGGACCTCGGGCCTCGGGCACTGCCATCCGAAGATCGTCGAGGCCGTCCAGAAACAGGTCGCCGAGCTCGATTACTGCATGACCTTCCAGGTCACGAACAATAAGGCCATCGAACTCGCCGACCGCGTGATCAAAATGGCGCCCGAGGGTATCGACCACTGTTTCTTCACGAATTCGGGATCCGAATCGGTGGATACCGCCCTCAAGATGGCCCTCGGTTATCACCGCGCTCGCGGTGAGGGCCACCGCACACGCCTGATCGGCCGCGAAAAGGGCTATCACGGCGTGAATTTCGGCGGCATGTCGGTAGGCGGCATCGTGCCCAATCGCAAAGTCTTCAGCGCCGCGCTGCTGCCGGGCGTCGATCATCTTCGCCATACGCTCGACATCGAGAGGAACGCATTTTCCCGCGGCCTGCCGCAGCACGGCATCGAACTCGCCGAAGACCTCGAACGGCTTTGCGCCCTGCACGACGGCAGCAATATTGCTGCGGTTATCGTCGAGCCCGTAGCGGGCTCCGCGGGCGTGATTCCCCCGCCACCTGGCTACCTGCAACGACTGCGCGAGATCTGCGACAAGCACGGCATCCTGCTCATATTCGACGAAGTTATCGCCGCCTTCGGCCGTCTCGGCGCACCTTTCGGCGCACAGCGTTTCGGCGTCACGCCGGACATCATCACGACCGCCAAGGGACTGACCAATGGCGTCATTCCGATGGGCGCGGTGTTGGTCAGTGGTAAAATCTACGACGCTTTCATGCAGGGACCGGCGCACATGATCGAGATGTTCCATGGATACACCTACTCGGGGCACCCGGTTGCGTCGGCAGCGGGCCTTGCCACGATGGGCGTCTACGATGAGGAAGGTACTTTCGAACAGGCGGCCGCACTGGAATCGCATTTCGAGGACCTGTTGCATTCCTTCGACAATCACCGCCACGTCATTGACGTTCGCAATATCGGACTCATGGGCGCCATCGAAATGGCACCCAGGGCCGGGGCACCCGGCGCCCGCGGCGGCGAAGTTCACAAGAAATGTTTCTGGGACGAAAATCTCGTGGTCCGCAATGGCATGGACACGCTGCAATTTTCGCCTTTCCTGAATTCCAACCCAGACGAAATGGAGCAGTCTTTTGCCGCCCTTCGTCGAGTACTCGATTCGATCGAGTAAGCAGCATCCGGAGCAAGCTCATGAGTGCCAGACCAGCAAAAAATATCGACGCCGCGAACATCGTAGGTCACTTCATCAACAACAAAGAAGTGTCTGACAGCAACCGGCCGCAACCCATCTTCAATCCAGCCAGTGGCAAGGTCACCAGGCAGGTTGCCATGGCTTCCAAAGCCACGGTGGAATCCGCAATCGCAGCAGCAGAGGCCGCTTTCCCGGAGTGGCGCAATACGCCGCCTGCGAAACGCGCTCGCATCATGTTCCGCTTCAAGCAGTTGCTTGAAGAACATGCCGACGAGATAGCCGCGGCAATCACTGACGAACACGGCAAGGTTTTCGACGACGCGATGGGCGAATTCGGTCGCGGCGTTGAGGTCGTCGATTATGCTTGCGGTATTCCCGAGCTGCTGAAAGGCGAATATTCAAAAAACGTGGGTCCGGGCATCGACAGCTGGTCCGATTTCCAGCCACTCGGCGTTGTTGCCGGCGTTACGCCGTTCAATTTTCCGGCAATGGTCCCGATGTGGATGTACCCGATGGCAATTGCCTGCGGCAATACATTCGTACTGAAGCCGTCGGAGAAAGATCCGACCGCTTCGATGCTGGCAGCACGTCTGCTTAAAGAGGCAGGCCTCCCGGATGGCGTGTTCAATATCGTCAATGGCGACAAGGAAGCGGTCGATACCCTGCTCAATGACGCTCGCGTCCAAGCCATCAGTTTTGTCGGCTCCACACCGATCGCGGAGTACATTTACACGACAGGCACAAAAAATGGCAAGCGCGTCCAGGCATTGGGCGGCGCCAAGAATCACGCCGTCGTAATGCCCGACGCGGACATCGATAATGCAGTCAGCGCCCTCATCGGCGCCGCGTACGGATCCTGTGGCGAGCGCTGCATGGCGATTTCGGTGGCTGTCTGTGTCGGCGACGAAGTCGCCGACTCCGTCGTCAGCAAGATCAAGGCGGAAATTGCCAGTCTTAAGGTGGGTAACGGCACCGACACTTCGAATCACATGGGCCCCCTGATTACCCGCGCGCATTTCGAAAAAGTCCGCGGCTATATCGATCTCGGCGTAGAAGAAGGCGCCGACCTGGTTGCCGATGGACGTGGCCTGGTCGTCGATGGTCTTGAGGACGGATTTTTCATCGGCCCCTGCCTGTTCGACCACGTGACGTCGAGCATGCGCATCTATAACGAAGAAATTTTTGGGCCGGTATTGTGTGTCGTGCGCGCCGAGTCCGAGGAGCAGGCCATGAAACTCATCAACGATCATGAGTACGGCAATGGCACCTGCATCTTTACCCGCGACGGCGAGGCCGCCCGCTACTTCGCTGACAATATTCAGGTCGGCATGGTTGGTATCAATGTGCCCCTGCCCGTCCCCGTCTCCTACCACAGCTTCGGCGGCTGGAAGCGTTCGCTGTTCGGCGATTTATTCGCCTACGGACCCGACAGCGTGCGTTTTTACACGCGTCGTAAAACAATAACGCAACGCTGGCCATCCGGCGGTGTTCGCGAGAAAGCACAATTCTCGTTCCCGGGGCGCCAATAACGATCCAATCGAGGTTACAATCGCTGTCCGCCAAAGACCGGAGACAGCGATGAAAAAACTGGGCTTTCTATTATTGATGTCCTTTGCGCCATTTGTGTCAGCACAGGACTGGATGGCCACCTCGTTCGAGCACACGGAAGTGTCGCCCGGAATCTACATGCTCTCCGGAGCCGACGGAAAAATGTCCGGCGGCAACATTACGCTGGTCACCGGCGACGAATATGTGGTTTTGGTCGATGACGGCTTCACACCATTGGGTCCAGCGTTGTTGCAGAAGATCGAGGAACTGGCGGGCAGGCCAGCCGACTTCATCATTAACACGCACGCTCACGGCGACCACACCGGCGCCAATCAGTATCTTGACGAACACGGAGCGCTGATTTTCGCTCACGACAAGTTACGCTCTCGCATGGAATCCGACCCGCAGCAAAACACCGGGCCGGGTGCATTACCCATCATCACTTTCTCTGACGAGATGACATTTCACCTCAACGGCCAGGAAGCCTATGTGTTTCATGTCCCGTCTGCCCACACGGATGGCGATGCGGCTATCCAGTTTCGTGATGCCAACGTCATTACGACCGGCGACTTGTTGTTCCGCGGCCTGTTTCCGTTCATCGACCTGGACAGCGGCGGCTCGGTGGGCGGTTACAAAACCGGCATGCAACGACTCATTGACATGTCGAACGATGCAACCCGGTTCATCTCCGGCCACGGGCCCGTCAGTACACGCGGCGACTTACAACAGGATCTTGCGATGCTGATCGACGCCGAGGCTCGGGTGAAAGCGCTCATCGTCAAAGGCTTGAGTGAAGAGGACATCGTCAACGCTAATCCGCTCGCCGACTATCACGATAATTACAATTGGGGTTTCATTACTACAGAGCGCATGACGCGCACCCTGATTCGATCCCTGACCACGGAATAAGAAAAATGGATAACAAAAAGACTGCGAAATTCGTAAATGATATGTGGGACTCCGAGATCATTCCGCAGATCTCCGAATACATCAAAGTTCCCAACAAGTCGCCACATTTTGACCCGGACTGGGAAAAGCACGGGCACATGGAGAAAGCAGTATCCATGCTCGAAGCCTGGTGCAGATCGCAGCCGGTCAAAGGCATGACCGTCGAAGTCGTGCGAATTGCAGGTCGCACGCCGGTCCTTTTTCTCGACATACCCGGCGACTCCGACGAGGTCGTGCTGTTGTACGGGCACTATGACAAGCAACCTGAATTCAAGGGTTGGGACAAAGACCTCGACCCGTGGACGCCTGTTATCAAGGACGGCAAGCTGTATGGCCGTGGCGGCGCGGACGATGGCTACTCCACTTTCGGTTCACTGACCGCCATTCGCGCTCTGCAGGAACAGGGTATCCCGCACGCGCATTGCGTCGTTTTGATCGAGGGCTGTGAAGAGAGCGGCAGCTTCGACCTGCCCCATTACATCGATCTGCTCGAAGACCGCATTGGCTCGCCGGACCTGGTCGTCTGCCTCGATGCCGAGTGCGGCAACTACGACCAGCTTTGGTGCACGACATCCCTGCGCGGCAACCTCACGGGAACCTTGCGCGTGGATGTACTCACGGAAGGTGTGCACTCGGGAACGGCAAGTGGCGTGGTGCCATCGAGCTTTCGCACCGCGCGGCAGATTATCAGCCGCATCGAAGATGAGTCCTCCGGGCAAATCCTGCTCGACGATCTTCATGTCGAGATTCCGAAGCAGCGCATGGAGCAGGCCGGCCTCGCTGCAAAAACGCTCAAAGACCTGACCTACAGGAAGTTTCCATGGGCGGTCGACAACCCGTCGCCGGGTGAGTCTCATACCGAACTCCTGTTG
>Ga0224500_10000428_pt1 | contig 29259 bp, 29 predicted proteins | sample SF_Oct11_sed_USG_FD_168126 | JGI IMG/M metagenome (GOLD analysis project Ga0224500, IMG submission 168126) | Sediment microbial communities from San Francisco Bay, California, United States - SF_Oct11_sed_USGS_4_1 | ecosystem: Environmental > Aquatic > Marine > Sediment | place: USA: California... | reverse complement strand
TGCCCTGTCCGGTCGGGAACACCATGCGCAGCGCCACCAGCATCAGCACCACGGCACCACCGATCTGCAGCGACACGTCCGACAGGCCCAGAGCTCCGAGGAAGGGGCGGCCGACAAACACCGCAATCGAAAGGACCAGGAAGGCGATGAAGCATTCGCGCAGGATGATGCGGGCGCGGCGCTGCGGCGCCACGTCCTGCAGCGCTGCGACGAAGATCGGTATGTTGCCGACCGGATCGCACACGAGCAGCAGCAACAGGAACGCCGAAATGAAGCTGTCGTTCACCGGTCGGTCACCGTTTCCATGCCGCCGCTGACCAGGACCAGATCCGCCGGAGCGATCGGGAACACGCAGTGCGGGGTTCCGCCCGCCGCCCACACGACGGCGAAACGCCGCAGCGAGGCGTCGATGAAGGTGGTCAGCGGCAGCGCGTGCGCGACAGGGGCCACGCCGCCGATCGCGAAGCCCGAGTGCTCGCGGACGAACTCGGGCGAGGCGCGCTCGATGGCCTCGCCCAGCACCGCGGCGATGCGGTTCTCGTCGACGCGACGGTCACCAGCCGCGATCACCAGCACCGCACGCCCGCTCGGCACCGCGCGGAAGATCAGCGACTTCGCGATCTGCCCGGCCTCGATGCCGAGCGCGTCGGCGGCCTGCTGCGAAGTGCGCGCCGCCACCGCGAGTTCGATCACCTGGGAAGCGAGTCCGGCGGCGCGCAACGCATGCTGCACGCGCAGCGCGGACGCCGGCAAGGGCTTCGTCGGGGGCGCCGCCGCCATGGATCAGACCGTGAGCCCGCCGGCGACCTCGATCACCGCGCCGTTGATGTAGGACGCCTCATCGGAAGCGAGGAACGCATACACGTTCGCGATGTCCTCCGGCGTGCCGAGCCGGCGCAACGGTACGCGCTCGGTCATCTGCTCGAGCACTTTCTGGGGAATCGTGTCGAGGATGGTCGTCGCCACGAAGCCCGGCGCCACGGCATTGCAGCGCACACCCTTCGGCCCGAGTTCGCGCGCCCAGGTCTTCACGAAGCCGATGACTCCGAACTTGCTGGCCGCGTAATTGGTCTGGCCGAAATTGCCGTAGATTCCGACCACGCTCGATGCGTTGAGGATGACGCCTGCGCCCTGCTCGACCATGGTGTCGACGACAGCCTGCGCGCAGTTGTAGGTGCCCTTCAGGTTCACCGCGATCACCTTGTCGAACTGGTCCTCGCGCATCTTCTGCAGCCTGGCGTCGAGCGTGATGCCTGCGTTGTTGACCAGCACGTCGATGCGCCCGTGACGCTGCTTCACGGTGGTCACCATGGCGTCGATCTGGTCGCGCCGGGTGACGTCAACGACGTGCCCGCTCACCGCGCGGTCCGCGCCGAGCGTGGCGATGGCCTGGTCGACAGCCTCCCCGCGCACGTCGCACAGGGCGACCTTCGCACCCTCGTCCAGGAACTTCCGCACCGTCGCGAAACCGATGCCCTGCGCACCGCCGGTCACGATTGCACCTTCCCTTCCAATCGCTTGCTCACGCCTTTCCCTCCATCGCGGCTTCGACACCGCAGAAATCCAGAACTTCGTCCACGTAACGGGCGAAGTCGGACAGTTCGTGATCGCTTCCCTCGACGATGCGCCGGCGCGCGCCCCGGTACTTGCTCGTCATGGTCCTGTAGTCGATCACTGCATCGCCGGTCGCCGCCACGAGGAAGTAGCGCTCCGGGCGCGTGATGGCCGGGGTGTCGATCGCCCGCAGTTCGTCGAGGTACTCTGGCCGAACGTCGATGACGTCGTCGCTGAAGTACACCGGCTGTCGGCCGAGGTGGTCCTTGAGGTCGCGCGCTGGCGCGATGGCGGGGTTCAGCAGCACCGCACGGCAGCCGAGTTGCTCGGCGATCCACGTCGCGTAGTAGCCGCCGAGGGACGAGCCGATCAGCGCGATCGATGCCGCCCGCGTGCCCGCGAGCGTCGCCGTGACGAGCCCGATCGACGCCCGCGGTGACGCAGGCAGCGCGGGGCAGAAGTACTCGTCCTCCCGTCCCAGCGCACGCAACCGCTGCCGCAGCAACGTCGCCTTGCGCGAAGCCGGCGACGAGCGGAAGCCGTGAAGGTAGACGATCACGCCGCGCGCCTCGCGCGGTCGCGCAGCCGGTCTAGGAGCATCGTGTGAATGCCGCCGAAGCCGCCGTTGCTCATGACGAGCAGCTGGTCGCCCGCGCGCGCGTCGGCGACGGCGGCGTCCGCCAGTTCGGCGAGGCTGGCGGTCACCGCCGCCCTGTCACCCAGGGACGCCATGGCCTCGGCGACGTTCCAGCTGACGCCGCCGGCGTAGCAGAAGACGCGGTCGGCTCCCGCCAGGCTGTCGGCCAGCGCCGTCTTCATCGCGCCCAGCTTCATCGTGTTCGAGCGGGGCTCGAGGATCGCGACGATGCGGGCCGCTCCGCGCCGCGCCCGCAGCGCCGCGATCGTCTCGCGGATGGCGGTGGGATGATGCGCAAAGTCGTCGATCACCGTCACCCCGTCCTCCGTGCCCCGTTCCTCGAGGCGCCGCTTGATGCCCCCAAAACGCCGCAATGCTTCGAGCGCCGCGGTCGGCTCGACGCCGACATGCTCTGCGGCCACGATCGCCGCGAGAGCGTTCAGGCGGTTGTGTTGGCCCGGCATGGCGATCTCGAGTTCACCGACCGGCTGGCCGCCGCGCGTCACCCGATAGGGCGCGTCGCGTCCGACCTGCCACTCGCCGCCGTCGCCAAACGACACCTTCTCGGACCAGCAGCCACGCGCGAGGACGCGCGCGAGCGCCGGCTCGCCGGCATTTACGACAACGCGCGCGGGCCGGGCCAGGGTGCGAACGAAGTGATGAAACTGCGTCTCGATCGCGGCGAGGTCCTGGAAAATGTCCGCGTGGTCGAATTCGAGGTTGTTCAGGACCGCGGTGCGCGGCAGGTAGTGGACGAATTTGGAACGCTTGTCGAAGAAGGCGGTGTCGTATTCGTCCGCCTCGATGACGAAGGTCCGGCCGTCACCGGACGCCGCAGACCGCCCGAAGTCCTGGGGCACGCCGCCAACCAGATAGCCCGGTTTGAGTCCCGCGCTCGCCAGAATCCAGGCCAGCATTGCGGTCGTCGTCGTCTTGCCATGGGTTCCCGCCACCGCAAGGACGTGCCGTCCGCGCAGGACGTTGTCGGCAAGCCACTGTGGCCCCGATACGAACGGCAATTGCCGCTCGAGTATCGCTTCCATGAGGGGATTCCCGCGCGTGACCACGTTGCCGACCACATAGAGGTCTGCGCCGAGCGCCAACTGGTCAGTTCCGAAACCCTCGATCGCCGCGATGCCGGCCTCCGCCAGCTGGTCGCTCATCGGCGGATACACGTTGGCATCGCAGCCGCTGACCCGATGGCCGGACGCACGCGCGAGTTGCGCGAGCCCGCCCATGAAGGTTCCGCAGATGCCTAGGATGTGGATGTGCACGGGGAGGACGGCGACGCCGGCCAGGGCATGGTCGGCATGGTCAAAACCGCAGAATTGTAATGCGGCGCAACATCGACCGCCTCGTTACACTGGCAGGCCATCGACGAATCGCTGTACCCCGCCTCGACCCGCATGTCCGCCGATGACGATCTCCGCGCAGAAATCGCTGCGACTGCCGCACGCCTGATCGCCGAAGATGGCTGTGACTACGCCCAGGCGAAGCGGCGCGCGGTCCATGAGTTGCTGGGCGACGGGAGGATGGCGGCGGTTCCCGACAATGCCGAAGTCGAGCGCGAACTTCGACGCTACCTCCAGTTCTTCGAGGCCCAGACGCACCCCGGGCTGCTGGCCGGACTGCGCGCGACGGCCCTCGACATGATGGAGCGCCTGTCGGAGTTCGAACCCCATCTCACGGGGGCAGTTCTCAACGGCACCGCCACCGAGCACTCCGACGTTCACCTTCATCTCTATGTTGATAGTGCCAAGGATGTCGAAGTCTTCCTGATGAACTCCGGTTTCGAGTTCGATGTAGGCGAAGGGCCGGCCGACGAGCGCCCGCGCCCGCTCGAGTACATCGCGTTCGTGGTCCCGGCGCCCCCGAGCCTCGGGCTGCCCTCGCGGATCCGGCAGGTCGGATTCCAGCTCCACGTCTACCCGCGCGACGCGATTCGCGTCGCGGCGCGCCACCGGGCCGACCGCTCCCTCGAGCCTCAGCTCCATCCGGTCGAGGCGTCCGGCCGCGCCAGCCTCCCAGCCGTGCGTCGCCTCCTCGAGGACACTGGCGCATGAGCCGCGCGGCGACCTGGTGGACGGTGGTTGCCGTCGCGCTGGTTGCGCTCGCGACTGGCGTCGGCGTGGCGTGGCGGCACTTTGCCCCGGCTGCCGGCGGAGCATCCGCGCAACCTCTGTTCGAGCAGACCTTCAAGAACCTCGACGGAGGGACCGAAGCCATGTCCCAACTGACGGGGCGGGTCGTCGTCGTCAACTTCTGGGCCACCTGGTGCCCACCCTGCGTCGAAGAGATGCCCGACCTGCAGCGCGTGCACGACGAGTTCGGCGCGCGAGGCGTGACCGTGATCGGCCTGGGGATCGACAGCCCGGCGGCGATGAAGCGGTTTCGGGACGAGCACAAGCTGACCCTGCCACTGTATGCCGCGGGAGCCGGAGGCAGCGAGCTTGGGCGCGCGCTCGGCAATCAATCCGGCGCCCTGCCCTATACGGTGCTGGTCAGCCGCGATGGGCGTATCGTTCGGGCGCACTTGGGTCAGATCCGCCCCGCCGAACTCAGGCGCTGGCTGGAAGCTCAACTTGGGGCGAAGGGCAGCTGATCCGCTGGACAGCCCGGGGGAAACCGTTCACACTCCGCCGTCTTTTGCGGCCTTCTGTCGCCAAAAGACGGTATTTCCAAACTTTTGACGGAGAGTGCGGTGTCCAGCCGAGTTCTGGTCTTGAACGGACCCAACCTGAACCTCCTCGGCACGCGCGAACCCGCCGTTTACGGGTCACGCAGCCTTGCCGACATCGAAGCGGAATTGGCTGAAGTTGCCCGAAGAAGCGGGGCGGAAGTGGTATTTTTCCAGAGCAATCACGAGGGAGCCCTGGTCGATCGCATTCATAGCGCAAAGCTCGACGGCACGGACTTCCTGATAGTGAACGCCGGCGCGTTCACGCATACCAGTGTCGCTCTGCGGGATGCACTGGCCGCGGTCGAACTGCCATTCATCGAAGTCCACCTGTCGAACGTCCACCGCCGGGAGCAATTCCGGCACCACTCCTACCTTGCGGACCTTGCTCTCGGAACGATCGTCGGCCTGGGGGCGGCGGGCTACCGGTACGCCCTCGAATATGCCCTGGGTCATACCGCCAAGAACTCCAAGGACCACTGATGGACCTGCGCAAGCTCAAGACCCTTATCGACCTGGTCGCCGAATCCGGCATCGCCGAACTGGAGGTGACAGAGGGAGAAGACAAGGTCCGCATCGCCAAGTTCAGCCCCGCGCCGGCGGCACCCACCTTGCCGACGACGGTCGTCGCCGGCCCGCTTGTGCCCTCCTCCGCGCCGGCAGTCGCAGGAACCGGAGCGCCTGCGGCTGCGCCCGCGGCGGCACCCGAGCCTAGCGGGCACGCGGTGAAGTCTCCGATGGTCGGCACCTTCTATCGATCGCCGAGCCCCGGGGCGGCGTCGTTCGTCGAACTCGGTCAGACCGTGAAGCCAGGGGACACCTTGTGCATCATCGAGGCAATGAAGCTGCTGAACGAGATCGAGGCGGACGTCGGCGGCATCGTCAAGGAAATCCTGGTCGAGAACGGGCAACCGGTCGAATACGGGCAACCTCTTTTCATCATCGAATGAAGACGCTCCGGCGCGAACGCTGAGCCCGTGCCGGAACGGACGTCCATGTTCAAGAAAATCCTCATCGCCAACCGCGGCGAAATCGCCCTGCGGATCCAGCGCGCCTGCCGCGAGATGGGCATCCTCGCCGTGGTCGTGCACTCCGAAGCGGACACGGGAGCCAAGTACGTCAAGCTCGCGGACGAGTCCGTCTGCATCGGGCCGGCGCCGTCGCGCGACAGCTACCTGAACATCCCGGCGATCATCAGCGCGGCGGAAGTGACCGACGCGGAAGCGATCCATCCAGGCTACGGGTTCCTTTCGGAGAACGCGGACTTTGCCGAGCGGGTGGAGAAGAGCGGCTTCAGTTTCATCGGGCCGCGACCCGAGTCGATCCGATTGATGGGCGACAAGGTCTCGGCCAAGCAGGCGATGGCCGCGGCGGGCGTGCCGACCGTCCCCGGGTCGAATGGAGCCCTGTCCGAGGACGCCCGGGAGATCGTCAAGGTAGCCCGCTCCGTGGGCTACCCGGTGATCATCAAGGCGGCCGGTGGCGGCGGGGGACGAGGCATGCGCGTGGTCCACACCGAAGCGGCCCTGATGAACGCCGTGACGATGACTCGGCAAGAGGCGCAGGCGGCATTCGGCAACCCGAACGTATACATGGAGAAGTTCCTCGAGAATCCGCGGCACATCGAGATCCAGGTGCTCGCCGACCAGCACCGCAATGCCGTGTGGCTCGGCGACCGCGACTGTTCGATGCAGCGGCGCCACCAGAAGATCATCGAGGAGGCGCCGGCACCAGGGCTGAATCGACGCCTGGTCGAGAAGATCGGGGACCGCTGCGTGGAGGCCTGCAGGAAGATCAACTACCGCGGCGCGGGAACCTTCGAGTTCCTGTTCGAGAACGGCGAGTTCTACTTCATCGAGATGAACACCCGTCTGCAGGTTGAACACCCGGTCACGGAAATGGTGACCGGGCTGGACATCGTGCAGGAACAGATCCGCGTCGCGGCGGGCGAGAAGCTGCGCTTCAAGCAGCGCGATGTAGTCCAGAAGGGGCACTCGATCGAGTGCCGGATCAACGCCGAGGATCCGTACAAGTTCACCCCATCGCCGGGTCGCATCACCTCGTGGCACCCGCCCGGCGGACCTGGCGTGCGCGTCGACTCCCACGCCTACGCTGGCTATTTCGTGCCGCCCAATTACGACTCGATGATCGGCAAGGTGATCTGCTACGGCGACACCCGCGAGCAGGCGCTCGCGCGGATGCGCGTAGCCATGTCCGAGATGATCGTGGAAGGGATCCTCACCAACATCCCGCTGCACCGGGAACTGCTGATCGACGAGAAATTCATGCTGGGCGGGACCAGCATCCACTATCTCGAGAAACGGTTGGCAGCGAGGCAAGCGGTCTAGCGCCCCGCCCCGTGCTGTACGAAGTTACCTTCTCCGCGGACGAACGAAGCGCCGAAGCGCTCGCTGACGCGCTGGTGGAAGCGGGTGCCCTGTCCGTCGCCGTCGAAGACGCCAATGCCGAGACGCCGGACGAGCAGCCGCTCTTCGGCGAGCCGGGCTCGGTGCCCGTTCGCCACGCATGGAAGGCAAGTCGGCTGCGCGTGCTGGTGGAAGGCGAGCAGGCCGCCGCGCTGATCGCGGCGGCGAGCGAGGCGGCAGGCATCGACGCTCCGGCGATCGAATCGAGCGTCACCGTGGCCGACGTGGACTGGGTACGTACTACCCAGGCACAGTTTCAACCGACGCGCATCAGCGATCGCCTCTGGATCGTTCCAACCTGGCATGTACCGCCGGATCCGCGTGCGATCGCTGTCAGGCTCGACCCCGGGGTCGCCTTCGGTACTGGCACCCACCCGACGACGCGTCTTTGCCTGGAGTGGCTCGACGCGAACCTTCGGCGCGGCGACACGGTCCTCGACTACGGTTGCGGTTCCGGAATTCTCGCGATCGCCGCCGCGAAGCTGGGGGCCGGGCTCGTCGCCGGCACCGACATCGATCCCCAGGCACTTCAATCGGCACGCGCAAATTCCGTCGCGAACGAGGTCGTCGCCCGTTACACTGATCCGGACTCGCTTGGCGCCGCTGCCTACGATGTCGTGCTGGCTAACATCCTTTCCAATCCATTGAAGCTGCTCGCCCCCGCACTGCTCGCTCGGGTCGCGCCCGGAGGCGCACTCGTGCTGTCCGGCGTGCTCGAGCGACAGGCCGACGAGGTCGTCGCCGCCTACCGGGCAGCGGATGCCCGCGTGCCGCTGACTGTCGCGGGCGCCGAGGAAGGTTGGGTCTGCCTGGCCGGCCGGCGGGCTTCCTGATGGTTCATTCCGGCTGAACGATGGCCCTCGCTACCAAGTGTCCCCAATGCGGCGCGCTGTTCCGGGTCGTCGCCGACCAGCTCAAGCTGCGGGGCGGGCTCGTCCGCTGCGGTCAGTGCCGTGCCGTGTTCGACGCCATCGGCAGCCTGACCTATGTAGAAGACAGCGCATTGACCCAGGCGCGCACGGTCAGCGCGGTGTCGCAGGCAGTGCCTTCGTCCTCCGTGTCGGCCGAGGAAAGCGCAGCGGGCGCCGCGACGCGCCAGCGGCTCGGCCCTTCGACCACGCTGCGGATCTCTCCCATCGCGCCGGCCACGCTCGCAGGCATCGTCGTGCCGCGCAGCGAACCCGCTCCGAAGCCTGCCGAAGACCCGACCTCGGTGCGACGCCGCGCGAAAGCCGCGGCCCGCGCCAGCGTCGAAGCCCGGGGGACAGCGACCGAGCCGGCGGCGTCGCGGGACGGCGTGCCGACACTGGTCGCGGACGCATCCGGCGTCACGGCGGCGACGCCGGGCACGGAGTCAGCTGAGCAGCCAGCCGTAGAAACCGTCGATGCGATCCCGGCGGCGGCGCCCCTGACGGACGGCAGCGAGGCAGAAACGACCGGCAGCGAAACCCTGCCGAGCTTCGCTCGTGAAAAGCGCGCGACGCCGCGCGGCTTTTCCATCGTGTTCGGCGGCGGCTCGCTGCTGCTCGCGATCCTCGCTGCGATCCAGCTGGCAGTGATCTTTCGCGCGGAGTTGATGGTCCACTCCCCGCAGTCGCGCCTGCTGCTGATGGACCTGTGCGGCGTGTTCCACTGCACCGTCAACTGGCCGACACAGGCGGATCAACTGGCCGTCATCGGCAGCGAGCTGCAGGCAATTCCGGGGACGAACGCGCTCGAATTGACCGCCGTCGTGCGCAACCGGGCCCCGTTCAGACAGTCTTTGCCTGCTGTGGAGGTCACGCTGACTGATACGCGCAACCGCGCGGTGGCAAGAAAAGTCTTCAGCCCGGCCGACTACCTGGCTTCGGCAGGCGAACCCTCGTCGCGCATCCAGGAAGGGCTTGGAACAGGCAGCGACTACACGATCCGCATCTTCTTCGAGGCACGCGGTCTGCAGCCCGCCGGGTTCCTCGTCTATCCCTTCTACCTTTGAACCGTCCCTGCGCGCGTCGCCGGAACCCGCGGCGCCTACCCCGGAACAACCCATGAGCACTCTCATCTGCGGCTCGATCGCGTACGACTCGATCATGGTGTTCGAAGGCCGCTTCGCCGACCACATCCTGCCGCATCAGGTCCACATCCTGAACGTCTCGTTTCTCGTCCCGGAGATGCGACGCGAGTTCGGGGGCTGCGCCGGCAACATCTCCTACAACCTGAAGCTCCTGGGCGGCGAGCCGCTGCCGATGGCTACCGTGGGCGGCGACGCAGCCCCGTACATGGAGCGGCTCGACGCACTCGGGATCAGCCGCCGGTTCATCCGCAAGGTGGACGGGACCTACACGGCCCAGGCATTCATCACCACCGACATGGACGACAACCAGATCACGGCGTTCCATCCCGGCGCGATGAATCAATCGCACCTGAACGCGATCCCGGGCGACGGCTCGGTGCGGTTGGCGATCGTGGCCCCCGATGGCCGCGACGGGATGCTGCAGCACGCACAGCAGTTGTCCGACCACGGCATCCCGTTCATCTTCGATCCGGGCCAGGGCCTGCCGATGTTTTCGGGCGAAGAACTGCTGTGGTTCATCCAGCGCGCCAGCTATGTCGCCGTCAACGACTACGAGGCCCGGATGCTGACCGAGAAGACCGGCCTCGGTCTGGCTGAGCTCGCCCGCAAGGTCCGCGCACTGATCGCAACCCGTGGCGCCGAGGGTTCGGAGGTCCACGTCGACGGGGAGGTCATGACCATTCCGGTCGCGCCGGCGCGAGCGCTGGTCGACCCGACCGGATGCGGCGATGCCTATCGCGCCGGGCTGCTGTACGGCATCGCCAATGGGCTCGATTGGGAAGTCACGGGACGCCTTGCGGCCGTGATGGGCTCGCTGAAGATCGAGCACAGCGGCGGTCAGAACCACGCGCACGACCGGATGGCCATTGCGCAGCGCTTCAACGAAGCGTTCGGCTACCGCCCCTGGTAGGAAAGATGCAGGCGCACGGGGCAGTCAGAGCCGGGCCACCACCATCTGCAGCACGTAGACGCCGATCAGCAGGACCATGGGCGACAGGTCGAACCCGCCGACCGTCGGCACGGCCCGGCGGATCGGCTTCAGCAGTGGGTGCAGCAGCATCTCGAAAGCCGGCGCGAACGGCGCGTGCGGGTTCACCCAGCCGATCACGACGTAGATGATCGTGACCCACACGATCACGTTCAGGCCCCAGATGACGAGCTGCCGGAGGGCTGCGAGCAAGGCGAAATCCCAGGGGATCGCCACGCCGACAACGGCTCGCATCAGCAGCACCAGCAACAGGGTGACCACCAGCGCGGACAGTATCGAGGCCCAGTCGATCCGGCCGCGCGAAGGCAGCACCCGTGACACGGGGCCGACGAGCCAGTTGGTCATCGCGAAAGTGAACATGGCCACCGGATTGCGCGACGGCATGCCGATGTAGCGCATCCACGCCCGCAGCAGGAGCAGTGCGACCAGCAGCGAGCCCAGGATGTCGAGCAGGAAGCGCGCGATGTCGGCTAGCATGTAGAAGCTCAGCGGAAGGACACTGCGATTCTAAGCGGCGCGTGTCGTGCTGCAGCGGGGAACCAAAGAAAAAGGGCGCTCGTGTGAGCGCCCTTCCTCGAACGGCTACTCCGTTGAATTACGGACGGCTGCCAGTCGGGAACGGCCAGGCCGCCGCCGGGTTCAGCGCGGTCTTGGCGCCTGGAGAGGCGGGCGCTGCCGGGGCGGGCGCGGCTGCCGGAGCAGCGGCGGGCTTCGGCGCCGCCTTCTTCGGGGCGGCCTTGGGCTTGGCGACCTTTGCTACAGCCTTCTTCGCCTTCGCTTTCACCGCCGTCTTCTTGGCGGCGCGCTTGACCTTCTTGACGGCCTTCTTCGCCTTGACCTTCTTGACGGCCTTCTTGGCCTTGGCCTTCCTTACGGTCTTCTTGGCGGCACGCTTGACCTTCTTGACGGCCTTCTTGACGGCCTTCTTGGCCTTGGCCTTCTTGACGGTCTTCTTGACTGCGCGCTTGACCTTCGCCTTCTTAACGGCCTTCTTTGCCTTCGTCGCGGCCTTCTTGACGGCGCGCTTCTTGGCAGCTTTCTTGGTTGCCATGTCAGTCTCCTGATGAAGTGACTAGCGACGACGCATTCCGGTCCGAACGCGAATGCTTCTCGAACGCGGGCTGGAATGCCACACCGGCTGCCCGCGGGCAGCCGGTGTGCGCTATGAAGTTGCGATTACTTCTTGGCCTTCTTTGCAGTCTTCTTCGCAGCCTTCTTGGCGGTCTTCTTCGCCGCCGGCTTCTTCTTCGCGACCTTCTTCGTCGCTTTTTTCGCCGTTTTCTTGGCGGCTTTCTTGGCCGGGGCCTTCTTCGCAGCTTTCTTCGTTGCCATATGAAACTCCTTCGATCTATCTACCTAGGTTTGGAAGGAAACCCGCTGGGCGCTTGCCCGTCGGGCTATTCATCGGCGCACGCAGATGCTCTGTCGCCGCGACACCCCCAGAAATGCGTTTGAGAATCCGCATATCCGAGCTGAGCGCGGAACGTGCAGCGCACTGACCGCTGACGCTGATGAATTCGGCACGGCGCGCCCCTGGAGAGAAGGCTGATGGCGCGCGCAAAAAAAACGCCGGAAGCATTCCGGCGTCTGTCTGATCGGGGTAGACCTGCTTCGACTGCCCGGCCATCAGGCCGGTTTTTTCAGAGGACACGAGACCGCAAGACGGGGTGGTCTCGATTTGCGTTGGAGCCTGGTCCTCTGCGTTTACCTGACGACTGTGTGGGTCTGTGGTCAATTCAGTGGTCGATCGACGTCTGTTGAACAATCTGATCGAGCAACTAAACAACGACTCGCTTTTTACTCGCAAAAGAAATCGATCGCAAGATCTTTCTGCGAACGAAAACGAGTTGTGTGTGATTTGTCCCACTTCTCTCGCGTTCAACGTCGCTCGCTGGTCACGCCACCCGCACTCGATCGCATCAGTCCCACGACAACGCGCCGCCTGACTGGTACTCGATCACGCGCGTCTCGAAGAAGTTGCGTTCCTTCTTCAGGTCGATCATCTCGCTCATCCACGGGAACGGGTTCTCCTCCTGCGGGAACAGCGCTTCGATCCCGATCTGCTGAGCGCGCCGGTTGGCGATGTAGCGCAGGTACCCCTTGAACATCGGCGCGTTCAGGCCGAGCACTCCGCGCGGCATGGTGTCCTCGGCGTACGCGTACTCGAGGTCGACCGCCTTGCGGAACAGCGACCGGATCTCCTCGCGGAACTCCGGGGTCCACAACTGGGGGTTCTCGAGCTTGATCTGGTTGATCAGGTCGATGCCGAAGTTGCAGTGCATCGACTCATCCCGCAGGATGTACTGGTACTGCTCCGCTGCGCCCGTCATCTTGTTCTGGCGGCCAAGCGACAGGATCTGCGTAAAGCCGACGTAGAAGAACAGGCCCTCCATCAGGCAGGCGAACACGATCAGGCTCTTGAGCAGCTTCTGGTCGTTCTCGACCGTGCCGGTGGCGAAGTGCGGGTCGGTCAGAGTGTCGATGAACGGGATCAGGAATTCGTCCTTCGCCCGGATCGAGCCGACCTCGTGGTAGGCGTTGAAGATCTCGCCTTCGTCGAGGCCGAGCGACTCGACGATGTACTGGTAAGCGTGGGTGTGGATCGCCTCCTCGAACGCCTGCCGCAGGAGGAACTGGCGGCACTCCGGGGCGGTGATGTGGCGGTAAGTGCCCAGCACGATGTTGTTGGCGGCGAGCGAGTCGGCCGTGACGAAGAACCCCAGGTTGCGCTTGACGACACGACGCTCGTCCTCCGTCAGCCCGTTCGGGTCCTTCCAAAGCGCGATGTCGCGCGACATGTTGATTTCCTGCGGCATCCAGTGGTTCGCGCAGGTCGCAAGGTACTTCTCCCATGCCCACTTGTACTTGAACGGAACCAGCTGGTTGACGTCGGTCTGGCCGTTGATGATCCGCTTGTCGGCGGCGTTGACCCTCCTGTGTTCGGGCGGTTCGACGCGCTCCGCGGACGCCGGGGACCGCGATGCGGGCACGGCAGGCTGCAGCCCGGTCATCGGGTTCATCGGGGTCGGAGTGTCATCCCAGGCCAGCATTTCGTTGCTTCTCCTTGGTTTGGTTACTGACAGGCTTCACAGTCGGAGAAGCCGGGATCGCCGGGCTTCAGCATGCAGGCCTTGCCTTCGGGGTCGGGCATCGCCACCGCTCCGGGGTGGGCCGAGTGGCCGCCGTCGGTGGGTACCGCGTTCAACTGGCCGGTGCGGGTCGTCGTCGACTTCTCGGCGTGGGTGGCCCCCATCGTGCGCAAGTAGTACGTGGTCTTGAGGCCCCGCTTCCATGCCAGCTTGTAGGTGTCGTCCAGCTTCTTCCCGGACGCACCCGCCATATAGATATTGAGGGACTGCGCCTGGTCGATCCACTTCTGCCGCCGCGCGGCGCACTCGATCAGCCAGGCCGGCTCGACCTCGAATGCCGTCGCATAGAGCTGGCGCAGTTCGGCCGGGATCCGGTCGATCTTCGCCAGCGACCCGTCGAAGTACTTGAGGTCGGCGACCATCACCTCGTCCCACAGCCCCAGCCTCTTCAGGTCGCGTACGAGGTGCTCGTTGACGACCGTGAACTCGCCGGACAGGTTGGACTTGACGAACAGGTTCTGGAACGTGGGCTCGATGCATGCATCCACCCCGATGATGTTCGAGATGGTCGCGGTGGGAGCGATCGCCACGCAGTTGGAGTTGCGCATGCCGTGCTGCTTGATGCGCGCGCGGAGCGACTCCCAGTCCATCGTCGAGCTCATGTCGAGGTCGACCAGCGGCAGAGAGGAAGCCCCCTCGCCCTTGAGGGTGCCGCGCTGCTCCGCGAGGAGCCGCAGGCTGTCCTGGGGCAGGATGCCCCGGTCCCACAGGGACCCCGCGAAGGAGGAGTAGCGCCCGCGTTCCTCCGCGAGCTCGGTCGAGGCCCAGTACGCGTAGTAGCAGACCGCCTCCATGCTGCGGTCCGCGAACTCGACCGCCCCTTCGGAGGCGTACGGCGTCCGCATCATGTGGAGGCAGTCCTGGAACCCCATGATGCCCAGGCCGACCGGCCGGTGCCGGGCGTTGGAATTGCGCGCCTTCGACACCGCGTAGTAGTTGATGTCGATGACGTTGTCGAGCATCCGCATCGCCGTGCGGATCGTCTTCTTCAGCTTGGCGTGGTCCAGTTCGACTCCGCCCCGGCCGTCCGGCTTCATGTGCGCCGGCATGTTGACTGATCCGAGGTTGCAGACCGCGATTTCGCTGTCTGACGTGTTCAGGGTGATCTCGGTGCACAGGTTCGAGCTGTGGATCGTGCCCACGTGCTGCTGCGGCGACCGGAGGTTGCAGGCGTCCTTGAAGGTGATCCACGGATGCCCGGTCTCGAACAGCATCGACAGCATCTTTCGCCACAGGGCAAGCGCCGGCACGGCCTTGAACAGCTTCAACTCCCCGCGCGCCGCCTTCTCCTCGTAGCGGACATAAGCCTCCTCGAACGCCCGGCCGGTCTTGTCGTGCAGGTCAGGGCAGTCGCTCGGGGAGAACAGCGTCCAGTCGGCGCCTTCCATCACCCGCTTCATGAACAGGTCCGGGATCCAGTTCGCGGTGTTCATGTCGTGGGTGCGGCGCCGGTCGTCTCCGGTGTTCTTGCGGAGCTCGAGGAATTCCTCGATGTCCAGGTGCCAGGTTTCGAGGTAGCAGCACACCGCGCCCTTGCGCTTTCCACCCTGGTTGACCGCGACCGCAGTGTCGTTGACGACCTTCAGGAACGGCACGACGCCCTGACTCTTGCCATTGGTGCCCTTGATGTGCGAGCCGAGCGCGCGGACCGGCGTCCAGTCGTTGCCCAGCCCGCCTGCGTACTTGGCGAGCAGCGCGTTCTCCTTGATCGCCTCGTAGATGCCGTCCAGGTTGTCGGACACGGTGGACAGGTAGCAGGACGACAGCTGTGAGTGGCGCGTGCCGCTGTTGAACAGGGTTGGCGTCGAGCTCATGAAGTCGAAGCTCGACAGCACCTCGTAGAACTCGATCGCCCGCTCCTCGCGGTTGACTTCGTTCAGGGCCAGGCCCATCGCAACCCGCATGAAGAACGGCTGCGGCAGCTCGAAGCGGCGCCCGTCCTGGTGCAGGAAGTAGCGGTCATACAGGGTCTGCAGGCCAAGATAGTCGAACTGCAGGTCGCGGTCGGCGTTCAGCGCCGCCCCGAGCCGCTGCAGGTCGTATTGCCCGAGCCGCTCGTCGAGCAGGCCGACCTCGATGCCGTACTTGATGAAGCGGGGAAAGGACTCCGCATAGCGTGTGCGCATTTCCGCCTGGGTCGCCTCCTCGCCCAGGACCTCGCCGCGAACCGTGTGCAGCAGCAGGCGGGCGGTCACGTACGAGTAGGCGGGGTCCGTCTCGATCAATGCGCGGGACGCCAGGATCGCCGACTTGTAGACCTCCTCCAGCGGCACGCCGTCGTAGAGGTTCTTGACGGTCTCGCCCATGATGGCCGCGGGCGTGACGTAGTCGGTGAGGCCTTCGCACGCCGCGCGCACCACCGCCTCGATCCGCGGCATGTCCAGCGGAACGCGGTTGCCCTTCTCCATCATCGACAACGCCGGGGCGGTCGCATCCTGCCTCGACTGGCCTTCGCGAGCCCGCTCCTGCGTGCGCCGTTCGCGGTACAGCACATAGGCCCGGGCGATGTCATGGGCGCCGTCGCGCATCAGCGACAGTTCGACCTGATCCTGAACGTCCTCGATGTGAAAGGTGCCGCCGGCCGGCTGTCTGCGCAGCAGCGCCTGCACCACGCTCGCCGTGAGCTTCTCCACCTGTTCCCGGATCGCCGCCGAGGCAGCACCCTGGCCTCCGCGCACAGCGATGAAGGCCTTGGTCATCGCGACCGCGATCTTCGACGGCTCGAACGCGACGACCGCGCCGTTACGCCTGATGACCTTGTAGTCCGCGAAGGAAGTGGCGCGGACCGCGCCGCTGACCGTGCTCTCGACGAACGCCGCTCCCTCGACAGTGCGGAAACCGGCTCCCCCCAGGCCGCTTCCCGCGGCTTCCTGATACTGCATGCACCCTCCGAATCGTGTTCGATAGCGCCGGCAGGTCGTGGTCCGCGCCACGCGGACACACAATCCCTAGTCGTCGCTGCTGTCTGGTCCAAGCGCCGCGTTCCGCACCGGAGCGCCGCGGCGGCCGAAATTTCCGTCTCCTGCGCGGCCGCCCTTCCTGCACGGGCCGTCTCGCCGCCACGCAACACAAGATATTGTATGACCCTGAGTCGCTGGCACTATTTGTTGTGTGCAGCGATCTTAGGAAAGAAAGTGGGACTTGGTCAACAAGGGATTGCGACAGGGCCCTCGCAGCGAGCGCCAGCGGGGCGCGCGGCGACTCGCGCAACCCGCCCGGCACGGGCGCGACGGCGGTTCAGACGCGCGCGAAAGGCAGGGTGACGGACGCCGGCAGCAGCAGCCTGCGCCATTCGAAGCACGGCCCGGGGTCGGTCTTGCGGTCCGATGCGATGTCGCTGTGGCCGCACACCGCAGCGACCGGATACGCGGCGAAGAGCGCGTGCAGGGTCCGGTTGAGCGCCTCGTACTGCGCGTCGGTGAACGGCTCGAAGTCGGTGCCCTCGAGCTCGATGCCTACCGAGAAGTCGTTGCAGCGCTGCCGCCCCCGGAACTCGGAGGCTCCGGCATGCCAGGCCCTCCGCTCGAACGAGGCAAACTGCGTGACTGTTCCGTCGCGCTCGACCAGCAGGTGGGCGGACACGCGGATTCCGCCGAGATCGGCGAAAAAGGGGTGGGCGCGCGGATCAAGGCTGTTGGTGAAGAGCGCCCGCACCAGTCCACCTCCGTAGGCTCCAGGAGGCAGGCTGATGTTGTGGATGACGACCAGTTCGACCCGGGACCCGGCCGGTCGATCGTCGACGTTCGGAGACGGAACGTGGGCAACGCCCTGAAGCCACCCGTCGACCAGCGCCGTCATGTTTCGCGGGCTGGAGCGCCGCGGTCGGCGACGCTCACTTGATCTCGAGCCGCTGCATGCGGTAGCGCAGCTGGCGGAACGTGATTCCGAGCAGCTGTGCCGCCGCGGTGCGGTTGTATCGCGTCCGCTCTAGCGCGCGCCGGATGGCCTCGCGCTCGAGCGAGTCCAGGTACGAGGGAAGCGAGGAAGGCACGCCCTCGACGACGGCGAACCCGGCCGCAGGACCCTCGGTGCCGCCAGCAGCCGCGGGCACGCCGTCTTCGTCGGCCGGGATCGGCTCGGCCTCGATCGGCAGGTCGACCTCGGTCCCGGGCAGCATCAGGTCGTCGGCCATCAGCACGTCATCGCCGGCCAGGGCAACAGCGCGCTCGAGGATGTTCTCGAGTTCGCGCACGTTTCCCGGGAAGCGGTATGCGCTCAAGGCGCCAAGAGCGGCCGGCGACAGGCGCGCCTGCGGCGATCCCGAGCGGTCGGCGATGCGATGCAGGATCGCGTTCGCCAGCTGAGGAACGTCTTCCAGCCGGTCCCGCAACGGTGGCACGCGAACTTCGATGACGTTCAGCCGATAGAACAGATCCTGGCGAAAGCGCCCTTTCGCCACCAGCGCCGACAGGTCCTGGTGTGTCGCGCTGAGGATGCGCACATCCACGGGCTCTTCTGACGACGCGCCCACCTTGCGCACGCGCCGCTCCTGGATCGCACGCAGCAGCTTTACCTGCATCGCAAGCGGCAGTTCCGCCACCTCGTCGAGAAACAGTGTGCCGCCCGCGGCCGCCTGGAAGAAGCCCTCGCGGTCGCGGTCAGCGCCGGTGAAGGCCCCCTTCCGATAGCCGAAGAACTCGGCCTCCATCAGCGTTTCGGGAATCGCCCCGCAGTTCACGGGCACGAACGGATGCAGGCGCCGGCTCGACGCATCGTGGATGGCCCGCGCGGCCAGCTCCTTGCCGCTGCCGGACTCGCCGTGGATCGTCACCGGCGCCATGCTGTTCGCGAGCCGAACGATCATCGCCCGCAACTGATGCATCGCCGGGGCGACCCCGATCAGGCGTCCCAGCGCCGACGGGTCCGGCGCGTTCGCTTCGGCAGGCGCCCCCACGCGAACGGCCGAGCGGACGAGCATCCGCAACTGGTCGACATCGACCGGCTTGGTGAGGTAATCGAAGGCGCCCGCCTTCAGCGCCGCGACCGCGTTTTCAGCGCTGCCGAAGGCGGTGATGACGGCGATAGGTGGCCCTCCGCCCTGGGCTACTTCGCGCACGAGGTCCAGCCCGGTTCCATCCGGTAGCCGCATGTCGGTCAGGCAAAGGGAGTAACGGCGACATCCCAGCAGCGTCCGGGCCGAGCCGACGGACTCCGCGGTATCGACGTCGAGGCCGAGCCGCACCAGCGTCAGCGACAGCAGTTCCCGCAGGTCCGCTTCGTCGTCAACGACGAGAACGGCCGGCGAGCGGCCGGCCGTCGCTTCCCTTGGGCCCGTGCGCAGCGCTTCATTCATCGGATCGGGATCGTATCGAGGAAACCCTGGGCGTCAGCACCGGCAAGCGACCCGCGCCCGAAGCGCAGGAGGAAGCCTTCCCGCGTCGAGCCGTCGAGTTCGCGCCGCGCACCATAGGACAACTCCGCCCGATTCGTCACGCAGAACTCCCGTGCGAGGTACAGACCCAGGCCGGTACCCTGGGCCCGGGTCGTGAAAAACGGCTCGAACAGCGCGGCGCGCGCTTCGAAGGGCACACCCGGTCCGTCGTCGAAGACCCACAGTTGAGGTCGGTCCCCTTCGGGCGCCTGCTCGATCGCGATGCGCACCGAGCCGGGCCGTCCGGAGGCATACCGCAACGCGTTATCGACCAGGTTGTACATCACCTGCCGCAAGTGGGATTGCTCGAATTTCACGTGCAAACCCGGGGCGCTGTCCAGTTGGACGGCCTGTTGCGCAAGACCTCGGTCGCGCGCGAACTCGGCGAGGAACGAGCGCACGAATTCGCCGATCTCCAGGTCCTCGCCCAGCGGCGGCTCGCGCCGCGCCACCCTCAACACATCCTCGACCAGTCGGTTCAGCCGGCGCGTGTTCTCGCGGATGATCGTAGAGAGGCGCTTGAGCACCGGGTCTGCCGCATCCTCGCCCAACAACTGGCCGGCATGGCTTATGGCGGCCAGCGGATTGCGGATCTCATGGGCGATCGACGCTGTCAGCCGGCCCATCGCCGCCAGCTTCAGTTGCTGGGCGCGATCCTCCACGTCCCGCACGTCCTCCATGAAGATCACGAACTCATCCGTGGTCGGGGAGGCAGGACGGGCGAAGCGAGCGCGCAGCCTTGACTCCGGTGTCGTTTCCGGCGGTGCAGGCGCGGCTTCGACCGTGTTCGACCACGCGCCTTCGCTCCGGCCGCCTTCCACCCAGGCGACAAAGGCCGCCGCGAGGTCCCGTCCCTCCGGAAGTTCCGCCAGGCGCGTGCCGGTGAGCTGTGCCTGGGCTTCGAGTCCGAGCAGGCGCCGCGCGGAGCGATTGTTCGCCCGGACCTGGGTCGCGCGATCGACCACGATCACGCCCTGGTCCATCTGCGCGATGACGAGCCGGTTGATCGCCAGCTGGTTGTGCAGGTCGCGCCCACGCGTGCGAGCAAGCCTTTCCTGCTGGGCGAGCCGGGCACTGAGGGCGCGCAGCAGCGCGGTCACCGCGAACAGGGCCGCCCCGTAGACGCCGGCCTGGAACAGCAGCGACTCCGAGGCGTCCGCTGCCAGAGCGCGCAGGCCAGCGTCGACCAGGATCGCCAACACCGCCAGCGAACAAACGAAGAAGACCAGCAGTGACGGCAGCAGCAGGGAAGCCCCTGCCAGCGGCAACAGGAACAGGATTCCCCAGCCCGAGGCCACGCCGCCGCCCGTCACCATCAGCACGGTGATCGCCGCAAGATCGAGTACGAGCTGGCCGATCACCTGCGCGAGGAAGCGGCGATGGACGTACAGGGCGAGTCCGGCGAACACGGCACCCGCCGCGAAGTACAGCAGCGAGGCAAGTAGTGCCCATTGCAGCCCGCCCGGCGACAAGACAGGGCGCACGCCCGACGCTGCGCTTGCGAGCACCAGCGCGCTGGCGACGATCACGCGCGTGCTGGCGAAGTACTCGAGCGTTCTCCAGGGCGCTTCCGCGGAATCGAAGGCCGGCTGCCCATCCAGCAGCGGCTCGATTCCGCCGGCCGCAGACGGCGTTCCTACGCCGTCTTCACGCGGCAGGCGGGTTGCGGCGGTGTTCTTCACAGCAGAAAAACCGATCGCCCAGGGTCAGGGCTTCCTGGCGCGGCACGTGCAGTCCGCACGTTGCGCAACTCACCATGGCCTGCGGCGCCGGGGGGCGTGCATCGCGCCCTCGCGCGCTTCCGCCGGCATCGCGACGTCGCATCGAGCGCCACGCCAGGTACACGACGGCGGCGAGCACAAGGAAAAATGCGATTCGTCCCATCAGGCGCGCTGAAGCAGGACTTCGATCACGAAGCGGCTGCCGACGTAGGCCAGCATCAGCATGGCAAACCCGGTCAAGGTCCAGCGCAGGGCAGTGCGGCCACGCCAGCCGAACACCATGCGCCCCACGAGCAGGGCGGCGAAGATGATCCAGGCGGCGAACGTGAACACGGTCTTGTGGTCGAACCGCAGCGCCCGCCCGAAGATCTCCTCGGAGAAGAAGATGCCGCTGACCAGCGTCGCGGTCAGCAGCACAAACCCGGCCCCGATCAGGCGGAACAGCACCGTTTCCATCGCGAGCAACGGTGGCAGCCGGTCCAGGAAATGGGCCAGGCGGCCGCCGCTGGCCGAAGCTGTCTCGCCATGCAGCCGCCTGTCCATGGAAGCCATCAGCAGCGCGTGCATCGCGGCGATCGTCAGCAGGCTGTAGGCCAGGATCGCGAGCAGCAGGTGAACCCGGAACATGGGCGCGTCGGTCGCCTGGCCCAGGATCGCGCCGGGATAGGCCAGCGGCAGGAGCGCCGTGATGGCGGCCAGCGGCAGCACGAGCAGGAACAGGCCACGGGACGCGGAGAAGAACGACTCGATCCAGACGATCAGTGCGGTCAGCCACAAGGTCGCCGACAACGCCAGGGCGAAGCCGAAACGCAGCTGCCCGTCCTCGTAGGCGCCGTGGACCAGCAGCACGCCGTGCAGCCCGACGGCGAGTGCGAGCACCGGGCCGTGCCACACCGGCGCGCGCGCGGACTCGGTCTCCAGTGTGAGCCACTCGCGCCAAGCGACGAACAGATAGAGCACGGCGACTGCGCCGTACAATACGAACCATTCGGAGCGTAGCGGCATGAATCTTTATACCATGCAGGCGCTCCCTTCTCGCTGACCTCCCCGATGCTGGAACAACTGACAACCAAGCTGGCGCGCGTCGTCAAGACGATGCGTGGCCAGGCGCGTCTCACCGAAGAGAACATGCAGGAGATGCTGCGCGAAGTGCGCGTGGCACTGCTCGAAGCCGATGTCGCACTGCCGGTGGTACGCGACCTCATCGCCCGCATCAAGGAGCGAGCCCTAGGCGAGGAAGTCGTGGGCAGCCTGACGCCGGGCCAGGCGCTGGTGGGGGTGGTGCAGCGGGAACTGACGCTGCTGATGGGCGGAGACCTCGCCGATCGCGAGCGCGACATCAACCTCGCCACCCAGCCTCCCGCGGTGGTTCTGCTGGCCGGACTGCAGGGCGCCGGCAAGACGACGACCGCCGGCAAGCTGGCGCGCTGGCTCAAGGACGAGCGCAAGAAGAAGGTGCTGGCGGTGTCGACCGACGTCTATCGGCCCGCGGCGATCGAGCAGTTGAAGACCGTCGCGACACAGGCCGGTGCCGAGTTCTTTCCGTCGAGCACCGGCGACAAGCCGGTCGACATCGCGGCCCGCGCCCTGGACCACGCAAAGAGGCACTTCTTCGACGTGCTGATCGTCGACACTGCCGGCAGATTGGCGATCGACGAGGAAATGATGCAGGAGGTCGCGGCCCTCGAAGCGCGCCTGCAGCCCATCGAGACGCTGTTCGTCGTGGACGCGATGCTCGGCCAGGACGCCGCGAACACGGCGAAGGCATTTGCCGACCGCCTGCCGCTCACCGGGGTCATCCTGACCAAGCTCGATGGCGACTCGCGTGGCGGCGCGGCGCTGTCGGTTCGGCAGATCACCGGCAAGCCGATCAAGTTCGTCGGCGTCGGCGAGAAGCTGACCGGTTTCGAGCGCTTCCAGCCGGAGGGCATGGCCGGACGGATCCTCGGCATGGGCGACATCGTCGCCCTCGTCGAGGATGTCAGGAAAACGGTCGATGTCGAGAGCGCGCAGAAACTGGCCAAGCGCATGCAGTCGGGCGAGAAATTCGACCTGAACGACTATCGCGAGCAGATCGGGCAGATGCGCAAGATGGGCGGACTGTCCGGCATGCTGGACAAGCTTCCGGCCCAGCTCGCCCAGGCGGCCAGTCAGGTCAAGGCCGCCGACAGCGAGAAGCAGATCCGCCGCATCGAGGGCATCATCAGCGCAATGACGCCTGCCGAACGCGCAAAGCCGGACCTCATCAAGGCATCGCGCAAGCGCCGCATCGCGGCCGGGGCCGGCGTGCCGGTGCAGGAAGTGAATCGCATGCTCAACCAGTTCGAGCAGATGCAGGCGATGATGAAGCAGATGAAGAAGGGCGGACTCGCGAAGATGATGCGCGGACTGGGGCGCATGCCCGGCATGCCGGGCATGCCGAAGCGATAGCGGCCCGACTCACCCGACCCGCGGAGGAGGCGCCGGCGGTTCGGCCGGGATGTTCATCGGGGAAGGCGCGTAGTGCCAGCGGCTCCTCCATGCGGCAAGCACCGCGTCGGGGTACTCCTTGCGACCGCGACTTCCGTTGTAGCGGCCGAGCGCCATGAACAGGTCGCCCTTTTCGATGTCCAGGTAGTGCCGCAGGATGACCGTGCCGTAGCGCAGGTTAGTCCGCATGTCGAAGAGCCGCCGCGGATCGCCGTCTCCTATGACCTGCGTCCAGAACGGCATCACCTGCATCAGGCCGCGGGCACCGGCGGCCGAGATCGCGTACTTGCGGAAGTTGCTTTCGACCTGGATCAGTCCGAGGACGAGTTGCCGGTCCAGCCCCGAGCGCAGGCACTCATAGTCCAGCGTCTTCAGGAATTCCAGGCGCGCGCTGAATTCCGGGATCTTCGCCTTCAGGCGTTCCGACATTTCGCCGAGCCAGCCGTAGTGCGCAAGACGCTCCTCGGGCCTGTCGATGGGCCGCTCGCGCGGCCGTTCCTCGGCGATCTGCGCCGCAAGCGCGGTGCGCACGGAGTCGGCCAGCGGCTCGTACTGCTGCGCGCCTCCGAATGCGGTCCGGGGCAGCACGGCGAGCGCTGCTGCCGAGATCAGCAGACGGCGTCGGCCGGAGGCGCGCGGCACCGTCAACGGCCGCCGAGCCGGTCCCGGACGAACGCGACGGCGTCACCGGCCGGGATCGGTGTGGTCTGCAGCGTGCGCCGGTCAACGTACTCGACCTTGCCCTCCTTCAGTCCGCGTTCGCCGATCGTCAACCGGTGCGGTATCCCGATCAGCTCCATTTCCGCGAACATCACGCCGGGGCGCTCGTCCCGGTCGTCCAGCAGCACGTCGACGCCCGCCGCCTGCAGTTCGGCGTACATCCGGTCCGCCATCAGGCGCACCTGTTCCGACTTGCCGTAGCCAACCGGCGTCAGGACCACCGAGAACGGCGCGATCGGCTCGGGCCAGATAATGCCGCGCTCGTCGTGATTCTGCTCGATCGCCGCGCCCAGGAGCCGGGTCACGCCGATGCCGTAGCAGCCCATCAGCATCCGCGCTGGCCGCCCTCCTTCGTCGGTGAAGCTGAGGTTCATGGTCTCCGGATACGGCAGGCCGGCGAAGACATGGCCGACCTCGATGCCGCGCTGAATCGCAAGCGTGCCCTTGCCGTCGGGCGAAGGATCGCCCGCCACGACGCTGCGCGCGTCCGCGACGATCGGCTCGGGCAGGTCCCGGCCCCAGTTGGCGCCGGTAAAGTGGAAGTCCTCCACGTTCGCGCCGCAGACGAAGTCGCTCATGTTCGCCACCGTGCGGTCGGCGACGACCTTGACCGGCCTGCGTGTACCGATCGGGCCAAGGTACCCCGGCCGGCATCCGAACGTGTCCAGGATCTCGGCCTCGGTGGCGAACCGGAAGCCGCCCCTCAGGCCTTCCACCTTTCCGACCTTCACTTCGTTGAGTTCGTGGTCGCCACGAACCAGCACGAGCCAGACCTCGGCCGGCATCGGACCGCCCTTGTCGTCCTGTCGGTCGACGGCGAGCACGATCGACTTCACCGTGCGCGCCAGAGGCATTCCGAGCAGGCGCGCCACGTCTTCGCACTTCTCCTTGCCGGGCGTCGGCGTCTTGACCAGCGCCTCGGCGGGCGCCGCGCGCCGCGCGATCAAGGGCAGAGCCTCCGCCATCTCGATGTTCGCCGCATAGTCCGAGGTCGGGCAATACGCGATCGCGTCCTCGCCCGTGTCGGCGATGACCTGGAACTCGTGGCTGGCCTTGCCGCCGATATTGCCCGTGTCGGCAGCGACCGCGCGAAACGTCAGCCCCATGCGGCTGAAGATGCGCCCGTACGCGTCATACATGGCGCGGTAGCTCGCCATCGCGCCCGCCTCGTCCTTGTCGAACGAATAGGCGTCCTTCATGGTGAACTCGCGGCCACGCATCACACCGAAGCGCGGCCGCCGCTCGTCGCGGAACTTGGTCTGGATGTGGTAGAAGTTCGCGGGCAGCTGCTTGTAGCTCTTGAGCTCCTCGCGCGCGATATCGACGATCACTTCCTCGCTGGTCGGCTGCACGATGAAGTCGCGGTCGTGGCGGTCCTTCAGGCGCAGCAGCTCCGGCCCCATCTTCTGCCAGCGCCCGGACTCCATCCACAGCTCCGCCGGCTGCACCACGGGCATCAGGAGCTCCACCGCACCGGCCCGGTTCATTTCCTCACGGATGATCTGCTCGATCCTGCGGATCGATCGCAGCCCCATCGGCATGTAGGTATAGATGCCGGCGGCGAGCTTCTTGATCATGCCCGCGCGCAACATCAGGGAGTGACTGATCACCTCCGCATCGGAAGGTGCCTCTTTCTGGGTGGAGATGAAGAATTGGCGTGCGCGCATGCCGGAAATCCGTTCTGAACCCGTGTTGTGCCCTCGAAAAACCGGCCCCTATAATCGGTCGCAGATTCTAAAGGTTCAGGGGTTGGCATGCTGGACAAGGACGGGTACCGCCCGAACGTCGGCATCATCCTGCTCAACAGTCGCAACGAGGTCTTCTGGGGTAAACGGGTCAAGCAGCATTCGTGGCAGTTCCCGCAGGGCGGGATCAAGTACGGCGAATCGCCGGAGCAGGCGATGTTTCGCGAGCTCTGGGAGGAAGTCGGGCTGAAGTCCGAGCATGTGAGGATCGTGGGTCGCACGCGCGAGTGGCTGCGTTACGAAGTCCCCGAGCAGTGGATCCGGCGCGAATTGCGCGGCAACTACCGCGGGCAGAAGCAGATCTGGTTCCTGTTGCGCCTGCTCGGGCGAGACTGCGACGTCTGCCTGCGCGCGACGACGCACCCCGAGTTCGACGCCTGGCGCTGGCACGAATACTGGGTGCCGCTCGAGACTGTCATCGAGTTCAAGCGCGACGTCTACCAGCAGGCGCTGCTCGAGTTGTCTCGCTTCGTCTTCAAGCCGGGGCGGCCCCACGCGAAGGCGATGCATCCGCGCCCGGGCGCCCACCTCGAGACTGGCGTGCCGGCCGCCGCCGTCGTGTCTGTGCCGGAGCCGCCAACCGAGGCCGCCTGAAACTAGGTCAGAACGAGGTTGTCGCGGTGTATGAGCTCGGGTTCTTCGATGAACCCGAGCACCGACTCGATCTCGCCCGTAGGCCTCCGCGCAATCTGCCGTGTCTGGCCACTCGAGTAGTTCACGAGCCCGCGAGCGATCTCCCGGCCCTGCGGATCCAGACAGGCGACCACGTCGCCGCGCTGGAACTCGCCCTGCACTTCGACCACCCCGATCGGCAGCAGGCTCTTGCCGCCCGCGGCGAGCGCCCTGGCGGCGCCGGCGTCCACCAAGATGCGACCCTTGAGCAACAGATGGTCGGCCAGCCACTGCTTGCGCGCCGTCAGCACCTCGGTTGCCGCCGTGAGTTGCGTCCCGATCGGTTCGCCGGCGGCGAGCCGCAGCAGGACGTCGGGTTCCCGGCCGGATGCGATCACGGTGTGCGCGCCGCTACGCGCGGCCCGCTTCGCGGCGAGGATCTTGGTGAGCATGCCACCGCGCGCGATCGCGCTGCCGGCTCCGCCTGCCATCGCTTCCAGCGACGGGTCGCCGGCAGTGGCGTTCGCGATCAGGGTCGCAGCGGCATCACGGCGGGGATCGGCGGAGTACAGGCCAGCCTGGTCGGTCAGTATCACGAACGCGTCGGCCTCCACCAGGTTGGTGACGAGCGCGCCCAGCGTGTCGTTGTCTCCGAACTTGATCTCGTCGGTGACCACCGTGTCGTTTTCATTGATCACCGGCACCACACCAAGATCGAGCAGCGTGAAGAGCGTCGAACGGGCGTTCAGGTAGCGCGGCCGGTCGGCCAGATCGGCGTGCGTCAGCAGCACCTGCGCCGTCTGGACTCCGTGCTGCGCGAAGTGGGACTCGTAGGCGCGCGCAAGGCCCATCTGGCCGACGGCAGCCGCGGCCTGCAGTTCGTGGATCTGCTGCGGCCGCTTCGACCAGCCGAGCCGCTGCATACCCTCTGCGATGGCGCCGCTCGAGACCATCACCACCTGCTTGCCCTGCCGCCGCAACAAGGCGACCTGGGTTGCCCAGCGCGAAATCGCATCCAGGTCCAGGCCTCGCCCGTCGTTCGTGACGAGACTGCTGCCCACCTTGACGACCACCCGACGGGCTGAAGCGACGGCCGAAGTCATCTGGCTCCCCCGTCCGTTTCCGCTTCGCCCTCCTCCGCAGCCGTTCGCCGAGATCTCTTGCCCTCAAGGAACCGGGCAATCTCGGCGCATAGCTCGCGGCACCCCTCGCCGGTTGCAGCCGAGACAGCGAACACCGGTGCCTTCGTCCGCATCCGGCGCCTGAATTCGGCGATCGCGGCGGCACGGTCCTCCGGGGCGATCAGGTCGATCTTGTTGAGCACCAGCCACCGTGGTTTCCTGTGCAATTGCTCGTCGTATTTGCGCAGTTCGGCGGCGATGGCGCGTGCATCCCTTGCCGGATCGCTCCCATCGACCGGACGGCAATCGACCACGTGAAGCAGCAAACCGGTGCGGCTCAGGTGGCGCAGGAACTGGAGGCCCAGCCCGGCGCCCTCGGCGGCGCCCTCGATGAGGCCGGGAATGTCCGCCACCACGAAGCTCTGCTCGGGGCCGACCCGCACGACGCCGAGGTTTGGATGCAGTGTGGTGAACGGATAGTCGGCGACCTTGGGCCGTGCATTCGACACCGCGCGGATAAACGTCGACTTGCCGGCATTCGGCATGCCGAGCAATCCGACATCCGCCAGCACGCGCAGCTCGAGTTGCAGGTGGCGGTGTTCGCCCGCCTCTCCCGGAGTGAACTCGCGCGGAGCGCGGTTGGTGCTCGACTTGAAGTGGAGGTTGCCCAGGCCGCCCTTGCCGCCGCGCGCGAGCAGCGCGCGCTGGCCGTGACGGGCAAGGTCGGCGATGCGCGCCCCGGTGTCGGCGTCCACGATCACCGTGCCCACCGGCATCCGCAGTTCGATGTCGCCGCCGGCCGCTCCGTAACAGTCTGCGCCGCGGCCCCTCTCGCCATCTTCCGCCTGGTGGCGGCGGGCGTAGCGGTAGTCGATCAGGGTGTTGATGTTGCGGTCGGCGACCGCGAACACGCTGCCTCCGCGTCCACCGTCGCCGCCGTCGGGTCCGCCCTTCGGGATGAACTTCTCGCGCCGGAACGAAGCGCTGCCGTCGCCGCCCTTGCCGGCCGCGACTTCGATGGTTGCTTCGTCGACGAACTTCATGTGGGACAGTCGGAAAAGAAAAAGCCCCGCCGCGAGCGGCAGGGCTTTTCAAACGAGCTTCTGCCGCGGCGGATCAGGTGCTCGGTTCGGCGCTCGGCTCGACGCTCACGACGCGACGGTTCTGCGCCCCCTTGACGTCGAACTTGACGTGGCCCGCGGCAGTGGCGAACAGTGTGTGATCGCGCCCCATGCCTACGTTGTCGCCCGCGTGGAACTGGGTGCCGCGCTGGCGGACGATGATCTGGCCCGGCTCGATCCCCTGACCGCCGAACACCTTCACGCCCAGTCGCTTCGCCTGGGAGTCGCGGCCGTTGCGTGACGACCCGCCTGCTTTCTTGTGTGCCATGGTTTCGCTCCTGCTGCGCTCTTCGTCCGACCGCGGTCAGGCGATCGAATCGATGCGCAATTCCGTGAAGTTCTGACGATGTCCACCGTGTTTCTGGAAGTGCTTCCGCCGGCGCATCTTGAAGATCGTGACCTTGTCGTGGCGGCCGTGGCCGACCACCGTCGCGACCACGGAAGCGCCGGCCACGAACGGGGCCCCCACCTTCACGTCGTCGCCATCGCTGACGGCGAGCACCTCGGACAGCGTCACCTGCTGCCCGACCTCGGCACCCAACGTTTCGACCTTCACCGTGTCGCCCGGCGCCACCCGGTACTGCTTGCCACCGGTCTTGATGACTGCATGCATGTCTGTTCTCCTGCCGCGGACGCTGCCGACACCCCCTGGTGTCTCGCTGCCCCGTCCCCGGACCTTGCCCGCTGTCGCGGGCGCGCTCTCTGCCGCTATCTTCCGCGGATGCCGAAGTCGCCGGGGGCGGCCTGCGGCCAGCCCACGACGCGCATTCCGCCACTGACAGCCCTGCCTGCGGCCATGGCGCAGCGCGGAAAGCCTTGGATTATCACACCCCTGGCATGGGCGCGTCAAACCCCTTTCCGGCCCCTCCCGCCGCCCGGCGGAACGGATCGGGAC
>Ga0224500_10000426_pt1 | contig 29299 bp, 29 predicted proteins | sample SF_Oct11_sed_USG_FD_168126 | JGI IMG/M metagenome (GOLD analysis project Ga0224500, IMG submission 168126) | Sediment microbial communities from San Francisco Bay, California, United States - SF_Oct11_sed_USGS_4_1 | ecosystem: Environmental > Aquatic > Marine > Sediment | place: USA: California... | reverse complement strand
AAGTCCTTTATCGAGCGGATTCGGGAGAAGGCGGTCGGTGAGGAGGTTGGCAAGAGCCTGACGCCTGGCCAGGCGCTGGTCAAAGTCATCCATGCCGAGCTGATCACCTTGCTGGGGACTGACACCGCCGCTCTGGATCTTCGTGCGCGGCCACCGGTCGTGATAATGCTCGCCGGCCTGCAGGGCGCCGGCAAGACCACCACTGCCGCCAAACTTGCGCGCCGACTGATCGAGAAGGATAAGAAAAAAGTCATGCTGGTGAGTGTCGACGTGCACCGGCCGGCAGCGATTCTGCAATTGGAAACACTGGCTCGCGACGTTTCTGCGATGTACTGCAACAGTTCCGCGTCTGAAGAACCGGAAGACATCGTGGTGCGGGCAATCGACCAAAGTCGCCGCAGTTTCGCCGACGTATTGATCATCGATACGGCCGGGCGATTGCATATCGACAAGGAGATGATGGACGAGGTCGTGCGGGTCCACGATATCGCCGGGCCGCACGAAACGCTGTTCGTCATTGACAGCATGGCCGGGCAGGATGCCGTCAACTCGGCCAGCGCCTTCGACAAAAGCCTCCCGCTGACCGGTGTCATCCTGACAAAAGCCGACGGAGACGCCAAAGGCGGTGTCGCACTGTCCGTTCGACAGGTAACCGGCAAACCAATTCGATTCGTCGGCGTTGGCGAAAAGACCGACGCGCTGGAAGTGTTTCATCCGGACCGAATGGCCTCCCGTATTCTCGGCATGGGTGACGTCCTGACGCTGGTCGAGGAAATCGAGGGCAAGGTCAATCGGGACAAGGCGGAAAAGCTCGCGAAGAAGATCGGCAAGGGAAGGGGCTTCGACCTGGCCGACCTCCGTGACCAGTTCGAGCAGATGCTGAACATGGGGGGCATGGCAAAAATGCTGGAAAAACTGCCGTTGGCGGGAAAGGTCAATACGGCCGCGCTGAACGGTGCCGCCAACGAGGAGCAAATGCGTCGCCAGATGGCCATCATCGATTCCATGACCCCTGGTGAACGGCGTTTTCCCAAGGTAATCAATGGCTCCCGGAAGCGCCGGATCGCTGTGGGAAGCGGTCAGCAGATCCAGGACGTCAATCGGTTACTCAAGCAGCACCTGCAGATGGAAAAAATGATGAAAAAGATGTCGAAAGGCGGAATGAAAAAGATGCTGCGCGGGCTGCCGGGAGGCGGCATGCCTCCGGGGCCTCGCTAGCGGCGTGCCCGAAATCGGAGTACCGGCTAAGGGTCGGAAAAACGGGCAGATTTCCGCGATTTGCTATTCACTTTTGGACTGAAGTGCGTAAAATGCGCCGTTTACTCGGGCCGGCCCCGGGTGTAGGCGTGTCTGCCTGTTAATTTGATGCGGAAAATTTATGGTTAGTATTCGACTTTCGCGCGGTGGTGCGAAAAAGCGTCCTTTTTATCATCTGATCGTCACCGACAGTCGTAATCGTCGGGACGGTCGGTATATCGAACGGCTCGGCTTTTTCAATCCGCTGGGCACTGAAAAAGAAGAGAATTTGCGAATTGATCTGGAACGGGTCGATTACTGGATTGCTCAGGGCGCCAGGCCCTCTGATCGCGTGGCTGCGTTGCTGAAAGCACAGCGCAAGGTTGCGCAGAGCGCCTGATTTTCAGGCTGTTGCCAGGACCCGACACGGTCCGGGCGAATCCGGGTGGCGCGATGCCAGCGAAGGAAAACACGAAACCGGACCGTGAGGTCATACTGGGACGTGTTTCCGGTTTGTTCGGGGTCAAGGGTTGGGTCAAGGTGTATTCCTTCACCGAGCCACGCGAGTCGATCCTGCAGTTTCGCCATTGGCTCCTTCACGGGAGCGACTGGCGCCGGCGTATCGAGGTGGCCGAGGGAAGGCAACACGGCAAATCGGTAGTGGTGCGGTTTGAGGGTATCGAGGATCGAGATGCCGCGGCCGAATTGCTCGAATGCGAAATAGGCATTCGGCGAGACGAACTGCCGGACCCGGCGGACGGCCAGTACTACTGGTCGGATCTGGAAGGTATGACAGTTGTGCATCGTGACGGCCGGTTACTCGGAACAGTCGCTTACCTGATGGCGACCGGCGCCAACGATGTAATGGTAGTGCAGGGTGACCGGGAAACGCTGGTCCCCTTCATTGCCGAAAAGGTTGTTCTGGACGTTGACAAGGCGAAGGGTGTGATCAGCGTCGATTGGGAGTGGGACTGACGCCATGCACGTGCAGCTGGTCAGCCTGTTTCCGGAATTTGCAGCATCCGTCGCCGACTACGGAGTCGTAGGAAGGGCGGTAGGCCGGGGTCTTTTTGCGCTGGAGTGCCTGAACCCAAGGGACTTCACCAACGATGCCCACCGCACGGTCGACGATCGGCCGTACGGCGGCGGGCCCGGCATGGTAATGAAGTACGAGCCACTGGCGGCCGCGATCGTTGCCGCCCGGGCGGCAGCCCCGGCCGGGTCGCCGGTAGTTTGCCTGTCGCCACAAGGCATCGTTTTCGATCAGGCGAGGGCGCGCGAATTTGCGGCCCTTCCAGGGTTGATACTTCTGGCCGGCCGATACGAAGGTATCGACGAAAGGTTGATCGAGGCAGAAGTCGATCTGGAGTTGTCGCTGGGCGACTTTGTCCTGAGTGGCGGAGAGATTGCGGCGATGGCTGTGATTGATGCCGTTGTTCGGCTGATTCCCGGTGTGCTGGGGGATGATGAATCGGCCAGGCAGGATTCGTTCGGTTGCGGGTTCCTGGATCACCCGCATTACACACGGCCGGAAGTCATCCAGGGCAAGGCAGTACCGGACGTGCTGCTGTCCGGCGACCACGCGAGAATTTCGGCGTGGCGGACGAAGCAGGCCATTGGCCGGAGCTTCGTAAGACGACCGGACCTGATGGCACGTGATGAATTGACTGTCGAGCAACAACGACTGCTCGACGAGTATTTGCAGGAACAGGGGCTGACGCCAGGTAATGGCTGATCGGCGACGATGGAAAACTCAAAACCGGCGACGTGGCCGGCAGGCAGAATACGATGAGCAAAATCATAGAAGCGATTGAACAGGAACAGATGTCCAGGGAAGTACCGGATTTCGCGCCGGGCGACACTGTTGTGGTTCAGGTCAAGGTCAGCGAAGGTGACCGCGAGCGTTTTCAGGCATTCGAAGGCATTGTCATCGCGAAGCGCAATCGCGGACTCAATTCCTCTTTCACCGTGCGCAAGATCTCGCATGGCGAAGGCGTCGAGCGTGTGTTCCAGACTTACAGCGCCACGGTAGGTGCTATCGAGGTAAAGCGCCGCGGCGATGTGCGTCGTGCAAAGCTTTACTATCTGCGCGATCGCACAGGCAAGGCGGCGCGGATCAAGGAAAAGGTTTAGGCGGCTATCAGCTTCCTATACGGGCGATTTGGACCGTATATTGCGAATTCACGGCAATCGACCTGAACCTAAGCCTCGGAAGGGGGTCTCTCGTCGCATGAGGTTATTGCCTGGAATGAGGGTGCTGCTGGTAATGTTGCTGGCCGGCGTCGCCGGCGCCGGCTGCGCCTCCATGATTTCGTCGGCTGCCAGCAACTTTGCCGACAACCTGTCGGCGGCGGTGCTGAATCAGAACGATCCGGAAACGGTGCGTGCCGGCGCGCCGGCCTATCTCCTGCTACTCGACAGTTTTCTGCAAGGCAACCCCAATGATCCGGCCCTTCTGGCGGCGGCGGCAAATCTGTACGCCTCCTACGGAGCTGTTTTCGCCGGTGACCCGGACAGGGCGAAACGATTAACAGAGCGCGCCAGAAGCTACGGTTTCAAAAGTGTCTGTCAGTCCTACCGGCCGGCCTGCCGCTGGAAGGGCATGCCTTTCGATCAGTACGAAAAGACCCTGGACGGCCTTACAGCCAGGCAGGCCGACGCCGTCTATGCCTATGGCGTCTCGTCGCTGGCTTACATTCGCGCGCACAGCGACGACTGGAACGCACTGGCGGAGTTGCCGCACAGTGAGGCACTGTTGAATCGGTACCTGGAAATCGGTGACGCAACTCTATACGGGTCCGTCTATACCTATCTTGGAATTCTTGCGACCTTGAGACCGCCTGCAGTGGGCGGTGAGCCGGAGAAAGGCAGGCAGTATTTCGAGCGTGCGATTGCGCTGACAGGCGGGACGGACCTGAGTGCAAAAGTCGAGTTCGCGCGCGGCTACGCGCGCCTGTTGTACGAACGGGAATTGCATGACCAATTGCTGAACGAGGTTTTGGCCGCAAACCCGAACGTGCCCGGATTTACTCTGACCAACGTTCTTGCACAACGCGATGCACAAAGCCTGTTGGCCAGTGCTGACGACTACTTCTGATCTGGAACTGGCGGATCGGTACAGCGTTTCGCCGCAACGGAGATTGCATATGCGAGTTTCGATTATATTAGTTGCGCTTGTCGCGCTGGCGATCGGCGATGTGACGCAGGCGCAGACGCAAATAAAGATTGCGACACTTGCGCCCGAGAATACGCAACTGATGAAAGAATTGCGCGCCGGCGCAGAAGAAATCAAGACGAAGACCGCTGGCCGTGTTGTGCTGAAGTTCTATGCCGGTGGCGTGCAGGGAACGGAGAGTAAAGTCCTTCGGAAAATACAGATCGGGCAATTGCACGGCGGAACGTTTTCGCCGGCTGACTTTCAGAAACAGTACGCGGATCTGAATATCTATGGCCTGCCGTTCGTTTTTCAGTCGACAGACGAAGTCAGGTTTGTACGGGAACGGCTGGACAGCACGTTCGAAAAGGGTATCCAGGATATCGGCTTCGAGACTTTCGGATTCGCGGGCGCCGGATTCGCAATCATTCTGTCCAATGCGCCAGTGCGAAGTCAGGCTGACATGCAGGGCAAGAAAGTATGGCTGCCGGAAGGCGACCTTATCAGCTACGAGGCAATGAAGGCCGTGCAACTGTCTCCGGTCGCGTTGCCGTTGACCGATGTGCTCACCGGCCTGCAAACCGGCCTCGTCGATATCGTTGCGATTCCACCCGTGGTTGCGCTGGCATTGCAATGGCATACAAAGGTCAAATACGTTACGAGAACACCCGTTTTATACGTAATGGGATTTCTCGCAATTCAGAAGAAGACTTTTGGCAGGCTTGATCCCGCGGATCAGGCAGTGGTCCGGGAAGTCCTGGGTGGGATCTACGCCCGGATTGACGCCAACAGTGACAAGGAATCGGCTGCGGCGACCCAGGCGCTTATCAATGTTGGCCTGCAAGATGTGCAGCCTGTTCCCGGCGAATTCGACGCGATCCGCGCGCAGATGGTAGAGACGAATCGCGCCATGGCCCGGGACGGCATGTTTTCGCTGCAAGTCCTGGAGCAAATGCAGGCACTCATAATCGAATACCGCGCTGATCATGCGTCGGAAGATTCTCTGCAGCAGGAACCTGTCGATTCGGATTCGGTTGCCGGAACGCACTAGTGGTCAAACCCACCGGCGGCGGATTATTGAACCGGCTTGAGCGCTGGGGAACGGCGATCGAGAATGGTTCGTTGGTGGTTTTGCTCAGCGCAATGATGCTTCTCGCGGTTGGCCAGATCGTCATGAGAATCTTTTTCAGTTTCGGATTTGTCTGGGCCGATGAATTGCTGAAGTTGATGGTGCTTTGGATCGCTCTGATTGCCTCGGTTGCCGCCAGTAGAAATGACAGGCATTTGCGAATCGATGTGCTGTCGCATTTCGTGCCACAGCGTTATGCACGGATACCGCGGATCGTCGTTGATCTGTTTGCGTCCGTCATGTGCGGACTTCTAGCGTGGCAATCGTATAGATTCGTCCAGCTGTCGATTGAGTTCGAGGAAACGGTGCTGGTCGACATACCGGCCTGGTTCGTGCACGGCATCGCGCCGGTTGCGTTTGCGCTCATGTGTTACCGGTTTCTGCTGGCTTCGGTCGCGGGCACCATTCGCGTGTTCAGCGCTGCCGACGAAGTGGCTCCGCTTGCCGGGGACGGAAGTCGATGATTCTTGCAATTATTCTACTTGTTCTGGCAATTTTCGGCGCACCGCTTTTCGCGGTAATCGCCGCCGGCGCGATGATCGGATACCAGAAAGAAGGCATCGACCTGATGGCAATTGCCGTCGAGATCCTTGGTATTGCCGGCATGCCGTTTTTGTCAGCGATACCGCTGTTTACTTTTGCAGGTTACCTTCTTAGCGAAAGCAATGCGCCTCACAGGCTGGTGCGACTTACAGGAGCGATTCTCGGTTGGATGCCCGGTGGTCTTGCATTGGTCGCGCTGGCGGCCTGCGCGTTCTTTACCGCATTTACCGGCGCTTCTGGCGTAACGATCATCGCATTGGGTGCAATTCTTTACCCGGCGTTGCAGCAGGATGGTTACCCGGACGATTTCAATCTCGGACTGGTTACGACTTCAGGCAGCCTCGGACTGCTTTTTGCACCGTCGCTGCCGCTGATACTTTATGGCGTCGTGTCGGAAGTTTCGATCGATGGACTGTTCAGGGCGGGCTTGCTGCCCGGAATGCTGATGCTGGTGATGTTGTCCGGTTACAGTCTGTGGATCAATCGCGCCAACAGGAAACCACTGAAGTCCTTTTCGCTGCGCGAAGTGGGTGCCGCATTGCGTGAATCGATGTGGGAGCTGCCGTTGCCCGTCGTTGTACTCGGCGGTATTTATTCCGGGTTCTTTGCCGTATCCGAAGCGGCCGCAGTGACCGCACTGTATGTGCTGATCGTAGAAGTATTTATTCTGAAGGAAGTGAAGATACCGGAGCTGCCGCGAGTCATGCGCGAATCCATGCTGCTGGTTGGCGGGATCCTGATCATTCTCAGCGTATCGCTGGCATCGACGAATTACATGATCGACGCTGGTGTACCGCAAAAGTTGCTGGCGATAGTAGCCGAATACGTTTCCAGCCAGGCAAGTTTCCTTTTCCTGTTGTTCATTTTCCTACTGATCCTCGGCGCTATTCTCGATATCTTTTCCGCGATAGTTCTGGTCGTGCCACTCATCCTGCCGATTGCAGCGCAATACGGGGTCGATCCGTTTCACCTCGGCATTGTATTTCTTGCGGCCATGCAGCTCGGTTACCTGACTCCGCCAGTGGGTCTGAATCTGTTTATCGCGAGTTATCGATTCAATCAACCGATCATGAAGGTTTACTTGGCGACCTTTCCATTTCTTATTATTCTGACAATTACAGTGCTCATCATCACTTACTGGCCGGCTTTATCGCTGGTCTTGTTGGCCGACTGAAACGAAAGGGCTCTTTGTATGGGGAACCATGGATCGCAGCTGACGGTCATAATATCGGATTATTTTTTTTTGAACGGGCGAGGCAATAAATGAGTTTGGGCAAATCCTTGAAGTCGCTGTTTTCGGCTATCTGGGCAGGCATCGACGGCCTGCGGAAAGTAATGCACTTATTGCTGCTGCTGTTCGTATTCGGGATAATTTTCGGCGCACTGTCCTCGACGGCGCCGCTGGTGCCGGCCAGTTCCGCATTGTTGATTCAACCTGTTGGCAGCCTCGTCGAAGAGCTGGAAGGTGACCCGTACGATCGCGCCATCGCCGAGCTTCTTGGCGAGTCGATTCCGCAGACGCTGGTTCAGGATGTGGTTGACGGACTGAAATATGCAAAGGAAGACAGTCGAATTGAGGGGGTTGTACTGGATCTGAGCGGCCTGGGTCGAAGCGGTCTGAGCCAGCTTGAGCGTGTGGGCAACGCGATTGACGATTTTCGCGCGTCAGACAAGCCGATTGTGGCTGTCGCCGACTTTTACGGGCAGGGTGCCATTTACCTCGCGTCGCGTGCCGACGAAGTGTACATGCATCCGGAGGGCGCCGTGCTCCTCAGCGGGTTCGGTTCATACCGCACGTATTACAGGGCGGCCATCGAGAAGCTGAAGATCGACTGGAATATCTTTCGCGTAGGAACTCACAAGTCGGCAGTTGAACCGTATATGCGGGACGACATGTCCGAAGAGGATCGTTCAGCGACCGTAAGGCTGGTCGATCAGCTTTGGGAGAGATTCCAGGCAGACATCGTGCGCTCCCGGGAACTGGAACCCGGCTCACTGGACGAGAGGCTGAGAAATTTCGTGCCCGAGCTCCGGGCGCTCGATGGTGATCTTGCCGAGCTGGCGCTGGAAAGCGGACTGGTGGACGGACTGATGTCACGGGCTGAATTCAATGAGCACATTATGGAATGGGCTGGCACGGATCCGGACGACGAAGGGACTTACCATGCGACTCACCTGGACGATTACGTATCGGCCATGCGGCTGACGAAATCCGGACCTGCTGCCGACGCGAATATTGCGATCGTCGTTGCCGCTGGTGAGATCTTGAACGGAACCCAGTCGCCGGGAACCATTGGCGGAGATTCAACGGCCGACTTGTTGCGCCAAGCGCGCTTGGACGAGTCCGTCAAAGCCGTTGTGCTGCGAGTCGACAGCCCCGGCGGCAGTGCTTTTGCTTCAGAGATCATTCTCGACGAGATTGAACGGCTGCAAACCGCAAATAAGCCGGTTGTGGCGTCCATGAGCAGTGTGGCAGCGTCCGGTGGGTACTGGATTTCGATGGCAGCCGACAGGATTTATGCCAGTGAAGTTACAATTACCGGCTCGATTGGAATATTCGGCATGTTGCCGACGTTTCAACGATCACTCAGGGAAATCGGAATCAATACGGATGGCACCGGTACCAGTGACTGGTCGGGCCAGTTCCGCGTGGACAGAGCGATGTCCGATGACGCAAAGGCCGTGTTTCAGATGGTTATCGACAAGGGTTACGACGACTTCATCAGCAAGGTGGCAAGTTACCGCGGCATGGAGAAGGAGACCATCGATGGCATTGCACAAGGTCAGGTCTGGACCGGCAGCGATGCACTTGAGAACGGGCTGATAGACGGCATCGGTGGCCTTGATGACGCAGTTGCCGCTGCGGCGGAGCTCGCCGAATTGGCAGAGGGTGAATACGGCAGGAAGTATATTCGAAAAGAGCTGACGCCCACCGAGCAACTTGCCCTCGACTTGTTCGCTGGCGCGGCGCGCCTGGGCATTGACGCCGGACGATTCGTCGACAGGCAATCGACACTACAGCGGCTGGCCCGTGTCGTCGAAACCGCACTGGATCCGCTGCTGACATTCAATGATCCGAAGGGTATGTACTCACATTGCTTTTGTACGATCGAGTGATCGACAGAGCAAACTTCGGGCCCGGCGGTTTCCGATCGAAGGCTTAAGCCCAGTTCAGGATGATTTTTCCGGACTGGCCCGATTCCATCAGATCGAATGCGTCCTGGAAGTCATCGATGGGAAAGCGATGCGTAATGACCGGCTCGATGTTAAGCCCGCTCTGCAGCATGCTCGACATCTTGTACCAGGTTTCGAACATTTCCCGGCCATAAATTCCTTTCAAAATCAAACCCTTGAATATGACCTGAGTCCAGTCGATGGCAGTCTGTTCGGGTGGAATACCGAGCAGTGCCACCTTGCCGCCATGGTGCATGGTACGCAGCAGATCGCGAAACGCGGACGGGTTTCCCGACATTTCCATGCCAACGTCGAAGCCTTCTTCCATGCCAAGTTCGCGCATGGTGTCGTCGAGCGATCCCGATTTCACATTCAGCGCTACTGACGCGCCCATCTTGCGCGCGAGTTCGAGGCGGTATTCGTTGACGTCGGTTATCACGACGTGCCTCGCGCCGGCATAGCGCGCAATTGCAACAGCCATGATGCCGATAGGGCCGGCACCGGTGATAAGTACGTCCTCGCCCACGAGGTCGAAGGAAAGTGCCGTGTGCGTGGCGTTACCCAGCGGATCCAGAATGGATGCCATGTCGCTGGTAATGGCTTTCGGAAGCTTGAAAACATTAAAGGCCGGCACGGAAATATAGTCGGCAAATGCGCCCTGGCGGTTGACGCCGACACCGGCGGTATTAATACAGAGGTGGCGGCGCCCGGCGCGACAATTCCGGCAAACGCCGCAGGTTATATGTCCTTCGGCCGAAACCCGGTCGCCGACGGCAAAACCATTGACTTCGCTACCGAACTCGACAACTTCGCCGGAAAATTCGTGACCGACAGCCAGCGGCACCGGAATCGTCTTGCGCGCCCAGTCATCCCATTGGTAGATGTGAATGTCGGTGCCGCAGATCGCCGTACGTTGAACTTTGATCAACACGTCGTTATGACCGGGTTCCGGCTTGCGAATGTCCTGCAGCCAGATTCCGCGTTCCGCTTTCGCTTTTACCAATGCGCGCATTAAGTTCTTTTCCTAGTTAATGACGCCGAGTTCGCGGCCGACGGCGGCGAAAGCGGCGATAGCCTTGTCCAGATGTTGTCTGTCCAGTCCGGCGGACATTTGGGTACGGATCCGCGCCTGTCCCTTGGGGACGACAGGGAAGGAGAATCCGATCACGTAGATGCCGTGCTGCAGCAACTTGTCCGCCATCGTTGTTGCGAGCTTAGCGTCGCCCAGCATGATCGGTATGATGGGGTGTTCACCGAGTTTCAAGTCGAAGCCGAGTTCTGTCATCCCCTTGCGGAAGTAAGCTGCGTTGTCGTGCAATTTTTGCCGCAGCCCGCTGTCACTCTGCAACAGCTCCAGTACTGCAATCGACGCGGACGCAATGACCGGGGCGACGGAATTCGAAAACAGATAGGGTCTTGATCGCTGGCGTAGCCATCCGACAATCTCCTTCCTTCCGGAAATGTAGCCACCGGATGCACCGCCCAGGGCCTTGCCCAGCGTGCCGCTCAGGATATCGATGCGGCCCATGACGTCGCGATACTCGTGTGTACCGCGGCCGGTTTTGCCGAGAAAGCCGGTGGCGTGGCAGTCGTCGATCATCGTCAGAGCATCGTAACGTTCGGCAAGATCGCAGATATCCCGCAAGTTCGCGATCGTCCCGTCCATGGAAAATACGCCGTCCGAAACGATCAGCCTGTAACGTGCGTCGGCCGAGGCTTTCAGCTGGACTTCCAGATCGTTCATGTCGTCATTTGCGTATCGAAAGCGCCTGGCTTTGCACAGGCGTATGCCGTCAATGATGCTGGCATGATTGAATGCATCGCTTATAACCGCATCCTGCTCCTCAAGAACGGTTTCGAACAGGCCGCCATTGGCATCGAAGCACGACGGGTACAAAATCGTGTCCTCCGTTCCGAGGAATTCGCTGATGCGCGATTCAAGTTCCTTGTGAACTGTCTGCGTACCGCAGATAAATCGCACTGACGCCATTCCGTAACCGAACTGATCCAGTGCGCTGTGCGCGGCAGCGACTATTTTCGGATGATTGGCGAGGCCGAGGTAGTTGTTTGCGCAGAGGTTGATCACCTTCGCCGTAGCGCCATTGCTACTGACGCTTATGGACGCCTGTTGCGGGCCGGCGATTATGCGCTCCTGCTTGTACAGGCCTTGCTCCCTGAGCGATTCGGTCTGCTCCGCAAGCGATCGAAGAATGGCTGCCGGCACGATGTTGCCCTCCCGTTGCAAAGGCCGCAGAGTATATCAGCAGCGGTTTTCAACAATAGGCGTTTGAAACGATGACAGAGCCAGCCGGACGGGGTCTGCGAATCGATCGCTGGCTGTGGTACGCGCGCTTTTTCAAGAGCCGCAACCTGGCCACGGCGGCGGTCAATGGCGGCCACGTAAAAATCAACGACGAGCGTGCCAAGCCTGGCAACAGGGTTACTCCCGGTGATCATGTTCACCTGGTGCGGGACCAACTCGAGTACGAGCTGGTGGTCAGCAAACTTCCGCTGCGGCGTGGTCCTGCTGCCGAGGCACGCGAATGCTATTCGGAGAGCGACGAATCGCGTAATGCAAGAGAAGCCCGCATTGACAGTCTCCGCCAGGATCGTCGCCTGATGCCGCGTACAGAAGGCCGGCCCGACAAGCACACGCGACGAAAAGTCAGGCAGTTCAACCGAAAGCAGGCCGATGACTGACGGCCGGGCTGGGTTTCACCTATAATCGCCGACCCTTGGCCGACCGCAGACGAAGGCTCCGATCAATGCGATTTTCAGATCAACAATCGGTCTCACTCACGCCCCTCGGTTCCGTCAGCGACAGGTACCTGCACGACGAGCAATCGCTGGTCGTCGAACTTGCCAAGGCATCGGACGCGGGCCATGCGGTTCGCGAGCGCATTCAGAAGACCGCGGCAAGTCTGGTCAGGGCGGTTCGGAGACATGCTGCGAACGAGGGCGGGCTCGACGCGTTCCTGCAGCAATACGATTTGTCGTCGGAAGAGGGCGTGCTTCTGATGTGTATCGCCGAAGCATTGCTCCGAATTCCGGACGCAGACACCGCGGACCGACTCATCGCAGACAAAATCACGTCTGCCAGCTGGAAAGATCACCTGGGAGAAAGTGATTCGCTGTTTGTCAATGCGTCTACCTGGGGCTTGATGCTGACCGGACAGCTATTGCAGCTGGATAACAGCGCGCGTGGCAACCCGTCCAAATACCTCGGCAAGATCGCCAGCCGCGCCGGCGAGCCGGTCGTTAGAACCGCAATGCGGCAGGCGATGCGGATCATGGGACACCAGTTCGTCATGGGCCGCAGGATTGAAGAGGCACTCGAGCGATCCCGCAAGAAAGTCAATCGCAAGTTCCGCTATTCGTTCGATATGCTAGGCGAGTCGGCGCTTACGTCTGAAGATGCCGCGCGATACTATCAATCGTATTCCGCCGCCATTCGCAGTATCGGAAATTCGGTCGGGGAGGGAACCGACATCTTTTCGGCGCCGAGCATCTCGGTGAAACTGTCTGCGTTGCACCCGCGATACAGCTATTCCCAGCATCGCCGCGCAAGCGGCGAACTCGTCCCGATTCTTGCCGATTTAACGTGTCAGGCGAGAGATGCGGGAATCGCGCTCACCATGGACGCGGAGGAGGCCGATCGGCTGGAGCTGTCACTCGAAATATTCGAGCAAGTTTTTCGTGACAAGCGGCTTGCGGATTACCATGGGTTCGGGCTTGCGGTGCAGGCTTATCAACGCCGCGCAACGGACGTGATTCGATTCCTGGTCGATGTTGCCAGCTCAATGGGCCGACGCATTCCGGTACGCCTGGTCAAGGGAGCTTACTGGGATACCGAAATAAAGCGCGGTCAGGAGCAGGGCATCGCAAGTTACCCGGTATTTACCCGCAAAGCGCACACCGATGTGTCTTATCTTGCCTGTGCACGGCAGATGTTTGCCGCGGGCACGGCGCTCTACCCGCAGTTCGCAACCCACAACGCGCATACGCTCGCGAGCGTCATGCAGTTCGGCGGGTCACGGGAAGACTATGAGTTTCAGCGCCTGCACGGTATGGGTGAAGAGCTTTACGATGAAGTGACCGATCCGAAGAAGTTCGGCCGTCCGTGTCGCGTCTACGCACCGGTCGGCAGTCACGAGGACCTGTTGCCGTACCTGGTTCGCCGGCTGCTGGAAAACGGCGCGAACACTTCCTTCGTCAACCGTATCCTCGATCCCGCGGTCAATGTGCGGGACATCGTTGCAGATCCGATAGCGGTGACGCGCGAAACGGGCGGCAGGCCGCACGCTGCGATTCCACAACCTGCGGACCTGTTTCAGCCGCAGCGACCGAATTCGAGAGGAACCAATCTGGCCGATCGCCGCAGTCTTGCGGCGGTACTTGCAGCTATGGACCAGGCGGATCTTTCGCATCGCGTCGCAACGCCGCTGATTGCCGGCAAGTCGCTGGGAGGCAGGGAGCGCGCGTCGGTAAGTCCCGCGGACATCAAGCAGCAAGTCGGTGTATGCAAAGAGGCAGATGCAGCCGCTGTCGACAAAGCCGTGACCATTGCGCTCGCGGCACAGGGTGACTGGGACCTGTTGCATGCCCGGAATCGCGCCGACATTTTGCGAAAAGCCGCCGACCTGTTCGAACAAAATGCGCAGGAGTTGCTCGCGCTGTGCGTTCGAGAAGCGGGGAAAACATTGCCCGATGCTCTGTCGGAATTGCGAGAGGCTGTTGATTTTATTAGATTTTATGCGGCGGAAGCGGAAAGGCTTTTCGGCGATCCTGTTGTACTTCCGGGGCCGACAGGCGAGCGCAATACGCTGGGCATGCGGGGCCGCGGCGTTTTCGTTTGCATCAGCCCGTGGAATTTTCCTCTCGCGATCTTTACCGGCCAGGTTGTCGCGGCGCTGGCAGCCGGAAATGCGGTGTTGGCCAAGCCGGCAGAACAGACGCCGCTCGTTGCGCACCGTGCAGTTCAGCTGTTACTCGAGGCCGGCGTGCCGGCAGAAGTCCTTGCGTTCTTGCCGGGTGACGGATTGAGCGTTGGCGCAGCCGCTGTCGCCGATCCTCGAATTGCCGGCGTTGCATTCACCGGATCTACGGAAACGGCACGTTCGATCAATCGCAGCCTCGCAATGAAAGACGGACCGATAGCCACGCTCATTGCCGAAACCGGCGGCTTGAATGCGATGTTTGTCGATAGCTCCGCATTGCCCGAGCAGGTTGTGCTGGATTCGGTGTACTCGGCATTCAACAGTGCAGGCCAACGCTGCTCGGCATTGCGCCTGCTGTGCGTTCAGGAGGATATAGCACCCCGAGTCGTCGAACTGCTTGCAGGCTACATGAAGGAGCTGGTCATCGGCGATCCGGCTGACCTGTCAACGGATGTCGGTCCGGTCATCGATGCGGACGCACGAAAAAAACTGGCTGCCCACGTCAGGGATTTTTCGCGGCACAGCAAGATCATCTACCAATGTACATTGCCGTCGTCTGCGGCGGCAGGAACGTTCTTTGCGCCGGTCGCGATGGAAGTCGACGACATTGCCAGGCTTACCGATGAGATATTCGGACCGGTGCTGCACGTTTTTCGCTATCGCAGGAAGAAGTTTGATCAGACGGTAGCGGCGGTGAATGCCAGCGGTTACGGGCTGACCATGGGGCTGCACAGCAGGATCAATCGCCGCGCCAGCGCGCTGACTTCCGTTTCCGCGGCCGGCAACATCTACATCAACAGGAACATGATCGGAGCCGTTGTCGGCGTGCAGCCCTTCGGCGGACGCGGCCTTTCCGGTACCGGTCCGAAAGCCGGCGGACCGCATTACCTGGCGCGCTTCGGCACGGAATATACGGTCAGCAATAACATCTCCGCGGTAGGCGGTAACGCAAGCTTGCTGTCGTTGAACGAAAACTGAGCGCACCGATTCATTCGGCGTTCTTGGGGAAGTCGTACCGGTAGAGCTCGATACTTCTTGCCGCGCGAAGATTCCAGTCATCCGCATCGAGCGAGACGCAGAAAAAACCGCAGGTAGGAATGTTGTCTGTGATGCCGGGAACAAGAAAATCGGCCAGTTCGGTCAAGCCCGGATTGTGGCCGACGATGACAATGCTGTTGAAGCCGTTGTCTTGCTCGCTGATCACATCGATCAGTGATTGTCGGCTGGCCAGATAAAGTCCGGCGTCACGTTGCAGGAACTCTGCGGGGTAACCGATCTCGCGCGCGAGGATTCTTGCTGTCGACAATGCGCGTGTAGCCGTGCTGCTGAGTATCAGGGAAGGTCGAATACCTGCATCCGTCAGTCGCCTTGCCATTAGCGGCGTGTCGCGCTCACCGCGCTCATTCAACGGTCTGTCGTGATCCGCCAGTCCCGGTCGGGTCCAGCTTGATTTTGCGTGCCGCAGCAGTGTCAGTGTTTTCAAGACTCAATCCCGCCGAACCGCTACATCATACCGGTCTGCAATCGCGCTTCGTCGGACATCATGCTTTGGTTCCATGGCGGATCAAACACGAGTTCGACCCGTACGTCCGATACGGTCGGGATGACGGCGATCTTCTCCTGCGCATCCTGCACAAGAACGTCGCCCATGCCGCAGCCTGGCGCGGTCAGCGTCATGTCCACGTCAACCGAACGCAGTCCATCCGGGCGGGTCGTGATCTCGCAGCGATATACGAGCCCCAGGTCGACGATGTTGATCGGAATTTCCGGGTCGTAGCAGGTGCGCAGCTGCTGCCAGATGACATTCTCGATATCCGCATCCGTTGCATTGTCGGGGACGGCGGGAGGCGGTACGGGCTCCTTGCCGATTGCATCCGCATCGGCGCCGGCTATGCGAAACAGATTGCCCTCTACGTAGACCGTAAAGCTGCCTCCCAGCGACTGCGTGATGAATCCGCTCGTACCTTTGCGAAGTGTCAACGTTTCGCCCGCAGGAATGATCACGGCAGTGACGTCACGTGAGATCGTAATGGGTTCATTGCTGTGGCCGAACATCGATTCCTTACTCTGTCGAAGCCGGCACTTTATCCTGCCGGATAGCTGAATTCATGGCATGCCAGGCAAGCGTGGCGCATTTGATTCGTGACGGGAATTCACGAACTCCCTCGAGTGCCCGCAGTTTTCCCAGTTCGACATTGGTCTGCTTGCCGGTCAGCCTGTGAATCAACGCCCCGGCAAATGACTGGGCCTCCGTCGGGCGCATGCCGATTATCGTGTCGGTCAGTAGCGACGCCGAAGCGACCGAGATTGCGCATCCAGAACCTTCGAAGGCCGCGTCCTGAATCCGGTCGTCATCGCCGATCCTGAGATACAGCTTCAATTTGTCGCCGCACAGCGGGTTGAGGCCGTCGGCGGAATGCGTGACTTCCGGTAACTTGCCGAAATGACGCGGGCTGCGCGCATGATCGAGAATCAGCTCGCGATACAGTTCGCGCAGTTCATCTGTGGACATTTTGTACATCAGCCGAAAATCTCTTTCGCCTTCGTCAGAGAAGAAACCAGTCGATCAATGTCGTCCCGATTGTTGTACAGAGCCAACGACGCGCGAGCCGTTCCCGGCACGCCGAAGAATTCCATTACCGGCATTGCGCAGTGGTGACCGGTTCGGATCGCCACGCCCTGATGATCCAGGATGGTACCGAGATCGTGCGGGTGAATATCGTCGAGCAGGAAGGACTGTACACTTGCTTTGGTTTTCGCCGTGCCAATGAGGCGGATTCCCGGTATTTCAGACAGACGCTGCGTCATGTAGGTCAGCAGATCTGCCTCGTGCGCCGCTATTCGATCCATGCCAATAGACTTCATGTAGTTGATGGCAGCGCCGAGACCGACAGCACCGGAAATATTCGGCGTGCCGGCCTCGAATTTATAAGGCAGTTCGTTATAGGTCGTGCCGTCGAAACGAACCTCGAGAATCATGTCGCCGCCGCCCTTGTAGGGAGGCATCCGTTCCAGGTGCTCTGACCTGCCGTAGAGAATACCGATGCCCGTCGGTCCGAACATCTTGTGCCCGGAAAAGGCGTAAAAATCGCAATCCAGCGATTTTACATCGACGTCCATGTGCGGCACGGCCTGGGCTCCGTCGACGAGAACCGGCACACCGTGCTCATGCGCTCTGCTGATCATGTGTTCCAGCGGCAAAACAGTACCCAGCGCATTCGAGACATGTGCCATTGCCAGCATGCTGACACCACCGGCAATCTGCTTGTCAAAAATGGCGAGATCGAGACTGCCGGTTTCGTCGATAGGTGTAACCAGGAGTTTCGCACCGGTTTGATCGCATAGCAGTTGCCACGGGACGATGTTCGAGTGGTGCTCGAGGTGCGTCAGCAGGATCGTGTCGCCTCGCGCAAGCATTGGCCGGCAGAAACTTTGTGCGACAAGATTGATCGACTCGGTTGTTCCGCTCGTAAAAATTACTTCGCTGCGATTGCCGGCCCCGATGAAGGCGGCAATAACATCACGCGCCCCTTCATAGGCTTCAGTTGCACGGTGACTCAGCGTGTGTACACCGCGATGAACGTTGGCGTGACTGTTGCGGTGATAATTCGCGACCGCATCGATTACGCTGTTCGGCTGCTGAGATGATGCTGCGCTATCAAGAAATACCAGGGGTGAGCCGTTGATCTGCAGTGACAACGCCGGGAAATCCCTGCGACAAGCCGCGAGATCCGCCTGCATGCTGGGAGGTTTGCTCAGTACCTGGTTCATTTCATCACGTCGATCAGTGAGTCGAGCCGGCGGTCGACCCGGGCCGTTACGTAATCTGCGGCGACTGCAACAGGAAGCTTGTCGAGCACGCTGGCCGCAAATGCGCGCGTCAGCATCTGCGATGCGGTGTCTTCATCTATCCCGCGCGACTTGAGGTAAAACAGGGCCGATTTGTCGAGTTGACCAACCGTAGCGCCATGGGCGCATTTCACGTCATCCGCATAGATTTCAAGTTCCGGCTTTGTGTCGATTTCGGATTTATCCGACAGCAGCAGATTGTGGTTCGACTGCCTTGCATCCGTCCCGTCAGCACCCTTGTGCACGATTGCCTTGCTGTTGAACACGCATCGAGCACGGCCGTTCAGGATGCCGCGAAATTCGGCCTGGCTTCGCGCCGGCCCGACTCTGTGATCCACACGAAGGTGATTGTCGATATGCTGCGCGCCGCCGGCCAGATACAGTCCGGTTGCGGTGATTTCCACGCCGGGCGCGAGAATGTCGGCGACGACATCGTTCCTGGCCAGTGCAGCACCAAGATCCAGACTCGTGTAATTCAGGGTCGAGTCCGCATCAAGACTCGCGATGAGTTTGCCGGCCAGGATTTGCGCATCACCGCATTCCTGAATTCGCAAGTAGTTCAGGGTTGCGCCCTTCGCCAGGCGGACTTCGATGACGACATTGGCAAATGCGTCGAGGGCCGATAGCGACAGGTGGCTCTCGATGACATCCATGCTGGCATTGCTTTCCAGCTCGATCACGATGCGCGTCGCGGATACTTTGTCGCCATTCGTCGCGTCGCTGGCAAGTAGCAGGCCGATCGGTGTGCGAACGGCCAGCCCGCTCGGCACCCGGACGGAAATCGCGTCTTGCAGCAATGACGCATTGAGGTTCGCCAGACCGTCACCGGCAAACAGCTGTGCAGCACAGGATTCGCTGGTGATCGTGTCGACAGACACTCCTGTCCTGTCGCCGTCGATCCGAATGTGTTCCGCGGGGCGGCCATTGACGAAGCGCAGCCAGTTCGCCTCGATCGCTGTTTCGATGGGTAGCGCCGGGAGTTTTTGTATCGGCTTTAATGTCGAGTCGTAGTTCCCATTCCTGCTGACCAGCCATTCGTTGCTCAGGCGGATAGCTGGCTCGAGATTCGTATAACGCCAGTCTTCCTGAGACGTGTTCGGCAAGCCGGCCTTGACGAATTGCTCGAGCGCGTTGGCACGAAACGCGCGCAAACCGTTATCCGGCAATCTGTCGACCGCCGCCGTGAGCAGGTCCAGTCGGATGGCATGGTGCTTCATCCGTTGGCAGCCTCTCGGATCCAGTCGTAACCACGTTCTTCGAGTTCCAGCGCGAGCGATTTGTCACCGGAACGCGCGATGCGGCCCTGCGACAGCACGTGCACGAAGTCCGGCTCTATGTAGTCCAGCAGGCGCTGGTAGTGGGTGACGAGCACAATGGCGCGATCGGCGTGACGCAGCGAATTGACACCCTTGGCAACGGCCTTGAGCGCATCGATATCGAGTCCGGAGTCCGTCTCGTCAAGGATGGCCAGGCGCGGTTCCAGCATCGCCATTTGCAATACTTCATTGCGCTTTTTTTCGCCGCCAGAAAATCCTTCGTTGACACCGCGATTGAGAAAGCCCTGATCCATGTCGAGCATGGCCATTTTCTCGCGCGCCAGCTTCAGAAATTCGAAAGCATCAATCTCTGGCTCACCGTTATGCCGGCGTTTGGCGTTCACAGCCGCTTTCAGCAGGTACGCATTGTTGACCCCCGGTATCTCCACCGGATACTGGAAGCCGAGAAAGATTCCCTCTCGGGCACGTTCTTCTGCGGCAAGACCCAGCAGGTCTTTGCCCATATATTTCATGCTGCCGCCGGTAATTTCGTAGTTTTCATTGCCGGCAATAACCTGGGCCAGCGTACTCTTGCCGGAGCCATTCGGGCCCATTATGGCGTGCACCTCGCCGCTGTTGACCGTCAGCGAGAGTCCGTTGAGTATGCTGATATCGCCGATCTTCGATCGCAGATCTTTTATTTCAAGCATTTTCGTCATAATCAATCCAGTTATCCCACCGCGCCTTCGAGGCTTACGTTCAACAGGTTTTGTGCCTCGACGGCAAACTCCATGGGCAGTTCTCGAAATACTTCCTTGCAGAATCCGTTCACGATCATATTGACCGCATCTTCTTCCGATATGCCGCGCTGTCGACAGTAGAACAGCTGATTTTCGGAAATTTTCGAGGTGGTGGCTTCGTGTTCAATTTTCGCCGTGGGATTGCGAATTTCCATGTAAGGAAAAGTGTGTGCGCCGCAGTTCTTGCCGATCAGCAGCGAGTCGCACTGGGTATGGTTTCGCGCATTGGCAGCCTGTGGCATGACGCGCACCAGACCGCGATAGGCATTCTGCGCACGGCCAGCGGAGATGCCTTTTGAGACGATGGTGCTGCGCGAGTTCCGGCCGATGTGAATCATCTTCGTGCCGGTATCCGCCTGCTGCATATTGTTGGCGACCGCCACGGAGTAGAATTCACCAACGGAGTTCTCACCACGCAGGATGCAGCTCGGGTATTTCCAGGTGATTGCGGAGCCGGTTTCGACTTGCGTCCAGGAGATCTTCGAGTTCGCGCCGCGGCAGTCACCGCGCTTGGTCACGAAGTTGTAGATACCGCCTTTGCCATTTTCGTCGCCCGGATACCAGTTCTGCACGGTCGAATACTTGATCCGGGCATCCTTGAGTGCCACGAGTTCGACTACCGCCGCGTGCAGCTGGTTCTCATCGCGCATCGGTGCGGTACAGCCTTCGAGGTAGCTCACGTGGCTGCCTTCATCGGCGATGATGAGCGTTCTTTCGAATTGCCCGGTGTTTGCTGCATTGATCCGGAAGTACGTCGACAATTCCATCGGGCAGCGCACGCCCTTCGGAATATAAACAAACGATCCCTCACTGAAGACAGCTGAATTCAGTGTCGCGAAGAAATTGTCGCGGTAAGGAACCACAGAGCCGAGATATTTCTGCACCAGTTCCGGATGATCGTGCACGGCTTCGGAAAAAGGACAGAAGATCACACCTGCTTCCTTGAGTTTCGCCTTGAATGTCGTTGCCACGGAAACACTGTCGAATACCGCATCGACGGCGACGCCGGCGAGTCGCGCGCGCTCGTGCAGCGGAATGCCGAGTTTCTCGTAAGTCTCCAGCAACTTGGGGTCGATTTCGTCGAGGCTCTTCGGTCGATCCGCGTCTGACTTCGGCGCAGAAAAGTAGGAAATACCCTGGTAATCGATTGGCGGGTAGTGGACATGCGCCCATTCCGGTTCACGCATGGTCAGCCAGTGGCGGTAGGCCTTCAGACGCCACGCCAGCATGAACTCGGGCTCCGATTTCTTCGCTGAGAGCGCACGGATGACGTCTTCGTTCAAACCCGGCGGCAGGCTGTCCGACTCGATGTCGGTAATGAAGCCGTGCTGGTAACGGCGATTGACCAGGCTTTCTATATCGGACGGTTTGGTGGACATGAAGAAACCTAAACCTTCTTGTGTGCGACAGGCTTTTCAACGGCAATAGGCATGCCGGCAAACTGGAATCTCGGTACCGGGCTGTTGCTGCGCAACAGGTCCTCCAGACTTATGTCATCCAGCGCGTTGCGGATGGCGACGTTGATTCGCTGCCATGCACTACCCACGCAACAAAAAGCCTCGTAGTCGCAGTGACTGTCGCTCGCGCTGCACTCCGTGATCGAAACAGGCCCATCGAGCGCATCGATGACGTTGGCAGCACTGATGCGAGCCGCGTCGCGAGCGAGCCTGTAGCCGCCTCGGGATCCCCGGGTTGACGTTACAAGCCCGGCTTTAGCTAAAGATTTCAATAACTTGCTTACTGTAGCCAGGCCGAGACCAGTGGCCGACGCAAGCTCCGCAGCGCTGGCAACGCGAGGCCGCCCGTCGGCCAGGTGCGCCAAAACAACGGTACCGTAGTCGGTTAGTTTGCTGATTCGAAGCACGGGATTTCTCCGCGGCGATTAAAGGGGACTATTTTAGTCCTATTTGAAGTTCAAGGCCAGCGTCGAACCGGCTGCGGCCGGCTGACCGGCTGGCGAATTTTGCTATGCTACGCCGTCCCCACAGACCACAATCAACAGGAACTGGCCACCGGGTCGGACCGGCAGGGCAGCGCCACAGACGCAAGACAACCGGAGATAGCTGGATGAACGTGAAAGAACTCAATGCTGTTGCCAAGGCGATGACTGGCAAGGGAAAAGGGATACTGGCCGCCGACGAGAGCAGTCCGACGATCAAGAAGCGCTTCGATACCATTGGCACCGAATCGACCGAAGAGAACCGCCGCCGCTATCGCGAAATGCTCTTTACCGCCAAAGGTGCCGAGGCTTACATCGGTGGCGTCATCCTGTTCGACGAGACCATCCGTCAGAGCACGTCGGATGGCGTGCCGTTTCCGAAATACCTTAACGACCTCGGCATGATTGCCGGAATCAAGGTCGATACTGGCGCAAAACCGCTGGCCGCTCATCCCGGTGAGCTGATTACGGAGGGACTGGACGGTCTTCGGGACCGTCTCAAGGAGTACTACGGCCTGGGTGCCCGATTTGCCAAGTGGCGTGCTGTCATTACCATTGGCAAGGACATCCCCAGCGATTTCTGTCTGCGCGCCAATGCACACGCGCTGGCGCGCTATGCGGCGCTTTGCCAGGAAGCGCAGATCGTGCCGATCGTCGAACCTGAAGTGCTGATGGACGGTGACCACACTATCGGTCGTTGCGAGAAAGTAACGTCCGCCGCACTGGCTGCGCTGTTTGCCGAGCTTCGCGCACATCGGGTGGCGCTGGAAGGCACGGTACTGAAACCAAACATGGTTATTTCCGGCACCAAGGCATCGAAACGGGCGGGCCCGAAGGAGGTCGCCGAAGCGACGCTGCGCTGCCTGAAGGAGCACGTTCCTGCCGAGGTGCCGGGCATCGCGTTTCTCTCCGGTGGCCAAAGTGCGGAGGAGGCAACCCTGCATCTAAGCCTGATGAACCAGTCCGGCAAGTTGCCGTGGGAGTTGTCGTTCTCCTACGGCCGCGCACTCCAGGCGCCGGCGCTGGACGCATGGCATGGCAAGGAAGGACAGTTCGCAGCGGGACAGAAAGCATTGTACAAGCGCGCAAAGCTCAACAGCCTGGCGCATCTTGGCAAGTACAACCCGGCGATGGAGGCGGACGCCGCCTGAATCGACCCAGGATGCGATTGCAGGGCCTTATCGCGGTTTGCTGCAGGACCCCGAGTCAAAAACGCGCAAGCAAACGCAAACAAGGCCAAAAAGAAAAGGCGTTAGATGGCAAGCAATGCCGAAAACGTGATCGAAGTTCGCGATCTCGACTATTCCCGAGGTCCGCGTCAGATATTCAAAGGACTGAATATCGATATCCGTCGAGGCGATGTGACGGCAATCATGGGGCCGAGCGGCACGGGCAAGACCACATTGCTTGGCCTGATTACCCGCCAGCTGGTCCCGGACGGCGGACATATCCTGATCGGTGGTATCGATATCGGAAAGCTCAATCACAAGGAGTTGTACCGATTGCGGCGTCGATTCGGCATGTTGTTTCAGAACGGCGCGCTGCTCACGGACTTCAGCGTGTTCGAGAACGTGGCGTTTCCGTTACGCGAACACACGAAGCTGCCGAACCGGCTCATCCGCCATATCGTATTGACCAAATTGCATGCTGTCGGGTTGCGTGGTGCGGCGGACATGATGCCGGCTCAATTATCAGGCGGTATGGCACGTCGCGTGGCTCTGGCAAGAGCCATGGTCATGGACCCGGAAATCCTGATCTATGACGAACCCTTTGTCGGACTGGATCCCATTTCGATGGGGGTAATCGTGCGGCTTGTCCGCAAAATGAACGATGCGCTCGGCATAACCAGCATCCTGGTCAGCCACGATGTCCAGGAAATTGCCACCGTAGCGGATTGCAGTTACCTGATCTCGGACGGTAAGGTGGCAGCCTCCGGCAGCCCGGTCGAACTGCAGAAGACGCAGTCAAAACTGGTACAGCAATTCATGCACGGCATGGCGGACGGGCCGGTTGCATTCCATTTTGAGGCGCCCGACTACGAAGAGCAATTGCTCGGACGTGACGTTGAGTAGCCACTGATGTTCAACGATCTGTATCAGACACTGAAAGAATTCCTGCGCACCTTCGGTGCGATGCAAATATTTTTCATGCGCCTGTTGAGCAATTCGCCCAGCATTTTCGTCAAACGCTTCGGCCTGGTGGTGCAACAGATTTACAATGCAGGTGCGTTGTCGCTGGTTATCATCATGGTTTGCGGGCTGTTCGTCGGCGGCGTGCTTGGATTGCAGGGCTACTCCAACCTTTCGAAATTCAACGCGGAGGATTCCGTCGGGACATTTGCCGCGTTCTCGCTTATCAAGGAGTTGGGGCCGGTCATCACGGCACTGCTTTTTGCGGGTCGGGCGGGAACGGCACTGGCGTCCGAGATCGGATTGATGAAAGCGACCGATCAGTTGTCCGCGATGGAAATGATGGCGATCAATCCCTTGCGCCGCGTGCTGGTGCCGCGCTTCCTCGGTGGCGTCATAGCCATGCCGCTGCTTGTTGCGGTGTTCACGGTTATCGGCCTGTTCGGTGCGCACGTCGTTGGTGTCAGCCTCCTTGGAGTGGACGCCGGTGCATTCTGGCAGCAGATGCAAAGCACGCTGGAGTTCGGCGACGTGATGGAAGGCATTGTGAAGAGCGTCGTATTCGGCGTCGTTGCGAGCTTGTATGCGGTTTGGGAAGGTTATAATGCCGTACCGACAGCGGAAGGCGTCGGGCGTGCAACCACAAGGACCGTCGTGTTGACGGCGATCGCCGTATTGATTCTGGACTTTATGATTACAGCGGTTTCGATCTGAGGAATTAGCATGCAACAAACGCGATCAGTGGAACTGGGAACCGGGCTTTTCGTCCTGCTTGGCCTGGCGGCATTGTTTTTCCTGACCACGCAAACTACGGGTTCGGACACGTTTTCCGGCAATGATACCTTCAAGGTCAGTGCCCGGTTCGATAACGTGGGTAGCCTTAAGAATCGTGCGCCGGTGGCCATGTCCGGCGTGACCATCGGGAGGGTCACATCGGTTCGATTCGATCCAGAGCAACTCAATGCCGAAGTCGTTTTCGAAATCGACAGCAAGTACGCCCAGATTCCGGACGACTCGGATGCGAGCATCCTTACAGCGGGTCTCCTGGGTAGTCAGTACATTGGTCTTCAGGCGGGCGGTTCGGAGTTCTACCTGGAAGAGGGTAGCGAGATAATGTTTACGCAGTCGGCCATTGTCATCGAAAACCTGATCAGCAAATACCTGTTCAGTCAGGGTGGCGAAAGCGACGACAAGGAAAGCGAATGAATACTCATGCGATCAAGCGATATATCGTAGCGCTGGCGATTGCTCTGCTGGCCGTTAATGCTCAGGCGCAGTCGTCGCCCAATTCTGTTATCGAGGATGCTGCCAAGCTTCTGGACGACAGCCTGAAGGGGCGCAAGGAAGAGCTCGCCAAAGACAAGAAACAGCTGTATCAGTTGATTGACGATATACTGTTGCCGCGTTTCGACCGTACCTATGCAGCGCAGCTGGTGTTGGGTCCGCACTGGAAATCCGCCAGCGGTGATCAGCGAAAGCAGTTCATCGACGCTTTCTACCAGAATTTGCTACGCAAATATTCGGACGGCGTGCTGGAATACGATGCGGGCAGAATCGAAATACTGCCGTTTCGCGGCGACCTTTCGAAACCGCGGGTAACTGTCAGGACCGCCGTGCGTCTTGATGATGGCACCAAGGTACCTGTCGATTACAGCCTGGTGAAACGCAACGCTGGATGGTTGCTGTTTGACGTCAGTATCGAAGGTATTTCCTACGTGCGAAATTTCCGCGCGGAACTCAACGCGGAGATCAATAGCTCCAGTCTGGATGCCGTTATCAATCGCCTACAAAGCGAAGCCGGCATTGGCGTGACTGAGTGAGCAGTTTCTCACTCGATGACAACGGGAGTGGCCGCTTCGCCCTAAGCGGAGATATGACGTTCAAGACAGCAGGGCGGATACTGCGTACGAGCGAGGATCTTTTCGAGGAGCACACGCGCATCGAAGTCGACCTGTCAGGCGTGAAAAATGCAGACTCCGCAGGACTGGCGCTACTTCTTGAGTGGATTACCTGGGCCAATCACACGGTTCGCGAGATTCGCTTCGTCGGCATGCCGGATCGAATCGATGCGATTGCCAAGACCACCGAAGTTGATCATCTGCTGAAGCGCGGGGAACGTTGGGCCGGCTTCATCGACGCGCCGACATCGGCCTGAACTTTCCGGTCCGCTTATTCGACCGGTTCGTCGCCGTTCTCCTCATCCATGAACTCATCGTAAAAATCATCGTCTTCCGGCGGGTAGCCGTCGTATATCAGGTATAGACGATTTTGCAGATACGCTTCGCGGATGGTTATGTATTCGTCCGTCGAATCCTCGAGAAGCGACTCGGCCGATAATAGCCCTTCCCGCAGGTCGACCAGTCGCACGAAATAAATCCTGTCACGGACCGGGGCATTGTCGTAGTAGTAAAGGGGATCGGCGAGAATGTTCAGTGGAATGACGAGCGCGTCCCGCAATGTTCTCGGCCCGAGAATCGGTACCATAACGAACGGACCGTCCGGCACTCCCCAGACGGCTAACGTTTCACCGAAATCTTCATTTTTCCGCTCGAGGCCCATGTCCGTCGCAACATCAACCAGCCCCAGCAATCCGAAGGTACTGTTGGCAAGAAAACGTCCGGTTTCGCTCAGTCCGGCTTTGCCTTTTCCCTGCAGGAATTGATTGATGATGTTCAGCGGCGTGCGCAGATTGGATGAGAAGTTTCGAATGCCGGTTCGGACGATTTGCGGGAAGACTGCCTGGTAGCCCTTGGCAAGCGGTTTGAGCGTAATTTTGTCCAGTCCGTCGTTGAATCCGTGAATCTGCCGGTTCAGCGGCTCCCACGGATCGGCCGCGGAGCGTTCCTCCGGCGGCGCGGCCGGCTGGCTCGCGCAGCCGCAGATCAGAGTGAATATCGATACAAGTGTTAGAGAAAATTTCGCAGACGACATGTTCGATCGCCCTTGGTTTTTTATTGTTGTGCGCCTAGCCTAGCAGAAATCACGGCAACAGGCTTGCCGATTGCGTTACGGACCGACTGCGTTGCAGTTGTTGCAATTGTTCTTCGGTCATGAATTCCCGAATGAAATCAATGCGGGATTCGAATCGAATCCGCTGGATTTCGTTGAGTTCCGGAACGCTCAGCGCTCGCTGCAGGAAGCTCACGCCGCCGAGAAGGTCGCCTATCATGAAGCGATACTCGGCCATGTAGTAGTACGCCTCGGCGGATTCGCCTGCCTCGTCGGCGGCGCGCGCAATGAGCCGCACCTGGTCGGGCGTCGGCGGCGTGTTGTTCAAGAGGTCCAGTAACATCTCGTGCGCATATTGCGGTCGGCCGAGTTGCAACAGCGCTTCCGCGTAGTGGACGATCAGCGGTGTATTTCGCGGGAACAGCTCGCGAGCTTTCTCGAAGGTGCGCACCGCGGCATCGATCTGTTCCTGTGCAAGTTGCGATTGTGCCAGGCCAATGTGATAGGCAATGACTTCGGGTTCGCGGTTTACCAGCTCCTCGAATATGCGATTCGCTTTCTGGTGATCGCCGTTGCGCGTGTACGCGACCGCGAGACCATAGCGCTGCGCGTCCGTCATGAACTCGTAGTTCTGTCGCTCGAAGAATGAAACCGCGTCTTCTGCTGTATTCTGTTTGGCAACCAACAATCTTGCACGCGCAATTCCGTAGTTCTTGGAATCCGTTGTGCGAACAGGGGGATACTCGCGCGCCCGGCCACGCGACTCGGCAATTCGGTCGCTGCTGACGGGATGAGTTCTGAGGAATTCAGGAACTTTGAATTCGCCGGACCCTGAGCTCCGGGAAATGACTTCGAAGAATGACGCCATTCCCTGTGGATCGAAGCCGGCATCGGCCAGCGCCGATATGCCGATTCGATCGGCTTCGTACTCGTTGCTGCGCGTGAAATTGATTTGCGCCTGGGCCTGGCTGCCCTGGGCGACGGCAATACCACCCTGGACAACGTCGCTGCCGGCACCTGCGGCACCCGCAACGATTGCACCGAGCATGATGGCCGTGCTCAGCAGGCTCTGGCGCTGGTTTGCGTGCACGGCACGGGCAATGTGCCTCTGTGTGACATGCGCGATTTCGTGGGCCAGTACGCCGGCGAGTTCGTCTTCGCTGCGCGTCGCCTCGAGCAATCCGGTATGAATGCCAATGAAGCCGCCGGGCAGGGCGAAGGCATTGATGACCGGATCGTCAATGACGAAGAACGTGAATTTGTGGTCACCGTCATTCGCATAGGCCGCGACCCTGTGGCCAATCTCATTGACATACTCCGCAATCAGCGGGTCCTCGACCAATTGGCCGCTGCCGCGAATGCTGTGCATGATCGCGCGGCCTATCTGCGCTTCGTCGGTCTTCGACAGGATGGCATCGGCCGGGCTGCCCATGTCCGGCAAGTTGACTTCGGCAGCATGCGCAAGAAGCGGCAACAGGCAGGCGGCCGCCAGTGACACGCAATTTTTTTTCAGGGGCTTCTTAATCAAGGTTTAGGCTCGACGTGAGGCAATTACTGGGACCTACAGGCTTTCACGTCGTTCCAATCATACGCGTTGCGGTCGCAGAATGATCTGAGTTTTTGTTGTTGCCGGGTGGCCGCGTTTTACATAAAACATTGAATATTATAGTGTTTTTTCGAACTATAAGTTCTTAACGGCATCCAGCACTTCCTGGGCATGTCCCTTTACTTTGACCTTGCGCCATTCGTGTCGCAGCTTCCCATTCGCATCGATCAGGAAGGTGCTGCGCTCGACGCCCATGAATTTTCTGCCGTACTGGGATAGAAATAGAGAACGACATGGCTGCCACGCAGTGCTTTCAGCTGTACGGTCTGATCGCCGGTCGCCAGGGATTTGAAGTCTGCTACTACACGGTTAAGTTGTGGTGCGCTCAAACGTGATCTCCTGTCAAATCAAAAGTGGGGAGAGTCGCTCGCTCATGATTTCACCGGTTCCAGGATGGAGTCGATGTTGAGCTGGTCGCACAGCTCCAGGAACTCATCCCGCAGATGCGCGATGGACAAGGTTCCCGGTACATTGATCGACATCTGCATCGAAAACATCGGCGAGCCCGAATGGGCGGCAGCGTAGCGACGCGTTGCAAGGTCCGCGATTTCGATGCCGCGAGCGGAGAAGAAGCTCGCGAGGCTGAACACGATACCCG
>Ga0224500_10000425_pt1 | contig 29388 bp, 15 predicted proteins | sample SF_Oct11_sed_USG_FD_168126 | JGI IMG/M metagenome (GOLD analysis project Ga0224500, IMG submission 168126) | Sediment microbial communities from San Francisco Bay, California, United States - SF_Oct11_sed_USGS_4_1 | ecosystem: Environmental > Aquatic > Marine > Sediment | place: USA: California... | reverse complement strand
ACTGCCGATCAGGTAATTGACGACTTCGCGCCGGCCATAATTGAAAATCAGTGTGCCCCAGTCGGCATGCTCACCCTTGCGGGGATCGGCATGCTCGTACAACGCGGTGCCATCGAACCGGGCGAGGCCGTGTTCGTCTTTTGGAAAGTGCGCCGGGACCCAGTCAACGATGACGCTGATATCGGCGGCATGGCAGCGATCGATGAAATAGCGAAAGTCATCCGGTGTGCCGAAACGTTGCGTCGGCGCAAACAGGCCCACCGGCTGGTAGCCCCACGAGCCGTCAAAAGGATGCTCCGACACGGGCAGCAGCTCAATATGAGTGAACCCCATTTTCTTAACGTAATCAACGAGTTGGTCAGCAAGATCCCGGTAACTCAGGTAGTGTCCATGCGGCGCGCGGCGCCAGGAGCCGGGATGGACTTCGTAAATAGCGATAGGCCGATTCATTTGCGGTGTCGCCGATCGCTGCTTCATCCACGCGTCATCCTGCCAGCGGTGCCGGCTCTGGAATACGATCGACGAATTGCCGGGCGGCGCTTCGTGGTAAGCCGCATAAGGGTCTGACTTCAGCGGCAACAACTTGCCGTAACGATCCTGGATTTCATATTTGTAGTTTGCGCCGTGAGCCGCGCCCGGCACGAAGATTTCCCAGATGCCGTTGCCCGGGTGCAGGCGCATGACGTGTCGTCGGCCATCCCAGAAATTGAAATCACCGACGACGCTGACGCGTGACGCGTTCGGCGCCCAGACGGCGAATCGCGTCCCGTCAACGCCGGCAACCTTGCACACGTGCGCACCGAGCTTCCTGAAAATGTGCTGGTCCGAACCTTCGCCAAGCAGGTAAAGATCGAGCTCCCCCAGTGTTGATGGAAACCGGTAGGGGTCTTCCGCGTCGAACTTCACGCCGTTTTCCGCGGTGACACGAAAGGAGTAATGGCGCAGCCGTGCCGGTAACTCGCATTCAAAGACGCCACCTGGATGGATTTTTTTCATCGCCCCAATAACGTCGCCCTGTTTATTGATCAGCGCACAGGATTTTGCGTCGGGTTGCAGGGTTCGAACCAAACGAGATTTTCCCGAGCGATGCGGCCCGAGCACGGCAAACGGGTCACGATGATGGCCCGCAACGAGGGCGGAAAGTACCTTACTGTCAATCATCGCTCATCCCGTACAAAGTACTGACCGTCTGCTGTGCGGAATCGCGCCATTCGAAGCGCAGACTTCTCGCGACAGAACAGATCCTGTTCCAGTCCTTGGGCTGCGTGCGACGGAGCTCAAGCGCACGGCTCGTGCTTGCGACGAAGGCGGCTGCCTGGCTACGCAAGTCCTTGCCCTCGAAGACGAAACCGCTGACGCCATCGACGACGGTATCGCGCAATCCGCCAACGCCGTGCACGACGCAGGGCTGTCCCGCCCGCATCGCCAGCATCTGGCTGATCCCGCAGGGTTCGAAACTGGAGGGCATCAGGAACAAGTCGCCCAGGGCGTATAAAGGATCTGCCAGTGTTTCGGAATAGCCGCATAGGAACACGACATTGGCGTTCCGCTCGGCGATTTCCAATACGACCTGTTCGAACTTTGCTTCGCCGCTACCGAGTATCAGCAGCAAATCCTTGCCGCCGAGCAGCTCTGCGATTTCCTCTAGCGCGGGCTTGCCGCGACTCCCTTGCGCTTCGAACAGGGTGGCTTTTTGTGCGACCAGGCGTCCGACACTCGTCAGAATGGTTGCCGGCTTTTTCTTAGGCAGGGCCCTGAGCCGCTCGGCGGCCAGCGCGTGCGCCGGGTTCGACGGCTGCGCCTCGGCCCAGTTCGCGACCTGTGCCCGCATCGCGCTCAGGAATTTAGACCAGGTCGATGTGTCGGGTGGCATGTCGTAATAACAACCGTTGAGGACGCCCACCAGCTTCGCTTCGTTGAGTGCGTCTTGTAACAATCCTTCAAGGCCCTCACCGCCGACGAAACTCGTCGCGGCATTACTCGGCAGGCAGATCTCCCGCGCATAGGCAGGCGAAACGGTACTGATCCTGTCTGCCAGTCGAATCGCGGTAGCCATGGGATTCAGGCAGTGGTCCAGAAAAGGGTCGCGCACCGAATCAAGGTTGTAGTCGAGATCGGGAAACCAGGCCTCCAGCGAGGACGGGTCGCCTGCCAATGGCCGCGTTCCCTGGTAGGCCAGGTTGTGTATCGTGAACACGGTTCGCACGCCACGCAGTCGCTCATGTTGCATCGAAAACTCGCGAAACAGGCAATAAAACGCCGCATGCCAGTCGTGCAGGTGCACAACGTCGGGCAGGGTCCTGGCAGCGTTCAGCCAGGTTGCGGCCACCGCACAAAGAAATGCGAATTTTGTTGCATCAGTTGCGTAAGGCCGGCTGGGTTCGTCGCCGAAATAGATTCTTCCGGCGCCGTTTTTCGCAAACAGCTCATGGTCCAGCACGACATTGCGCACGCTAGGAAAGTTGCCCGGTACCTGCCAGAGGTCAACCCGTTCAGATTTGCCAGCGAAATCCACTTCGATCGATTCGATCAATTTCGACCCCGGAAGTTTGTGCAACAGGCCGTAGGCCGGCGTCATGACGCTGGCCGTCCATCCCAGCTCATTCAATGCAGCGGGCAGGTCGCGAACGACATCGCCGACGCCGCCGACCTTGCCGCCACGTAAGGCGCCATTCTCGGCCGCAATGAACACCACTTCCCTGTGAGACTTCATTGCAGTGTTTTAGCGAGTGAAGTGCAGGGCCTGGCCGAGCATATCCGGTGTGACCAGCGTAAGGCCGGACTCGGTGACCCGAAATCCACGGGCGCGATCAGTTTCGTGATCTTCACCGATGACGGAACCGTCGGGCAAAACTGAACCGCGGTCGAGAATTGCGCGATGGATGTGACAATTCTTGCCGATGACGACGTCCGGTAATACAACCGAATCCGTCACCACGCTATGGTCATTCACCCGTGACCTCGAAAACAACAATGAGTTGCGAACAACGGCACCGGAGACAACGCAGCCGCCCGACACCATGGACTGAATCGCCATGCCGCGGCGATTCTCTTCGTCAAAAATAAATTTGGCGGGTGGCGATTGCCACTGGTGGGTATTGATCGGCCAGTCGGTATCGTAAAGATTCAGTTGCGGCGATACCGACACGAGTTCCATGTTGGCTGACCAGTAAGCGTCGAGTGTTCCGACATCACGCCAGTAGGCTTGCAGGCCCGTCTCCGAATCCCGAAACGGATACGCGTAAATACGGTAGCCCTTGATGATGCTCGGGATGATATTGCGGCCGAAGTCGTGCTTGCTATCAGGCGTGTCCGCGTCCTTGATCAGTTGCTCGTAAAGAAAATCGGTATTGAATATGTAGTTGCCCATCGACGCCAGGCAGATACCAGGCTTGCCCGGGATCGAATTCGGCTTCGCCGGTTTCTCGTCGAAAGCGATCACCCGGCCGGTTTCGTCGACCGTCATCACCCCGAGTTCACCAGCGGCTTCTTCGACAGGGACCTCTACGCAGCTAACGGTCATATCGGCCTCCCGGTCGGCGTGCGCCGCCAGGAACGGACCGTAGTCCATTTTGTAAATGTGGTCGCCCGCGAGCACCAGCACAAAACTGGGATTGTGCGTGCGAATGATGTCGAGATTTTGGTAAATGGCATCGGCTGTGCCGCGATACCATTCACCCCCGACGCGTTGCGAGGCGGGCAGGATCTCGATGAATTCGCGTTTGCTGGCGCGGAACCACGACCAGCCGTGAATGAGGTGCCGAATCAGCGAGTGCGCCTTGTACTGCGTGAGTACGCCCATGCGGCGGATACCGGAATTGAGGCAGTTCGAGAGCGGAAAATCGATGATGCGGTACTTGCCGCCGAAGTGCAGCCCGGGCTTTGCACGCCATGCGGTGAGTTCGTGCAGCCGCGAGCCCTGCCCACCTGCCAATATCAATGCCATGGTCTCGCGCGTCAGTCGGCTGACGTGACGTGCATATTCGCTATTGCTTTGCTCCACTGCTGGACAATCCACGTTGCGAGGCTTTCACCATCGATGCGACATTGTCGCAGAGTTCGCGAGTAAGTTGCGAATCGGTTACGCGCCAGCGCCAGTTACCGCCCGCGACGCCGGGCGTATTGATGCGAGCCTCGGAGCCAAGGCCGAGATAGTCCTGTAACGGCGCTATGGCGATGTACGCATCGGTTGAAAACGCGGCTTTGATGAGATCTGTATGTATAGTCTCCGCGCTGCCACCCGTTACACGTAAAACTGCTTGCTGCGCCAGCCGGATGTTTTCCGCACTGCGAATGTCGTCCGGACTGCCACGAAACCAGCCAACGGTGGTGTCGTTGTCATGCGTGCCGGTATAGCAAACACTATTTTCGCCAATGTCCGAGAGTTCGAAATCGGCATCACACACGTCAAATTGCAGCACTCGCATGCCGGGAATCTGGTGCCGGTCACGCAAACCTTCAACCTCGGGTGTGATGACGCCCAGATCTTCGGCAACAATCGGCAGGGTGCCCAGCGCCGCTCGCATCGCATCAAAAATTGCGTCGCCCGGACCGGGTTCCCAAATGCCGGTGCGAGCTGTCTCTGCGCCGGCCGGCACGGCCCAGTAGGATTCGAAGCCGCGAAAGTGGTCGATGCGCACGAGGTCGGCGAGCTCCGCGGTGGCACGCAGGCGGTCGACCCACCACTGGTAGCCGTTGGCGGCATGCTTTTCCCAGTCGTACAGCGGATTGCCCCAGAGCTGGCCGTCCTCGCTGAAGTAGTCCGGCGGAACACCGGCTACGCTGCCGGGCCGGCCGTCTGCATCGACCAGCAGAATTTCGCGGTTAGCCCAGGCGTCTGAGCTGTCGAGGGCGATGCAGATCGGCATGTCGCCGAATAACTGCACACCCTTTTTGTGCGCGTAATCACGCAAGGCAAACCACTGGCGAAAGAACAGAAACTGCATTGTCTTGATCGCAAGTATCGCCTCGGCCTCATCACGCTCGATCTGCTGCAGTGCAGATGCTTCGCGATTGGCGAACCTGGGTTCCCATTCGGGCCAGGGCCGCAGATCGTGTCGGTTCTTGAGGATGCGGAATACCGCGTAGTCGTGCAGCCAGGCTGCATCGTTGCGCTCAAGAAACCCCTCGAACTCTTCTTTGAGAGCCCGGTCGGCGACGGCGGGGTAGCGGGAGGCGGCAAGGTGCAGGAGCCGGTTCTTGATCGGAATCAGCCTGCCAAAGTCGACGAAGTCGGCGGGTAATTGACAAAGTTCGCTGACTTCATGCTCTGTCAGCAGACCGAGTTCAATCAACCCCCCGATATCGATCAGCAGCTCATTGCCGGCGAAGGTCGACAGTGGCTGGTAAGGCGAATCGCCGTAAGCGGTTGGACCCAGTGGCAGGAATTGCCACACGCTGAGCCGCATCGCGACCATGGTATCGACGAAGCGGCGTGCGCTCGCGCCCAATTCTCCAATGCCGTACGGGCCCGGAAGCGAGGACAGGTGCAGGCAAACGCCGGCCCGGCGTACAACCTGGGTCGGCTGCGATTCCGAACCGTGAGTCATGTTTGTATTCTCTGAGCGCATTCTTATTAGGTGGCAAATTAATCACGGCGGATGCAGGCCGCAATCCGATGCATACGTATTCAGGGAATGAATACGTATGCATGGCGTTGCTCGGTATTGGAGCAGTTCCTAGAATGTCCGGCAACGCTGTAAATGACTAATTGACCTCTCGGGGGGGAACCAAATGGCTAAGAAGTGCCGCCAACGTGCGTCGTCCACAACGACCGAAACAAATTTCCTGGGCATGAATATTCGCCGTACGGCATTGTCGCTGGCTGTCGCCGCCGCGTTGCCCGGTGTAATAGGTATGCCAAGTTCGGCATTCGCTCAGGACAGTGACGATGACGCAATCGAAGAGATTGTAACAATCGGCGTGCGGATGAGTATTCTCGATTCATTGGCGACGAAACGAAACGCAGACACCATTGCGGACGTAGTTGATGCTGGTCCGCTGGGTGTGCTCCCTGACCAGTCGATAGCGGACGCCCTGGGCCGTATGCCTGGCGTAACGACTATCCGGGATTCGGGGCAATCCTCGCAGCTGAATATACGCGGTATGAACGGTGACTTTATTCAAACCACGCTGAACGGTCGCGAGCAAGTGTCTACAGCCGGCTATTCCGAAGCGACGCGCTGGAGTTCGTTTGACCAGTACCCGGCTGAACTGTTCGCCCAGGCGGCTGTGTACAAATCGCCCAAAGCATCGCAGATTGAGGGCGGTGTCGCAGGCTTGGTCGAGTTGAAGACGGCGAACCCTCTGGACGCGGAAAAGGACCACAACTTTGTAGCAAGCGCGAGAGCGTCGCTTAATGACGCTGCCGACTCCTACGGTGGAGACGATTCGGGCATGCGCTACACGCTCGCCTACCAGGGCAAGTTCGCGGATGACACGGTTGGATTTGCCGCCGGTTATTCGTTCCTGGATCAGCCGAACGCGTTTGTGTTCTCGCGTGCCGGAGCGGACAGCCAGCTCGGCTATGGGTCACGAAATATCAATGGCACGGACGTTGCTGTTCCGCGCGCATTCCAGTGGCAGTCCGGGAACGGTAATGACGAGCGAATCGGGTACCTGGCTTCCCTGGTGTGGGCACCGAATGACAGGATGAAAGCGACGGTTGACTACTTTCATTCCGACTTTGAACGCGGCGACCGGCGCCAGGGAATCACGGTTGGCGGCATCGATGAAGACGAAGCAAACTCCGTAATCACCAACCCGGTAGTGACCAACGGTATTCTCACCAGCGCCACTGTCACTGCTACGGATCCGAACCTGTTTAACCAGTCTCATCCGTGGTTTGAAGCGCGCACCGAGGACCAGACGACCACTGCGGATTCCGAGACTATCGGTCTGAACCTCGAGTGGCACATCAGTGATTCCAGTACGCTCAGCCTCGACTATTCGACGGGCGAGGGCGAAAAGACTCGTGAAGACCGCATCGCGTCTATGCATCCCTATCTGGCCGATGGTTCGGCAGAGTTGCCGGGTACCTCGTTTACGTATCAACTAAACAGCAGTGGAGTTGCTACCGGCAACTTCGGCGGTTTCAGTTTCGATGACCCGAGTGCCATCAGGTTGTCACGCTATGAACGCTACCCGCACCTCTACACCGACGAGATTGACACCTTCAGGGTTGACTTCAAGCAGGACCTCGAGTGGGGCGCCATATCGTCCGTCGAAGCCGGCGTGCGCATTTCGGACCGGCTATTTGGCGCCGATCGCGGCACGTTCCTGTACGGCTCACGCAGCGGTCAGGGCACTGGCTGGTGTGAAGACAATACGTCCAGCCTGGCTTGCGAACCGCAGTCTGTAGCCGGATTCGTCGGGACTCAGTCCCTGGCGGGTGTGCCGGATCACTTTGTCATCACTGACATCAACGGCCTGGGCGACGCGATCTTCGGCGTCGGCAATTCGGCTGGCATTAAATTGCACAGTCGCGACTGGACTTTTATCGAGTCCAACGACATCCAGGAAGACACCGAAGCGTTCTACCTGATGGCGAATCTCGACTTTGACTGGGGCGACGTTCCCGTCACTGGTAACGTTGGCGTTCGCTACGTCAGGACCGACGTGAAGACGATCGGCCTGCAGAACGTCGGAACAGGCAACGGTACGCCAATCACGGACGGCGTGGGTGTAACCCAGGATAACCTCGATTACGTCAGTTACGGTCCGGACTACACTGACACCTTGCCGTCGCTGAACCTGAATTTCCACCTCACCGACAACGACATCCTGCGCTTTGCAGCAGCCAAGGTTATGGGTCGTCCTCCGGTTGGCCAAATGAAAGGCGGTGCCGGTTCCTGGAACGGAGCCACGATCACCGATCCGCAAGATCCGAACTTCGGCCTGACCGAATACAACGTCTGGACCAACGGTACTCCGTACCTGGATCCATTCCGAGCGAACCAGTTCGACGTATCTTACGAGCACTATTTTGAGGACGGCGGTGCAGTCACCGCGGCTGTTTTCTGGAAAGACATCGAGTCCCTGGTCGAAGGTCCGACGCAGTTCACGGGCGATGATATTCCGTCCGACCTTGGCATCATCGTTCCGCCAGGACAGTTCCTGGCGCTCTACCAGACCTTCCTGAACAACGACAAGGGTGGCTATATCCGGGGCATCGAGATAGCAGGTACCAAGACCTTCGATACTCTGCCGGGTATCTGGTCAGGACTGGGCGCGACAGCCAGCTATTCGTACACGCAAAGCGAGACCGAGGTGAGTGGTGGCAGTTTCTACAGTCGAAACCTGCCGTTGCCGGGCCTGTCCGAAAACGTATGGAGTGCAACCCTGTTCTGGGATATCGACAGGTTCAGCTCGCACATTAACATGCGCTATCGCGACGATTTTGTGCAGAACCTGGCTGTACCCGGTGCCAATTCGCCCACGCTCGCCCAGTCGTACACAACCGTGGATGCACAGGTATCCTACGCGTTCGACAACGGCATTAGCGTAGTCATTTCAGGCAACAACCTGACTGACGAGGAGAACACCATTGAGTACGGTGTCGATGACGCGTTCGGTGAGTTCAAGCAGTTTGGCCGTCAGTACTACTTCGGCATCAACTACAAGTACTAGGCAATAGAGAGAACCCGCTGGCCCCAAGGCCTCGCGGGAAGGTTGAAATCACCGCCCGAGAAGCATTGCTTGTCGGGCGGTTTTTTTTGGTAGGCTGCGGAAATGAGGAAGGATATGAATGACAGCATGAAGAGCATCGTGATCCTGGGCGGCGGAACCGCCGGCTGGATAGCTGCGAACCTGATTGCGACGCATTGGGCAGACAAGGGTCTCGACATCACGCTGGTTGAGGCGCCGGATATCGGCATTATCGGTGTCGGTGAAGGCTCCACGCCGCCACTCAAGACTTTCCTGGAAGTCATTGGTGTAACCGAGGAAGACTGGATGGAGCGCTGCCACGCGACCTACAAGGTGGGCATCACGTTCAGGGACTGGTCCACCAAACCAGGATTCGATGAATACTTTCATCCCTTTCTTTGCCAGCCCGACGAGTTCTCGGTTCCCGCCTTTTTCCACAACAGTTTCCTGCGCCGCCAGGGTGTCGATCTTGATGGACACCCGAGCCAGTTCTTCCTGGCGTGGGAACTTGCCAAACAGCGCCTGGCGCCGGTAGCTCCGGCAAATTTCCCCTTCGACATGAACTACGGTTATCACTTCAATTCGGGGCTGCTCGGGCAATTCCTGCAGGAATGGGCCGCGAAGAAGGGCGTCAGGTACAGGCAGGCAAAGGTCACTGATACCGTAATCAACGAGCACGGTTATATTGATTACCTCAAGACTGACACCGAGGAAACCATCAAGGCCGACTTCTACGTCGATTCGACAGGTTTTCGCGGCGAGCTGATTCAGCGGGCGCTTGGCGTGCCGTTCGAGAGCTGTGAGGATGTGTTGTTCAATGACTCGGCCGTTGTGTTCCCAACCGACCCCGAAGACAACCCGTCCCCGCAAACGATATCGACGGCCCTGAAGTACGGCTGGGTGTGGAAGATTCCGCTAACCTCGCGTTTCGGTAATGGCTACGTCTATAGCTCCAGATACGTCGATGACGACAACGCGGAAATGGAGCTCCGCGAGCACCTGGGGCTGGCGGACTCGGATGTCGAAGCCCGCAGACTCAGGTTCAAAGTGGGGCGCGTGAAGGAACACTGGGCCAAGAATTGCCTGGCGGTCGGATTGTCACAGGGCTTCATCGAACCTCTCGAAGCTACGGCGCTGGATATGGTGCAGGAGACTGTGGTGCGCTTCATCGAAGCGGCCAGTAAAGGCAATTTCACCGACCAGTATCGCGACGAATTCAATCAGCGCATCAGTCGGCGCTTTGACGCTGTGCGTGATTACATTGTCTGCCATTATCGAATCAACTCGCGTTCCGATACGGACTACTGGCGAGACGCCGGCACGAACGAAAAAATTTCCCGGTCGTTGCGCGAGCTGCTGACCGCGTGGATGGCGGGCAAGAACATCACGGACGAACTCGAGCGACAGAATCTCGATGCTTATTTTCCCAGCTTGTCCTGGAACTGCCTGTTGGCGGGGAAGGGCATTTATCCGACCAAGGAGCAGGTTCGTCCCGGCAATGAGCTGGCCCATAAATACAGCCTGGACAAGATCGCCCATTATCTGCAGGGCTGCGCGCTGAATTTCAAGCCGCACCAGGAGCAACTGCGCAGCGTTTACGCGAAAAGCAAAGCCTCGTTCTGAGATCGAAAGTTGAGTGCACATCGACGAATAAATTCGTCAATCTCGTGCATGTCGATCTTGCTGGCCGCCGGGTTATTCGCTAGCTCCGGCTTGATGTCGGGATAGTAGCCATAGCCGGCCAGCAGGCAGTACCAGGACATTGCTGTGTAAGAGGAGCGAATCTCCAGTCGCTCCATCTCCTGGTTAAGACTCTTGCCCGTCGTCCAGATCTTCAGAATCTCTCGCAGCGATTCAGAAACATGCTTGTTACTGCCGTTTTGTCGCCAGTACTCGGTGTCGTCACGTGAATTCATAATGTAGTGGGCGACGATATAGTCTCGAATCCACTCGAAGCGTTCATTGGTGCGCGCGTTGAAATTGTCACGACCGGAACCAGCGAATCCTTCGGCGTTCACTGTCTCGATGAAGTCGTGGACCGTGTTACAGACGAGATTCAGCGCGGTCGCTTCAAGCGGCTCGATAAAGCCCTGGGAGAGGCCGATCGCCAGGCAGTTTTTGTGCCAGTGCTCGTCAACTCGGCCGACCTTCATTTTCAGGTGCCGCGCTTCGGTATCACTCTCCAGCAAACCGAGATGCGCGCGCAGTTCATGCTCCGCGTCGTTGGGCGAACAGAAGGAAGAGCTGTATACATAGCCGTTTCCAGTGCGGTGCGTTAGTGGAATTTCCCAGGCCCAGCCGTGCTTCATTGCTGTCGAAATAGTCTGTGAGCCAATTTCCTCGGTCGATTCGGTAGGCAGGACGACAGCGGCATCATTGAAAAGGTTGTCCGCAAACGATCGGAACTTTACGCCCAGGGTTTTCTGAATCAAGGTTCCCCGAAACCCGGAGCAGTCGATGAAAAAGTCTCCATCGATCGTTTCGCCGGCGTCGGTGACGAGGCTGGTTATCTCGCCATTACTCGCCTTATGGACATCGACTACCTTCGCGGCCAGGTAATTGACCCCACAGGCTCTCGCTTTCTGCTTGAGGAAATCCCCGACCAGGCCGGCGTCAAAGTGGTAGCCGTACTCGATTCCGAACGGAAAGTTCTCATTTGGAATCGGCCCTTGCCTGTTCTCGGAAAGCTTCGCCGCGAGAAAGAAGCGATCAGGATGCGCATGCACGTCGATGCCCAGGCGACGGGCATAGGTATTGAAGTAGAACGCTGTCGTCGTGTGCTGGTCGACAACGGAAACGAAGGGATGAAAATAACGCTTGAATCCTGACCTGGACGACCAGTTAACAAAGGAGATTCCGTTCTTGTAGCTTGCATTACACCTGGGCATCCATTCCGACTCAGGGACGCCAATCGAATCAAAGAATAGTTTCATGCGCGGCGTTGATCCTTCGCCAACGCCGACCGTCCCTATATCGGGCGATTCGATCAGGGTGACTGCAATGTCTTTTTCTGCCCAACTATGGATCATCGCGCTGGCAGTAATCCATCCGGCAGTACCGCCGCCGAGAATTACAATATGTGTTGTTTCTTTATTCATTCACAGTACGACCACCAATCGTTGTCGTTGATATGAATGATTTTCATCTTTTCAGAGAGCATTGTCACGGGTGCCTGTGCTGAATCCCGGCCTCGCCGTAATCGAGACACCCGGTTGGCGAACCAGCACCGGAACGAGTGAATCCAAACGATGTCCCCAGGCATCTTTACAGGGACGGGACGCCGCGTCTCGATCTTCAATAACTACCCAGGTATCAACATGATCAGAATAATGTGCCGTGCTTTTGCTATTTCATCGCTAATTATCGGTCAGGCAGCGTTCGGGGAGAGCGACACCTCCTTATGGCGCCTCTCTTTCAATACGAACTGGCTGGGTCCGATGGAAGCCCATGTCGAATTGACGCTCGACGGCACGCAACTGACCGGCGCGAGCAAATCGGGCGCCATTTCCCTGTTGCAGGCCTTGCCTGGCGATCAGGATCTGACCGATGGATTGGTCGCGTTCAACGCCGACAGCAACGAAGGCAAGACTTATAACGGCAGCTTTCGCGCACCCTGGAAAGAAGGAAAGCTCAGCATCGTCATCGACGGCGACACGCTGAGTGGCACCGTGGAAGGCGGGGCATTCGATGGCGACTTTTCGGGTAAGCGCGTTGTCGATTCTGAGCGTATTCGCGACTATCCGAAGATACTCGAGCGACTGGATGCGGTCGTTGCAGCAAAGGTATTTGCTCCTGAAAAGTTGCAGGAGTCCTCGTACCTGGAATTTCGCGCTCAGCTGGGCGAAATTGCCGCGGTAGCACAGGATGACCTCGATATGCTCTTCGGTTTTCACTGGCTGTGGAAGAACGATCCGTTCTCTCACTTTCAGCTTAAGCGATCCGCACGGCCGGCCGAGGAGATGTTCAGCTTCTTCGACAGCTATCGCGTCGGGTTCGATGCGGCCACTGTCGAGATCGATGGCGACATCGCGATTCTGAAAGTCGCAACGATGATGGGTGCCGACACCATTGAACAGATCGAAGCGGCCTACGACGAAATTGCGGCATCAGAAGCGAAGTACCTGGTCATCGATTTGCGCGGCAACGGCGGCGGCGCGTTCGCAGTAAAACCGCTTGCCGCACACCTCATTTCCGAGCCACTCGACTCGGGGTATTTCCTGTCCCAACTGTGGGGCAAAGAGCACGACGACTTGCCCACCATCGAGCAGGTTATGGCGACGCCCGCCTGGGACGGCTGGTCCATCATCGATTTCTGGCGCAGCGTGCAGGAACAGGAGCTGCTGCGCATCCGGTTCCAACCGTCAGCACCACGGTTTACGGGCAAGGTGTTTGTATTGCTCGACAAACAATCCGCATCGGCGACCGAACTCGCGGCCGATGCGTTGCGTGCATCGGGCGTTGCGACGCTGATCGGCGAAACCACCGCCGGTGAAATGCTGTCGCAGAGTTTCTTTGACGTTGCCGAAGGGTTCACGATCAGCCTCCCCGTGGCTGACTATTACTCGCTGGCACACGGTCGCATTGAGGGCGTGGGTGTACCTGTGGATATTGAATCCGCGGATGCGATGGCCACGGCGAAGGCATTGGCTGCCGAATAAGGGCTGTCGACACAAATTCGTAACAAAACCGAAACAGGAATGTAAGAAGCTTGTAAAACTCCTGTGGTCTCTTTCATTACCAGTACTTTGGAATGAAACAGATGACGACTTTGGCTTCGATTCTTCTAGTAGATCAGGACATCACGGCCCGCTCACTGATCGCGGGTGAACTACGCGGGCTTGGGCACGAGGTCAGTGAGTCCGGTGATGCCGCCTCGGCCTGGGCGGCGGTCCGCAAATACTGCCCGGACCTGATGGTCTGCGACTACTCGCTGCCCGATCTGAACGGGGTTGACCTGCTCACCGACGTGCGCTGCAACGAAAAGCTCAAGAACATGCGTGTCATGATGACCTCGGACCGCGGCGACAGCTCCGACGTCGTGGTCGCACTGAGTTCCGGTGCAGACGATTTCGTCGAAAAACCCATACATATTCCCGAATTTATCGCTCGCGTCGATGCCTGCCTGCGGCGACCGGCCAATATAGAACGATCAACCGTCGTGAGTGCCAGCGGCATATCCATCGATACGGTCGCGCAGCGTGTGTTTGTCGACGGCGCAGCCGTAACGCTGGCGCCACGCGAATACCAGATGCTGCTGTTCTTCCTCGGCAACCGGGACCGGGTGCTGACGCGCGCTCAGCTGATATCCCAGGTCTGGAATCGCAACGTCAAACTCGGACCGCGCACGATCGACGTGCATATTCGTCGCCTGCGCAGCGTCCTTGAGCCGTCGGGTTACGACAAATACCTGCAAACGGTGCGGGGTTCCGGCTACCGCTTTTCCCTGTCGGTCTGATCATCCGTAACAATTCCGTAACTAATCTGTCACCGGGCCTTCGTAATTGGCCACTAGATTACGCGGTGTCAATTCACAGTCTGTGCATGGGCACAGCAAAAAAATAAAGCTATCTGGAGAACACCAATGAAACTAACTCGCCTGATGTCCGTAGCAGTAGCTGGCGCATTGCTCGCCGCATGCTCTGGCGGCGATATCAACCTGTCACCCTCGACGACCGTCGAAAACAGCAACAATACGACGATTAACGGTGCCGGCATCGATCCGAATGCTGTCTGTGCGTCTTACACGAAGGACGGGCAGACCTTGCAGGGCACAGCCGATACCAACGGTAACTGCAGTTACGGTCCGGCATTTGTTGGTCCCAAGAATAATCTTACGGTTGACCTCCTGATTCCGGCGCTGCCGAATGGCGGCGCGCACATCTTCACGTCCAGCCTGTTCGTTGGCGAGACCTACCGGACGCAAGCCGAGCTTGCCGCCGCGGGAATCTCCGAGGGTGGTGACGGCCCGACGCTCACAATCGAGGCGGGCGCGACCCTGGCATTCCAGACGAACAAGGACTTCGTCATCATCAACCGCGGCTCGCGCATTCTTGCCAACGGCACCGTGGACAACCCGATCACATTCACGTCGGTATCCGACATTAATGGCACGGTTGGCCCGGAGGACGTGCAACAGTGGGGCGGTATGGTTATCAACGGCTTCGGCGTCAGCAATAAGTGCAGCTACACGGGCACACGCGGTCAGGCGGGATTCGCGCTGGCGGCGGCGACCGAGTGTTCAATCGAAGCGGAAGGCTCGGCCGGCGACGATGAGTCACAGTATGGCGGCGACAATGATGACGACGATTCCGGCATTTTGCGTTACGTGCTTGTCAAGCACACGGGCGCCGAGGTCGGAAACGGCGACGAGCTGAACGGTATCTCTTTCGGTGGCGTCGGCCGCTCAACGGTTATCGAGAATCTGCAGGTCTACTCAACCTACGATGACGGCATCGAAATGTTCGGTGGCGCGGTCGATTTCACGAATTTCGTCGCACTTTACGTTCGTGACGACTCGATTGACATCGACGAAGGCTATATCGGCACCATCAGCAATGCCCTGATAATTCAGTCCGAATCAGACGGCAATCAATGCATCGAAGCGGACGGTATTGGCTCATATTCGAGCCTTGACCAGGCCACCAAGGACGATTTCATCGCCCGGGGTCTTAACAGCCGCCCGACTATCAACAACCTGACGTGCATTATTTCTCCCAACATCAATGGTACGCACGGTGAAGGTGCAGGCTGGCGGTTCCGTGAAGGCATATGGCCCAGAGTAAACAACTCGCTGCTAATTTCCTCCTTCGCGGCAAATGACACCAGCAATGCGACCGATAACTTCTGCTTGCGCATAGAAAGCGTGGAATCGCACGAAGCGGCGATCAATGGTGACCTGCAGCTGAATTCGGTCGCCTTCGCATGCCAGGAAAATGACCGGAACACATCGATCGCGGATCGAAACGGAACGGTCGCGTTCAGCAGCGAGCAAGCATTTGCAGAAGCCGAGGGCAACCAGTTTGCCACGGTTGCTGACGGAACGGCCAAAGATCCTACAGCCATGAACGACGCAGACTTGTTGCTACTTGAAGGTGCACAACCTGTCTTCTCTACGCTGTGGTCCACGTCCCTGATTGACGGTGCAGCGCCGATAGCGACGACTGCTCCCACGGCCGGCGACTACCTGGGCGGCGCAAGCCTGTCCGACGACTGGATCGCAGGTTGGACCTACGGTATCGCTGACACCAATCGTGGCCAGGCATTGTGGTTTGAATAATGAAACGTAAAAGCCAACTAGCAATTGGGATTGGGATTGCGCTCGCGGCGACTGCCGCGAGCGTGTTTCCACATTCGGTCCTGGCGCAGGATGAAGAGGCTGGCGACGGCATTGCGAAACCCGCGATTCCCCAGCTGACATCCGACAATGTGGCGCTGGAAGAAGTAGTCGCCGTCGGACGGTTTATCAGCTCCAGCCGCGAACTCACCAACGAGAGAATGAACGACGCGTTTGCTGTTGATTTGCTCGGCTCGGAGGCCATTACTCGCCTTGGCGATTCGACCGTGGCCGCGGCGCTGCGCCGCGTGCCGGGACTGACGCTGGTGCAGGACAAGTACGTGTACATCCGCGGACTCGGCGAACGCTATTCGCAGAACACGCTGAATCGCGCCCAGATTCCGTCACCGGACCTTACGCGCAACGTGATTCCGCTCAATATCTTCCCGACATCAATCGTGGAATCGCTGCGCGTGCAAAAGGCCTGGTCGGCGGATTTGGCCGCCAATTTCGGTGGCGGCGCCGTTGATATCCGCACCAAAGGCGTCCCCGATGACCTGACCTTCAAGTTCGAAGTTGGACTCGGCTCAAACGATGCTAACCCGAGTTCGGTGATGAGCTACGCCGGCGGTGGTGACGATAACCTGGGAATAGACGACGGTACCCGAGCCTTGTCGCCGACCATATTGGCCGGGGTCAACACTTATCAGGGCAATCCGAGCGTCAACTCCATCTTCTCAATTATGCAACGTCAGGATCCGTCAGCGAGCCTGTACGATGCGCAGCTTGAGAACCGCGAGTACGCACTGGCCTTGAATCGCAACATCAGCCTGCAAAGCGAAAGCGCGAACCCGGACTACGATTTGCGGGCAAGCCTCGGCAATGTTTACGATCTCTCGGACGACTGGCAGGCGGGCTTTAACGTTGGCGCTTCCTATGGGACCGATTGGCGATTCCGCCGCACGAATACTGCGACCTTCGGATTGCCCGAAGAGCAAAACGGTATCAAGGAAGAATCGACGCAGAGCGTCAACATTGCCGGCACGGTCAATCTTGGGCTGCGCTATGGCGACGACCACGAAATCTCGACGACCAGTCTGTTCCTGCGAAATACCGATGACGAGACGGAAGTCTTCGATTATTTTAACGAAAACCGGCAGCGGTCAGGTGGCAGGGGCTTTCGCGACTATCGCCTGCAGTTCGAAGAGCGGGAGATGACCACGAACCAGATCGAAGGGACGCACTTTCTTGGCACATCGACGCGGGAGCAGCTGCCGTTCCTCGACAAGTTGTTCGGTCGGCTGTCCGAAGAAAGTAAATTTGAGTGGTTCTACTCGGCGTCTGAAGCGCAAACCGACATACCGAACCAGGTTTCCATAGCATCCGAAACGGTAACCGATTTCGACACCGGTGAGGTACTTTCAGAGTCCGTGCGCCTGACATCATCGGCAGCGGATTATCGCTTTACCGAACTGGACGACGAAGTCGATCACTATGGCTGGAGCGCAACGGTACCTTTCGAGTTCGAAAGCTCCTATGTCGAGGTGAGCGGGGGTTGGGACCACGCGCAGAAAGCGCGCGTCTATCGGCAAAGCCAGTTCAGTCTCGGTTACCTGGGTGTATCTGATCAGACTGTCCTCGAAGGCACGCTGGGCGAGGTGTTCTCCGACGAGAACATCCTGGCGGGCGCTGGCCCGGACGCTTTCGCGAACAACATTGCATTCGACCGGCAGGGTACGAATTCGAACAGCTACCTGGCCGCGACGATGACCGACTCTGTTTGGGGCAAAGTGGACTGGACGATCCAGGATACCTGGCGGGTTGCCGTCGGCGCGCGTTGGGAGGACTACCGTCAAGCGGCGGTCGACTGGAATCCCTACGGGTTCAGCGAGGCATCGCCGCAGGTAACCACCGACGTCGATGAATTGCGGCGCGGCGTGTTCAATGAAGATCGCATTTATCCTGCAGCGGGAATCACCTACATGGGCGATCTTTGGGCGGAGACCTTCCAGCTGCGTCTCGGCTACAGCGCGACTGCAGTACGTCCGGACCTGCGCGAGATTACCGATTCCAGTTACATCGACCCGATCACCAGTGACCTGGTGCGCGGCAACCCGGGAATTGTGCCGTCGGATATCGATAGCCTGGATCTCAGGGCAGAATGGTATTTCAGCAACGGTGACAATCTGTCCGCGACGTTGTTTCACAAGGACATTGAAAACCCCATCGAGTTTTTCGAAATCCCGGCCAGTGATACGACGGTCGCGCGTGAAATCATCAACGCAGAGTCCGCCACGATCGACGGCTTAGAACTCGAGTTCGTCAAGGAGCTGGGTTTCCTCGGTAATGCGTTCGAGACTTTGTTCGTCCAGGGCAACTTCACCGTACAGGACTCAGAGCTGGTCGCGGGCCCGAACGCCAACGTGCCAACGAATCCCGTGCGACCCCTGTCAGGAGCGTCGGAGTACGTCGTTAACGTCATGCTCGGCTTCGACTCCCACGATGGCGCACACACGGCATCGCTGATCTACAACGTATTCGGCGAACGCCTCTACGTCGCGGGACGCAACGGGGCACCGGACGGATATGAGCAGCCGTTTCATTCGCTGGATGCCACGTATTTCTGGTATCCGACCGAAAGGCTGACGTTCAAGTTCAAGGCCCAGAATATTCTTGGGGAATTGATCGAGATTCGCCGCGGGGATGTCGTTACCTTTCAGGAAGATCCGGGGACTTTGGTTTCGCTGGGCGTTTCCTGGGGCTGGTAGTGGGCGAATTCGCCGCGAACCGGGCGACTAGTCCGTGGCGAGCAACCACTCGAGCTGATCGATGACGCGAGCGCGCCAGGCGCGCTCGCTGTGGTCGGCGCCCTGATACCTGGCGAACCGGAAGTCGCGGCCGTCCTTCATGCCCTGCTTCCGGAACCAGGCGAGTACGGGAGCGTGGTCGGCGTGGTAGGTCGAGTCGAGGGTCTCGGTCCCGTAGTCGAAGAGGTAACGGCCACCCCGGATCGTGTCACCCGATTCGATATCACGAACGACAAACGGCGTGCCGTCAGACGTTTCCGGGTCCTTCCCTAAATGGTCAGCGAACATTCGCTCGGACAAGGCGAAGTGGCTCGATACGCAACCGCAGGCGCCGAAAACGTCGGGATGCTCCTTCACGAGATAAAAGGACAGCAGCCCGCCCATCGACGAGCCCATGGCAAATGTGTTTTGCGGGCCGGTCAGCGTGCGCAACTCCTTGTTCACGCGCGGCATAAGTTCTTCCATCAGGAAGCGGGCGTATTGCGGCGCGTCATGCCACGGGGAATATTCAGGTCCGCGCTGTGGCGAGCTCCATGCGCCCACCACGATCGCCGGCTCGAACAGGCCGGCGGCTGCGCCACGCATCATGGCCTCGTCCACACCCCAGTCGACGCCCCAACTCGCAATACGCGGGTCGAACAGGTTTTCCCCATCGCTCATGTAGATGACGCGATAGCGTTTACCGGGATTTTCGTCGTATCCGGGCGGCAGCCATATCGCAACGTGTCGCGTTTCGGTCAGGAACGCCGATCGTACATCCTTCCAGTAGAGCAAGGTCCCTAGGACGTTCGCTCCCTGTGGATCGTCTAAGAAAGGCGCGTCATCACGAGGCTTAAACCGACCGTCGCCGAGTCGAAAAACGGCGGACTGCAGGGGCTCAAGTTCCAGCAGCACGCTGCCGACGCCATGGTCTACTACCAGCTCGCCATTAAGACTGCCGTAGATCTGTTCGAGTAAATCATAGCGCCCATCTTCGATCCGCCATTGATCGATCGTTTCCGCAGGTATCTTGAGTGTCAGGGCAGCCGGTGCGGTATCGTCGAAGTTACTGGCCACGATCAGGCGCTCGTCGCCATTCCATCGGGCAAATGCAAACACGTGATCGTTATTGGCGGGCAGATGCCGGTATTCACCGGCCATGGCAGGACTCTTCGCGCTGAAGTTCAGCACGCGCCGGTAGAAATCGCGCAGGTTCTTTTCTTCGTCAGTCAGCGCGCCGCCGTCAAACCTGCCACCGTTCATCCAGCGCTGTTGTGACGGCACGCCCCAATAGTCGTATTGCGTAGTCCGCATCTTCGGTGGATTGTTGAAGTTTGCGTCATTATCGTCACCGACCTCGCCAAGCTCCTGTGCAAAATAGATCATCGTCGGAGAACGACCAATCAACGCAGATACGACCATGGCCGGTTTTCCCTTGTTGGCGTCGCCCGCGAAATTCGCACTGGCGATGCGCTCCTCGTCGTGGTTCTCGAGGAAATGCAGCATGTGCGCTTCGATATCCAGAACGGTTGCCTGCGCGGCGGCCAGTGTGTTGGTCGGCGCAATGCCCTGCATGACGGGCTTTAGCGCGTCGTAGAGGCCAACCTTGTCGTAGAGATAATCGATGCGACCGAGCTGGATGTAATTGCGGTATTCGAGCGGGTTGTACACTTCGGCCAGCAAGAACGCGTCGGGATTAGCTTCCTTGATGCTGGAGTTCAGGTAGCTCCAGAATTCGACCGGCACCATCTCGGCCATGTCATAACGGAATCCATCGACGCCTTTCGCGAGCCAGTAGAGAACAATCTGGCGGTACTTCATCCAGCTGTCGGGAACGTCTTTGTCTGCCCAGAAAGCCGCGTGCTGAGCGTTCGTCCAGTCGCGCGCGGATTCCGGCAACATGTCGAAAGCGTAGCTGCCGTCCGGCCGCACGCCGTGATTGACCTTCACCGTTTCATACCAGTCCCCGAAAGCCGGCTGCGCGACGCGCGCGCCATTGCCGGTCCAGCGGGCGGGCGATTCGTCGAACCGGCCGTCGATAAGCGGGTGATCCTCTCCGCCAAGTGGTTGATAATGCTCCGGAAAATCGGGAAGCTGAAAATCCTGGCCAACGACGTAATAGAAATTGTTATCGCGTGCCCAGTCGACCGACGTGTCGTCGTTTTCGCCGAAATCAGTGACGCCCTCCGGGCGGGAGATCGATTCATAACGGCGCGCCACATGGTTGGGAACGATATCGATGACCACCTTCATGCCGTGCGCATGCGTGCGTTCAATCAGCGCTTCGAATTCCTGCAGCCGGTTTGCCGGGTTCTCGGCAAGGTCCGGGTTGACGTTGTAGTAGTCCTTGACGGCATACGGCGATCCGGCGCGTCCTTTGACAACCTCCGGGTCGTCATCGCTGATGCCGTATTTCGTGTAGTCGCCCACGAGTGCGTGGTGCGGCACCCCGGTGTACCAGATGTGGGTGACGCCAAGATCACGGATGCCGTTCAGTGCCTCGTCGTTGAAATCGCTGAACTTGCCAACGCCGTTGTCTTCGATCGTGCCCCAGGGCCGGTTGTTCATGACCTTGTTGCCGAACAGGCGCGTCCAAACCTGGTATACGACCGGTTTTCCTGTTTCTTCGGCCTCGTTTATCTGCAGCGCTACCGGTTGATGGCCCCAGTCGAAGCGCACGGTCAGCGTCGCGTTTTTCCGATCGACGACGGCGGCGTTGCCTGTCTTCGGCATTTGCTTTCGCACCGCTATCGTTGTGCCAGCGAGCTGCAAGGTCTGTAAATCAGCGGTCCAGTTGTGCACGACCAGCGTGACGGTTCGATTCGAAGGGCGCCCATCGTAGTCTCCGCCGCCACGATCAAGTTCTATCGTCAGCGAATCGCCCGCCTGTTGTGCGGAGAACTGCAGCAACTCGTAAGCGCCGTCGGCGAGGCTCGTGGGGCTTTGGCCGTCGTCTTCGTACATCTGGCCGCCGGCCGTTGTGACCGACGCGTCGGCGTAATAGTGCAAAGTGAGGTTTTCGCTTGAATAATCACGCGTAGTCGGGACGGCGTCTACCATCGGCACAAATGAACCCGCACGCACGAGCACGGGTATCGTCTCTATCGTCACCGGAAAAGCGATCGTCTGCGAACCCTCGTGGCGACGGTCGTTCCAGAAGTCAAACCACACGCCCTCGGGCAGATCGACATCGACCGCGGATACGTCCGGGTTCAGCACCGGCGCGATGAGGAATGCGTCACCCCACAGGTACGCGAACTTCTCGTCAATCAACGCAGCGTCGCTTTCGTCTTCGAAAAATAGCGGTCGCATCAATGGCATTCCGCTGCTGCTGTTCTCGTAAGCCAGCGTGTAGTTGTAGGGCAGCAGGCGGTAGCGCAGCTTGATGAAGTCGCGCACGATGTTGCGGGTGCGGCGATCGTGGAAGACGGGCTCGGCAGGAATGTGTTCCTGCGCATGCGGCCGGTATACGGGCTGGAACACCCCGTACTGCAACCAGCGTGTGTAGAGTTCCTTGTCGAAGGTTTCGCCGCCGGCAAATCCGCCGAGATCCGAATGGCTGTAAGCGAGGCCGAACAGGCTCATCTGTAGGCCGAGTTCGACCTGTGGCTGCAGTCCGCCCCAGCTGCGATTCACGTCGCCGCTCCAGGGCACCATGCCGTAACGCTGCGAGCCGGCGAAGCCCGAGCGCATCAATATCAACGGTCGCATGTGTGGGTAGTCGCGAACCTGTTTTTCATACACCATTTTCGCCCACTCATGCCCATAGGCATTGTGTATCTCGTCGCCGGTCGCTTGCAGGCCGGCGTCGCTCAGGAAGTGCAAGGCGTCGCCGGGATGCACCTCGGGCTCGCCGAGGTCGCCCCAGGTTGCCGCCGTTCCCTGGTCAAACAGCATCGCGTACGGTTTCCAGAACCATTCCTGCGCGGTCTCATTGAAGACGTCGATCAGTCCGGTATTGCCAAAATAAAAGTCAAAGCGGCGTGGTTCGCCAGTTGGGGACATTGCCAGCGCGCCGCTGTCCACGGCGCTTTGCCATTTGCTCGAAGTACTGAGGATAAACGGTTCGGTGATAGCAATGGTCTTCACGCCCTGTTCGGCGAAATCGCTGATCATGTTCTCCGGAGTCGGCCAGGCTTTGCGGTCCCAGTCGAGGTTTCCCATGTGCCCCTGGATGTCGGGTCCGAACCAGTAGATGTCCAGGATGATTGCATCGAGCGGAATATCGGCACGCTGGAATCGCTTGACGACATCGCGGGCTTCTTTCTCTGTGTGGTAACCAAATCGCGACGCGAAATTGCCGAAGGCCCAGCGCGGCGGCAGAGGTTGCCTGCCCGTAACATCGGTGTAGTTCTGCATCAGGGCAGGGTAACTGGTGCCGGAGATGACAATGTAAGAGGTGCGTCCACCGACAGCTTCGAATGACAAGACGTCAGATTTGGTTCTGCCAATATCGAGCCAGCCACTGGCCGAGTTATCGAACACGATCATGTACTTGTCCGACGACATGACGGCGGGGATGCTGAAGTACATTTGCGATGCTTCCGTCTCGTAGCCGTACGACGCTTTGTTATACAGCGGCATGCGCTGACCGCGCCGATCCATGCCCATGACTCGCTGACCACCGCCGAGAATCTTTTCGGCATCGTTGAGCCGGAACCGGAAACCGCGCGCGGTTTCGTCAGCGAAATAGCCGCTGTCTTCGGCGACCAGGGCTTCACCATCCCGAATAAACGACACGGAGACCGGCGACTTGTTCACGATCGCCGTGATGCCGTCGTTCATAAAAGCAATTGTTTCGTCCGAGTCGCTCAGCGCAGTAACGATGTCGGTTGGCTGATGATCAATGGCGAAAGAAGGTAACTGCTTTACACCTGTTTCGAGGTAATGAACTTCGAAGGCGGCATCGTCGATAGCGGTGATTCTGAGTTCGCCCATGTCGCTGATTACGACCAGGGACGGCCCATCGACCGTGTGACTCAGGTACTGGCCGAAATCCGCATACGCGATTGACGCGGATAGCGACACAGCTATGGCCGCAAGCTGAACTAGACGCATTTGGTACCCCCCTGAATTGCTGAAATATTAGTCATTTCAGTGTGATACAGGAAATGAATACGTTTGCATCACGGGGTCGGCAATTCTCCCAGTTGCTAGAATACGCAGCACTATAGGGGGAGACCAAGATGCAGCAGAAACCAAACTTAAGTTTTTGGCAAATCTGGAATATGTGTTTCGGATTTCTCGGCATTCAAATGGGATTCGCCCTGCAGAATGCCAACGTCAGCCGCATCTTCCAAACCCTCGGCGCGCCGATCGACGACATTCCGATACTCTGGATAGCGGCTCCTCTGACTGGGCTGATTGTGCAGCCCATCGTTGGTTACATGAGCGACAGGACCTGGAACCGTCTCGGTCGCCGGCGACCGTACTTCCTGGCAGGTGCGATCCTCGCGTCGCTGGCCTTGTTTGTTATGCCGAATTCTCCTTACCTCTGGATCGCAGCCGGCATGCTCTGGATTATGGATGCCAGCATCAACATTTCGATGGAGCCGTTTCGCGCCTTCGTCGGCGACAATCTTCCAGAGAAGCAGCGCACCAGCGGCTTTGCCATGCAGACATTCTTCATCGGCGTCGGTGCCGTTGTCGCTTCGGCATTGCCGTGGATGATGGCGAACTGGTTTGGTATCAGCAACGAAGCCCCAGCCGGTGAGATCCCCGTGTCCGTGCGCTATTCATTTTACATCGGCGGTGTAGCATTCCTGCTTGCCGTTATGTGGACTGTATATCGTTCGCACGAATACTCGCCGCAACAACTCGCTGAATTCGACAAGTCCCGCACCGATGATCATGTTACTGACGATACGTCGAGACGATCCGCGTCGAAGTATCTTAATGGCGGGGTGAGCAGCGGCGCCATCGGCGTGGCGCTCTGGTACTGGATCGTGAGCTCGGGACTCGACAAGAACCTGTTTGTACTGGCCGGTGGCCTGGTCGTGTTCGGTCTGCTGCAAATAGCAATGTCCTTCGCGCAGAAACCCGGCAAGCCCGATAACGGATTCACGGAAATCATGCATGACCTGTTTCATATGCCGCGCGTAATGAAACAACTTGCGGTAGTACAGTTTTTTTCCTGGTTCGCACTTTTCGCAATGTGGATATACGGTACCGCTGCGGTGACTGCCTATCACTATGGCGCGACGGAGGCTGCTGGCGCGAACTACAACGATGGAGCAGATTGGATCGGTGTGCTGTTCGCCACCTACAATGGTTTCGCGGCGCTCGCAGCAATCGCGATCCCGTTCGTTGCCAATCGACTCGGCTGTCGCGTTTGTCATCTCTTCAATCTGACGCTGGGCGGCATTGGCCTCATCAGTTTCTATTTCATCAGCGATCCCAAGATGCTGATCTTTTCGATGATCGGCGTCGGTTTCGCCTGGGCTTCGATTCTGTCCTTGCCGTATGCCTTGCTGTCCAACAACCTGCCCGCGCACAAAATGGGTGTCTACATGGGCATCTTCAATTTCTTCATCGTTATCCCGCAGCTGGTTGCGGCAAGTCTCCTGGGCTTGTTGTTGCGCGAGTTTTTTGACTTGCAGGCCATTTACGCGCTGATCATCGGCGGCGCCATGATGATCATTGCGGGCCTGGCGACCTTGCTGGTCGACAAATCGGCGGAGCCAGAATGAAAATTCGATACCTGCTGCTGCTTGCAACAGCCTGCCTCGGCGCTTGCGGAGGCGGCGAAGACGCGGTCAAGCCAGCGCTCGATTACTACGGCACCCTCGAGCCGTTTGCGGCGGAGAATGTGTACTTCATCGTCACCGATCGATTCGTGGACGGCGATCCGGCCAACAACCAGCTTGACCAGGGCGGTCCTGAACTCGGGACTTTCGATCGGCCGATCCAGCTCGACGGTCTGCCGCCCGCCAACATCGGTTATCTCGGCGGTGATTTCCAAGGCGTTCTCGACAACGCCGGGTACATTGCCGATATGGGCTTCACCGCCGTCTGGTTGACGCCCATCATCGACAACCCGGACGAAGCGTTCACCGGCGGCATGGTGCCGGGGGCGGGTGGATCCAATGACAAGGGCAAGACCGGCTATCACGGCTACTGGGGCGTCAATTTTTTCGAGCTGGATGAACACCTTCCCTCGCCCGGCCTGGACTATGCCGACCTGACTCGGCAGCTACGCGTCGAGCACGGTATTAAGACCGTACTCGACATCGTCTGCAATCACGGTTCGCCGTCATTCTCGATGCCACACGACCAACCCGGCTACGGCGAAATCTACGGTGCCGACGGCCAGCTTGTCGCCGATCACGGCAATCTCCATCCCAGCGAGCTTGATTCAGGCAACCCCTTGCATGCGTTTTACAGGCATGAGCCGGACATTGCTGAACTGTCGGACCTGGACTATGACAATCCTGCGGTGCTCGATTACTGTGTTGCCGCACATTCGAAGTGGATCGCGCAAGGCGCGGCGGCTGTTCGCATCGATACGATCAAGCATATGCCGCTACGATTCTGGAAAGCGTTTGCAGACCGCGTTCGAGAACAAAGCCCGGGCCTGTTCATGTTTGGCGAGGCGTGGTCTTTCGACCCGAAATTTCTGGCGCAATTCACCTACCCTGAAAACGGCAATATCAGCGTGCTCGATTTCCCCGGCCGGGAGGCGATGTCGAAAGTGTTTGGCAGGAGCGGCGGCTCGTACGCAATATTGAAGTCGTACTTGCACCTCGATGACGGCGTCTATTACAACCCCTACGAGCTGATGACTTTTTACGACAATCACGATATGACGCGTCTTGATGCCGACGTATCGGGATTTATAGACGCGAATAACTGGCTGTTCACCAGTCGTGGTATCCCGGTCGTTTATTACGGATCGGAGAGCGCGTTTCGCGCGGGCACGGACCAACATGCCGGCAACCGTGATTACTTTGGGGTGGAAAACATCGAAGTTGCGAAAACCCACCCGATCCACAACGCGCTTGCGAGCATCGCCAACCTGCGAAAAAACGCCATCGCCTTGCAGCGCGGCTTGCAGGTCAATCTCGAATTTACCGATGACACAGCCGCTTTTTACCGCGTTTACCAACACGACGGCGTGAACCAGACAGCGCTGGTACTGCTAAACAAAGGCAATACCCGAACGACGATCGATGCGGGCGCGTGGTTGTACGATGTGCCCTGGCTCGACGCACATAGCGGTACGCCGATTCAGAAATCGAGTATCGACGTGCCAGCCCATGGTGTGCGTGTGCTTATTGCCGACGCAGAATTCGGCAATGAAAAAGTTTTGGGGCAGTTGATTGCCTTACAGGCGCTGGCCACCGCAGGAAGCGCGCACCACTAACGTCGGTTCCATCAGCGTCGATTTGACGGGCTCTGCTTCGATGAGGCCCACGATACTTTCGACCAGGCGTTCGCTCGCGAGTCGAATGTCCTGGCGCACGGTCGTCAATGCAGGCGTGACGTGGGACGCGAGAGGCATATCATCAAATCCAACGACGCTGACATCACCCGGTATTCTGAGACCTCGTGCTTGAAGGGCCTTCATGGCCCCAATCGCGATAACGTCCGTGACCGCGAAAATGGCGTCAAATGCCTGGCCGCTGTCGAGCAAGGAGTTGACGGCCTCAATACCAAGTTGCTCCAGATTATCGGCATCAACCTTGAGCGCTTCTATGGGTTTAACGCCGGCCGCGTCATGCGCGCCTACATAGCCCCGATAGCGATCGGCGAATTCCGGGCAGCGACGCGTGGTATTGCCCAGAAACGCGATGCGCTTGCGGCCCATTTTCAACAGGTGATGTGCTGCCTGGCGGCCGCCGCTAACGTTGTCGCAACCAATCGAGTTGCCCGGCTGGTCTTCTATGATGGGACCAAAAATAACGAAACGAGTGTTCGCGGCCGCCAGTGCGTCCAGTTTCTCTTTGTAAGTCCGGTAATCGCCGTATCCGAGCAGGATGAGTCCGTCGGCCCGGTGGCTTGCCTGGTATTCGATGTGCCAGTCGTCGTGCAGCTGTTGCAGCGAAATCAGAATATCGTAATCAAGTCGGGCAGCAGCCCTTGTGATGTAACCGAGCATAGACAAAAAGAAAGGATTGATCTGCGCCTGGCCACGACCCGTCTCATCGAACAGCAACAGTGCGATCGTGTTGCTGTGGTGAGTCCGCAGGCCCGCAGCGTTGCGATTGACGAAGTAATTCAACTCTTTGGCAATGCTTTGAATACGTGCCCTGGTCTCAGGACGTACCTGCGGGGAATTTCGTAACGCCCGCGAGACAGTTGCTTGAGACACACCGGCCAGATCGGCGATGTCCCGGGACGTTGGGTTTTCGATTTTCATGTTGCATTTGTAACATAAAAGCCGGGGAAACTGGTCGCCCACAAGCGACCTGAACCGGGAAACAGGTTTTTCAGCCACCGAATCCGGGCTGCAGTGCATCCTTGCTCAGACGCAGGCGATCACTGGCTGCCGAGCCACGGTTGAGGGCCAGGGCGACGTGGATCGCATCCAGCAACGCGAGTTGCGCGAGGCGTGAGCTCATCGGCGTAAAGATACTCGTGTCCTCGATGACCTGGACCGGAAACAAAATGGAAGCCGCGCGGGCGAGATCCGAGGCCGGGTTGGTGATCGCGATAACGGTTGCGCCGCGATGGGTTGCGATTCGCGCCGCTTGTGCGAATTCGGGCCAGCGCCCCGTGTGCGACAGCAACACCAGGACATCGTCCGCTTCCGCAATCGCCGCGAATTGCAGAATCATCGGCGTATCCATTAACGTGGAGCAGGGGATACCGAGCCGGAAGAACTTGTGACAGGCATCGCTGGCAACGTGCCCGGATGCGCCGAGGCCGGCAAAAGCGATCTGGCGTGCGCGTGACAGGGCGGCAACCGCGGCATCGATCGGCATCTCCGAAAGGCGCGATTTCATGTCAACCAGTGACTGGATAGAGGCGTCCAATACCTTGATAACGGCGTCGGATGACTTGTCATCGGGGTGCACGTCGCGATGGACGTAGCTTCCGGGGCGGCTCAGGGATTCGGTCAGGCGTATGCCGAGTTCGCGAAAACCCCTGAGACCGACACGACGGCAAAAGCGCACAACTGTGGGTTCACTCGTCCGGCAGGCCTGTGCAACCTCTGCCAGTGTTGAGCCGGCGGCCTCTTTCGGGTGCGCGATGATCCACTCAGCCACCTTGATTTCGGACGGGCTTAAGTTAGGGAGAGCAAGCTGGATCTCGGAGAGCATGTAGTAAAACTACAGCATTTTTAAAGAAAATACGACAAAAGTTGCTACAAAACCTAATATATGTAGTAAACTTTCAAAAATATTCAAGGAACACCCATGGCAGAACTGCTCCCGGTAGACACTTTCGATCTGCTCATATTCGGCGGCACGGGCGATCTTGCGATGCGCAAGCTCCTGCCCGCGCTGTATCACCGTGACCGGGATGGCCAGTTTTCGCCCGAAAGCCGAATTATCTCAGCCAGTCGCGGCGCCATGTCGCAGGACGAATACCTGGCGTCAGTCGAGGCTTCGCTGCGCAGCAACCTGCCGGAAGGCGATTTTGACGACGCGCATTGGTCGTCGTTCCGGAAGCGACTCAGCTACGTGCAGGCCGACGCGATCCAGCACGACCAGTGGGGCGCCGTGGTGAATGCGCTCGCGG